>Ga0302314_10001617_pt1 | contig 42040 bp, 24 predicted proteins | sample III_Palsa_N2_3_FD_200533 | JGI IMG/M metagenome (GOLD analysis project Ga0302314, IMG submission 200533) | Peat permafrost microbial communities from Stordalen Mire near Abisko, Sweden - III_Palsa_N2_3 | ecosystem: Environmental > Terrestrial > Soil > Palsa > Peat permafrost | place: Sweden... | reverse complement strand
ACCGTGGCTCTACGAGGAACGCCACCTCGAGCGTGCGATCAAATTCCGAGCGCCGCTCACCCGCCCGGTGTCGCCACCCCTGGTAGAAACGCCTTGTGGCGACATTCGAGAGCGCCGATAGTTCCACGGAGTTCGCCGGGACCGAATGTCCGCGGGTGAGCTGGCGGCAGGGACCGGCTCATGACCACAGAGATCGTTTCCAGTGGCGTCACCGCCTCTGACGTCGGCGTCTTCAGCGGTGACGAACTCATCGTGCTTTCCGGTGGCCGGACCTACCTGACGACTATCCTAGACGGAGGTGAAGAGAGCCTTTCGTCCGGCGCAAGGGCCTTGGACGTCACGGTCTCGTCCGGTGGAGTCCTGACCGGAGCTGGCTTCGCCAGCGACGTAGTCGACTATGGGCGAGTGAGCGGCGTGAGCGCCGCCGGGCTTTCGGTGGAGAGCGGCGGTTTCGCCCAAGGCGTTGTCGTGAGGGGAGGGTATCTGGTCGTCTATTCGGGCGGCACGGCCCTTAATAACGCAATCGAGACCGGCGCGTCTGGCGCCATTTACTCGGGCGCAAACGTCAATGGCCTGACGGTGAGCAGTGGCGGCGCCGAGTCCCTCGCCTCGGGCGCCATAGTCACCTCGGATGTGGTCCTGAGCGGCGGAACTCTGGAATTAAGTGTCAACTTCCGAAGCGGCCAGACCGTCAGCTACACCGGCTCGGTCGCCAGCACGACCGTGATGAGTGGCGTCACGCTCTCCAGCGGCGCCCTTTTTCAACTGACCGGCGGGAGCGTTTTGAGGGGGGCCGTGGTTTCTCTCGCGGCGGACGCGCCACCCGTGTCGATCACCGTCTCCGCCGGTGGGGAGCTGTTCGGACCAGGACGCTTTGCTGCCGGGATCGATTTTGGCCTGGTCAGCGGCGTGCTCATAAGCTCCGGCGGCCTGGACGTGCGCCACGGGGGCGTCGCTCTAGGCGACACGATAGAAGGCAACGAGTTCGATGGCGGGTACGAGGTCGTCTCCTCAGGCGGCGTCGCCAAGCGTGAGGTGATCAAGGAGCTGGGCGAGGCGTTAATTCTCGCCGGCGGCTCAGACGATAACGCCGCCGTCGAGAGCGCTGGGCTCCTGGTGGATTCGGGCGCTGTGAGCGGCGCGCGGGTCGGCAGCGGCGGCATGATCGAGGTCTTCGGCAGCGCGCGCGCGGTGACGATTCTTCGCGGCGGGGTCGAGTCGCTCGGCGTGGGCGCGAGCGTCAGCGGCGACGTGGTCATGAACGGGGGAAAGCTGCTCTTCGGCGAAAAGGTGAGCAGCGGTCAGACCCTTAGCTTTGGCGCGTCGGTCACCAGCACGACCGTGCTCGACGGCGCGACAATATCCAGCGGCGCCCGCCTCCAACTTGACGGCGCGACGATCATGCGTGGCGCGACGGTGTCCCTCACCGCGGGCGCCCTGGTCGCCTCGGCCACCGTCCGAGCGGGCGGTGTGCTGATCGGCGGCGGCGCCGTCAACGGGGTCGTGGACGACGGATTGGTGAGCGGCGTCGTCTTGACATCGGGCGCGGCCATCGACGCCCTCGTCGTCGAAAGCGGAGGCGTCGCGAGCGGGGTAAGAGTGAACGCCGGCGCAGAGGAATTCGTCTCCGCCGGTCTCTCGGTCAGTAGCGTCATCGCTGGCGGCGACGAGTCCGTCTGGTCGGGCGGCGTCGCGCGCAGCGACGTCGTCAATCACGGCTCGGTGTTCGTCGGGCAGGGTGGAGAGACCGTAGGCGACCTGATCCGCTCGGGCGGACAGGAAGTCGGCTTTGAGGGCGTGGTCTCCGGCGCCACCGTAGCCAAAGGGGGTGTGCTGATAATGACGGGAGGTGTCGCGTCCGGCGTGCACGTGCTGTCGGGGGGTATCGAGACCATTCTTCCGGGCGGCTGGGAAACAAGTTTTCAGGCCGGCCAGGCGATAGGCGACGTCGTGGCCGGGTACGAGTACGACTACGGCAAGGCGTCCGGCACGGTGGTGCTTTCCGGCGGACACGCGAGCGTGAAGCATGGTGCGACGGCGTCCGGTTCAGTGATCGACGACGGCGGCCGCGAAGGTGTGTCCTCCGGCGGCGTGACCCTCGCGACGACGGTGATGGCGGGCGGCGTGCTGGAGGTGTTGTCGGGCGGTGTGGTCTCGAGCGGCCTCACGCTGCAAGGCGGCGAGGCGAACATCGGCGGCGTGGTCGGCGCGGGCCAGACGGTCGACTTTACCGGCGTTGCCGGCGTGTTGAAGCTGAGGAACCTGGCCGGCTTCCAGGCCATGATCTCGGGGCTGCACACCGCGGCCCAGAAGATCGATCTCTACGGTTTCGCCTTCTCCAGCGCGGAGACAGCGGCCTGGGTGCAGTCAGGGACCAGCGGCACGCTGACCGTCACCGACGGGAGCCGGAGCGCCGGCCTCACGCTGATCGGAACCTACGCAACCAGCGACTTCAAGCTAACGCGGGACGGCCACGGCGGCACTTTCGTCGCCGACCCGCACGGCCCCCCGACCGCCGCGCCGGCGGTCACACGGTTCGCCGAGACCGCCGCCGGCCTCCACGGCGGCCGATACCAGGCCGGCGCCGATACGATCCAGCCCGGGGGAACGACGCTGCTCAGCGCCTCGCAACCGCTGACCACGCCGACCTCGGGGCGTTAGCTTCACCGGCTCAAAAAGGTGCGTCCGTATTTGACGTAACGATCCCGCAAAGTGGCTCTCACCGAAACAGGAGAGCCCGAGATGACCAGACGCGCCGCCCCGAAACGCCCCAGCGTCGATGAGTATCTGCACTTCTTCGCCGCGCCGCCGGCGCCCTCCGGCGCGCTGGTCAACGCCCTGCTCGAGCACGCCGACATCCGCCACGAACTCGGCGACGGCAAGGTGCTGCTGCGGCTGAGCCAGCGCAAGCTGAACAACCGGCTGGTGCGCCGGGGCCTGGGCAAGCGCGCCGACCGCCTGGCGGAGATGTCGCTGGTGTGGGACGAGGAGGACGGGCAGATCGTCTCCGTGTTCGACGGCGCCGAGACGGTGCAGGCGGAGAGCTGGAACGAACCCTCCGAGCTCGACCGGTTCGAACTGACCGAAGCGGCGCTGGCCTACGTGGCGCAGTTCGAAGGCGGGCGGCGGCAGTAGCGGCGGCGGCCTCGACCGCCTAGGCTGTTCCCCACGTCAGAATCGGTCGTGGGGAACTATGCGGCACGAGAAGGCGGCGCTGTTGCTGGACCTGGCCCGCCGGCTCGCCTCGAGCGCCGAGGGGCTGACGCTGGACGAGATGGCCGAGGCGTCGGGCGTCGGGCGGCGCACGGCCGAGCGGATGCGCGACGCGATCTGGGACCTGTTTCCGCAGATGGAGGAGCTGCCGGACGGCGCGGCCAAGCGGTTCCGCATCGGCGGCGGGCTGGGGGGCCTGTTCCAGGCGCCGACCACGGAGGAGTTGCTGGAGCTGAGTAAGGCCGCGAGCGCCTTGCAGGCGTCTGGCGCGGCGCCGCGGGCCCGGACGTTGGAGACGCTGGAGCGCACGATCCGGGCAGCGATGCGCAGCACCAGCCTGGCGCGGATGGTCCCGGACCTGGAGGCGCTGGTGCAGTCGGAGGCGATCGCGGTGCAGGCAGGTCCGCGGCCGTTCGAGGACGAAGCCATGATCGCGGTGGTGCGCCAGGCGCTGATGGCGATGAAGAGGCTGGGCTTCACCTATCATGGCGGCTCGCGGCCGGGCGCGCGGCGCGAGGTGACGCCCTACGGCCTGATGTTCGGCCGGGCGAATTATCTCGTCGCGGCGGAAGATATCGGCGGTGAGCGCGGGGCCGGCGAACCGCGCAACTGGCGGCTGGGGCGGATCCGCGACATCGAGGTGCTGGACCGCATGGCCGCGCCGCCGCCGGGCTTCGACCTGCAGGGCTACGCCAACCGCTCGTTCGGCATCTACCAGGAAGACGTCGAGGACGTGGTGCTGCGCATCCTACCGGCCAGCGCCGAGGAGGCGCTGAGCTGGCGGTTCCATCCGAGCCAGCGCGTGGCGCCGCAGCCGGACGGCTCGGTGGTGGTGACCTTCCGCGCCAGCGGCATGCGCGAACTGGCCTGGCACCTCTTCACCTGGCGCGACCAGGTCGAGATCCTGGCGCCTGGCGGCCTGCGCGCGCTGATGCTGGAGGAGCTGGAACTATCGCGCTCGCGGCATGCCCGGCGACCCGCGCTATCGGTCGGGGCAGGGGGGAAGCGGCACGGGTGAAGTTATCCCGGTCGAAGCCGGCCGCGAAGTCGCCGACCATCTCCAGCACAGGCGCCCCGGTCAAGACACGTCGGCGCCGGCCGGAAGATGCGTCCGGCGCCGAGACGGAGCCGAGGTTCGTACAGTGTCACCGTTATCCGGAAGCACGGTTTCGAGGGCGCCACGCTTCCTCACCGGCACAACTTGCGTTTGGTCACTGTCCCGGCGCACATCGTCAACGCGCTGCCGCCTGGGGGGCGGCCTCACCGGTCGGAAAGTCCGTGAGTTCTTCGGCCAGCGCCGCGGCCGGATCTGCGGACGCCTTGGCCCGCTCCTTCACGAGATCGGCCGACATCGTCGCGACCGCGACGCCATCCAGGGCCATCTTGTAGGCGGTGGTCAGCTCCAGCCCGGAAGAGGTCGCGATGTCTGGCTGCACGCCTGCATTCAGCCAGTTCGTGTGGGTGATTGGGCTGATGATTTGGCCGTTGGCGATGAAGGCGGTGAAACCGTAGCCTAGGTCGAGTTCCCCATTTGATGAAGTGGCGTCGCCGCTGGTGGGCTCGCCGACGATGACGCCGCGATGGGTCGTCTTCAGGACGTAGGCGAACAGCTCGGCCGCCGAATGGGTGTGCGGGCCGACAAGTACGTAGACTGTCCTCGTAAGGAAGCGAGGTCCGGCGACGTACGGTGACGTCCAATGTTGGCGTTCGACCGTGCGGCCGTCGTCCTTCTCGATCGCGGACGGCAGCTGCACCTCTTCACTGAAGAAATAGCTTAGGAGCGTGTTGGCGCTCCCACCGCTGCCGCCGCCGTTCCGCCTCAAGTCGATAATCAGGGCGCTACAGCCACTGACCAGCTGCATGGCCGCCGCCAGCTCTGCACCGGCGTCGGGGTCGGGCGAGAAATAGGCCAAATCAAGGTAGCCTACGTTGCCGGGGAGGCGGCGCACGCTCCTTAGTCCGTGCCCCATGGCTGTATCGTAGTTGTGCGCCTGCTGTTGCTCGTCGGGTGTCGGCGTTTTCCGCACGCCCAATTCTTCACCGAAGCTAACAGCCAGATGCTTGTCGTGACCCACGGCTCGCATGTCCGCCGTGAGCCGATCCGCAAGCGCGGTCGGACTGACGATAGCGCGATAGTCACCGCGATGACTTTGCAGCTCGGACTGGACGTTCTTGGCCACGTCGGGAAACACGTAGTCATCCAGATCAGCGACCAGCTTATCGACGACGGCGTCCACCTCTGCGGGCTCCAGAGCGGGCGGCGTCGCAGCCCAGACATGGCTGTTTGTCGCCAGGCAAAGCACCAAGACCAGGATCGATTGCGCCCTATTCATACCGGCTCAAGGGGAGGCTTGCTGGCGTGCTCTGGGACGAAATCATTCCAACTTCTCCGTCCTTGGCGCCTGGTCGAATTTCCCGTCCACCTTGCTAGCGGCGCAGAGATATTGCGCTACAGCGGCGGTCCTCGCCACCGATCATTGGATAACGGTGGCACTGTACGAAATTGTTCGCTCTGGCTGTTGCTCTGCGCCGGGGCTGGTTTCGGGCCCCGCTTTCGCGGCGCCAGTTGGCGTCCGGGGAACGTCAAATCCGCGGGACCGGGCGTGAGCTCAACGGAGCAGATCGCGCACCTTGTCGAGAAACGAGCCGGAATGCAGGTGCTTCACGGCGCCGGCCCATTTGTCTTCGGCGCGCCTGTCGCGGTCTATATTGGACTCGGTCTTTTTGATCAGTTCAACAACCCGCGCGTCTTCGCCCTCATCCAGCCAAAACCCATGCTGGTTCTCGCAAAACTCAAGCTCGAGATCGTACAGGCGGTAGTTGAAACGTCTGAGAAGCGCATCGCATTCAGGGCACTTTGCGGCCGTCGGCGTTGAGCTGAACACCAAAGTTCCCTTCGCGTGTTCGTCCAAGGCGAAAGCCTCGTTTTCCAACTTGGTGAATTCCTGCCGCCCGACCCACATCCCATGGCAGGCGCTGCAGAGACTGACATCGACCTTGTGTCGCACCGCAGGGGACAACTCGGATGCACACTTAGGACACTTCACGGCGATCTCCGCTTTCTTCGGTCGCGGCTTCCCGCGATCAGGTGCGACCTGGGTGTCGATGGCGAACCTGAAACGCGCCACCGCCAAGTGCTGCAGTCAGGGATTGCGCTGCCGCCTCGCGCCAGCCGCCTTACAGCCGGCGCGCGTTCTTGCCAATGTCTGCTCGGGGGGGCGGAAGTCCGGCTGAGCGCGGTGGGTGGGTTGGGTCTTGACCGCGATTCGCTCATGTGAGGCTTTGTCGGGTCCCGTGGAGATGCGGGCGGGTCTTTGACATCGTAAGCGTTCAGGAAATCTGGGGCGGCCCCATGCCCGCGATTGGGTGGGGGGGCCACAGTTTGTGGTGATCTGTGGTTTCACGTGAAACATCGTGGCGCGCGGGACGGGCGGTCGGCGTAGGAAAACTGGAAGAGGGGCGCGTTGAGGTGGCTTTGCGCCCCCTCCGTCACGGCGCCCGATGTGCGCCGCGCCACCTCCCCCGCATCGCTGCGCGAGGCGGTGGAGGAGAGGCAATCGCCACAATTTGGGCGCCTATGTTTAGCGTGATTTAGGGTGCGCCGGCGGCTCGCCTGAAACGCGTCTGGCGACGGCGAAGACTAAACGCCCCCCGACTCCGGCGCCCAGTTGCTGCGGCCGATCAGGCCCATGCCGTCGGCGATGTCGGAGGCGATCGCGCGGCGGAGGGCTTCGGGGTCTCGGGCTTCGATCGCGGCCAGGGCGATCTGGTGCTGGTCGACCAGGTTGGCGGTGCCGAAGCGGCCGTAGACCACGCGCATGAACGGGCCGAACTGCAGCCACAGCGCCTCGATCAGCCGGTTCAGGATCGGCCGCTGGTTGGCGCGGTAGAGGTTGAAATGGAAGGCGAAATTGCTCTCCATATAGGCGATCACATCGCCGTTCTCCATCGCCCGGTCGAGCGCGGCGTCGATCTCGCGAAGGTGCTTGAGCTTCGCCGCGGTGATCTGGGGCAGGGCGAGCACGGCAGCCTCCGGCTCCAGCATCAGGCGGCAGTCCAGCAGGTCGCCGAAGCGCTCGGCGCTCATCGCCGGTACTTCGATGCGGCGCTTGGAGCGGATCGCCACCGCGCCCTCGGCGGCCAGCCGGCTCAGGGCGTCGCGCACCGGCATCTGGCTGACGCCCATTTCGAGGGCGAGGCCGCGGGTGGAAAGGCCGACGCCCGGCATGATCTTGCCGGTGATCATGCGTCGGCGCAGTTCCTCGTAGATGCTGGCGCGCAGCACCGGTTCGGGCGCGGGGACGGACCCTGGGTCAAGCGTCTCCGATGCGGTCGCTGGCTTTGCGATCACGGCCTTTGCCATTCAGCCCGGTCTCCGACGAGGCCGCGTCGGGCGCCTCGGTCGCCGGACTATAGCTGCGATCTCACAAGGCTGGAAATGGGCGCAAAAGTTGTCGCCTGGCAACGACAAAGCCTATGCAAATAGCGGCGCTTGCTTGACGCCGCCACCGCCGCGGGGCGATCCTACTGAGATCACAAGCTGCGTCCCGCGGGGACCGAAAGGCTCGCATGTCCGACCTGAAAACCTGGATCGAAGAGCGCCGCATCGGCGAAGTCGAGTGTCTGGTGCCTGATATGAACGGGGTGCTGCGGGGCAAGGTGCTGCCCGCCGGCAAGCTGCTGCAATCGGCCCGCGACGGCTCGCTGCGGCTGCCGTCGAGCGTGTTCGACCTGACGGTGACCGGGGAATACGCCGATGCCGAGGACGACAACGCGCACCAGGACCCGGACATGGTGCTGCGGCCAGATCCGGCGACGCTGTGCGTGGCGCCGGGGTTCAAGACCCCGACCGCCTATGTGTTCGCCGACGCGCTGCATCCGGATGGATCGCCGTGGGATTCCTCGCCGCGCGAGGTGCTGAAGCGGGCGGTGGCGCTCTACACGGCGCGCGGCTGGCGCCCGGTGGTCGCGCCCGAATTGGAGTTCTATCTGACGGCTCTGAATCCGGACCCGGACCTGCCGCTGACCCCGCCGGCCGGCCGCTCTGGTCGGGCTGAGACCTCGCCGCAACCCTACGGCCTGGAGGCGATCACCGAGTACGAAGACCTGATCGAGATGATCTATGAGTATGCCGAGATCGCCGAGGTCAACGTGGACACCATGATCCACGAATCCGGCACCGCGCAGCTGGAGATCAACTTCCTGCACGGCGATCCGGTGCGGCTGGCCGACCAGGTGCTGGTGTTCAAGCGCATCGTGCGCCAGGTCGCGTTGCAGCATGGAGTCTATGCGACCTTCATGGCCAAGCCGATGGAGCACCAACCGGGCAGCGCCATGCACATCCACGTTTCGGTGGTCGACGACGCGAGCGGGGAGAACCTGTTCGCCGACGCGGACGGCGCCGACAGCGCGATGTTCCGCCACTTCGCCGGCGGCCTGCAACACTATCTGCCGGAGGCGATCCCGCTGGTGGCGCCGAACATCAACTCGTTCCGGCGCATGCGGCCCAACCACAGCGCGCCGATCAATGTGCAGTGGGGCTACGACAACCGCTCGTGCGGCCTCAGGGTGCCGATCTCGGATCGCAACAACCGGCGGATCGAGAACCGCATCCCCGGCGCGGACGCCAGCCCCTATCTGGCGATCGCCGCGACGCTGATCTGCGGCTACCTCGGCATCGAGGAGAAGGTCGAGCCGCTGCCGCAGACCAGCCTCAACGCCTATCACGAGCCGCGCACCCTGCCGCGGACACTGGAGGGGGCGCTGGAGCGGTTCAAAGCCTGCCTGCCGGTGCGCGACTTCCTTGGCGCGAACTTCTTCAAGGCGTTCGTGCGGATCAAGGAGGCGGAGCTGGAGGCGTTCCAGGGCGTGATCAGCTCCTGGGAGCGGGATCACCTGCTGCTCAAGGTCTGAGATGGACTTCAACGCCGGGCTCAATATGGCCGGCTCCTACTATGCGGCGACGGCGAACCCGTTCGAGGCCTGCCCGCCGCTGACCAGCGAGGTCGAGGCCGATCTGGTGGTGGTCGGCGGCGGGGCGACCGGCCTCTCGGCGGCGCTGCACGCGGCCAAGGCGGGGCTGTCGGTGGTGCTGCTGGAAGGCGGGCGGATCGGCTGGGGCGCGTCGGGGCGCAACGGCGGCCAGATCATTCCGGGGCTGCGCAAGGACGCGGCGGAGCTGGTGGCGCTCTACGGGCGCGAGCGGGGCAGGGCGCTGTTCGAGCTGGCGCAGGAGGCGCGCGATCTGGTCGTGGGGCTGATCGCCGAGCATGCGATCGACTGCGATCTGAAGCTGACGGGGCATCTGCTCGGCGCGGCCAAGGCGAGCGACCTGCGCCACTTCGAGGTCGAGCACCGCTGCCTGACTGAGGTGATGGATTACCGTGACGCCGAGGTGCTGGACGCCGGGGCGGCGCGGGCTGAAGTGGACACGCCTTATCACGGCGCCCTCGTCGACCGGCGCGGCGGCCACATGCATTCGCTGAACTACACCCTGGGCCTCGCCCGCGCGGCGACCGAGGCAGGGGCGGTGCTGTACGAGCAGTCGCCGGCGGTGTCGCTGGCGCAGGGCGAGGGGCGGGTGCGCGTCGTTATGGCGTCCGGGGCGGCTGTGCGGGCGCGGCACGCGGTGTTGGCGGGCGACGCGTTGCTCAACGGGCTATGCAGCCGGGTGAACAGCCGGATCATGCCGGTGGCGAACTATGTGGTCGCGACCAAGCCGCTCGCCGACCCACCGGCGCTGATCCCGCACGACGTGGCGGTCTCCGACAGCCAGTTCGTAGTCAACTACTACCGCCTGACCGCCGACGGCCGGCTGCTGTTCGGCGGCGGCGAGCGCTATACGCCCGACCCGCCCGCCGACATCGCCGGCTTCGTCCGGCCGCACATGGAGGCAGTGTTCCCGCAGCTGCGGGGGGGCGAGATCGACTACGCCTGGGGCGGGCTGGTCTCGATCACCATGACCCGGTTGCCGCATGTGGGCCGCGAGGGCGAAGTGCTGTTCGCCCACGGCTATTCGGGGATGGGGGTGATCCTCTCGACCCTAGCCGGCAAGCTGCTGGTCGAGGCGATTGGGGGAGAGGCCGCCAAGTTCGACCTGTTCGCGGGCGTCGAACCCCCGGCCTTCCCCGGCGGGACCGCCCTGCGCGGGCCGCTGCATATGCTGGGGATGCTCTGGTATGCGCTGCGCGACCGGGTCGGCTGATGCGCGGGGCTCGCGATTCTGAGATGGCAGATGTGTGGAGTGAACGATGACCAAGCAACGCCGCCCGAGCGACAAGGCGCTCGGCATGGACCAGCCGATCGACCGTCGGGATTTCCTGAACGGCGTCGCGGTGGCGATCGGCGCGATCGGCGCGGGCGGGCTGGGCGGCTTCGCTGAGGCGGCCGATCCGGCAGCGCCGTGGCCGCAGGACCAGCCCGGCTACTATCCGCCGGTCCTGACCGGTATGCGCGGCAGCCACCCTGGCTCGTTCGAGAACGCCCACGCCCTGCGTGACGGCGATTTCTGGTCGCAGGGCCTGGCGCTGCGGGACACCGGCGAACACTACGACCTGGTGGTGGTGGGCGGCGGCATCAGCGGGCTGGCGTCAGCGCACTTCTACCGCGCCGCCAAGCCGGACGCGCGGATCCTGATTCTCGACAATCACGACGACTTCGGCGGCCACGCCAAGCGCAACGAGTTCCACCTGGACGGCAAGCTGCACCTGATGAACGGCGGCACGCTGGAGATCGACAGTCCGCGGCCCTATTCGCCCGTGGCCGATGGGCTGCTGAAGACGCTGGGGATCGATCCGGTGGCGCTCACCGAGGCCTGCGACAAGCCCGAAGTCTATGGCGGGCTGAACCTCAGCCGCGGCGTCTTCTTCGACAAGGCGACCTTCGGTGAGGACCGCATGGTCGGCGGCGCGCCGGGCTGGAAGACCGACGGGACGGTGGCGGAATGGACCGCCTGGGCCGCACGCACGCCCCTCAGCCCCGCCGCCCAGGCGGATGTCGTCCGGATCAACACGGGCGTGACCGATTACATGCCGGGTCTGACGTCGGCGGCGAAGAAGGATGCGCTGTCGCGGATGAGCTACCGCGACTACCTGGCCAATGTAGTCAAGGTCGATCCCATGGTGCTCGCCTTCTACCAGAGCGCCACCCAGGGCGAATGGGGCGTCGGCATCGATGCGGTCTCGGCGCTCGATTGCTGGGGGTTCGGCATGGCCGGCTTCCTGGGGCTGAAGCTCGAACCCGGATCGGGGCCTCGGATGGGCTACACCCCGGCTGGGTACGCCGACGGCGGCTCCTATACCTTCCATTTTCCGGACGGCAACGCGACCATCGCCCGGCTGCTGGTGCGCAACCTGATCCCGACCGCTCTTCCGGGTCAGGATTGCCGCGACGTTGTCGGCGCCAAGGTCGACTACAGCCGGCTCGATCGGGCCGACAATCCGGTGCGCATTCGGCTCTCCAGCATCGTGGTCCGCGCTCGCAACATCGGGCAGGTCGCCGCGTCGAAGGGTGTCGAAGTCGCCTACGTCCGTGGCGGGCAGGTCTTCACGGTACGGGCGAACGACTGCGTGCTGGCCTCCTGGAACATGATGATCCCCTACCTCTGCCCGGAGCTGCCGGAGGCGCAGAAGGCGGCGCTGCATTCGCTGGTGAAGACGCCGCTGGTCTACACCAGCGTCGCGCTGCGCGACTGGACCGCATTCCAGAAGCTCGGCGTCGCCGGGTTCCAGGCGCCAGGCGGCTATCACACCTACGCGGTGCTGAATCCGGCGGTGGACATCGGCGAGGTGACGGCCGAGCGGTCGCCCGAGAAGCCGATCCTGGTGCACATGGTGCGCACGCCCTGCCATCCCGGACTGCCCGAACACGCGCAGAACAAGGCCGGCCGAGCCGAGTTGATGGTCACCTCGTTCGAGACGTTCGAGCGCAACATTCGCGAACAGCTCGGCCAGTCCCTGGCCGCCGGCGGGTTCGATCCGGCGCGCGACATCACCGCCATCACCGTCAATCGCTGGCCGCACGGCTACGCGCCGGAGTTCAATCCGCTGTGGGAGGAGGATTTGCCGCCGGCGCAGCAGCCGAACGTGATCGGCCGCGCACGCTTCGGCCGGATCACCATCGCCAACTCGGATTCGGGGCGCGCCGCCTATACCGACTCGGCGATCAATCAGGGGCATCGGGCGGTAAGCGAACTGCTGGAGCTGCAGCCGGCTTAGGGGTTCTGGAACGCTGTGCGGACAAGTTGATCATGACGTGACCGGCCGCTTGGCGCCGAGTTCCACCGATCGGCCTCGTCCTTTTTGTGATCACAGATGCTTGACGCCTGCGCTCGCCCAGACGAACTTCAGCTTAAAGCAAAGCGGGGGTGTTGAAATGGCGAAGTCTCTCTGTGGACGCCGATCGCTGTTCCTGGCGGCGGCGACGCTGCCGCTGCTGGCATCGGGGGCCGCATGGGCGGCGACGGCCGACAACACCGGAGCGGCGAGCGTCTCCGAAGTGGTGGTCACGGCGACCCGGCAAAGTCAGGCCATCAGCAAGGTGGCCGAGAGCGTCAGCGCCTACACCGCCGCGAAGCTCGAGGTGCTGAACGTCAAGTCGTTCGCGGACCTGGCCAAGTACACGCCCGGGGTCACCTTCGATACGGACCGGCACGACGTATCGATCCGGGGGATCGATTCCCAGGCCGGCTCGGGCACTACCGGCATCTATATCGACGACACGCCGATCCAGGTCCGCGCGCTCGGTCTCAACGCCAACAACACCCTGCCGGCGGTGTTCGATCTGCAACGCATCGAAGTGCTGCGCGGCCCGCAGGGCACCCTGTTCGGCGCCGGCTCCGAGGGTGGCACGGTGCGCTACATCACCACCCAGCCCAGCTTGACCAGCTTCAGCGCCAACGCCCACGCCGAGGTGTCCACCACCGAGGACGGCTCGCCGAGCTATGAGTTCGGCGCCGCGGCGGGCGGCCCAATCATCGACGACAAGATCGGCTTTCGCATCAGCGCTTGGGATCGCCACGACGGCGGCTGGGTCGATCGCACCAACGGTGGCGATGTCGGCGGCGTCGAAAAGGACGCGAACTACACCGACACCTATGTGCTGCGCGGCGCCGTCACCCTGGCGCCGATCGACACCCTGACCATCACGCCGTCAATCAACTACGAAAATCGCGACCAGAACAATCACGACGAATATTGGGTCGGCACATCCGACCCGGGCGCGGGCGTGTTCAACAGTGGCACGCCCGAGAAGATGCAGGACTCCGACCACTTCATCCTGCCGTCCCTGAAGATCGAGTGGGACACGGGTCCAGTGCGGTTCATCTCCAACACGTCTTATTACGACCGGCTGGAGCACGTGAACGGCTATTCCGGGACGCTCTACAACCTGTCCTACTTCCAGCACTTCACCAGCAACACCGACCCGGACCCGATCGACGACGGCACCAACATCATTCCCGGCGATCCGCCCAACCCGGTCGACCCGCAGTTCAACACCCCCGTCGGCTGCGGCGCCGCGCCGCCGGTCGCAAGCAAGCCCGGCTGCGTGATCGGCAACCTGCTCACGCCCACGGGCCTCAACATCCCCGGCTTCGGGCCCTACCAATCGACCAACCTTATCACCAACGCCCAGCGGAACATCACCCAGGAGTTCCGTGTCCAGTCGACCGATCCGGCCGCGCGCCTGACCTGGACCGCCGGCGTGTTCCTGGCGTTCAACTACCAGCGCAGCACCGAGGAAATTCGCGACCCGCAGCTGCCGGCGCTGACCGAGTATCTGTGGGGCGAGGACATGATCACCGCCTGGGGCGAGAACCTGCTGCCCAACGGTGACGACTACATCAACGACACCCGCGCCCACGACCGTCAGATCGCCATCTTCGGCGACGCCACCTACAAGATCACCGACGCGCTGAAGCTGGAGGTCGGCCTGCGCTACGCCTGGACCCACTTCGACTACAACAACCTCAACGACGGCGCTCAGGACCTGCTCGACGACGGCGGCGTGCCGGCGACGGCGAGCGGCGGCAAGAACGAGACGCCGTTTACGCCAAAGGTCGGCCTGACTTATCAGGCCACGGCGGACGACATGGTCTACGCCACCTATTCGGAAGGCTATCGGATCGGCGGGGCGACCCCGCCGCTGCCGATCCCGGCCTGCGGCGCGACGCCGTTTCCGACGTCCTACAACTCCGACAACCTCGACAGCTACGAGATCGGAACGAAAGACCGCTTCCTGGATCGGTCACTCTACGTCGCGGCGAGCGCCTTCTACGTCCATTGGGACAACATCCAGCAAGCGATCTACGTGCCCCAGTGCGGCATCCAGTACACCACCAACGTGGGCACGGCCGTCAGCGAAGGCTTCGATTTCGAAGGTGAGTGGAAGCTCACCCATGCGTTCGAGGTGGACCTGAGCATGGGCTATACGGACGCGCATTATACGGCCAACGCGATCGACCCGAACTCCGGCGCGGAGCTGGCGGCAAAGGGCGACGTGCTCGACGTGGCGCCCTGGACCGTGTCGCTGGGCGCCCAGTATGACTTCGACCTGATGGACCATGACGGGTTCATCCGCGCCGACTACGAGTTCAACAGCCGCAGAACCCACCCGGTGCCGGCCGAAGACCCGCAGACCACCTACTACGACCCCGGCCTCGTCCCCGATCCCGCGACCAACCTGGTCTCGCTGCGCACGGGGATGTCGTTCAACAAGTTCGATCTGGCGCTCTATGTCGACAACCTGTTCGACGCCCATCCCCAGCTCGACCTGCAGCACGAGGACAGCACGACCGCGCTCTACGAGGCCACGACGTTCCGTCCCCGCACAGTCGGTCTGTCGGCGGACTACAAGTTCTGACGGACGAGGCGGCGCGCGCGCTCTAGAAGCGCTGGGATGAGCGTCAGCCTTGAAGACGTCCGCGCCTGGGACGCCGCCGATCCGCTGCGTGGTTTCCGCGATCGGTTCGTGCTGCCCGAAGGTGTGATCTATCTCGACGGCAATTCGCTGGGCGCCTTGCCGGCGGCGATAGGCGAGCGCGTCGCGGCTGCCGTGGCGACGGAGTGGGGCGAGGGCCTGATCCGCAGCTGGAACACGCACGACTGGATCGGCGCGCCGGCCAGAGTCGGCGCCAAGATCGCCCGGTTGATCGGCGCGGCGCCGCGCGAGGTGGTGGTCGCCGACTCGACGTCGGTGAACCTGTTCAAGCTGATCGTCGCCGCCGTTCGCGGGCAGGCCGGACGCCGGGTGATCCTCGCGGAGCCCGGCAACTTTCCGACCGACCTGTATATCGCCCAAGGCGCGGCGGCGCTTCTGGATGGCGCGAGCCTCCGGGTCCTGCCGATTGGCCCGCTGACCGAGGCGTTCGACGATGACGTCGCGCTCGTGATGCTGACCCACGTGCACTACAAATCCGGCGCGAAGCACGACATGGCGGCGATCACCCGCCGGGCGCACGAGGCGGGCGCGCTGGTGCTCTGGGACCTCAGTCACAGCGCCGGCGCGGTCGAGGTCGATCTGAACGCCGCCGGGGTCGATCTGGCCGTTGGTTGCGGCTACAAATACCTGAACGGTGGCCCCGGCGCCCCAGCCTTCCTCTACGTCGCCGAACGCCACCAGGCGACGCTGCAGTCGCCGCTGACCGGGTGGATGGGCCACGCGGCGCCGTTCGCCTTCGGTGACGACTACCGCCCCGCAGAGGGCGTCGATAGGTTCCTGTGCGGCACGCCCTCCATCTTGGCCATGCTCGCGCTTGAGGTGGGCGTCGAGCAGTTCGACGGCGCCGATATGCCGTCCGTGAGCGCGAAGGCGCAGCGGCTGTGCTCGCTGTTCATCGATCTGGTTGAAACGCGTTGCGTCAACCTTGGTCTGACGCTGGTTACGCCGCGCGATTCCTCGGGCCGAGGCAGCCATGTGGCCTTCGCCCATGAAGATGCGTACGCGATTATGCAGGCGCTGATCGAGCGCGGCGTGATCGGCGATTTCCGCGCGCCCGATATCCTGCGCTGCGGCTTCACCCCGCTCTATGTGGGGTTCGAGGATGTCTGGCGCGCGGTCGAGACGCTTCGCGATGTGCTCGTCACCGATGCCTGGCGCGCGACGCGGTTCCAGACCCGCTCCCGCGTAACCTGACCCAAGGCATCGACGGCGAAAGCGCGGAGCCTTCGTGGGCGTTTCGGCAAAAAGACCGCTTGCCTAATTCCTACTGAAGCGATAGGGGATAATTCCAATAGCTCATAGAGGACGTTCCGACATGATCTTCTTCTTCGGTGTTCTGCTCCTTCTTGCCATGTTCGGCACGGCGGCGCCCGTCGCCCTCTTCTACGGTTCTTCGGCGCGGATGGAATCCGGCGAGACGACACCGACGCTCGGACGCCGCGAATGGCGCGCGCCGGCCGACGCGGCGCGCTGACAATTTCGATCTGCCGATGGTGACGCGCCTGCGACCGCAGGCGGTGCGCGCCGGCGCTTCGCCGCGCCGCGTTCATGCGGCGGCGGTTTACCTGAGAGCACCTCCCGCATAGTACGCAGCTGTTCAGCGGCCCGGACAAGCTCGTCCGGCGCGACGCCGCCGAGGGAGGCCGTGGGTGAAGCTGGGCGTTTGTTACTACCCGGAACAATGGCCGCAGGAACTCTGGACCGAGGACGCGCGGGAGATGGTCCTGATGGGCCTGACCTGGGTCCGCATCGCCGAGTTCGCCTGGAGCCGTATCGAGCCGGAACCGGGCCGGTTCGACTGGGGATGGCTTGACCAGGCGGTCGAGACCCTGGCGGGCGCGGGCCTCAAGATCGTCATGTGCACGCCGACAGCGACACCGCCGAAATGGCTGATTGACGCCCGTCCTGACATTTTGGCGTTTGACGCCCAGGGCCGGCCGCGCGGCTTCGGGTCGCGCCGCCACTACTGCTTCTCGAGCGAGACCTATCGGGCCGAATCCGCCCGGATTACGGAAGCGGTGGCGGGCCGTTATGGGAACCATCCTGCGGTCGGGGCTTGGCAGACCGACAACGAGTACAGCTGCCACGACACGGCCTACAGCTATTCCCCGAACGCCACGCGCCGCTTCCGCGGCTGGTTGGCGCAGCGCTACCAGTCGCCGGACGCGCTCAACCGCGCCTGGGGCAACGTCTTCTGGTCGCAGGAGTATCGCAGCTTCGACGAGGTCGAGCTGCCGAACCTGACCGTCACCGAGCCCAACCCCAGCCATCGGATGGACTTCGCCCGCTTCACCTCGGACGAGATCGCCAGTTTCAACCGGCTGCAGACCGACATCCTGCGCCGCCTCTCGCCGGACCGGGACCTGACCCACAACTTCATGGCGTTCGAGACCAGCTTCGACCATTTCGCGGTCGGCGGGGACCTCGATTTCGCCAGTTGGGACAGCTACCCGCTGGGCCATCTGGAGGAGAGCTGGCTGCCCGGCGACGAGAAGCTGCGCTTCGCCCGTCAGGGCCATCCCGACATTCCGGCGTTCCAGCACGATCTCTACCGGGCGGTCGGGTGCGGACGCTGGTGGGTGATGGAGCAACAGCCAGGTCCGGTGAACTGGGCGCGGTACAATCCGGCGCCGTTGCCCGGCATGGTTCGGGCTTGGACGTGGCAGGCCTTCGCCCACGGCGCCGAGGTCGTCTCCTACTTCCGCTGGCGCCAGGCGCCTTTCGCCCAGGAACAGATGCACGCCGGCCTGCATCGCCCCGACGGGTCGGAGGACATCGGCGGCGCCGAGGCGCGTCAGGTCGCGAAGGAGCTGGCGCGACTCGGGGACGTCGGGCCCAGCCGCAAGGCCAAGGTCGCGCTGATGTTCAGCTACGAAGCGGCGTGGCATCTGCGGGTGCAGCCGCACGGCGACGGCTTCGTCTGGATCCGGCTCGCGTTCGAGATCTACAGCGCCCTGCGCCGGAAAGGGCTCGACGTCGACTTCGTGCCCCCCGACGGCAATTTCGACGGCTATCGCCTCGTGGTCTGCCCGTCCGAGCCGATGCTGAGCGCGGACACGGTCGCGGCCCTGGAGCGATCGGGCGCGACGGTGCTGTTCGGACCCCGCACCGCCTCTCGGACCCCCGAAGGCCGGATACCCGACAATCTGCCGCCAGGGCCGCTACAGACGCGCCTGCCGATCAAAGTGCTGCGGGTCGAAAGCCTTCGACCGGGCGGCGGTCCGACGGTGCGCTTCGGTGACGCCGACCTGCCCGCACGGCTTTGGCGCGAGGTGCTCGAAACACCGCTAACGCCGCTGGCGAGCTTCGTCGAGGGCGGCGCCGCCTTCGTGAGCCAGGACCACTGGTTCTACCTCGCCACTTGGCCGGCGGAGGCGCTGGTGGACGCCGTGATCGCGGCCGTGATCGAGGACGCCGGCCTTCCGACGATGGATCTCAAGAGCGGGGTGCGGCTCACACGGCGGGCCGACATCACCTTCGCGTTCAATTTCGCGCCCACGCCACGTCAGACCCCCGCGCCGGAGGGCGCACAATTCGTGATTGGCGGGCCATTGATCGCGCCGGGGGGTGTGGTCGCCTGGCGGTAGTAGCCGTCAGGTCATGGTGCGATGCGAGGCCGCGAGCAAAGTGGGGGTTTGGGCCAGCACGGCGACGGGCGCGTTTGCGATCGAGCCGCCAACAGCACCTAAGCTCGCCATGGCCTGTGTCATTTGCGCCACCGCGGGCGCGGCGCTCTGCTGGCTGACCAGGACGAACGAGCCGCCCGCCGCAACCCAGCGCATCGTCATGCCGATTTCGTCGGTCGCGAGTAGTCTCGACAGATCGATCGTCGAACCGTTCTGGAATTCGATCGTCGAAATGCCCGTCGCGACGATGTTCTGACCGAGGTTGGACGATTCCGACAACTTGAATGTGTCGGCCGCCGTTTGCGTGATCTCGTACTGCGTCGGCGCCCCCAGGACGTGCAGCGTGTCGTCTCCGCCGCCGCCGCCGACCTTGATCGGATCGGCGGCGGACCCGACCGCGTCTTTCGCCTCCGCGGTGTTCCATGGGGTTGCGTCGAACGCCGTCGAGCCACCGTCCCACTGACTGGCGCTGCCGCCTTGCGACCCGTTCGGGAGCGACTGGCCCTCAACGTAGCCGGAAGCGGCCGTGTAGGTGTCGCTGGCGAGATTGACGCCGTTGACGGACACGTTTTGGAAAAACGTCGACGATGTCTGCCCATCGACGACCGGCGCGCTCTCAAAATCCACGACGAGGGACGAGATGCGTTGAAGGCCCGGGAGGTCGAAGGTGAAGGTCTGATTGACGGTAAAATGGATGCCGTCGCTGGCGACGTATCCGCTGTCCGTCGGATTCAAGACGATGTTGCCGAAGTTATGGCCGTTGATGATCGCCCGAATTGTCGGCGCTGCGCCGCTCAGGATCGAACTCGTGAGCGTAACCGAGACGATGGTGTCCAGGGACGTCGCCAGCGCCGTTGGCCCTTTGGCCGTCAACGTGGGCGCGTTGGCGCCGTAGGCGTAGAGCTGATCATTGTCTCTGGAGCCTTCGAGTGTGGCCGATCCTGGCGCGATCAACGTCTTTCCGCCGTACCACGCGGAGATGATCGCGGCGGCCGGCTTACCGTAGACGTTGTAGCTCTGATTGCTGTAGGCGCCGAGCTGAGCCGGGTCGTTGTTGTAGACGAACACGCCCTTCAACCAGCTTGGCGTATTCTTCGCCCAGGTGTCGAAGAAGGACTGCCACCAGTTGGCCTGCTCTTTGTAGTCGGTTATCGCCGCCGCGCCGCCGCTTGTGGTGGACCCGATGCTGCCGTCAGAACTGGTCTGCCGATCGCTCGCGCCGGCGAAGCTCGGCAGCCCCGTCTCGGTGAAGACGACCGGTTTGCCGACCTTCTCAGCCATCTGCGTGACGAAGGCATAGTAGTTTTGCGTATTTCCAAACACTGTTTCATCGCGCCACGCGGCGTTCAGCGTCGCGACGCTCGGATTGGCGCCTTGCGACAGGCTCGGATAGACGTCGAACCCCGCGAAATCCAGCTTGCTCCAAAAGCCGATCTGCGACACCTCGTTCGTTGTGGAGTTCGTGACCAGAGGCAGTAAGGCGGAATAGGTCAGCTCACCCGAATAGACTTTGCGGATGCTCGCAATGATATCGTCCCAATACGCCGTATATTGCGGCTTGGTGGCCGCCACCATCTCGTTGCCGATGCTGAGCGCCGCGACGTGGTCTTTCTGAGCGAGCACGGCCCATTGCAAGATGTAGGCTTTGTAGGCGGCGAAGAAGGCGCTCGGATTGGAGATGACGAGGTTCGGATCGACTAGGTTGATCCAAGAGCCAGACGTATATTGCGCATACGCTGGATCGTTAGTGACGAGCTGGGGCTTGAGCATGACCGATAGTCCACGGGCCTCAGCCGACTTAATCGCGGCATCGACACTGGAGAGCGAAGCGGTCTGGTCGAGCCCGTTGTTCTGAGCATCGCTGATGACGTTTGTCGCCAAGTTCACGTAGGACACGTTGCTGAGAACAACGTAGTTGGCGCCGCTGTTGGAGGCATTGGTCTCGAGATTGCCTATCGAAGAGTCGGCATACCCGGCGGCGCTATAAGTGGAAAGACTTATGCCCTTAATCTGAAAACCGGCTGAAGTAGATGTAACCGCGCCCAAGCGAGTCTCCTGACGCCTACGAGGAGCGTCCGACCTTGCAACGGGACCACGACTATCCGGGTGAAGTTAATTCTCCGTGCCTATACGGATAAAATACATGGTAAACATGCCTTTAAGCTGACACTCCTGGTGAGTCGAGCGCATAATTACAGTTACGCCAAAGTAAATATGCCATCTTCGAAATGGTCGAAAGGGAGTCATCGGAGCCGGTGACTCGGCGTGCGGCGACGTCAAACGAGATCGATGACGCGGTGCGCGGCCGCCGTCACCGCGCGCGAACGGGTGGTCGGCGTCTGTGCAGGCAAGGCGCGATTGCGCGGGCGCTAGCAACAGCTATGAATAGCGCCTTCATGACCGGGGATGCAGATGGATCTCGATTTTTCGTCCGAAGATCGCGCTTTCCAGGCCGAGGCGCGCCAGTTTCTGGCCGAAGCCTACCCGACAGCGCTGCGCGAAAAGCAAAAGCGCGGCGAGGAACTCGGCAAGGAGGATCACCTTTCCTGGCATAGGATCCTGGCCCAGAAAGGCTGGATCGCCCCATCCTGGCCGAAGCAATACGGCGGCACCGGCTGGACACCGTCGCAAAAATACATCTGGTCCGAGGAGCAGGCGCGCGCCGACACCCTGGCGATCATGCCGTTCGGCGTCAGCATGCTGGCGCCGGTGCTCTACACCTTCGGGACCGAAGCGCAGCGCCAGCGCTTCCTGCCTGGCATCTACCAGGGCGAGGTCTGGTGGTGCCAAGGCTACTCGGAGCCGAGTTCGGGCTCCGACCTGGCGTCGCTCAGGACGCGGGCCGAGCGCATTACCGGCGACGACGGTCAGGAATACTACTTGGTCAACGGCCAGAAGACCTGGACCACCATGGCCCAGTTCGCCGACTGGGGCTTCTTCCTCGTGCGCACCGACCCCGCAGCCAAGCCGCAGGCGGGCATCAGCTTCCTGCTGATCGACATGAAGAGCCCGGGCATCACCGTTCGGCCGATCATCACTCTGGAGGGCGGCCACGAGGTCAACGACGTCTTCCTCGATAACGTGAAGGTGCCGGTCGAGAACCGGATCCACCACGAGAACCAGGGCTGGACCTGCGCCAAGGCGCTGCTGCAGCATGAGCGCTCGGGCATCGCCGGCGTCGCCCGCTCCAAGCGGGCGCTAGAGAAGCTTCGCGGCATGGCCGCGTCCGAGCCCAACGACGCTGGCGGCCGGCTGATCGACGACAGCTTCTTCCGGCGCAAGCTCGCGGAGCTGGAGATCGATCTGACGGCGCTCGAGTTCACCGAGCTGCGCACCCTCGCCGGCGAGACGTCGGGGCAGGGGCCCGGGCCGGAGTCCTCGATCCTGAAGATCAAGGGCACCGAGATCCAGCAACGGCTCAACGAGCTGGCGCTTGAGGCGGCCGGTCACTACGGCGCGCCCTACCTTCGCGATACGCCGCACAACCTGGGACCGATCGGACCCGACGACGCGCGCGGTGTGGCCGGCGTTCACTTCAACGGCCGCAAGACCTCGATCTACGGCGGCTCGAACGAGATCCAGCGCAACATCATCGCCAAGATGGTGCTGGGCCTTTAGTCGATCAGTCAGGTGGCTCCATGAACTTCAGCTTCACCGAGGAACAGTCGCTGCTGCGCGACAGTCTCGCCGCCTACCTCGCGGACCACTATAGCTTCGAGACCCGGCGCGCGGCGCTGAAGTCGGAGGCGGGTTGGCGGCCGGAGGTCTGGAAAGCGTTCGCTCAGGATCTCGGCATCCTCGGCGCATCCCTGCCTGAGGACCTGGGCGGCCTGGGCGGCGGCGCGACCGAGACCATGGTGATCATGGAGCAACTGGGCGCGGCGCTGGTGGTCGAGCCGTTTCTTGGCTCCGTCGTCATCGGCGGTGGGTTCCTGACCCGGTCCAACCACCCGGACGCCGCGCAACTGATCGCCCGTATCGTCGCCGGCGAGGCGATCTTCGCCTTCGCCGCCGCCGAACCGCAGGGCCGCTACAACTGGGCCGACCTGCAGACCACGGCGCGCAAGGATGGCGCCGGCTATGTGCTCAACGGCCACAAGGCGGTGGTGATCGGCGCGCCGTGGGCGGACCACCTGATCGTCACAGCCCGCACCGGCGGCGCGCGGCGCGACGCCGGCGGGGTCTCGGTGTTCCTGGTCGAGAAATCGTCGCCCGGCGTGACGACGCGCGATTATCCGACGGTGGACGGGTCCCGTGCGTCGGAGGTGCTGTTCGAGAACGTCTCCCTACCCGCCGACGCCCTGATCGGGCCGGAAGGCGAGGGCCTGCCCCTGGTGGAGGCCGTGGTCGACGAGGCGACGGTCGCGCTCTGCGGCGAGGCCTGCGGCGTGCTGCGCCGCCTGCACGAAGGCACGGTGGAGTACACCAAGCAGCGCAAGCAGTTCGGCCAGCCGATCAGCCAGTTCCAGGTGCTGCAGCACCGCATGGTCGATATGTTCATCGAGCTCGAACAGTCGGTCTCCATGACCTACATGGCCACGATCCGGCTGACCGACGACGACCCGATCGCGCGCGCCAAGGCGGTCTCCGCCGCCAAGGTGCAGATCGGCCGGGCGTGCCGCTTCGTCGGGCAGAACGCGATCCAGCTGCACGGCGGCATGGGCATGACCGACGAGATGGCGATCGGCCATTACTTCAAGCGCGCCACCATGATCGAGGGCCAATTCGGCAGCACCGACCACCATCTGGCGCGCTACGAGTCGCTGAGCTTCCCGAAGGCGGCCTGACCTGCGGCGGCGTTGGGCGCGCTTAGAGCCCCAACACCGCCTTGGCGATGATGTTGCGCTGGATTTCGTTGGTGCCGGCGTAGATCGAGCCGGCGCGGTCGTTGAGGTATTTGGCGGTCACGGTGTAGGCGCTCTCCGGGCCAACGGCTTGCCCGTCGTTCGGCGGCCTGAACCCCGGCGACGGCCCGCCGGCGCGGGTCGCGTGCGGCTGATACGGCGCCGCGTAAAGGCCGGCGGCGGTGACCGCGATCTCGGTCAGGCGCTGGCTCAGCTCGGTGCCGACGGTCTTGAGCAGCGACGATTCCGCGCCCGGCGCCTCGCCGACCGACAGCTTCGACATCAGCCGCAGCTCGGTCGCCTCGATCGCCGCTATGTCGATCTCGGCCCGCGCCAGCTGGCCGCAAAGCGCCCGCCGCTCGCCCTCATCGAAGCCATTGTCGGCCGACGCCAGCATCGCCCCGATGCGTCCGGCGCGCATCTTCAAACTCGGGGCGCTGACGCCGCCGCCGCGCTCGAACTGCATCAGGTATTTCGCGACGGTCCAGCCTTCGCCTACCGGGCCGACCGCGTTGCGTTTGGACACGCGCACGTCGGTGAAGAAGACGTGGTTCTGGATATGCTCGCCCGAGAGCGAAACGATCGGCTGCACCTCGATCCCGGGCGCCGCCATGTCGATCAGCAGGAAGGTGATGCCGCGCTGGGGGATCGCCTCCTTCGACGTCCGCACCAGGCAGAAGATCCAGTTGGCGACATTGGCGTGGGTGGTCCAGAGCTTGTGGCCGTTGCAGACGAAGTCGTCGCCGTCGTCGGCCGCGCTCATCTGCAGCGACGCCAGATCCGACCCCGAGCCGGGCTCGGAGTAGCCCTGACACCAGAAGTGTTCGCCGGAGAGAATCCGCGGCAGGTAGAACGCCTTCTGCTCGGGCGTGCCGTGGCCGATCAGCACCGGGCCGCACATGCCGAGCCCCATTGGCGACAGCCCCGGCGCGCCGGCGGCGGCGCATTCGGTGGCGAAGATGAAGCGCTGGACGGCCGACCAGCCGCGCCCGCCATGTTCGACCGGCCACGCCGGCGCGGCCCAGCCCTGGGTGTTGAGAATGCGCTGCCAGGCCATCGCCGTCTCATAGTCGGCGTAGACGCTGGTCATCCGCGATGCGGTCCGCCGCAATCCCTCGGTGAGGTTCTCCGCCAGAAAGCTGCGCACCAACGCCTGGAACTGTTGGTCCTCCGCGCTCCATGTCAGGTCCAAGCGTCTCTCCCTCCGGTGTCGGCCGCGACCAACGCGGGTCAGCGTAACAGCCCGGATAGCCCTTGGCCGTAACGTCAGCCTATGGCCGCCTTGTCTGTGCGTCGAAGGGGGCGGACCGGCGCCTAGACTGCCTGCGCGCGTTTTGCTCCGACCGTGGAGACGGACAGCGCCGCTTCAAGCGCTTCGAACAGGCGGCGGACCTCAATCGGTTTCGCGACGAAGCCATCCATCCCGGCGGCCAGGTATTCGTTCACCTGATGGGTCATGGCGTTGGCGGTGAGCGCCACGATCGGCGTGCGACGGCGGCCCTGGGTCAGTTCGCGCTCGCGGATGAAGCGGACGGCGGTCGGGCCGTCCATGCGCGGCATCTGCACGTCCATCAGGATCAGGTCCCAGTCGCCGGACTCCCAGGCCGCCACGGCGTCGACGCCGTCGCCGACGATCACCGGCTCGATGCCGATTTGAGCCAGCAGCGCCTTGAGCACGAGCTGGTTCACCGGGTTGTCCTCGGCCGCCAGCACCCGCAGTCCGGCCCCGTCCGCGGGCGTGGGCTCGGCGCACACCGCGGCCACTTCGGATGACGTCCTTCCGGGCGAGGCGGCCTTGCGATCGGGATGCTCCGCGCGAGACAGCGGCAGTGTGGCGACGAAGGTCGAGCCTTCGCCCTCGGTGCTGGTAGCCTCGATCCAGCCGCCCATCAGTTCGACCATCTCGCGACAGATCGCCAGCCCGAGCCCGGTGCCACCGTAGCGGCGAGTGGTCGAGGCGTCGGCCTGGGCGAACTTCTGGAACAGCGCCGCCTGTTGGGCCGCGGACATGCCGATGCCGGTGTCGACCACGGTAAGCGTGAGCGCGCCGCGGCGGCGGCCGACCGTCACCCTAACGCTGCCGGACTCGGTAAACTTCAGCGCGTTGGAGATCAGGTTGTTGAGCACCTGGCGCACCCGCGTGGCGTCGCCCAGGTAGACTCCGGCCGCGGCGCGGGTCACCGTTAGATCGAAGACGAGGCCCTTTTGGGTGGCAATGGCCGAAAACGCGGCGTGGGACGCCCGCGCTACGGCGCCAATGTCGAATTCGGCTTCCTCCAGCTCGAGCCGGCCAGCTTCGATCTTGGAGAGATCGAGCACATCGTTCAGGACCGTGAGCAGCGTCTCGCCGGACTGGCGGATCACGTTCAGCCGCTCCCGCTGCGCCGATTCGAGCGGTCCGGCGTCCATGGCCTGGGCCATCCCGAGCACGCCGTTCAGCGGCGTCCGGATTTCGTGGCTCATGGTGGCCAGGAAGGCGCTCTTGGCGTAGGTGGCGGCCTCGGCTTCTTCCTTGGCTTGAATCAGCGCCCGTTCGGCCAGCTTGCGGGCGGTGACGTTCTGCATCGCGCCGATCACCCGGTGCGTCTTGCCGTCCTTGCCGCGGATCGCCTGCATCACCTCGGCGATCCAGAACTCCTCGCCGCCATCGCGCAGCACGCGGTACTCGATTTCGTAGGGCGCGCCGGCCTCATGGAACCGACGTCCCGCCTCGACCACCCGCTCGCGATCGCGCGGATCGATGAAGCGGCCGGTGCTTCCGGTGAAAACCGCCTCGACCACCGACTTGTCCTCGGCCTCGTTCAGCGGAAACAGCGCCTTGCCTGAGCTGACGATCGAGCGGCGCTGGTAGTCGACGTCGTAGACCTGCAGGTTGGTCATCTCGGTGGCCAGCTGCAGCCGCTGCTGGGTGCGCTCCAGGCTGCGCATGGCGGTGACCGTTTCAGTGACATCCTGGGCGGCGCTGACCACGCCGGCGATCTCGCCGGTTTCGTCGCGCCAAGGCGTCATCTCAAGGTTCATCCATTTCCGCTTGCCGGCGGCGGCGACGCGGACCCGGGGGTCGCTGACGACCTCTCCGGCGAGGCATTTCTCGAAGCGGCTCTTGAAGTGGACGAAGGCTTCGGGGGAGATGTCCTGTAGCGTGCGCCCGATCGCCTGCTCTTCGGTGAGGCCGAACGCCTCCAGCCAGCGAGGCGTGGCCGTCAGCACCCGGAAGTCCTTGTCGGTCATCACCGACTCGATCGGCACCGAAGCCGCGAACGCCGACATCACCTTGCGCGCCGCACGCAGCTGGCGCTCGCTCCGGGCGGCGGCCTCGGCGGCTCTGGCGCGCTCGCACTCGTCGGCGACGCCGTCGGCCAGATCCTGCAGCCGCGCGGCCAGCATCTTGTCGTAGGCGCGGGGCGACTGGCCCATCACCGTCAGCACGCCGATCGTCGAGCCGTCCGACAGTCGCACCGGCGCACCAGCCCAGAACCGAGCGTAGGGCCGTGTTCTATCGACTTGCGCCAGCAGGATCGGATCGGCTTCGATGTCGGAGAGCCAGCCCTGGCGCTTCTGTTCGATCACGTAGAGCACGCCGGTCGGCCGGATGTTGGCGCCGACCAGGCTGCCGCCACTGCGCCACACGCTGTCGCCATCGACCAGCACGACGCTGGCCTCGGCGCCGCCGAACAGCGCCTCGGCGATTCGCGTCGCCCGCTGGAAAGCCGGCAGCGCCGGGCTCATCCCAAACGGCGGACTGCTCGCTTCTACGTCCATACGCGCCATCCCAGGTCCAATGCACGTTTTGCGGCACGGCGCTGAAGTCCAGGTTAAGAGGCGCGAAACGGACGCTGCGTCGGCTGGATGGGGACCATTGGTTCGGCCGGTCTGGTCAACTCGGCCAAGCGACCGCGTTCGGATGGCGAACCAGCGAGGGAGGCAGCGACAAGCCTGCTGCCTCCGGACGAGAATAGAGCGGCGGCGGACGCACATGGCCGCCGGAGCGCAGCTCGGCGAACATCTCTTCCAGCAGCGCCGAATAGCTGTCGCACACGCGATCCATATCAAACCCGCCAGACCGAATGGTCTCCCGTGCGCCCTGACCGAGGCGCGCGAGGCGATCCGGCCGGTCAGCCAGGTCGCACAGTCGCGTCTTCAGACCCGCGATATCCCCCGGCGTCACGAAGAAGCCATTGCCTGCCTCGACCAGATAGGGACCGGCGGCGGGATCACCCTCGAACGCGAGAAGTCCAAGACCGGCGCTCATCGCCGAAAGCACTTCGAGTCCGTCGATCTCGCATCCGGGCAGGACGAGCAGGAGGTCATGCGCCGCCAGGATGACGCGCTCTTCGTCTTCGTCCGCGGGGACGCTGACGGACAAGCGTCCGGTCGTGGCGCCGCGAGGCGTCAGCGCCTGGAGACGCCCGCGCTCCGACGGCCGGCTCACGAGCGTGAATTCGATGTCGGCCCGATCCGAGACGGCGGCGACAATCTGCCGGAGAACCTCCGCCGTGGCCGGGGTGACCGTCGAGCCGATCCGGCAAAGAACGCGCAATGACACCCGCGCCGGCCGCGGCGTCATGTCGGCCGGCCGCGGCACGCCCCAGGGTATGCGCCTTAGGATGGGCTCGCAGCCGGGTGCGATACGTCGCACCGCGTCGGCTACGGGATCCGAGCCCGTCACGACCCGCTGATAGTAGCGCGCGAGCCGGCTCATGCGCTCGTCACGACCGGGATCTCGATCGAAGGCTATCCCCAGCACGCCGACGCTCGCCGGCGCCAGCGGAACCAGGGCTTCGCCCACGTCGTCGAACACCGGCGCGAGCACGGCGTCGCCGGCGCCATCGAGCAGCGCGCCCAACTTGCGCCAGGCGTCCGACCGGCTGGTTTCTCGCCGCAGCGTCTCCGGCAGGACGATCGTTGGCGCATCGGGTAGATGCTGCAGCGAACGAATGGCCGGGTCGCGCGTCGTCAGCACAAGTTCCGCGGCGAAGTCCCGACGCCGCAAGCCCTCGATCAGCCGACCGACGAAGGTCGCCTGCGCCGACGGCGCCCAGCGAGAGGTGGTGAACAACACGCGTCCGCTGGCCTTGGCGCGGCGGCGCGCGACTTTAGGCTCGCCGAGATCGACCTCCGTCGCTTCTCCGATCAGGCCGACAAGCCGGTCGACATAGTCCGTGAACACATAGGTGCTCGCCACCCGCGCCCGAGCCCGTTCTCCCAGCGCGAGCCGGGCGGTCGCGTCCGCAGCCAGCTTGCAGACCGCCGCCGCCATCGCTTCGACGTCGCCGTATTCGACCACCACGCCGGCGCCATCGGCGAGCGCCTCCGGCGCGCCGCCGGCGCCGGCGAACGCGATCACCGGTTTCGAACAGGCCATCGCTTCGTGCACGACGCACGGAAACGGGTCGAGCCGGGAGGTCAGGGCGAACACGTCGCTGGCGATGAAATACGGCTCTGGCCGAGCTCGCGCCCCGGGGAAGTGCACGTGGTGGGCGACGCCGAGGCGCTGTGCGTCTTCCATGAAGTAGCTGAATGGCGAGTGCTGGCCTCTGTCGCCGTCGCCGAGCCAGACAAAGTGGATCGGCCGAGCACCGCGGGCCGCGGCCGTGGACCGCAGCACCTTTGCCGCGACCTTGACGAACACATCGACCCCCTTGCGCAGATCGAGCGTCCCGGCCCCTAGCACGATGAAGGCGTCATCGGGCAGGCCGAGCTCGGCGATGACGGCGCGGCGGGCGGGCTCGGGTTCGAGGCGGCCGAACGCCGGCTCGAGCAGGCCTTGAGGCGCGATGGCATCCTTGTCAGAGGGCAGCACGTGCGCCCGGTGGGCCTCGTCACGCACGAACGCCGCCGGGTAGATCACCCGTTTCGAGCTGGCATAGATGCTCTCGAACACCCGCGCTTCGAACCCGGAGGCGATCTCGTGAACCAGCGTGACCACGGGAATGCCCGCCTCGGCGAACGGCGCGGCGATCTGATCGACACAAGCGGTATTGGCGATCACCAGTTTCGGACGCGCCGACGGCGAGAAGGCGCCGACCAGGTCGCTGAGAAACGCGGCGTCCGACACGCCCGCCGCCCGAATCGCGGCCATGTCGACCACCGGCGCCCACTCGAGAAATTCCTCAAGCCGCTCTCCGCCCCTCAGGGCGAGCGTCAAGCCTCGCACGCCGCGGCGACGGGTCAGGTCCTCGATGATCTTCAACAGGATCGCCGGCGCACCGGTGCGGCTGAGTTCGTGCGAGACGAACAATACGTCGAAGGGACCGTGCTCGCCCGGCCCGTTGCGGCGCGGATGAAAGGCCGTACCCCAGGGCGGCATCCTGACACCGGCCGCGCCCCAGGTCCGGGCGTAATCCGCCAGCGCAGAATCGCCATCGGTCAGGCGCTTGGGGCGTTGCGCCGTATAGAGCCGCGCCTCGAACAACTCGTGCGGGTCGGGCGACAGGCGATCCTCGGGCCCCACGGCAGGACCGTCGGATCGAGTCCCCAACCGAAACTCCGTGCGCGCCGCGTCGGCGAGCGTTGCGTTCGCGCGCGCAGTTCCGACTCGGCCGGCGGCGGCGCCGTCCAGGAAATGCACCAGCGGATCGCGGCCGAAGAGCGCCGAGCCCGGGTGATCCGCGAGATAGTGCCTCACCGAAAACAGCGGATGCGGATCGAAGCCGCGGCGGACGCCATGCTCGAGATAGTGAAGCAGCGCCGGACCCTCGATGGCGACGCCTTCCCGCTCAGCCTGGGCGCGGTAGTAGGACGGATCGAACCAACGGCTCGGCGGCAGCCCGTCCTGCAGCGCGGCGGCGACAAGTGGCGGCCCGCTCCAAGACGTGGGCGGGCTGTGCGTGGACAGACTGTGTGTGGACAGGATGCGGCCAGCAGCCGCCGCGGCGTCGTGTTCGGGGTCGAACAGCGGGTGTGTCGCCGCCGCCCAGCTCTCCGGCGCGCGCAGATAGAAACCCAGCAACTCGCCGTCGGCGTGGTGGGGGACGCCAAGCCGCGCCAGCGATTCCCGAAAGTACGACGCCAGGAATAGGGGATGGGGTGCGCGTCCCTCGCTGGCTCCGAAGGCCGCATAGTGGAGCAACGGATCCATGCCCGAGCGAGCGACATCGGCGTTGGCGCTCAGGTAGTACGAGCTGTCGAACAGAACGCAGGGACCTTCACCCGGCGCCCATGGCGGGCCGGGCGTCAGATATTGTTGAAGGCCGGTGGCGGCAGGCAAGGAACGCCGCGCCCCGCGGCGGAAGCGCCCGGTGTCGAACAACGGGTGCGGATCGATCTCCAAATCCGGATGGGAGAGATAGGTCGCCAACACGCAGCCGTGCGTCGGTTCGATCCCGGCGGCCGCAAACTGGTCGCGAACGAACGCCGGATCGAACAGCGGGTGTGGCCGCGCGCCCTCGGATTCCCCACGCAGGACGTAGTGGCGGATCAAGTCTCGTGGCGTCGGCCCGTGACTGAGCTGGCCTTCGTAGAATCCCGGATCGAACAAGCCGGACTGCAGAATGAGCGCCTGGATCGCGGAAATCGCGTCCTCGTCGATCTGGACCACCGGCGTGACGACGGCGCGAATGCGGGGCCGATCGTCCGCACCGATCGGATCTCGCAACGAAACCGCGAACGGATGCCCCCCAGGTCCGACCGCAGACGTCGCTCCCGCGGCCGGCTCGGGGCCGGCGATCGTTTCGCCCAGTTTGGCTTCATCGAGGAATATCTCGACCAACAACCGGGCGGACGGGTTCAATGAGTGTAGCGCCCAACCGGCGACCCGGTTGGGGTCCGACAAGTCGAGCTGGCCGCGAATCATTCTCCTTCCCCCGCCAGGCGACGCGCAGACCGATGGTTCGGCGTGTAGTGCATTGTTCGATCAGCTTGCAACGCGCTCACAGGGTCCGCCTGGCTGATTTTCCGCGCCCTCAACTTCGCACATTTGACAGATTGTCGCGGAACATCGTTTTGCGGTATTGTAACTTATGGGGTGGGCAAAACAGACTTGCCCGCGTGATCTGAGGGGCACAACGTGGCAGAGTTCGTTTCGGTTGTCGGCGGTCTTTACGCGACCGTCTCGCTGGATCCGACCGAGGTGGCGGCGGCGCAGGCTGCGCTGAAGACCGCGGGCAAGAGCTTCACCAGCAGTGAAGTTCACTCGGCATTGAATCAGACGCCGGCGAAGGCCGCGCTCAACGTCTACGATATCAACGCCGTGGCAGGAAAGACCTACACCCAGCTCGCTGGCGAACAGGTCATCATTCTCGAAGGCTCTGCCTCCGCGACGCTGACCGGGCTCGCCAATGCGAAGGGCAACCTTCTGATCGGCAATCAAGGCGACGACACGATCAACGCGACCGGCGGCACTGGCACGATCATCGTTGGCGATGGCAACAACCACATCAACATCACCGGCGGCTCGGAAACGGTTGTCACCGGCAAGGGCACGAGTTTCGATACGGTCGTGCTGAACGGCGGCGACCTGACGATCGGCGGCGCGGCGCACAAGACAGTCTCGGTCACCGGCGGAAGTGACACGATCAGCTCGCCCGGTGCGGTGAACATCGTGATCACCAAGGCCGCGGCACTTGAGCTTCTGAATGGGAACGACACGGTCACCGCCTCGGGCTCGGCGACGGTGATCGGTGGGGCGTCGTCGGTCAAATTTCACGGCGGGACCGCGTCCAAGGTCGTCGCCGGAAGTGGTCACGAGACGATGCTCGGCGGCACTGGCGCGTCACAGTTCTTTGCGTCGAAGTACAAGGCGGGCACGGACTCGATGGTCGGTGGCTCGGGAACGAATTTGTTCGTCGGCGGCAAAGGCCACGACACCATGGTGTCCGGCTTTTCCAAGGGATCGAAGTCGGACATCTTTGAATTCCAAAGTTCGGTGGCCGGCGGAACCCATACGATCACCGGCTACAACGCCAGCAAGGATCAGATCGACCTGCAGGGTTACAAATCGACCCAGGTCACGCTTACGCACAGCGGCGGCAACACCTTGATCACGCTCAGCGACGGCACGCACATCACCGTCAAGGCCGCCACCATCTCGCTCGGCCAGCTCCACTTCACCTGAACCTCGCCAAGCCCAGCGACATCGAGGCCGCCCTCGTTCGCTCGAAAGCGGCGATGGAAGGTGGGGCGTTCGGCGACGCGTTGCGCTGGGCGGATCGGGCGCAGCGACACTGCCCCGAGAGCGCGGAGATCGCCGAACTGAAGGCTCGGCTGCTGTTGCGGCAGTCCGCTGCGGATGACGCGCTCGAACAATTACTCACCATCGAGCGAGACTTGCGGACGCCGGCCGTGCACGCGCTGCTCGCGGACGTCTACTTCGCCCTCGGCCGAGACACTGACGGATTGGAGGTTCTGCAAGGCGCGCTGACGTCATTCGCCGTATCGCCGGGCGACGCCCTCGCCGATTGCGCCAGCCGCTACTGCGCCGCGGCCCGCGGCGGTCCCCGCGGCTGGATCGCCCTCGGGCCGGACTTCCGCGCCTGGGGTGGCATTGCTTCAGGCGCGGCCCCCGCGAACCTGTCCATCGCGCTTTCGGGCAGGACGTTGGTGGCCGATCTCGAGGCAGAGACGGCCGGCGCGCCTTCCCGCGCATTTTCCGCGAGGCTCGCCGGCGCCGGCCAACTCACCGCGCAGGTTCAGGGCGCGCCGCTGCTTGGCAGCGGACTTGCCTTCCCGCCGGATGTTCGGGCCGACGGGCGGTGCTTCGTTGACGACGGCGTGCTGCACGGGTGGGTGAGCCTGAATTGGGCGCCGCAGGTTAGCCCGACCCTCGTCGTACGTGACAGGCTGCGCGAGGTCGGACGGGTCGCTTCCAAGCCAAGCTCCGACCGGCCTGAGAGGCGTGAATTCAGCTTCCGGATACCGCGCCTGACGCTGGGTCGGGAGCTTACGGTCGCCGTCGCGCTCCCCGGCGACCGGTTCGCCGCGCTGCCCGGTTCGCCGGCGCTGATTGGACTGCCGCCGCCGCCCGGCGGAAGGCGGCGCAAGGCGGCGACAGCTACGGGCGCCCGGTCGATCGATGTGATCGTTCCTGTTTACGACGGTCACACCGAGACCCTCCGCTGTCTGCACTCGGTGCAGGCGACCTGCGGCGGCAAAGCGCGGCTGATCATCGTCAACGACGCCTCGCCGAATGCGCCGCTGGCGGATGACGTTCGCGCCTTCTCGGAACAGCATGGCGCGACGCTGATCGAGAATGCCCGCAACCTGGGCTTCGCCGCCTCGGTGAACCGAGCGCTGCAAGTCAATCCGACCCACGACGCGGTCGTCCTGAACGCCGATGCCGAAGTCTTCCCGGGATGGCTGGATCGGCTGAAGAGCGCCGCGGACAGCGCGCCCGACATCGGCACCGTCACGCCACTCGGCGAGGCGGCGGCGATCGCGACCTACCCGCGGAACGCCGCTCGATCGCTTGAGTCCGCCGAGGCCGGGACAATCTCGCGGCTTGCGGCGATCGCCAACGCTGACCAGCGGGTGGAGACGCCAACCGGCGTTGGCTTCTGCCTCTATCTTCGCCGCGATTGCCTGGACCAGACCGGCGATCTGGACGAGCGCGTATTCGGCCGCGGCTACGGCGAAGAGAACGATTTTTGCCTGCGGGCCACCGCGCTGGGCTGGCGCCACCTGATCGCCACCGACGTGTTCGTCGGCCACCAAGGATCCCGCTCGTTCGGGGCCGCCGCCGTCGCGCTGCGGGAGCGCAACGGCCGCGTGCTCAGCCGCCGTCATCCAGACTACGCGGGGCTGGTGGAGGCGTTTCAGGCCCGTGATCCGTTGCGCGCAGCCCGCCGGCGCCTGGACGAGGCCCGGCTCGAGGAGATGGCGCGTCCGTTCCAGGTGCTGGTCAGCCTGGCCGATCCCGGTGGCGTCGACCGCGTGATCGAACGGCGCTGCAGGGAGATCGCGGCCAGCGGTGGCACGCCGCTGGTGCTTCGTCCCGAGGCGGAAGCCGACATCGTTCGCATCGGCGTCCCTGGCTGGGAAGACAGCGACCTCAGCTACGATGCGGACGCCGAGCGCACCGACCTCCTGGCCCTGATCGCCGCGCTGGCGCCGCAGCAGCTGGAACTGCACCACTATTACGGCCACGACAGCACCCTGATCGACGAGTTGATCGCAATCTGCGGCCCGCTCACCGTCTTCGTGCACGACTATAGCCTGGTCTGCCCACGTCTGGTGCTGGTCGGCGGCTCGGGTCGATACTGCGGCGAGCCGGACCTGGATGGCTGCGACGCCTGCGTGGCCGCCAACGGGTCCAGCCTGCGCGAAGCCATCGCCACGGCCGCCCTGAGGCGCAGGAGCGCCGTTTGGCTCAATGCCGCAGCCAAGGTCGTCGCGCCAAGCCTCGACACAAAACTGCGCCTTAGGCGCTATTTTCCTGATGTCCCGATCGAGGTCGAAGCCTGGGAGACCGACAGCTTCGATCGTCCGGCGCCGAAGACCACCGTCAGCCAGACGATCAAGGTCGCCGTCATCGGCGCGATCGGGGTGCAGAAGGGCTACCGCATCCTGCTCGAGTGCGCCCGCGACGCCGCCGAACGCCTGCTGCCGGTGGAGTTCGTGGTGATCGGCTACACCGTCGACGATGACGAGTGGCTCTCTGTCGGCAATACCTTCGTCACCGGGCGGTTCGGCGAGGACGATATCCAGTCGCTGATCCGCCGAGAATCGCCGGACGTCGCGTTCTTCGCCTCGGTCTCGCCGGAGACCCATTGCTTCAGCCTGACCCACGCACTCCGGGCGCGGCTGCCGGTCGTCGCCTTCGACTTCGGCGCCATCGCCGAGCGATTGCGCGGCCGAGACACCGGCGCCACCTTGCTGCCGTTCGACAGCGGCGCGGCGGCGATCAACAACGCGCTGCTCGCCGCCGTGCTGAAAACGCACGGCGGGCCGCCGCCGCGGAGGAACGCCTTGATCGGTCCGCGAAACGCGGGCTCAGAGAAGACTGAACGCCGGCTTCCTGCGGAGGTCGGCCCGGAACCGTTGGGGAGCGGGGCTATGGCGACGACATCGAGCGGTCTCACGGCGAGCCCTCAACTGCTCACGCTGGCCCGGGGAATCTACAGCTTCTCGGTGAAGTCGGCCGCGCCGCGCCGCACGACCGATGGCGCGAACCTGATGCTGCCCGCGCTGCACGTCGCGCTCGCCCCTGGCGTGCCGCCGGAGAATGCCGAGATCCTGACTGGGCTGCGCGCCGACGGCGCGTGGCTCTACGACACGTCGGATGTGGTGCTGGCCAAGGTCAAGGTCGCTGGGTCTTCGATCCTGGTGACCTCCTACAGCATGCCGGGGCTGACGCCGCTGTCGATCGAGATCGAGCAGGTCGACGCCCGGTCCGCCACGTCGGACAAGATCGCGGGCTCGAGCACCCTGCTTGCGCCGCCGCCACCACGGCTGGCGCCATCGACCTTGCAGACGACCGCTGACAGCCGCCGCCGCGTGGCCCTCAGCGTCGACGCGCACATCGGCATGGTTGGCGACGTCACCTTCAGCGACACCGACTGGGTGGGCGCGATTGCGGAGGGGCTTCCGATCGAAGCGCTCCGCATCAACAGCCTCGAACGGCTTGCGGACGGCGACATCGAGTACAAGGGACTGACCGCCGACGGCGCCGAAACCCGCTGGTGCGCCGGCGGCGAGCTGTGCGGCGTAAAGGGCCAGGCCGCGGCCCTGACCGGGTTTCTGTTCCGCCTGAAGGGCCGCGCGGCCTCGCTGTTCGAGTGCCACTACACGGCGCGGTTCGGCTCGGGCGTCATCGTCGGCCCGCTGGCGCAGGGCGTCCCAGCGCGGGGCAGGGGACCGGACGATTTTGTCGTTGGCCTCCAGTTGGTCATCGTCGAGACCACACCCAGCCAGCGTGAACTCGCGAATGTCTCGGGGCTATCTGACGACCGGGATTCGCGGCCGACCGGGCCGCGCTTCAGCACCTTCCGGGAGGAGATTCGCTAGTTGCGGCTCGCGACCCTCCTCCAAGCTCAAGGCGTACCGTGCACGACAAAATCCTGATCAATCTTGGAAGCGGCGCCGGTTCGGCGCGGCTGCCGGCGTTGTTCGAGCACTGGCGAAACCTGCGCGTGGACGTCGATCCGGCGACCGAGCCGGATCTGGTCGCCGATCTCGTCGACCTGAGCGCGATCCCGGCCGACACCGCCGACGCCGTCTGGGCATGCCACTCGCTGGAGCACCTGTACCGCCACGAGGTGGTGACCGCGCTGCGCGAAATGCGCCGGATCGTGAAGCCCGGCGGGTTCGTGTGCATCCGGGTGCCGGATCTGCAGACGGTCGCCAGCCATATCGCCGCCGACCGGATGCACGAGGTGCTCTATCAGTCCGATGCCGGTCCGGTGACCGCCCACGACGTCCTGTTCGGCTTCGGCCCCGATGTCGCCAGGGGGCGCACGGCCATGGCGCACCGGACCGGGTTCACGCCAACGGTGATGGTGAGCAGCCTGGAGCAGGCCGGGTTCGCGAGCTTGTTCGTCCGGCGGCAGCCGAACCTCGAGCTGGTCGCGCTGGCCCGAGATGGTGCGTGGTCGAGCGAGGACGAGCCGGCGCGGCTGCTGGAGGCCCTCGGTCTGTGATCGTCGTCTTCGTTCACCAGAACTTTCCGGGGCAATACAAGCACCTCGCCCGCCACTTCGCGTCGAAGCCGGATACGCGGGTTTTGTTCATCACTCAGTCCGCATCAGGCGAAATTCCGGGCGTCGAGAAGATCGTCTACGAACCCGCGATTCCGGAATCGCTGAACTGCCATCCGTACACGGTCGAATTCGACCGCTCGGTCCGAGCCGGCCTGGCCGTCGCCGATGTGCTCAGGCGGCTGAAGCGCGAAGGTCTCAGGCCGGATGTGATCTGCGGGCACAACGGCTGGGGCGAGATGCTGTTCGTGAAGGACGTGTTCCCGGACGTCCCGGTGCTCTCGTACTTCGAGTTCTATTACCACGCGCTCGGAGTCGATGTGGGTTTCGACCCGGAGTTCTCCAGCGAAGCGACCGACCCGCTGCGCCTGCGAACCCGCAATGCGGTCAACCTGCTCGGCTTCGACGCCGCCGACTGGGGTAACACGCCGACGCGGTGGCAACGCAGCGTGCATCCGCCGGAGCTGCGATCGCGGCTCACGGTGATTCACGAGGGCGTCGATACCGACGCGATCCGGCCCGATCCCACCGCCTGGCTGCAGCTGGGGCGCGACGGCGTGGTGCTGGACCGGCAAAGCGAGGTCGTCACCTACGTCGCGCGCAATCTGGAGCCCTACCGCGGATTCCACATCTTCATGCGGGCGGCGGCGCGGGTCTTGAAGCACCGGCCGCAGGCGCGGGTGGTCGTGGTGGGCGGTGACGAGATCAGCTACGGCCTGCCGCTGCCGGACGGCAGGAGTTACCGGGACCATGCGCTGCGCGAGCTGGGCGCTGAACTCGATATCAGCCGCGTGCACTTCCTCGGCCGCGTGCCCTACGACACCTACCTGAAGCTGCTGCAGGTCTCGTCGGCGCATGTCTACCTGACCTATCCGTTCGTGCTCTCCTGGTCGTTCATCGAGGCGCTCTCCGTCGGCTGCGCGATCGTCGGGTCCGCCACGCCGCCGGTGCAGGAAGTGGTGCGTCACGGCGAGAACGGGCTGCTGGCCGACTTCTTCTCGGTGGACGCGGTGGCGGACGCGGTCGAGGCGTTGCTCGATCGGCGCGATCTGGCCGCGGAACTGGGCGAGGCGGCGAGGCGGACGGCCATCGAGGGCTATGACTTGCACTCGCGCCAGCTGCCGTTGTGGGACGCGCTCATCGGCAACCTGATCGCTGGGCGGCGGCCGGCCTTGCTGCCTAGCTAGATATCGGCGGACAAGGCCGCGAGCGCCTGTTGCGCCTGGGGATGGCCGCGCCGCGCGGCCGACGCATACCAATCCCGCGCCGCGCTCAGATTCGGCGGCAGGCCGAGTTGGTGGACCAGGCCGAGGCCGTAGGCGGCATCGAGATCGCCGTCCTCCGCCGCCAGCCGCAGCAGGGTCTCGGCCTCGACGGGGTCCGCCGCGGCGATCTCGCCACCTAGGATCAGACCCGCAAGCAATCGCCGAGCGGCCGAATTGCCCTGCGCCGACGCGAGCCGGAGCCAGTGTGCGGCGCCCTCGGGCGAAGGCTCGCATCCGACGCCCCGCGCCAGATAGTCGCCCGCCATGCGCTGCGCCAACGCGTCGCCGCCCTCAGCCAGCTTCAGCCACAGGGCGAAGACGGTCTGAGGCCAGGGCGGTTCGCCGCCCGGGATCACCATCGCGGTCAACGACTGCAGCGCGCCGATATGGTCCTGCTGGGCCGCGCGGAGGTACCAGTTCTTGGCCGCTTCCAGATCGACCGACGTTTCCTGACCGGTGCTGAGCACGTCGCCGAGCCAGGCTTGGGCGAAGGCGTCGCCCTGGTTCGCGGCGCGCGTCATCCACGCCATCGCAGCCGGCGGGTCTCGACGGCCACCCTGGCCAACGAACAGCACGCGTCCGAGCCAGGCCTGAGCGAGGCGATCTCCGGCGCTTGCCGCGCGGTTCAGCAATGCGATCACCAAATCAGCGGACGCCGGAGATGGCTCGTCGGACTCCAGCCGACGTGCGAGCTCGTAGACGGCGCCCGGCGTCTCAGCCTCCGCCGCGCGCAGCAGCCATCGGTCGGCCAGAGCCGGGTCGGCCGGGACGTAGTCCCCTGCCCGGTAGAGTCCGTACAGCGCCCACAATGCGGTTTGATCGTCGGCCTCAGCGGCTTGCACGAGCATGTCCAAGCCTTGCGGGGCGCCGCCCGCGGCTAGGTCGCGGATCAGCAGAAATGCGAGATTGGCGCGCGCTTCGGCGCTGCCCAGGTCCGCGGCGCGGGCGTACCACTCGGCGGCTTGGGCGAAATCCTGCTCGACCAATTCGCCCTGTGCGTGGAGCAGGCCGAGCCGAAGCATCGCCCGCGCGTCGCCGGCTTCCGCCGCGAGCCGATAGTGCTCCAGCGCGAGCGCCGGATCGCGGGGCGCACCCAGCCCGTGGTGGTGGATGGCGCCCAGGTGGAAGTGCGCGCTGGGCTCGCCGGCCTCGACGGCGCGGCTGAACCAGGATCGGGCGCCGGCGAAGTCCTGCGCGATCCCGAGCCCATCGGCCTGCATCGCGCCGAGCCGCTCGTAAGCCTGGACAACGCCTTGTTCGGCCGCCTTCGCGAACCAGATCGCCGCCTGGCCCGGATCCGTCGGGACACCGCGGCCAGCGGCGAAGATCTCGCCGAGGGCGTACTGAGCCTGAGCGCTGCCGAGATCGGCGGCGTCGCGCAGGAAGGCGGCGGCCGAAGCATGGTCGGGATGCTCGCGCGAGCCCAGCAGGACGCCCAGGGACACCATCGCCTGGCGATGGCCGCGCGCGGCCGCCCGGCGCAGCCAGGTCTCGGCTTCATCCGGGTTGGCGAGGCCATCGACGCCGACCCGGCGGAGGTCGCCGTACAGGTACATCGCCTCGGTGCTCTGCGCCTCGGCCGACTGCCGGAGCAGATCGGCGGCCTCGCCGACCTCGCGGCCCTCCAGCTCGCCGCGGCAGATCAGCACCGCCAGGCAGACACGGCCGTCCGAGTCGCCCAGGGCGGCGGCTCGCTCGAAGTGGGTGGCGGCGCGGGCGGGGTCCGCGGGGCGGCCATGGCCGCCGGCGAACAGCTTGCCAAGGCCCACGTAGCCGGCTGGATCGTCAGCGGCCGCGGCGATGGCGAAAGCCCGCTCGGCCGCGGAATGGTCGAGCTCGACCCCGAGGCCGGCCGCCAGCTGGTAGCCCCAGCGCACCGCGCCGCCGGCGTCGCCATGCTCAGCCGCCAGCCGGTTCCACCGCGCCGCTTCGGCATGATCTGGCGCTATGGCGTCGGCGTGGGCCGTCAGCCTCGCCAGGGCGCTGGTCTCGCCCGGACCGGTGCGCATCGCGGCGCCGCTCAGCGTGTGCGGCGCCGCGCGGCCCGAGAAATAAATCTCGCCCAACCGCGCATAGGCCGCCGCCCAACCGGCGTCCGCCGCCACGCGATAGTGTTTGACCGCCTCGGCGAAGCTTTGCAGAACGCCCGCGCCTTGCTGATAGCGGTCACCAAGCTCGCAGGCGGCGGCGGCGTCACCCGCGTCCGCCGCTCGCCGGAGCAGCTTGGCGGCTTTGACGATGTCGCCACCGCGCCGCGCCTCGGCCGCCTGAGTGCGCAGTTTCGCCGGCGATGATCCGAAAGTAGGCAGGCGCACCATGCGGGCTAGGGCTCCCGCATGGCTTCCGAACCGGTGCGCAGGCCGCCTTCGAGCAGGTACGACATGATCGTCCGCCCGCCTTCGAGGATGTCGCCGGAAAGGGTCATGCCGGGCAGCAGGCGGAAGTCGGTGGGTACGTTGCGCAGCCGCGCATCGGTGATCAAAACCCTGACCTTGAAATAGGGCAGCGCGGGCTGCCCCTGTTCGGTCTGCGAGAACGAGCCCGGACTGATCGACTTGACGATGCCCAGCGCGGCTCCGTGCGAGGTGAACCGGAATGCATCGAGCTTCAGCCGCACCTTGTCGCCCGGCCGGATGAACCCGACATCGCGCGCCTCGACATGGAAGTCGGCTTCGATCGGCCCGTTCAGCGGCGTCAGGGTGAAGAGCGGCGCCTGCTGGGTGGAGGTGTCCACCACCGAGCCGATCGAGGCCGGCGCCACGTCCAGCACCACCGCGTCGGCCGGCGAGACCAGCTTGCTTAGATCATGCACCCGGGTGGCCTTGGCGTAGTCTTGCGCCGCCTGGTCAAGGTCGTTCCGCGCCCCCACCAGAGCGGTGGCGAGGTCGTCGCGCCATTTGCCGACGAAGGCCTGCCGCTGCGCTTCAAGCGAGGCGACATCATGCGAGCCCTGGGTCTCGCCGTTGCGGCTTTCGGCGAGTTGGCGGGCGGCCAGCACGCGTGCGTCGTTGGCCGCGATGATCAGCGCCTGGCTGCCCCAGCCCTGCTTGCCGATCTCACGTTGCATGTCTTCGAGCTGGGCCGTCAGCGCCAGGTGCTGTTGGTCCAGCGTCATGTCGTCGTGCGCCTTGGCGACGGCGCTGCGGTCGGAATCGATCCGCGCGTCGAAGTCCGCCACGCTCTGGCGGTATTCGGTCTGGCGCTGGCCCCAGAGCGAGGCCTGCAGCCGCTGCGACGGGTCGGCGTTGTCGCTCGGCGCGTAGGGCTTGCCGGCCTGTTCGGCCTCCAGCCGCGCGACCAACGCGCTATCGCTGGAGACCTTGTCCTTCAGCTGCTGGAAGTCTGCGGTGGCGAAGGTCGGGTCGAGGTCGGCGAGCACCTGGCCCTTCTTCACCACATCGCCCTGCCGCACCCAGATCGCGCTGATGATCGCCTTGTCCAGCGGCTGCACGAACAGGGAGCCCCCCGCCGGCAGTATCTTTCCGCTGGACGCGACCACGACCCGGTCGATCGGCACCACGCAC
>Ga0302314_10001614_pt1 | contig 42048 bp, 31 predicted proteins | sample III_Palsa_N2_3_FD_200533 | JGI IMG/M metagenome (GOLD analysis project Ga0302314, IMG submission 200533) | Peat permafrost microbial communities from Stordalen Mire near Abisko, Sweden - III_Palsa_N2_3 | ecosystem: Environmental > Terrestrial > Soil > Palsa > Peat permafrost | place: Sweden... | reverse complement strand
AGCATCTCCTGCAGCGTGACCTGCGGCACCAGGCGCACGACCTTGCGATCGCGCAGTTCGGCCCCGGCGCTCCACACGTCGCGCTCCAGGCGCGGCAGGATATCGATGTTTTCGGCGGCGCGCTTGAAGCGCTCGTATTCCTGCAGCCGCCGCACCAGTTCGGCGCGCGGATCCTCTTCCGAATCATCCGCCGTGGAGGCCCGCGGCAGCAGCATCCGCGACTTGAGCTCGGCGAGCGTGGCCGCCATCACCAGGTACTCACCGGCGAGCTCGAGCTGCAGGTCCTGCATCAGCTCGATGTACTTCATGTACTGGCGGGTGATCTCCGCCAGCGGAATGTCCAGCACGTCGAGGTTCTGGCGCCGGATCAGGTACAGCAGCAGGTCCAGCGGGCCTTCGAAGGCCTCGAGAAAGACCTCCAGCGCCTGCGGCGGGATGTACAGATCCTTCGGCAGCTGCGTGACCGGCTCGCCATTGACGATGGCGAACGGCATTTCAACCTGTTCGGGTGTGCCCTCCGCCACCGCAGGCAATGGCTCGGGCGTTGGCGCCTTGTTCGACACCACGATTTTCAGCTCCGGTTGCATTCGTCTATCCGTAAGACTTCAGTCGCCGCGCAGGTGCATCACCCGCCGCACTTCGTCCAGCGTCTGGCGGGCGGCTTCGCGAGCCTTGTCCGCGCCCTCCGTGACTATACTGCGAACCAGCTCGGGCTGATCTTCGAATTCCTGGGCGCGCTTGCGCATGCCGCGGACCTCCTCGACCACCTTCTCGATCAGCGGTTTCTTGCAGTCCAGGCAACCGATGGCCGCCGAACGGCAGCCCTCGCTGGCCCACTTGCGGGTGGCGTCGTCGGAATAGATCCGGTGCAGGTCCCACACCGGGCATTTGTCCGGGTCGCCCGGATCGGTGCGGCGGGCGCGGGCCGGATCGGTCTGCATGGTCTTGAGCTTCTGCGCGACGACATCCGGGTCCTCGCGCAGGCCGATGGTGTTGCCATAGGACTTCGACATCTTGCGGCCGTCCACGCCGGGGACCTTCGGTGTCGCCGTCAGCAGCGCCTGCGGTTCCGGCAGGATGCTCACGGCCCCGCCCTCGAGGAAGCCGAGCAGGCGCTCGCGGTCGGCCACCGTGATGCGGTTGTTGCCCTGCACCAGCTCGCGCGCCTGCTCGAGCGCATCGGCGCTGCCGGTTTCCTGGTAATTGCGGCGCAGTTCCTGGTAACGCGTGGCATTCCTGGAGCCGAGGCTCTTCACCGCCTTCTGGGCGCGCGCCTCGAAATCCGGCTCGCGGCCATAGACATGGTTGAAGCGCCGGGCGATCTCCCGGGTGATCTCGATGTGCGCCACCTGGTCCTCGCCGACCGGCACGAAGGCGGCGCGGTAGAGCAGGATGTCGGCGCTCTGCAGCAGCGGATAGCCGAGGAAGCCGTAGGTGCCGAGATCCTTTTCCTTCAGCTGCGCCTGCTGGTCCTTGTAGCTCGGCACGCGCTCGAGCCAGGCGAGCGGTGTGACCATGGAGAGCAGCAGATGCAGTTCAGCATGCTCGGGCACCTGCGACTGCACGAACAGGGTCGCGACCCCGGGGTTCAGACCGGCGGCGAGCCAGTCGATGAGGACCGCGTGGATGTATTCCTGAAGCCGGTTGGTGTCTTCGTAGCCGGTGGTCAGGGCATGCCAGTCCGCCACGAAAAAGTAGCAGTCATACTGATACTGCAATTCCACCCAATTGCGCAGCGCGCCGTGAAAATTGCCCAGATGCAGCGGCCCCGTGGGCCGCATGCCGGAAAGCACCCGGCGGGTTTGCGGATTGGCACTCATGTGTAAGCTCTGCAGTATAACGCATGGCGGCAGCGCCCTCCGCGCTACAGCCCCAGCAGTCGCCCGTCGCCGGCGCCGCGGCGCATGATCACCGGCGGATCCACGGCGAGGTCCACGACGGTCGTCGGCTCGATGCCGCAGTGGCCGCCGTCGAGCACGGCATCGATCTCATGCTCGAGGCGCAAGCGGATCTCGCGACCATCGGTCAGCGGCAGCTCATCCCCCGGCAGGATCAGCGTCGAGCTCATCAGCGGCTCGCCCAGTTCCGCGAGCAGCAGTTGCGGCACCGGGTGGTTCGGCACGCGGATCCCGACGGTGCGGCGCTTCTCATGCTGCAGCCGCCGCGGCGTTTCACGGGTTGCGGGCAGCAGGAAGGTGAAGGGGCCCGGCGTGCAGGCCTTCAGCAGGCGAAAGTGCGGGGTATCGATGCGGACGAAGCGCGCGGCCTCCCCCACGTCCCGGCACACCAGCGTGAAATGGTGGTGACGGTCGGCCTGCCGGATGCGCCGGACCCGCTCCAGGGCGTCCTTGTCGCCGATATGGCAGCCGAGCGCGTAGCAGGAGTCGGTCGGATACGCAATCACCCCGCCGGCCCGGACGATCTCGACCCCGCGGCGTATCAGCCGCGCCTGGGGCGTCACGGGATGTAGCTCGAAATACTGACTCATGGGCTATCATACACGGCCGTTCACCCTCCCCGACTGGGCCGGTTCGCCATCTAAAATGTTGTCTGTGCTGGAATTTGCACCGGTCGTCGTATTCGGTGTCGCCTACTACTCCCATGGCATCTACGTCGCGACGGCGGCCCTCATGGTCTCCATGGTGCTGCTGCTGATCGCGGACTACGCCGTGCAGAAGCGCGTTCCGACCATGCACGCCGTCTCGGCACTGCTGGTGCTGGTGTTCGGCGCCGCGACCCTCATTCTGCACAACCAGCGTTTCATCCAGTGGAAGCCGACGGTGCTCTTCTGGCTGGTCAGCATCGCCTTCCTCGGCAGTTTCTGGATCGGCGAATGCACGCTCGCCGAGCGCCTCCTGGGCAAGTCCCTTGGTGCCCCGCTGAACGTGAGCCCGGCGCAGTGGCGGCGGCTGAACGCCCTGACGGTGGTCTTCTACGTGCTGCTCGGCGGGCTGAACCTGCTGGTCGCCTTCAACGTCGGTGAACGCGCCTGGGTCAATTTCAAGCTGTTCGGCCTCACGGCTGCGACCCTGGTGTTCACCGGCACGCAGCTGCTGTGGCTGATGCGGCGGCTCGACCCCGGCAGTGAACCGACCCCCGCCGGCTGAAGGCGGCGGCGCGCAGGCCCTCATGACAGCAGCAGAACGAGTCGCGAAGATCCGGCAGGTCCTGACTGCGCGGCTCGCGCCGGTGTCGCTCGACATCCGCGACGACAGCGCCGCGCATGCCGGTCACGCCGGCGCCCGCGAGGGCGGGCATTTTTCGGTGGTGGTGGTGTCAGACCTTTTCGCCGGTCGGACGCGCATGCAGCGCCATCAGCTGGTATACGAGGCGCTTGCGGACCTCATGCGAACCGATATCCATGCCCTGAGCATCCAGGCACGGACTCCGCAGGAATAAAGTCGTTCAACTATTTGAGAAAACACATGAAACTTTCCTATATCGCCCTGTTTTCCGTGACTGCGGTGGCGCTGGCGGCCTGCCATCCCAATGCCAACACCGCCGGCAGCTCCGCTGCGAGCAGCGCCCCCGGCGCAAACGTCGTGGCCACGGTCAATGGCACGGCGCTCACCCGCAACATGTTCGACTACTACCTGAAGGGCATGCTGCAGGGCAAAGACCCCGCGAGCGTGACGCAGCCCCAGAAGGAAGAGGTGCTGGATAATCTGGTCAAGGCGGAACTGGTGGTGCAGCAGGCCGAGAAGGATGGCCTCGCGAACGATCCGCAGACGGCCGATCTGATCGCGCTGTCGCGCATGCAGGCCATTCAGCAGGCGTTCAGCGACCACTTCGTCAAGGAAAACAAGCCCACCGACGATGAACTTCACAAGGAGTATGACGCGCAGGTCGCGCAGCTCCCGCACACCGAATATCACGTCGAGCACATCCTGGTGGCCAACGCCGATGCGGCCAACGCCATCATTGCGCAGCTCGGCAAGGGCGCGAAATTCGAGGACCTCGCCAAGAAGCAATCCAGCGACAGCTCCAAGGATCAGGGCGGCGATCTCGGCTGGACGACCCCGGAGCGCATGGTCAAGCCCTTCTCCGATGCGATGGTGGCGCTGAAGCCGGGCGAATACACCCACGTCCCGGTGCAGACCCAGTATGGCTTTCACGTGATCAAGCTGGTGGACACCCGGCCCCTGACTCCGCCGACCTTCGATGCGGTCAAGGATCGCGTCGCGCAGATCGTGCTGGGCAAGAAGTTCAAGGCGTATGTCGACGGCCTGTCGGCGAAGGCGCAGATCGACAAGAAGATGTAGTGGCTACGCCGACGCCCGCGTGATCTAGCGCGTCTTCAGCAGTTCGAGGAATCCCGATTCGGTAAGGATCGGGATTCCGAGCTCCTGGGCTTTCTTGAGTTTCGAGCCGGCATCGGCCCCCACCACGACGCCCGCGGTCTTCTTCGAGACGCTGCCGGCAACCTTCGCCCCCAGTTCGATGAGCGCCTCGGTCGCCTGCTCGCGCGTCAGCGACTCGAGCGTGCCGGTCACGACCCAGGTCTGACCCGAAAGCCTGCGACTGCCTGGCGCGCGCTCCGGCAGCGCCGGCCAGTGCACGCCCAGCTCGCGCAGCCGGGCGATGACCTTGCGGTGGGCCGCCGAGGCGAAGAACACCGCCACGTGCCCGGCCACCACCGGCCCGACATCCGGCACCTGCTGGATCTGCTCGAGCGTCGCCGCCGCGAGCTGCTCGAGGTCGCGGAAATGCTGCGCGAGGGCAAGCGCCGTCGCCTCCCCCACGTCGCGTATGCCGAGCGCGAACAGAAAGCGCGGCAGCGTCGTACTGCGGCTGTGCGCGATGGCCTGGTGCAGGTTGGCCGCGGACTTCTCGCCCATGCGGTCGAGTTCGGCCAGCTGCCCGACGCTTAAGCCGTAGATGTCGGCCGGCGACTTCACCAGGTCATGCTCGACCAGCTGCTCGACGACCTTGTCCCCGAGGCCCTCGATATCCATGGCCCGGCGGCTCGCGAAATGGCGGATGCCCTCCTGGCGCTGGGCGCGGCAGCTGAAGCCGCCGCTGCAGCGGGCAATGGCCTCTCCTTCGGCCTTCTCCACCAGCGAGCCGCAGATCGGGCAGGTCTTCGGCAGCTGCACCTGCTTGCGGCCCTCGTGGGCGTCATCGATCACGACCCGCACCACTTCCGGGATGACATCGCCGGCGCGGCGGATCACGACCGTGTCACCGGCGCGCACGTCCTTGCGGTGCACTTCATCCATATTGTGCAGCGTCGCGTTGCTGACGGTGACGCCGCCGACGAACACGGGCTTGAGCCGTGCGACCGGGGTCAGCGCACCGGTGCGACCGATCTGGAACTCGATGCCGGTCACCACGGTGCTGGCCTCCTCGGCCGGAAACTTATGGGCGAGTGCCCAGCGCGGCGCGCGCGATACGAAGCCCAGGCGCTCCTGGTCCGCACGCGCATCGACCTTGTAGACCACGCCGTCTATCTGGTACGGCAGCGCCGCGCGCCGCGCGCCGATGTCCGTGTAGTATTCGAGGCAGCCGGCCACGCCGGTGACGGCGCGCGCCTCCGGGCAGGTCTTGAGGCCCCAGTCGCGGAAGGCCTTGAGCAGGCCGGTGTGATGATCGGGTACCGCCCCGCCTTCCACCAGGCCGACCGCATAGAGAAAGATATCGAGCGGTCGGCTCGCGCTGATGCGGGGGTCGAGCTGGCGCAGACTGCCGGCGGCGGCATTGCGCGGATTGACGAACACCTTCTCGCCGCGCGCCTGGGCCTGTTCGTTCATCAGTCGGAAGCCGGCGAGCGGCATGAAAATCTCGCCGCGTACCTCGATCAGTCGCGGCGGTGAGCCGCGCAGCGACAGCGGCACGCCGCGGATCGTGCGCACGTTCGCCGTCACGTCCTCGCCGTGCAGGCCATCGCCGCGGGTCGCGGCGCGCTCCAGCAGCCCGTTCCGATAGGTCAGCGAGACCGCGAGGCCATCCAGTTTCGGTTCGGCCGAGTAGGCGATGTCGGCCTCGGTCTTCAGCCGCTCATGAACGCGGCGATCGAAATCCAGCAGGTCCTGTTCGCTGAAGCCATTGTCCAGCGACAGCATCGGGATCGCGTGCTCGACCACGCCGAAATCCGTGACCGGTGTCGCGCCGACGCGCTGCGTCGGCGACTCCGGGGTGACGAGATCAGGATGCTCGGCCTCCAGGTGCTTGAGCTCCTGCATGAGACCGTCGTATTCGGAATCGCTGATGCTGGGATCATCCAGCACGTGGTAGCGATAATCGTGGGCGGCGAGTTCCTCGCGCAGCGCCACGACGCGCGCAGCCGCCGCACGCTTCATGTCGGCGGCGCGGCGGCCTGTTCGCGCAGGGCCGCGGCACGCAGCGGTGACAGCGGCTCGCCCTTCTCGTTCTGCATCGCGGCGCGCAGCCGCTGTGCCAGGATCTGCGCGCAGCCCAGCAGTTCATCGACGGCGGCCGGACCCGGCAGCGGCCCGGGCAGCACCGTGAACAGGTTCAGGCCGGTGTAGCGCTGCATGTCCATGGACTGGGAGTCGAAGGTGCCGGGCTTGGTCAGACTCGCGACGCTGAGCAGCGCCCGTCCATCCGCGGCGGGCTTGTGGAAGATCGAGAACTTGCCGAGCTCGAAGCCCTCGGCGGCGAGCGCCATGCGCACGGCCCGGCCGGAAAATTTCTCACCCACACTGACCAGCCGCACCGCCAGCACCTGGCTGGCTTCAGGCTCAGGCCATTCGACCACCACGCCGGCCGGCTCGGCATCGGGCAGCGGCTCCGGCGCAGCAGGGGCCGCGGCGGCCACCGCCTCGATTTCGGGCATGACCGGCGCCGCCACCGCCGGCAGCGCAGCGGTGGGTGCGACCTCGAGGTCGGAGATCGGTGGATCCGGGATCTGATGCGCACCGACCTCGGCGAGCAGGCCATCCATATCCGCGGTCGCCGGGGCGTGCGCTGTCGGGTCGGCCGGGGCCAGCAACTCCGCCTCGCCGGCCACCGCTTCGCTGAAATCGGCGGCGAATTCATCGACCACCGGCGCCGCGCCGTGCGCGACGGGCTGGTGCGCCAGGTCCGCCACGAAGTCCTCGCTGAAATCCTCGTTGAGTTCGAGGGACTGCTGGCGCGAGCTGTGCGGCCGTGGCGGCTCGGCCTGCGCTTCGAGTTCGGCAAACTCGGCTGGCGCGACCTCGACCACCGGCAGTTCCTCCTCGGGGTCCCGCGCACTCATCCGCGGCAGCTCCAGATCGGCACTGCGGTTGCGGCTCATGGCCGGGGTCGACATGTCCCAGTCGGCCATTCTCTCGGACGGCCGCTCCAGCGGTTCGGGCATCGGCCGTGGCAGGTTGCTGCCGCGCGCCTGATGAGGACGGCGCAATTCCCACCAGGCAAGCCCGATCAGGAACAGCACTCCCACCACCAGCAATGTCACACGCAGCTCCGGCATGCCAGGGATTCTAGCGCAACGTCAGACCGCTGCGAGGCGTACTGCCTCTTCCACGTCCACGGTCACCAGGCGCGACACACCCGGTTCGTTCATCGTGACGCCGACCAGCTGCGAGGCGAGCTCCATGGTCGCCTTGTTGTGAGTGATGAAGATGAACTGCACGCGCTCGGACATCTCCTTGACGATCTCGCAGAAACGGCCGACGTTGTGCTCATCCAGCGGCGCATCCACCTCGTCGAGCAGACAGAACGGCGCCGGGTTCAGATCAAATATCGAGAACACCAGCGCCACGGCGGTCAGGGCCTTCTCACCGCCCGATAACAGGTGAATGGTGCTGTTGCGCTTGCCCGGCGGACGCGCCATCACCGCGACCCCGGCCGCCAGGATGTCATCGCCGACCAGTTCGAGGTAGGCGTGGCCGCCGCCGAACAGCCGCGGGAACTTCTCCTTGAGGCCGGTATTGATCTTCTCGAAGGTCTCCTCGAAGCGCGTGCGGGTCTCCTTGTCGATCTTGCGCATGGCCTCCTCGAGCGTGCTCAGGGCATCCGTCAGATCGGTGTGCTGGCGGTCGAGGTAATCCTTGCGTTCGGTCTGCTCCTTCAACTCATCGATGGCGGCGAGGTTGACCTGCCCGAGCCGCGCCACATCGGCCTTGATGCCGTTGACCTTCTCCTCCCAGGCTGCGACTGCCGCATCCGCAGGCAGCTCCGCGGTGATCTCGGCCAGTTCGAACTGCGTCTCGAGGAACTGTTCGGCCAGCGCCTCGCGCCGCACCCGGCTCTCCTGGGCCGCCAGGCGCGCCTGCTCGATCGCATCGCGCGACTCGACCACGCGTGCTTCGGCGGCGCCGCGCTGCTGCTCGAGATCCCCGATCAGGGCATCGGTATCCTCGAGGGTGCGGCGGGCCGCCTCGAGTTCCCTTTCGACTTCCAGGCGCTGTGCCAGCAGCACATTGAGCCCGGACTCGAGCTCGGTGATCGGCGCATCCCCGCCGGCGAGTTCCGCCTCGAGTTCCGCGCACCGTCCCGAGACCTGTCCGCGCTGATCGACCATGCGGGCCAGGCTGGTTGCCACCGAGCTTTCCTGCGAACGGCGCGACTCGCTGCGGATGATGAGATCGCGCGCGGCGAGCTGCGCGGCCTGCGCCTGCTGCCGGGCCGTCGCCAGGGCTTCGCGGCGTTCGTCGCGTTCGGCATCGAGCTGCGGCCGTTGCGACTCGAGCTCGGCCAGCTGCGCGAGCGAAATGGTGAGCGAGGCACGGGCGCGCTGCAGCGCGGCCCCGGCGCTGCCGGTCTCGCGGGCCACTTCGGCCGTTTCGCTCTCCAGGCGCGCGCGGCGCGACTGCAGCTCCTGCGCACGCGCACGGGCCGCCTCGAGCCTGCTGCGCGCATCGGAATGCTCGCGGTGGCCGGCCTGGATGGCTGACTGCAGCTGATCGCGCGCGGCTTCGGCATCGCTCAAGGAGCGTCGGACGCTGACCAGGGTGCCGTCGGCCTGCTGCACCTTCTCTTCGGCGCGCGCCAGTTCGCCGCGCAGCGCCTTCAGACGCTGCTCGCGCTCGATGACGCCGGTGTGGGGATCCTCGCCGCGGCTCAAGCGGATCCAGCCCTTGCCCACCCATTCGCCGGAGCGCGTGATGATCGATTGTCCGGGGGCGAGGGAGCCGCGCAGGCGCAGCGCATCGGCCAGCGATTCCCCGGCCAGCACCCCGGCGAGCTGCTCGGCGACGGCTGCCGGGCCGCGGGTGAGCTTCGCGGCCAGCGTGTCGGCACCGAACGCCGTGACATCGGTGGCACCCTGCTCGACCAGCGCGATGCGCCCGGCCGAAAGCTTCGCCAGCGCCGCCTCGACATCCTCGAGACGCTCCACGCAGACCGCTTCGAGGTAATCGCCGAGCGCGGTTTCGACGGCACGCTCCCAGCCCGCGGCCACGTCCAGCTGCTGGGCGACCCGCTCACGGGCCGCGAGGCCACTGCTGTTCAACCATTCCCCGGCACGCGGAGCGTTGTGGCTGAGGGCGGCCTTCTGCACCGCCTCGAGTGCCACCAGCTCTCCCTGGACCCGCTCGCGGCCGCCACGGGCAGCCTGCAGCTGCTGCTCGGCCGCGTGCTGCTCCTGGCGCAGGGCCTGGGCCTGCTCCGCCGCGGCCGCCTGCGAACGCGCGAGTTCCTCGTTGCGGGCACGGCTGTGCGCTTCGCGCTCGGCCAGCTCGGACAGCTGGGCGCCGGCGTCCTGCGCCGCGAGCTGTTCCTGTTCGATCACCAGTCGCTCGCTGCGCACGCCGAGCCGTCGCAGCTGATCCTCGAGCTGCTCGATGCGGGTGCGTTCCACCTGCGAGGTCTGGTTGGCCGTCGCCAGCGAGCGCATGAACTGGTCCCAGCGCTGCTGCCACTGTGCCAGCGCCTGCTCGCTCTGGGCCTGCTGTGCGCCGGCGAGTTCCTCCAGCCGCGAGGCTTCGTGCGCCTGGGGATCGAGGGTCGCGATTTCGGCGCGCAGGGCCGCGACCTGCTGTTCATCGCGCCCGATGAGGGCCGCGAGCTCCGCCAGCTGCTCGCGCGCCTTCGCGAGATCGTTGCGCTGCCGCTCACGCATCTCGCGCGTGTGCTGCAATGACTGTTCGGTGCGGGTGATGTCGGCGCCGATTCCGTAGTGCCGGCCCTGCACCGCCGAGACCCGCTCGGAGCGTTCGGTATGGATCGCGCGCTGCTTCTCGAGGGTCGCCTCGGCGGCGCGCTGGTCGGCGAGCGCCGCCTGCAACGCCACGTCGCGCTCGCGCACCGCGCTGTCCTGCAGCTGCACGCCGCTGTCGAGGTCGCGCATCTTGAGCGCCAGCAGCTCGGCCAACGCCCGGCGCTCCTGGTCCTTGAGCGCCTGGTAGCGCCGCGCCGCCCCCGCCTGCCGCTGCAGATGGCGGATCTGGCGGTCCACTTCGTCGCGGACATCCTGCAGACGTTCGAGGTTCTCGCGCGTGTCGGCCACCCGCGCCTCGGTCTCGCGGCGGCGTTCCTTGTAGCGCGAGATGCCGGCTGCCTCTTCGATGAAGGCGCGCATGTCCTCGGGCTTGGCCTCGATGACCCGCGAGATCATGCCCTGCTCGATGATCGAATAGCTGCGCGAACCCAGGCCGGTGCCGAGGAACAGCTGGGTGATGTCGCGGCGCCGGCAGCGCGCGCCATTGATGAAATAGTTCGAGCTGCCGTCGCGCGAAACGACGCGCTTCAGTGACACCTCGTTGTAACCGGCATAGGCGCCGCTGATACGGCCATCGCTGTTGTCGAACACCAGTTCGACCGAGGCCGAGCCCACCGGCTTGCGCGCGGTGGAGCCGTTGAACACCACATCGGCCATCGAATCGCCGCGCAGGTGCTTGGCGGACAGTTCACCCATCACCCAGCGGACCGCGTCGATGATGTTCGACTTGCCGCAGCCGTTGGGGCCGACGACCCCGGTGAGGTTGCCGGGAAAGCCGACCGTGGTCGGATCGACAAATGATTTGAAGCCGGCGAGCTTGATCTTGGTCAGCCGCATCGAGGTTCCTTCAGGAGAATGACGCTCATGATAAAATATAAAGACAAACTATGCCTTCAAGTCCAACGACAGATCTCACCACCTTCCCGAGCCCGGCGGCGCGCGATTTCACGATCCGCATGACCCTGCCGGAGTTCACCTGCCTGTGTCCGATGACGGGGCAGCCGGATTTCGCGACCCTCGAACTGGAATACGTTCCGGACCAGCGGTGCGTGGAGCTGAAGTCCCTGAAGCTCTATATCTGGAGCTTCCGCGACCGCGGCACCTTCCACGAGGCGGTGACGAACGAGATCGCCGACCACATCGCCGCGGCGATTGCGCCCCGCTTTCTGCGCCTGATCGCGAAATTCAACGTCCGGGGCGGAATTTACACCTCCGTGGTCGTCGAACACCGGCTCCCCGGCTGGGTGCCCGCCCCCGCCGTCGCACTGCCCTGAGGCAGGAAAGCGGCCCCCGGCACCATTCGGAGCCCCCCTGAGGGCTGTTTTGGCGAACTTTGTCGCCACACAGCGTCGCGCCCTGTACACGCCCGGGCGCGCCGGTATAATCCCGCGTCCTTCGCCAAGGCAGCTGCTTTTGAGGAGTGACTGATGTCGGGCAAGAAGACCGCGGCCAAGCCTGTCAAGGCTAAAAAGCCTGCGAGCCGCCCTGCGGCCCGAAAGGTGGCTATCCACAAGCCCTCCGACCGGGTGAAGGCTTCCGTTCACCCGCGCTCCGCGGTGGCGGCCTCGGTTTCCCGTAAGCCCCCGGCCCCTGGCGCCCGAAGCTCTACAACCACTGCGGAACCCCTAGAAACGATGCGACGACCAGTAGCAGAGCGAACCGAATCCCCCCCGAACAAGCCCACCCCGGAAACCAAACCGGTGCCGCCGCGACCGGCAGCGCCACACCCGCAGGTGGCCGCCAACGAGGCCGACGAAAGTGATGCGCTGGAGCCGGGCAGCCTGCTGGCAGGCCCGCGCAACGTCCAGCCGTACATCGCCAAGCGCGGCGAGCAGTACATGAGCAAGGAGCAGTCGGAGCACTTCCGGCAGATCCTGCAGACCTGGAAGCGCGACCTGATGGAGGAAGTCGACCGCACCGTCACTCATATGAAGGATGAGGCGGCCAACTTCCCCGACCCGAATGACCGGGCCACCCAGGAGGAGGAATTCTCCCTGGAGCTGCGCACCCGCGACCGGGAGCGCAAGTTGATCCGGAAAATCGACGAAGCCATTAAGCGCATCGACGACGGTTCCTACGGCTACTGCCTGGAAACCGGCGAGGAAATCGGCATCAAGCGCCTGGAAGCCCGTCCCGTCGCCACGCTGAGCATCGAAGCCCAGGAGCGCCGCGAGCGCCGTGAACGCCAGTACGGCGACCGCGACGACCGCTACCGCTGAAGTCCTACACCGGCCGCTTCGCGCCCTCGCCGACCGGCCGGCTGCATACCGGGTCGGTGCTGGCGGCGGTCGGCAGCTACCTCGATGCCCGCCATCATGGCGGGCATTGGCTGGTCCGGATGGAGGACCTGGATACTCCGCGGGTCATCGCCGGCAGCGCCGCGGAGATCCTGCGCACCCTTGCGACCCTGCACCTGTTCTGGGACGGGGAAGTCGCCTGGCAGTCCGCCCGCCTCCCCCGCTACCAGGCCGCCCTCGATGAGCTGCGTTCCCGGGGCCTGACCTTCGAATGCAGCTGCTCGCGCCAGACGCTCGCCACCCAGGGCGATAGGGGCTACCCCGGCACCTGTCGCGACGGCCCGCGGGCCCCCGGTCCCACCGCCACCCGCTTCCGCATCGGCCACGGTTCTGTGGAGTTTCTGGACCGAGTCCAGGGTTTGCGCCGGCAAGTATTGGATCCGCTTGGTGATGTGGTGATCCGCCGCCGCGACGGCCGCTTCGCCTATCAACTCGCCGTCGTGGTCGATGATGCGGACCAGGGCATCACCGACGTGGTCCGGGGCGCCGACCTGCTCGAGAGCACGGCCTGGCAGATCGAGCTGCAACGGGCGCTGGGGCTGGCCCAGCCATGTTACGCGCATCTGCCCGTGGTCACCGCGGCCGATGGCGGCAAGCTTGCGAAGTCGCGCTGCTCGCTCCCGCCGGATCTATCAAATCCGGGTGAGGTACTGCTGCAGGCACTTGTGTTGTTACGGCAACGACCCCCGCCGGAACTGACCGGCGCGGCCCCCGGGGATGTCCTCAAATGGGCCGTTGCGAATTGGAAACCCGCGCAGCTGCACCAGATTGCAGCCGTCCCCGCGATCTAACATCGCAGCCCAACCTTTCTAACACTTGTCAAATCAATTCCGAATTGCCACTCACGACACGGTTGTACTATGGTAGGCGGTGAGGGACGGGTGATAACACCGGCCCGCCTGTCCAAAAACGGCAGGCGGAGGTCGCAATACAAATGACGGGGGCTTGCAATGAGCGAACCGAGGGTGATCAAGAAGTATCCGAATCGTCGGCTGTATGACACGGTTGAGAGCCGTTACATCACGCTGGCGGACGTTCGGAAGTTGGTAGTAGAACGAATCGAATTCATGGTGGTTGACAAGAAGAGTCAGGAAGACATCACACGCAGCATCCTGCTGCAGGTGATTGCCGAGCAGGAGCACGCCGGCGAGCCGCTCATGAGTCGCGACTTTCTCTCGCATGTGATCCGCTCTTATGGCGGCGGGATCATGCAAGGAGTGGTCGGGTCTTATCTGGAACAGAGTCTGAAGCTGTTTACGGCCCAGCAACGTGAAGTGCGCGACAAGGCGCAGAGTTTCACGGCTGGAGATGCGGATGGTGCCGTCGCGGCGGTCACCCAGCGCAACTTCCAGCGCTGGCGTACGGTTCAGGATGAGATCTTCCGCACGCTGATCGGCAGTGCTGCACGCACTCGCGGACCAGAGGAAGAAGCGGCTGCCGCTGCTGCGAAGTAGCCTTCGGGAAACTTCGCGGAAATTCAGAAGCAGACAAAAAAAGGGCGCGCCACCTGCGTGGCGCGCCCTTTTTGATCGCTTGCGCGTTGCAGGCCTTACCGTTCAGGCCGCATCCACGCTGCGCATGGACAGGCGCACCCGACCCTGGCGGTCGACCTCGAGCACCTTCACGCGCACCACATCGCCTTCCTTCAGCTTGTCGCTGACGCGCTCGACGCGCTCATCGGAGATCTGCGAGATGTGCACCAGGCCGTCGCGGCCCGGCAGGATCGTCACGAAGGCACCGAAATCCATCAGGCGCGCGACGCGTCCCTCGTAGATCCGGCCCACTTCCACATCAGCGGTGATCAGCTCGATGCGGCGCTGGGCTTCCTTGCCGGCAGTGCCGTTCACCGAGGCGATCTTCACCGTGCCATCGTTCTCGATGTCGATGGTGGTACCGGTCTCCTCGGTGATCTGGCGGATGACCGCGCCACCCTTGCCGATGACATCGCGGATCTTCTCCGGATCGATCTTCAGCGTGATGATCGAGGGCGCCCACTCGGACATCTTTGCGCGCGGCTCGTTCAGGACCTTGTTCATCTCATCGAGGATGAAGAGACGGCCGGTACGCGCCTGATCCAGTGCGACCTTCATGATCTCCGGCGTCACGCCCTCGACCTTGATGTCCATCTGCAGCGCGGTGACGCCGTCCTTGGTGCCGGCCACCTTGAAATCCATGTCACCGAGGTGATCCTCATCGCCGAGGATGTCGGTCAGCACCTTGAAGCGGCCGCCATCGAGCACCAGGCCCATCGCGACGCCCGCGACCGGGGCCTTCAGCGGCACACCGGCGTCCATCAGCGCAAGACTGCTGCCGCAGACGCTCGCCATCGAACTCGAACCGTTGGACTCGAGAATTTCCGAGACCACGCGGATGACGTACGGGAAGGTCGCCATGTCCGGCATCACGGCACTGACACCGCGACGCGCCAGGTTGCCGTGGCCGATCTCGCGGCGCTTCGGCGAACCCATCATCCCGGTCTCACCGACCGAGAACGGCGGGAAGTTGTAATGCATCATGAACGGCTCGCGGCGTTCACCGGCCAGGGCGTCGATCATCTGCGCATCGCGGCCCGTGCCCAGCGTCACCGCCACCAGGGCCTGCGTCTCGCCCCGGGTGAACAGCGCCGACCCGTGCGTACGCGGCAGCACGCTGGTCTTCACGGTGATCGGACGCACCGTGGTGACATCGCGGCCATCGATGCGCGGCTCACCGTTGAGGATGCGCTGGCGCACGATGTTGCTTTCGAGCTTGAAGAATTCGTCGTCGACCTGGTCGGCGGTGAACTTGGGGCTCTCGCCGCCGCTGAGCGCGGCGATGGCGGCGGCCTTCACTTCGGCCACGCGGTCACGGCGCTGCAGTTTTTCGGTGATCGCGAACGCCTTGGTCAGCGCGGTCTCGGCCTGCGTGGCGAGTGCGGCGGCGAGCTCCGGGTTCGCGACCGGCGCAGCCCAGCTCCAGCGCGGCTTGGCCGCCTGTGCGACCAGCTCACGGATGGTGCTGATCGCGACCTGCATGGCTTTATGGCCGAAAACCACGGCGCCGAGCATCACTTCCTCGGAGAGTCCCTTGGCTTCGGATTCGACCATCATGACGGCCGCTTCGGTGCCGGCGACCACGAGATCCAGCTGCGAGCCTTCCATCTCGGTTGCGGTCGGGTTCAGCAGGTACTGGCCATCCTTGTAGCCGACGCGGGCGGCGCCGATCGGACCGCTGAACGGAATGCCCGACAGCGACACGGCCGCGGAGGCACCGATGAGCGAGGGGATGTCCGGATCGATGCCCGGGTCCAGCGACAGCACGGTCGCGACCACCTGCACATCGTTGTAGAAGCCGTCCGGGAACAGCGGCCGCAGCGGGCGGTCGATGAGTCGTGAGGTCAGCGTTTCCTTTTCGGAAGGCCGGCCCTCGCGCTTGAAGAAGCCGCCGGGGATCTTGCCCGCGGCATAGGTCTTCTCGATGTAATTGACGGTGAGGGGGAAGAAATCCCGACCCGGCACCGGCTGCGTCTTCGCAACGCAGGTGACCAGGACCACCGTGTCCCCCATGGAAACCTTGACCGACGCATCGGCCTGACGGGCGAGTTCGCCGGTCTCGATCGTTACGGTCTGACTGCCGTAAGCAAATGACTTCGAAAAAGCACTCACGCTTTTATCCTCTTAATGGAAATTGCGGCCAGGAATGGCCGCAACATTGGGCGTCACTGTGAGTAACGCCCGGATACCTGCACGAAGGCCCGCGTCGATTCGCTGACTGCGGCGCCACGAAATGTTCAGCGACGCAGTCCCAGGCGCTCGACGAGCTCCTGATACTTCTGCGGCTGGGTCGACTTCAGATAATCGAGCAGCTTGCGGCGCTGATTGACGAGCTTCACGAGCCCGCGACGCGATGAGTGGTCGGCCTTGTGAGCATTGAAATGCTCGCCGAGTCCGTTGATGCGCTCTGAGAGCAATGCGACCTGGACTTCGGGTGAACCGGTGTCTTTGGCATCACGACGGAACTGCGCGACGATTCCGTCCTTCTGTTCAGCTGTTAAGGTCATTTGCGCGAATATTCCTAAGAACTTTAAGTTGATTGGTCCGATTTTGGAGCGCGGCATTCTACCCGCACACCCTTGAGGTCTCAAGGAAAAGTGCTCGTCAGCCGCTAAACATCCGGCGCGGGTGCAGTTGGCCTGCGGCATCGGCTTCCCCGAGGCCCATGAATCGGCCCTGCGGATCGTACAGCCGCACCCTGCCCGGCGCAGTACCCCCCGCCACCATTACAGCCTGACCGTGTGCCAGGCGGCCGGCGAGCTCTGCGGGCACCTGCACCGCAGGCATGCCGGGCAGCGCCGCATCCGCCGCGATCATCGCCGGCAGGGTCCCCTCCCGACAGGCCGTCTCGACCTCGAGCAGGGTCTGCATCGGCGCGCGCTCGAAGGGCTCGACATAAAGCCGCCGCAGTGCGACCACGTGCCCGCAGCTGCCGAGCCGGCGCGCGATGTCCTCGGCGAGGACCCGGATATAGGTTCCCTTCGAGCACAGCGCCGTCAGCTCCAGCCGGCCGCCAGCGAGGTTTTGCAGCGTAAGCTCGGTGATCTCGATCGGGCGGGGCGCCCGCTCCACCGTGATGCCGGCGCGCGCCAGCTTGTAGAGCGGCTGCCCGTCACGCTTCAGCGCCGAGAACATCGGCGGAACCTGTTGCTGACTGCCGCGGAAGGCCTCGAGTGCAAGCTCGACCTCGGCCACGGTCAGCTGCAGCAGCGGGCCCTCCTCCACCACCTCACCTTCGAGATCCCCGGTCGACGTACGCGCTCCCAGAGCGATGGTGAACAGGTAGCGCTTGCGGGCCGCGGTGATCTCCCCGGCCACCTTCGTGGCTTCCCCGAGACAGATCGGCAGCATGCCGGTTGCCAGCGGATCGAGGCTCCCCACATGGCCGGCCTTGTCGGCCCCCACCAGGCGCCGGACGCGCTGCAGCGCTGCGTTGGACGAGAGCCCGCCGGGCTTGTCCAGCAACAGGATGCCGTTCACGTCTCGTCCGGCTTGCGCTCCGAGTCGGCGGCGACGGCGCGGTCGATCAGATTGGTCAGCTGCACCGCCTTGTCGAGGGTGTCATCGAATACGAAGGACAGCCGCGGCGCGTGCCGCAGGCCCAGTTCCCGGCCCACCGCACCGCGCAGGAAACCGCCCGCGGCGGTCAGCCCCCGGCCGACTTCCGTAGGATCGTGGGCGCCGGCGAAGGGCACGAAGAAGATCTTCGCGGTCGCGAGGTCGTGCGCGACCTCCACGGCCGTGATGGTGACGTTGCCGACGCGCGGATCCTTGACCTCGCGGCTGATGAGATCGGCGAGCACACGCTGCATCTGTGCTTCGATCCGGCCATGACGGCCGCCGGAGTGCTGGTGCTTGCTGGGCATGATGGGCCTTTGAGCCTACGCCACCGTGCGCGCGACTTCGGTGCGCGTGTAGCACTCGATCTGGTCGCCGACCCGCACGTCCTGGTAGTTCTTCACGCCGATACCGCATTCGGTGCCGGCGCGCACCTCACCCACGTCATCCTTGAAGCGGCGCAGGGACTCGAGCGCACCTTCGAAGATCACGACGCTTTCACGCAGCACCCGGATCGGGTTGTTGCGCTTGACCGCCCCTTCGGTGATCAGGCAACCGGCCACGACGCCGAACTTGCTGGAACGGAACACGTCGCGCACCTGGGCGACGCCCACGATGGTCTCCTTGACCTCCGGCGCGAGCATGCCGCTCATCATCGCCTTCACGTCATCGATGGCCTCGTAGATGATGCTGTAGTAGCGCACATCGACGCCCAGGTCCTTGATCTGCTCGCGTGCGCCCGAATCGGCGCGCACGTTGAAGCCGATGATCAGCGCCTTGGAAGCCGCCGCGAGCTGCACGTCCGAGGCGGTGATGCCACCGACGCCGCTGGCGATCACCTTGACCGAGACCTCCGAGGTCGAAAGACCCGTCAGCGCCTCGCGCAGGGCTTCCTGGCTGCCCTGCACGTCGGCCTTCAGCAGCACCACGACGACGCCGGCCTTGTCGTTCTCCAGCTGCGAGAACACATCCTCGGCGCGGGTCGCGGTCTTAGCGAGCTTCACGTCGCGGAACTTGCCCTGCCGGTAGAGCGCAACTTCACGCGCCTTGCGCTCGCTCTCCACCACCAGCAGGTCATCGCCCGCCTTCGGTGCGCCCGAGAGCCCGAGCACCGCCACGGGAGTGGACGGACCGGCCTCCTGCACGCTGGCGCCGGTCTCATCGAACATCGCGCGAACGCGTCCGAACTCGGTGCCCGCAAGAATGGAATCGCCCATTTTCAGGGTGCCCTTCTTGACCAGCACCGTGGCGACGGCGCCGCGGCCCTTCTCGATGCTCGACTCGATGACGATGCCCGAGGCAGGTCCCGTGAGAGTGCTCGAGAGTTCGAGCACTTCGGCCTGCAGCAGGATCGCCTCGAGCAGCTGATCGATGCCCTCGCCGGTACGCGCCGAGACATTCACGAAGATGTTCTGACCGCCCCAGGCTTCCGGGATCACGTCGTACTTGGCCAGATCGTTGCGCACGCGCTCCGGGTCGGCATCGCTCTTGTCGATCTTGTTGACGGCCACCACGATCGGCACGTTGGCGGCACGCGCATGCTGGATCGCCTCGATGGTCTGGGGCATGACGCCGTCATCGGCGGCCACCACCAGGATCACCACGTCCGTCGCCTTGGCGCCGCGGGCGCGCATGGCGGTGAAGGCCGCGTGGCCGGGGGTATCGAGGAAGGTGATCACGCCCTTGTCGGTCTGCACCCGGTAGGCGCCGATGTGCTGGGTGATGCCACCGGCCTCGCCCGCGGCGACCTTGGCGCGGCGGATGTAATCCAGCAGCGAGGTCTTGCCGTGATCGACGTGGCCCATGACGGTCACCACCGGCGGCCGCGGCTCGCTCGTGCCGTCACCAGCGGGGGCACCCTGCAGGTCCTCCTCGATCTGATCTTCGCGCTGCAGCTTGGCCGTGTGGCCCAGTTCCTCGATCACCAGCACGGCGGTCTCCTGGTCCAGCGGCTGGTTGATCGTCGCCATGATGCCAATGTTCATCAGCACCTTGATGACCTCGGTCGCCTTGATGGCCATCTTCGCGGCGAGCTCCGCCACGGTGATGGTCTCGCCGACCGCCACTTCACGCTTCTGCGGCGCGGTCGGCATTTCGAAGGCATGGCGCGCATCCGAGCCGGAGGACAGCGGGCGTCCCTTGACGCGCCGCTTCTTCTTGTAGCGATTGCTGACGTCGCCTGCGACATGCAGCTCCGCGCGCCCGTAGCGCGTCGGCTGGGCACGGTCGGCGGCCGGCGGCGGCGGCGCGGCGGGGGCGACTTCCGGACGTTGCGTCGGGACCGCCTTTGCGGGCGCGGCGGCCTTGGCCGCGGGCGCGCTCTTCGGGGCGACCTCGCGCGGCTCCTCCGGGACGTGCCGCTGCTGTTCGCGCTCGCGCCGTTCGGCATCCTCGCGGGCCTGCAGTTCGGCCGCGCGCCGCGCATCCTCCTGCGCCTTCTTGCGGTTCTGCTCCTCCTCGATGCGGCGGCGATTCTCGGCCTCGACGCGCTCGTTCTCGCGGCGCTCGGCCTCCAACCGCTCCTGCTCACGGCGCTCGGCCTCCTCGGCCTCACGACGCTTCGCATCGCCGCCTTCCAGGTGCTGGCGGTTCTGCTCCTCGAGCACGTCGCGCTTCACGTAGGTGCGGCTGCGCCGTACTTCGACGTTGACCGTGCGCGCCCGTCCCTGGGTGCTCGCGAGCTTCAGCTCGGTCTGGGTCTTGCGCTTGAGCGTGATCTTGTTGGGCGAGCCGCCGGTTTGCTCATCGGCGCCGTGCGCTTTGCGCAGGTGCGACAGCAGTTCGAGCTTGGCATCGTCGCTGATGCGGGCATCGGGTCCGTCGACCTTGATGCCGGCCTGATCGAGCTGCACGATCAGGCGATCCACAGGTACTTTCAATACCTGTGCAAATTGTGAAACTGTTACGTCAGCCATCAGTTGATTCCTTTGCTAATGACCGGCCTCGAACCAAGGCTCGCGCGCGGTCATGATGAGCTTGCCGGCCTCTTCGGCCGCCAGCCCATCGATATCGGACAGGTCGTCGACCGACTGCTCGGCCAGATCCTCGCGCGTGCGCACGCCGCGGCGTGCCAGGGCGAGGGCCAGGTCCGGGCTCATGCCGGTCATGGTCAGCAGATCATCGGCGGGCATCGCCTGATCCAGTGTCTCTTCGCTCGCGATCGCCTGCGTCAGCAGCACGTCGCGGGCGCGGTTGCGCAACTCCTTGACGATGGTTTCATCGAACTCCGCGATGGCCATCAGCTCGGCCTGCGGTACATAGGCGACTTCCTCGACGGTCGAGAAGCCTTCCTGGACGAGGATCGTGGCCACATCCTCGCCCACATCCAGCTGCTTCATGAAGGTCTGGACCAGGTCACGTGACTCGGTGTCGCTCTTCGCCTCGGCATCCGACTCGGTCATGACGTTCAGTTCCCAGCCCGTGAGCTGGCTTGCCAGGCGGATGTTCTGGCCGCCGCGGCCGATCGCCTGCGACAGCTTGTCCTCGGCGACCGCGATGTCGATGCTGTGGGATTCCTCATCGACCACGATCGACATCACCTCGGCCGGCGACATCGCATTGATGACGAACTGCGCCGGATTCTCATCGAACGGGATGATGTCCACGCGCTCGCCGGAGACTTCGTTGGACACCGCCTGCACGCGCGAACCGCGCATGCCGACGCAGGCACCGACCGGATCGATGCGCGGATCGTTGCTGCGCACGGCGATTTTGGCGCGCACGCCCGGATCGCGGGCGGCTCCCAGGATCTCGATGAGGCCCTGGCCGACTTCCGGCACCTCGAGCTTGAAGAGCTCGATCAGGAACTCCGGGGCGGTACGGGTCAGAAACAGCTGCGGACCGCGCGGCTCCGAGCGGACCTCCTTGAGGAAGGCCTTGACGCGGTCCTGCGGCTTCGCCTGTTCGCGCGGAATCATGTCGGTGCGTGGCACGAAACCTTCGGCGTTGCTGCCGAGATCGATGTAGAGGCCGTTGCGGTCCACCCGCTTCACCAGGCCGCTGACCATGGTGCCGACTCGGTCACGATAGGCGTCGACGACCTGGGCGCGCTCGGCTTCGCGCACCTTCTGCACGATTACCTGCTTGGCCTGCTGGGCCGCGATGCGACCGAAGCCGACCGACTCCATCGGTTCCTCGACGAAGCCACCCGGCTCGATGGCGGGATTGAGGTCGCGCGCATCATCCATGCGCAGTTCGCGCTCCGGCACTTCGAGTTCGTTGGATTCGTCGGCGAACACCTTCCAGCGCCGGAAGGTCTCGTAATCCCCGCTCTTGCGGTCGATCGCGACGCGCACGTCCCATTCCTCGCCGTGCTTCTTGCGGGTAGCGGAAGCGAGCGCGGCTTCGAGCGCGTCGAAGATGACCTCTTTGTCCACGCCCTTCTCGTTGGAGACGGCGTCGACGACCATCAGGATTTCCTTGTTCATCTCTCTCTAGCTCCTCACATTCCGTCGCGCAGCGCACCCTTCTAGGGTGCGAGTCGCGCCTTCGCAATCTCGCCAAATGGCACGTCCACGCGCTGCCGGTCGACCTCGAGGGCCACTGCGGTCGCGGACACTTCCTGCAACATTCCCGTATAACGACGCCGCCCATCGCGCGGCGCATTCAACTCAACCAGCACCCGGGATCCCTTGAAGCGCTCGAAGTGCGCCGGCGTACGCAGCACCCGATCGTCACCCGGCGAGGAGACTTCCAGCGAATAGGCCGTCGGGATCGGATCCTCGACATCCATCAGCGCCGAGACCTCGCGGCTCACGCGTTCGCAGTCGCTGATGCCTATGCCCTCGGGGCGGTCGATGAAGATCCGCAGGGATCCACGACCGCGCGCCGGCGCAAACTCCAGCTCCACAAGCTCGTACCCCAGCTGTTGCAGCAGTGGCTCGATCAAGGAGATGAGTCGGTCGCGCAAGGCCATCGCCATGAGCCACTCCTCCTCAAGAACCCGTCTAAAATAAAAATGGGCCCTACGGCCCACTTCCCCCGAACAGCGCCCCGCACTCAATGCTGCGAGGCGGCCCCTCTTTCAATGGGGGACCCCAGAAAAACGAAAAGCCCCTCGGGGGGCTTTACTATCAAGCAGCGCTGCCGATCCTCCGCAGCACCTGCAGGTACGGACAAATTCCGTCCGGACCCACCGAGGCCGCGCATTCTACGGCAGCCGGGGCAAGCCGTAAACCTTCATTGCGTGCCGGCCACGCACGGCAATAAAGAAGGAGTAATGCGTTACGCAAGCGATTGACGCTCCAGCGGATTATTTATTGCGTCGCAGCACCTGCTGCGGCCGAGCCCACGACCCCCTGTGCTGCCGGGTCCATCCATGCGAGCCTCTCGGCGTGGATCAGAGCAAATTCCAGCAGCGGCCCAGCCTTAGGGAAGCGGCACCGGTGCCGCGCTTCTTTCTTTACGGTGAACCGCTGCAGCAGGTCGATGAGACCTTCGTGCACGTCGAAACCATCGCCTATCGCAGTCGCCGCTACGACTGGCGCATCCGCGCCCACATCCACAGCGATCTGAACCAGTTGCTGTTCATCCGCCATGGCAGCGGCACGATGCAGATGGAGGCGCAGCAGCTACCGATCCAGGCACCCGCCCTGCTGCTGGCGCCGGCGACCGTGGTCCACGGTTTCGAATTCGCGCGCGGCACCCGTGGTTTCGTCGTGACGGCCGCGCAGCCACTGATCCGCACCCTGCAGCGACGCGAGCCGCAACTGCGCCGCGTGTTTGCGGCACCGGCATGTCTGGCGCTGGGCACGGATGCCGCGGCGGTCGTAGAGCTTGCGATGCTGATCGACCGGTTGCGACGCGAGACCGTCTGGCAGGCGCCGGCGAACCGGCTGGCCGCCGAAGCCTGTCTCGCCTCGGTGATGATCGCGGCGCTGCGGCTGCTGCCCGCGGATGGCAGCGGCAATGCCCTGCTGCGCGGCCCGAGCGCAACGCTCGTGGACCGCTTCCGTGATCTGCTGGATGAACGCTGTCGCAAGGGTTGGCGCATCGAGCGCTATGCGCGCGAACTCGCCGTGAGTCCGGCGAAGCTGCGTGCCGCGTGTCTCGCGATCATCGGCGAACCGCCGCGGCAGCTGTTGCACGAGCGCGTCCTGCTCGAAGCAAGACGCGCCCTGACCTACACCGATCTTACGATCGCGCAGACGGCCTACCAGCTGGGGTTTTCAGACCCGGGATATTTTTCCCGGTTCTTCTCGACTCACACCGGTGAGTCGCCCCAGGCATTCAAGATCCGTACCGCCCGTTAGTGCATCCGCGAACGGTGCCAGCCGCCGCCCTCGCCGCTCGCGGCCTGGCCGTTCGGGCTCGGAGCGCCCGGACTGCCACCGGGCCGGCGTCCGCGCGACTGCCCCTGGCGCTGACCGCCGCCACCGCCGCCACCGCCGCGATGCGCATTGCGATTGCCGTTGCCACTGCTTTGGCCGCTGCCCTGGCGCGGGCTCTGACCCGAACCACGACCGTCACGACGCTGGCCGTTGCCAGTGCGATTGCCCTGGCCCTGACTCTCGGTCCGCTCCGGCCTTGCCGCAGGTTCCGAACTCACGGACATCTCGAACGCAGGAACCGCGGAAACCTCGAGCGGCCGCTTCAACAGGCGCTCGATGTCACGCAGCAGCGGACTCTCATCCGGAGAGACCAGCGATACGGCCTGACCGGTTGCACCGGCGCGCGCCGTGCGACCGATGCGATGGACGTAGTCCTCCGGCACGTTCGGCAACTCGTAGTTGACGACATGCGGCAGTTCCTTGATGTCCAGGCCACGCGCCGCCACTTCGGTGGCGACGAGTGCGGTGATGCGGTTGTCCTTGAAGTCCGCGAGCGCGCGGGTGCGTGCACCCTGGCTCTTGTTGCCGTGGATTGCGGCCGACTTGATGCCCGCGCCCTCGAGCTGCTGGGTCAGACGGTTCGCGCCATGCTTGGTGCGGGTGAAAACCAGCACCTGAAACCAGTTGCCGTCCTTGATCAGGTGCGCCAGCAGGTGACGCTTGTGATCCTTCGGGACCTTGTAGACGGACTGGTCGACGCGGTCGGCCGTGGCGTTGCGCACAGCGACTTCCACCGTCACCGGATCGCGCAGCATGCCGTTGGCGAGCTGACGGATGTCATCGTTGTAGGTGGCCGAGAACATCAGATTCTGGCGACGCTCCGGCAGCATCTTGATGATGCGACGGATGTCACGGATGAAACCCATGTCGAGCATGCGGTCGGCCTCATCGAGGACCAGCACCTGCACGTTGCGCAGGTTCACCGCGCCCTGCTGGGCGAGATCGAGCAGACGGCCCGGGGTCGCGATCAGCAGATCGCAACCGCTGCGCAGCGCGCCGATCTGCGGGTTGATGTTGACGCCGCCGAAGACCACCTGCGTGCGCACCGGTGCGTACTTGCCGTAGGTGCGGGCGCTCTCGGCGATCTGTGCCGCAAGTTCGCGGGTCGGCGTGAGGACCAGCGCGCGTGGCGCGCGACGGTCCGGATTGACCCCGCCGATGGGGATGGTGCTGGCGCCCAGGCCAGCGAGTTTCTGCAGAATCGGCAGCACGAAGGCGGCCGTTTTGCCGGTACCGGTCTGGGCGCCGGCCAGAACGTCACGACCTTCGAGCACGGCGGGAATGGCGCGTGCCTGGATGGGCGTGGGTTCGGTGTAGGCGTTCTCGGCAACGGCGCGAAGCAACTCGGGAGCAAGCCCGAGATCGGAAAATGACATGTTTGAAGGAAACCTTGAGTAAGACTCGCACGGGGCCAATGGCGCCGCGGTCAGGAGCGAGGGGAGAAGTTGAAGATATCGCTTAGGTGTCTCAAGACGGACACCGGACGAGCAAGATGGGGCGCTGACCGCGCATCCCTCTTCCAGCGTTGATCACTCTACAGATTTTGTGGCGCCGCGTCCAATTGAGACCTACGTCACAGGCAGTCCGACGTAGTTTTCGGCGAAGGTTGCGGCGCCCGCGGGCGAGGTTGCGAGGTAGGCGAGCTCGGCCTCGCGACAGCGCACATCGAAGGGCGAATCGGCCGGATTCACATGCAGCAGATCGGTCATCATGCGCGAGAAGCGCTGCACCTTCCACACCCGGTCCAGGCATGCAGCCGAGTAGTTGCTCAAGGCCGCGGCCGAGCCTTGCGAGTAGAACCCGACGAAAGCCCGGTGCAGGACCTGCACGTCGGCGGCGGCCTGGTTCATGCCCTTGGCCCCGGTCGGCGGCACGATATGCGCCGCATCGCCGGCCAGGAACAGCCGCCCGTACTGCATCGGTTCGGTCACGAAGCTGCGCATCGGCGTCACCGATTTCTGCAGGATCGGCCCTTCGTTGAGCCGTGGGCCGCCGGGCACCGTGAGCCGTCGCTGCAGCTCCTCCCAGATGCGTGCGTCCGGCCAGTGCTCGAGGGGCTCATCGGGCGCGCACTGCAGGTACAGCCGGGTGACCGTCGCCGAACGCAGGCTGTGCAGTGCGAAGCCGTTGGCGTGCCGCGCGTAGATGATCTCGCCCATCGGGGGGGCCTCGGCCAGGATACCGAGCCAGGCATAGGGATAGACGCGCTCGTAGATGCGAAGCAGCTGCGCGGGAATGCTCGCGCGACTGATGCCGTGGAAGCCATCGCAGCCTGCGATGTAGTCGCAGCTCAGGGTCTGACGCACGCCATCGTGAATGAAGGTGACCTGGGGCGCGTCCGAATCCACGCCACCAAGGTCCACCTCGGCCACTTCGAACAGCAGCGGCAGGCCGGCCGCGAGACGCACGGCCACGAGGTCCTTGACGACTTCCTGTTGCCCGTAGATCGTCATCGACTTGCCGGTGAGCGCATCGAAATCGATGCGGTGTGCGCGGCCACCGAACACCAGCTCGACACCGTGGTGGCGGATCGCCTCGCGCGCCAGCCGCGCCCCGGCGCCGACCGCTTCGATGACCGCGGCAGTCTGGTGTTCCAGCACGCCGGCGCGCACGCGGTTCTCGATGTACTCACGGGTCCTGGCTTCCAGGATCACCGCAGCGATGCCGGACTGCGCCAACAGCTGGCCCAACAGCAGGCCCGCGGGGCCGGCGCCGATGATTGCAACCTGGGTGCGCATGCTGGGAATCCTCGCGCGTAACGCCGGGTGCCGCTATGGACATATCGTCGCTTCAATTGGACTCTTCCGCTTTAGACTAGGCGCCATGACATTAGTGACACTGCGCGATGCCGAGCTGGCTTATGGTGACTTCCCGCTGCTGGACCAGGCACAGCTGTCGGTCCAGGACGGCGAGCGGATCGGACTCATCGGCCGCAACGGCACGGGCAAATCGACCCTGCTGAAGGTGATCATGGGCCTGGCGACGCTCGATGACGGCGCCATTGAACGCCGCGACGGATTGCGGATTGCCTTCGTCGAGCAGGAACCGCTGCTGCCGGCGCCACCGGAGGAGCACGACTGGAAGCTTGCGATGTACCTGGAGCGCTTCGAGGTGGACCTGGTCCGGGCGGCCGCCACCGGCTCCGGCGGTGAACGCAAGCGCGCGGCACTCGCCGCGGCTTTCGCCACCGAGCCTGACCTGTTGCTGCTGGATGAGCCCACCAATCACCTGGACATCGCGGCCATCGAAACCCTGCAGGACCTGATCCCCGAGGCGCGCGCGGCACTCATCATCACCCACGACCGCGAGTTCCTCGACCGCATCGCGACCCGCATCGTCGAACTGGATCGCGGCGTGTTGCGCTCCTACCAGGGCAACTTCGCGCGCTACCAGGAGATCAAGGAACAGGAGCTGCAGTCCGAGAGTACCTCCAACAGCCGCTTCGACAAGCTGCTCGCGCAGGAAGAGGTCTGGATCCGCAAGGGCGTCGAGGCGCGGCGCACGCGCAATGAAGGCCGGGTGCTGCGCCTGGAAAAGCTGCGGCGCGAACGGGCGGCACGCCGCGAGCGGATCGGACGCGTGAACCTGCAGGTCGATGCCGGCGAACGCTCCGGAAAACTGGTGGCGGAACTGGAGGACGTGACGCTGAGCTTCGGCGAGCGCACGGTGATCGACGGGCTCTCCGCGCGCATCATGCGCGGCGACCGGGTCGGGCTCATCGGCCCCAACGGCGCGGGCAAATCCACCCTCATCCGCCTGATCCTGGGAACGCAGCAGCCGGATTCGGGGACGGTACGGCTGGGCACGAATCTCAACATCGCCTACTTCGACCAGATGCGTGCGGCACTGGATCCGGAGATGACCGTTGCGGACACCATCAGTCCGGGCTCTGACTGGGTCGAGATCGGCGGGCTGCGCAAACACATTACGACCTACCTGCAGGACTTCTTGTTCTCACCGCGCCGCGCCCAATCCCCGGTGCGCATGTTGTCGGGCGGCGAGCGCAACCGGCTGCTGCTGGCGCGGCTGTTTGCGCGACCCGCGAATCTGCTGGTCCTGGACGAACCGACCAACGATCTCGACATCGATTCGCTCGAGCTTTTGGAGCAGACCCTCGCCGAGTACCCGGGCACGGTGCTGCTGGTCAGTCACGACCGGCGCTTCCTCGACAACATCGTCACTCAGACCATCGCGGCCGAGGGCCAGGGGCGCTGGCGCGAATACGTCGGGGGTTATTCGGACTGGCTGGTGCAGAAGGCGGCATCCGCGGCCGCCCGGGCCGCCGGTGCGCCCTCGGCTTTCACGGCCGCGGCGCCTGCAAAGCCTGCTGCCCCGGGCGTCCCCGCGGCGCGGGCGAAGTCGCGGCTGGGTTACAAGGACCAGCGCGAGCTGGATGCCCTGCCCAAGCAGATCGAAGCCCTGGAATCCGAACAGACGGCGTTGCTGGCACGCATGAGCGCGGCGCAATACCAGGAGTCAAGTGCCGAGACCATGCGTGAGGACAGCGAACGGGCCGCGGCCATCGAGGCGGAAATGACGCGCAAGTTCTCCCGCTGGGAAGCGTTGGAAGAACTGCGCACCGGTAACCGCGGCAGCGCCGGTTAACGCTCGATCTTCAACTCGCCGAAGTCGATGCCGAGACTCCAGCCATGGCCCTTGCCCGAGATCGCGAGGGACACCTCGCCCTTGGTCATGACCTGCGCCTGGACCGAATTGACCGCGCCGGCGTGTACCTGCGCCTCCGCGTAGCCGCCCAGCAGTTCATCGATGTTGTGCACCGGGGAGAATTCGCCGTCTCCTTCTTCCACGGACTTGCCGGCCGTGAGACCGCCGCCGCGGGCCGTCAGTTTCACCCGCGCCGTCTGCCCGTTTGAACAATGGATCGTGCCTGAGCCGTTGGCGGACTTGTAGATGATCGACCAGGTCGTGATCTCGAAGCGCATCGTACATTTGACAGAGCCCTCCGCCGCCGGTGCGGTTCGGGCCGCCAGTCCCAGGGCGATGAGCCCTAAGGGAATCGCAACGTTGCTCCATGCTTTCAAAACAATCTCCTCAATTCTTGACGCCCTGCGGCGGCATTCGTGCACTGAATGGTCTGCTTTCAAACAGAGGGGATAGCTTAGACTAGGCTCCCATGCAATTCCGTTCAACCGCTTCGGCTGCGGCCCTTGGCGTGGTGCTGGTCGCGGCGCTGGCGGCCGGCTGCGCCCCGCCCGCGGCAGCCCCACCGGCGCAGACGCCCGAAGTCGCCGTGCTGCACGCGCAATCGCAGGTGCTGCCCCTCACCCGCGACCTGGTCGGCCGGGTCGCCTCGCTGCGCTCCTCGGACGTGCGGGCCCGGGTGCCGGGCGTCCTGCTCAAGCGCCTGTACACGGAAGGCTCGGACGTGCGCGAAGGCCAGCCCCTCTTCCAGATCGATCCGAAGCCCTACCAGGCGGCCCTGGATGCGGCACTGGCGGCCCTGGCCCAGGCGCAGGCCACCTCGACCAATGCCGCGGTGAATGCCAGGCGCACCCGCGACCTGCTCCCCAGCGGCCTCGTTTCCCGTTCCGACGTGGACAACAACAACGCCACCGAACGCTCCTCCTCGGCGTCGGTGAAGCAGGCCGAGGCCAATGTCGAAACGGCGCGCATCAACCTGGGATATGCGACGGTCACCGCGCCCATAGCCGGTCGCTCCGGCCAGCAGCACGTCACCGAGGGCGCCCTCGTCGGCCAGAGCGATGCGACACTGCTGACGACCATCGATCAGCTCGACCGTGTGTATGTGAACTTCGACCGGCCCGCGGATGAACTGCTGCAGCTGCACGCCGCCCAGGCGCGCGGCGATGTCACCCTGTTCGCTCGCGACAAGGCCACCCTGGAGGTGATCCTCTCGGATGGCACGACCTACAAGCCGCTGGGCTCGGTGGATTTCGACGATGTGAGCGTGGATCCGACCAATGCGGCCCTCGCGTTCCGCGGCATCATCGCCAATCCCCAGCGCCAGCTGCTGCCGGGCATGTTCGTGACGGTGCGCCTGACGCTCGGCACCCAGAATCACGCCTATGTCGTGCCCCAGGCGATCGTGCGGCGCGACAGCGCCGGCGCCTTCGTCGAGGTCGCGGGCGCCGATGACAAGGTGGTGGTGAAGCATATCCGGGCGGATTCGATGCAGGGCACCAACTGGCTGGTCACCGGCGGCCTCGCCGATGGCGATCGGATCATCTCGACCAGCGTCGATCAGGTTCGCGCGGGAATGCAGGTGAAGGTGCGACCCGACAGCGCCTCGGGAAGCTGAGTCCGGATGGCACGCTTCTTCATCGATCACCCGGTCTTCGCCTGGGTCATTGCGATCCTCATCACCCTGGCCGGCATCCTCTCCATCAGCCGGCTGTCGATCGAGGCCTACCCGGACATCGCCCCCCCGCAGATCCAGGTTTCGGCCAACTATCCGGGCGCCGATGCCGAAGTGGTGGAGCACACCGTCACCCAGATCATCGAGCAGAGCCTCACCGGCATCGATCATCTGCTGTATTTCACCTCGAGCTCGAACTCGAAGGGCAATGCCAACGTCACGCTGACCTTCGACACCGGCACGGATCCGGACACCGCGGTGGTACAGACCCAGAACCGCATGACCCTGGCGACACCGCGGCTGCCGGCGGAGGTCAACGCGCTGGGTCTGACCGTGCAGAAAGCCTCCACCAGCAACGTCATCGTGCTGGCGCTGCAGTCCACCGACGGCAGCATGAACTCCTACGAGCTCAGCAATCTGCTGGCGACGCGGGTGCTGGACCAGATCCAGCGCCTCAACGGCGTCGCCAACGTGCAGCAGTTCGGCTCGGAGTACGCCATGCGCATCTGGCTGAACCCGGACCGGCTGCATGCCTACGGCATCTCCCCGGCGCAGGTGCTGGCGACCGTGCAGAGCCAGAATCTGCAGGTGGCCGCGGGCTCGATCGGAGCGGTGCCGACGGTGCCCGACCAGCAGCTGTCGATCAACGTCAGCGTCCCGGGCCGGTTCACCTCGCTGGATCAGTTCGAGAACATCATCCTGCGCACCGATCCGAACGGTACGACGGTGCGCCTGAAGGATGTCGCGCGTCTGGAACTCGGACCCTACAGCTACGGCCTTGACGACAAGGTCGATGGCAAGGCCATCGCCGGCTGCGGCATTGCCGTGCTGCAGAACGCGGACGTACTGAAGGTCGTGCAGGCCATCCGCGACCGCATGAATGAGCTGCAGCGCAGCTTTCCGCCGGGCGTCACCTGGGTCACACCCTTCGATGCCACCAAGTTCATCACGGTGTCCATCCGCGAGGTGGTGCTGACGCTCGCAGGCTCGGTGGTGCTGGTGTTCCTGGTCATGCTGGTGTTCCTGCAGAACATCCGCGCGACCCTGATCCCGACCCTGGTGATGCCGGTGGCGCTGCTCGGTGCGTTCGTCGGCATCTACGCGGTCGGCTTTTCGATCAATACCCTGAGCCTGTTCGGCGTGGCGCTCGCGATCGGCATCGTCGTCGACGATGCCATCGTGGTGATCGAGTCGGTCGAACGCATCATGCGCGAGGAGCACCTGCCGCCGAAGGAGGCCACGATCAAGGCCATGGGGCAGATCACCGGCGCGATCGTCGCCATCACGGTGGTGCTGGCGGCGGTGTTCATTCCGAGCGCACTGCAGAGCGGCAGCGTCGGCGCCATCTACCGCCAGTTCGCGCTGACCATCGCCATCTCGATGCTGTTCTCCGCGTTCCTCGCGCTGACCTTCACGCCCGCGCTGTGCGCCAGTCTGCTGCGACCCGGCCACTTGAACCCGAACGTGGTGTTCCGCGGCTTCAACCACGCCTTCGAATGGAGCCTCGCGGCCTACATGCGCCGGGTCTATCAGTCGGTACGGCACGCACCGCGCTGGATGATCGCTTTCGGGGTGATGGTAGTGCTGGGTGCGTGGCTGTTCGTGCGCATGCCCGGCGGCTTCCTGCCCGAGGAGGATCAGGGCTACGCCTACGTGATCGTGCAGACCCCGCCCGGCACCACGCTCGACCGCACCATGCAGGTCATGACCCGCGTCGGGGAGCTCATGCATCGCAGCCCGGACGTGGATGCGGTCATGGAAATCGCCGGTTTCAGCTTCGTCGGCCAGGGCGAGAACGTGGGCCTGGATTTCGTACGCCTGAAACCCTGGGACGAGCGCAAGGATACCGCGGCGACCTTCATCGGCTGGGCCAACCGTATCCTTGCGGCCAACATCAAGGATGCCACCCAGGCCTACTCGGTCAATCTGCCGACGGTGCGCGGCCTCGGCCAGTTCGGCGGCTTCGATATGTACCTGCAGGACCGCGCCGGTAACGGCCGCGATACCCTGGCGGTGGCGCAGAATTCGTTCCTGAAGAGTGCCAATGCCTCGCCCATCCTCATCAACGTGCGGGCCAACAACCTGGACGATGCGCCACGTCTGGACCTTGCGGTGGATCGGGTGCAGGCCGAGACCATGGGTCTGTCGACCAGCGACCTGTACACCTCGGTGCAGCTGATGATGGCCCCGGTCTATGCCAACGACTTCTACTATCAGGGTCGCGTGCTGCGCGTCATGCTGCAGGCCGATGCACCGTTTCGCATGGGACCGGAGGCGCTGGACCACTTCTATCTGCCGAGCACCCTGCCCTCGACCACCGGCGCGAGTGCCGGCAGCGCCTTGCCCACGATGATCCCGCTTTCCAGCGTCGTGCATCCGACCTGGACCGTCGCCGCACCGAATCTCACCCGCTACAACGGCTATTCGGCCGTGGAGATCACCGGCTCGAACGCGCAGGGCCGCGCCACCGGCGAGGCCATGGAGGAAGTGCAGCGCCAGGTCGGACAGCTGCCCGATGGCATCGGCTTCGACTGGGCCGGGCAGTCCCTGCAGGAGAAACTGTCCGGCGCGCAGGCTCCCGCGCTGTTCTCACTCTCGATCCTGGTGGTCTATCTGTGTCTGGCGGCGCTCTACGAGAGCTGGTCGGTGCCGGTCTCGGTACTGCTGGTGGTGCCGCTGGGCGTGATCGGTGCCATCGCCGCGGCGCAGCTGCGCGGCCTGTCGAATGATGTGTTCTTCAAGGTCGGCCTGATCACCATCATCGGACTTGCGGCCAAGAACGCCATCCTGATCGTCGAATTCGCGGTGGTCGAACATGCGCAGGGCAAGACGCTGCACGATGCGGTGGTGGAAGCCGCGCGGCTGCGCTTCCGGCCCATCCTCATGACCTCCTTCGCGTTCATTCTGGGCGTCATGCCCCTGGTGGTGTCGACCGGCGCCGGTGCGAATGCCCGACATGCCATCGGCACGGGTGTCGCCGGCGGCATGATCACCGCGGCGGTGCTGGGTGTGCTGTTCGTGCCGGTGTTCTTCGTGTGCGTGCGGCGCCTGCTGGGTGATCCCCTGGATGGTCCGCGCCGCACACCCAAGGATGCGCAGCCCTCCTCCCCCATGCCGGGCGGGATGGAGTAGCAATACCCGCACGCCTGCGGCCTTCAGGCGTGCTGGCGCACCAGGTCGAGCAGCGCGACGCCATAGCGGCTGAGCTTCGCCTCACCGACACCGGCAATGCCCCGCAGCTGCAGCGGGGATTGCGGCAGCTGGCGCGCGATTTCAGCGAGCGTGCTGTCATGGAACACGGTATACGCCGGCACATTGTGTTCGCGCGCGATGGCACGCCGCCATTCACGCAGGGCCTCGTAGAGCACCTGGTCCGCACCGCTGAGCACGACGGGTTTCCTGCCGGCCGCCTGGCCGGCGGAGTCCCGCGAGCCGCGGCGCGCCGCCTTCGGCGCACTGTGGCGCAGGATCAGCTGCTGCTCGCCCTTGAGAACCGCGCGGCTCGCCGGCAACAGTTTCAGGACGTTGAACTGGTCATGGTCCACCTGGATCAGCCGGTGCATGACGAGCTGGCGCACCACCGCCCGCCACTGCCCCTCGTCCAGTTCGGCGCCGATGCCGAAGGTGCTGAGCCGTGCATGTCCGTAGTCGCGGACCCTGGGCGTGGATTTGCCGCGCAGCACGTCGATGAGATGCTGCGCACCGAAGCTCACACCGCCCGCCTGCCCGACCCGATAGATGCACGACAGCAGCTTCCGCGCCGCCTGCGTGCCATCCCACTGCGCCGGCGGCTCCAGGCAGTTGTCGCAGTTGCCGCAGGCCGCGGCGGGCTCACCGAAATAATCGAGCAGCCGCACCCGGCGGCAACCGATGCCCTCGCACAGTCCGACCATCGCATCGAGCTTGGTCGAACTGACCCGCCGGTAGCTCTCTGCGCCTTCTGACTGCTCGATCATGCGCCGCAGCTGCACGATGTCGGACAAACCGTAGACCAGCCAGGCATCGGCCGGCAGGCCATCGCGGCCGGCGCGACCGGTCTCCTGGTAGTAGCCCTCGATGCTCTTGGGCAGATCCAGGTGTGCGACGAAGCGCACGTCGGGCTTGTCGATCCCCATGCCGAAGGCGATCGTGGCGACCATCACGATGCCCTCCTCGTAGATGAAGCGGCGCTGGTGCTGTTCGCGGGTGCGCGCATCGAGCCCCGCGTGGTACGGCAGGGCCCGCACGCCGTGGTCGACCAGCCAGACCGCGGTTTCATCGACCGACGCACGCGACAGACAGTAGACGATGCCCGCATCACCCTCGTGTTCTGCCTTCAGAAACTCCAGCAGCTGCCGCCGCGGGTTGTCCTTCTCGGCAATGCGGTAGCGGATGTTGGGACGATCGAAGCTCGAGATGAACACGCGGGCCGCACCCAGTTCCAGGCGCGCGAGGATCTCCGCGCGCGTCTGTTCGTCCGCGGTTGCGGTGAGGGCCACGCGCGGTATCCCGGGGAAGCGCCGCGCCAGCACCGACAGCTGGATGTACTCGGGCCGGAAGTCGTGACCCCACTGCGAGACGCAGTGCGCCTCATCGATCGCGAAGAGGCTCAAGGAAACCGACCCAAGCAGCGCCAGACAACGTTCGGTGAGGAGCCGTTCGGGCGCCAGGTACAGCAGGTCGAGGCCGCCGGCGCGCACCAGCTCCTCGATGCGCTGCGCCTCCTGCCAGTCGAGCGAGGAATTCAGGGCCTCGGCCCGGACCCCCGCCTCCTTGAGGCCCGCGACCTGGTCCTGCATGAGCGCAATGAGCGGGGAAACCACCACGGCGAGCCCCGGGCGCACCAGCGCCGGGATCTGATAGCACAGGGATTTACCGCCACCGGTCGGCATGAGAACCAGGGCGTCGCCGCCACGGGCGACATGGTCGATGATCTCCCCCTGCGGTGCCCGGAATTGCGGGTAACCGAACACCTCCCGCAGAATGCGGCCAGGACTTGCGGCATCAAAACTCATGGATGGCATAAAGTGTACATGACACGCTACCTGCTCATGCCTTTCCGCGCCGCGCCGCTGATCCTGGTCGCCGTGTTCACCGTCCTGTGGGCCTTCGCCATCCGCGGCAAGATCATCGGCATCTTCGCGGACGTGATCCTGCTCTCCTGGTTCTTCAAGTACTGCTACGTGCTGGTGGACACGGTCGTCGCCGGTCAGGACGAAATGCCGGTACTGTCGGTCGAAATGCTCAATCCTGTCGATGAACAAAGGCCGCTGGTTCAGGCAATAATCGCGTCGCTCGGGTTCATTGCCTGCTGGTGGGTGTACCACGCCATCGGACCCGGCGCGGGACTCGGACTCGGCGCGCTGCTGCTGTGTGCGCTGCCCGCGACCATCGGCCTGCTGGCCATCAGCGACAGCTGGCTGCATGCGCTCTCGCCGCTGACCATCGGGCGCCTCATGAAGGGCATGGGCTTTCGCTACCTGGTGGTGCTGTCGATCACCCTGGGCGGCGGCGCACTGATCGCATGGCTGGCGCTGAGCCTGGATTCGATACTCATGACGCTGTTCCTCGCCCAGCTGGTGTTGATGGGCGTCTTCTGCTTCATTGGCGGCGCGATATTCGAAAGCCGCATCGAACTGGACCTGAACACCCGCACCTGGGAGGAACGCCTGTCCGAACGCGACGAGCGGCATCACGCGCAGGCCCGGGGGGCCGTGCTCGATCGCAGTTACGCACTGCTGCGCCTGAAGCGCCGCGGCGATGCCTGGGCGAACCTCGAGCCGTGGATCCGCGAACACTGCCCGGACACCCACCCCTTTACCGAATATCACGCACTGCTGACCGCGACCTGTGCCTGGGAAGACCCGGTGATCGGCGACAAGGTGGCCGATGGCTACCTCACGAAACTGCTGGTGAATGGCGAGACCGGCCTGGCCCTGGATGCTCTGCAGATCCGCCTGGCGTCGAACCCGAAGTTCTGTCCCTCAGCGCCGCTGTATGCGCAGCGGCTGACCGAACTTGCGGTGGCGGCGGGGCGCAAGGATATGAGCCGGCGGCTGCTGGAGAACGCCGCGGCGCAGCGCACGACGGATACCGCAAAGCCTGCCGCCACGTAAACGCGTACGCCGCCGGGACGTTACTTACCCATGAAAAACACGATGCGACGGCTGACCGCGACGATTTCGGTGCTGGGTCTGCTGGCCGGCTGCGCGGGGGCCCCACACGAGAACCCGGCGGACGCAACGCCGATGGCGGCCCCGACAGCGGATGAACAGACCTACCTGCAGTACGCGGGTCCCCCGATCGACAGCTTCAGCTACCTCACCCACTTCGAAGGCTTCAAGGTACTGGGGCCTGCGAGCCTGGTGCTCTGGACCCACTACGACACCGCCTACCTGCTCATGGTGCGGCAGCCGTGCCCGGAGTTGAGCGTGGTGGACGGCCTGGACGTGACGTCCTCGACCAGGACCGTCAGCAAGAACTTCGACTACGTGGTCCTCGATCACGATCGCTGCCAGATCGAAACGATCCGGCGCCTCGACTTCGCCGCCATGAAGGCGGCGCACCTCGCCGGACCGTAGCCGATTGCCGGCGCTTCAGGTCTTCAGCTGCCGGGTATCGATCGGCAGTTTGCGAATGCGCTTGCCGGTGGCCGCGAAGATGGCATTGCACAGTGCCGGGATCACCGGCGGCAGCGCCGGCTCGCCCAGGCCCGTCGGCGGGAACGGCGTCAGCCTGAAGTTGACCTCGACCTGCGGCGCCTGGTACATGCGCAGCAGCGGGTACTCCGGGAAGGTCTGCGCGACCCGACCGCGGTTGATCGTGATCTGCTGACCCAGCGCCTGGCTGATGCCGTCTATCACCGCACCCTGGCACTGGTTGAGAGCACCGGTCGGATTGATGATGACGCTGCCGACATCACCGACGACCCAGATCTTGTCCACCTTGATGGTGCCATCGGCGGGAGCCACGGATGCCTGGACGACCTCGGCGAAATAGCCGAGGTGGCTGTAGTAGAAGGCAACGCCCATGCCGGTGCCGCTGGGCAACTGGCGTTTGCCCCAGCCGGAAGTGTCGCGCACCTGCTCGAGCACGCCCTGGGCGCGCTTCCCGCTGAACGGCGGCCCGAGATTGCCGAAGGGACCGCCCCCCGGGGGACCCTTGGCCGGCGGTGGCGGCGCCACGCGCTCTTCGGCATACAGATCGATCAGGTGCTGCAGTGGATCCTTGCCGGCCGCATGCGCCACTTCATCCAGGAATGACTGGAAGACGAACGCATGGGCGTTGCTGCCCGGTGCGCGCATCGGTCCGGTCGGCACGCCCAGCTGCATGGTCGAGGTGGACAGTTCCAGGTTCTTGACGTACTTCGCAGGAAACTCGGCCGGAGCGAGATCCGCGCTGTTGGAGGCCTTGGGGCCATTCGCGTAACCGATGTAATGATCGGTGAATGCGATCAGCTGACCCTGCGCATCCAGGCCCGCTTTGAAGTAATGAAAGCCGCCGGGACGATAGAACTCGTGCTGCAGGTCCTGGTTGCGGTTCCAGAGCAGTTTCACGGGCTCGCCCTGGAGCTTCGCGATCATGGCCGCTTCCACCATGAAGTCGCTGCCGAGTCGGCGGCCGAAACCGCCACCGCAGCGGGTGACGTTGATGGTGATCGCGTCCTCGGGAATGCCGAGCGTCTTCGCCGTGAGCGTCCGGCCGAGCGCCGGATACTGGGTCGGTGACCAGATCTGAACCTTGCCGTCCACGACCGAGGCCGTGGTGTTCATCGGCTCGAGCGGCGAGTGTGCGACGAAGGGGTATGAATACGCCGCTTCGATGACCTTGGCCGCGCCGGCCATCGCACCCTTCGGGTCACCATCGGTCCGGATGACCTTGTGCGGGACCTGAGTGGAGAGCTCCTGAGCCTTGGCGGCAAACCCCGCCGAACTCTGGCTCGCCACCGGACCTTCGTCCCAGACGACCTTCAGGGTCTCGAGAGCCTTGTTGGCCTGCCACCAGCTGCTGGCGACGATGGCAACGCCGCTCTGCAGGCCCATCGCCATGCCATCGGGTAACCCCGTAGAGGCCACCACCGGCACGATGAATACATTGAGGACGCCCGGCCGCGCCTTGACCTCATCGAGGTTGGCGCTGACCACCTTGCCGCCGAATACCGGACACTTCTGGAATACCGCGTAGCGCATCCCCGGCACGTTCACATCGATGCCGAACAGCGGCTGGCCGACGACGATCTTCGGACTGTCGATACCGCCGACGGATTTGCCGACGAGCTCGTAGTTCTTCGGGTCCTTGAGCAACAGCTTGCTCATGTCCGGCGGGATGACCTTGACGGCCTTCGCGGCGAGCTGCCCGTATGTCAGGGAGCGGCCATCCTTGGCCAGTACCTTTCCTTGTGAAGTCGTGATGTCGGATTCGGGCACCTTCCATTCCAGTGCCGCCGCGGTGATCAGCATCGCGCGGGCCGCCGCACCCATGCGCCGCTGCAGGTCCCAGTTCATCGGCGTGGAGAAGCTGCCGCCGGCGAACTGCATCCCGAAGACTTTATCGAGGGGCGCCTGCACGATGTGCACATCGCTCCACTTTGCGTCCAGTTCCTCGGCAACGATCATCGGCAGGGAAGTCTTGATGCCCTGCCCGATCTCCGGAATCTTGGACATGATGGTGACGGTGTTGTCGGCCGCGATCGTCACGTAGGCATTGAGCGCGGCATCCTTTTCGGGATGCGACTCGGAGGAGGCCAGCGCGACCGCGGCGTCGGCGTCCTGCGGGATGCTCAGCGCCAGCAGCATTCCACCGCCAGCGGCAGCGCTGACCGAGAGAAAGGCGCGACGCGAGAGGGCCGAATCATCGGTCCGCGGGTTAGTTACGGTTGCCATGATCAGACCTCCCGGCTATCGGTGGTGGGCAGGCCGGCGGCCAGCTTGATGGCGGCGCGGATGCGCACGTAGGTGGCGCAGCGACACAGGTTGCCGCTCATCGCATCATCGATATCCTTGTCCGTGGGCTTTTGGTTGGCGGTAAGCAGCGCGGTGGCCGACATGATCTGTCCGGCCTGGCAGTAGCCGCACTGGACCACATCCACCTTCAGCCACGCATCCTGGACCCGTTTGCCGGTCTCCGAGGTGCCGACACCTTCGATGGTGGTGATGTTGGACGTGCCCACCGTACTGATCGGCGCGATGCACGAACGCGTGGGCTTGCCATTTATGTGCACGGTGCAGGCGCCGCACAGGCCCATGCCACAGCCGAATTTGCTGCCCTTCAGATCCAGGGTGTCACGCAACACCCACAGCAGAGGCGTGTCCCCGTCGACATCGACGGTGTGAGACGTACCGTTCACATTGATTGTGTAGCTCATTGGTGTATCCTGACTTGCCGCTGTATCCGAGCGTGCATAACGTAGTACCCGCCCATTGCGGGTGGACCAACGCCCATCGTATCAGACGAGCCAATCGCGTGAACGCGATGACTTGTCAAAGCCCGCTTGCCCTACGCTCACGAACTCGCGCATGCGGCGCTGCTCTCACGTCTTTTTCATCATCTGGCGCACGCTGCGCGCCCGCGGTGCGCGCCTCATCATCAGCCGACACGGCGCCGAGCACCCGCCATTAAAAACGCGGCAGCGGGCCGCGTTGGCGGTCGGCAGCTAAAGCGGGGTGCCATCTTGCGTTGCGCATCTGCTGCAGTTGTTGTAATTACGCTACAACTGAGCCAGCGGCCGATGCCACCACGGCGCCCCGTGCTATCACTCGAATGGCTAGCCGGCGGGCAATGGCCCGCCTTCGAACACGACCAGCTGGATGAGGCCGGGGTGCAGATTCGGCTACCAGTCCACGCAGGGTTTCGGCGCGTTCATCGCGGCGCCTTCAACGATGTGATCGCCGCACCATCAGCATTGACGACGCGACGACTCACACCAACGGCATTGCCGTATACTTGAATTATGCGATCGCAGCTGCCTGGCGCAGCTCGGTCCGCGCCGAGCCGGATAGGGACGGCAGGTCGATCCCTATTACACATTGTTACGCGCCGCGCTGCGCACCCGTCCGGGGTATGATGCGCCGCGTCTGCGTTCGCGGAAGATCCATCGATTCATGCGCCGTTCCCGATTCACGCTGGCCGTTACGGCCTTATTCCTGCTGCCTGCTGCGATTCCGGCCGCCCTCGCCCAGGTCTCCGACTCCTCCAGCAATCCGATGCAGACGGTGGTGGTCACCGCGCAGCACCTGAATCAGGAACGCTCCCAGATTCAGACCCAGGTAGGTGCCTCGACCTACACCATCGATTCGGCCGCGATCGACGCGGCCCCGGGTGGCGACAATGTGCTGATGAACCAGGTGATGCTGCAGATTCCGGACGCCGCCCAGGACTCCTTCGGCCAGCTGCATATCCGCGGTGACCACAACGGCCTGCAGTTCCGTCTCAACGGCATCATCCTTCCCGACGGCATCAGCGTCTTCGGTCAGACCCTGCCGCCGCGCCTGATCGAGTCGATGCAGATGGTCATGGGGAGCCTCCCGGCGCAGTATGGCCTGCGCAGCGCCGGCATCATCGATCTGACCACCAAGAGCGGCTCGCTCGATCCCGGCGGCACCGTCACTCTCTACGGCGGCAGCCACGGCGAGCTCGAACCAAGCTTCGACTACGGCGGCTCCTCCGGTCCCTATACCTACTTCGTGACCGGCGACTTCCTGCGCAACGACCTGGGAATCGAGTCCCCCGATGGCAGCAGCGACCCGCTGCACGATCATACGAAGCAGCATCATGGCTTCGCATATGCCGAGGACGTCCTTGATGAGAACGACCGGGTGAGCGCGATTGTCGGTCTGTCCGATGCCGATTTTCAGATCCCGGATCTGCGCGGCGAGCAGCCCGCGCTGGGACTGACGGTGAATGGCCAGAGCAGCTACCCCAGCGAGTTCCTCAACGAGAACCAGCGCGAGGTCACGCAGTTCGGAATCCTGAGCCTGCAGCATTCGAACGGACCGCTGACGGTGCAGACCTCGGTGCTGGTGCGTAATTCGACTCTCGGCTTCATCCCGGATCCGATCGGCGACCTGCTCTACAACGGCATCGCGCAGAACGCCTTCAAACAGGACGTGGCCTACGGCATTCAAAGCGACGGCGCCTACAAGCTCAACGACGAGCACACCCTGCGCACCGGCGTCTACTTCCAGTACGACACGCTGCACAGCGACATCGATTCGGCGGTGCTGGCGACGGACCCGTTCACCGGGCTGCCGGTGAACGGCATGCCGATCTCCATCGTGCAGGACAGCGACAACAGCCAGATCATCGAGAGCGGCTACGTGCAGGATGAGTGGCACCTGCTCAAGGTGCTCACGATGAACTACGGCCTGCGCTACGATCACTACAATGCGTTCAGCAGCGGCAGTCAATTGAGCCCGCGCGTGAACTTCGTCTATCAGCCCTTCACCGATACCACGGTGCACCTGGGCTACTCGCGCTATTTCTCGCCGCCGCCGTTCGAACTGGTGGGGAGCGAGGCGCTTTCGCAGTTCGCGAACACCACGGCCGCCCCGGCGGTACTCAAGGATGATCCGGTGAAAGCCGAACGGTCGAACTATTACGATCTCGGTGTCGAACAGAACATCTCGAAGCACCTCACGGTCGGCTTCGACAGCTACTTCAAACAGGCGACGGACCTGGTCGATGAGGGGCAGTTCGGCGCGCCGATCATCCTGACGCCGTTCAACTACGCGCACGGCCAGGTGTATGGTTTCGAGTGGACCGGGTCATACCACGAAGGCGGTCTGACGGCCTATGCCAATCTCGCCTCGCAGCGCGCCATCGGCAAGGACATCGTTTCGAGCCAGTTCAATTTCGATGCCGAGGAACTGGCCTACATCGCCGACCACTACATTCATCTGGACCACGAACA
>Ga0302314_10001612_pt1 | contig 42070 bp, 28 predicted proteins | sample III_Palsa_N2_3_FD_200533 | JGI IMG/M metagenome (GOLD analysis project Ga0302314, IMG submission 200533) | Peat permafrost microbial communities from Stordalen Mire near Abisko, Sweden - III_Palsa_N2_3 | ecosystem: Environmental > Terrestrial > Soil > Palsa > Peat permafrost | place: Sweden... | reverse complement strand
AGATCATCGGCGATGTTGACGCGGCCGTGCACTGGCTCAAGGCCCAGAATTTCGTCGATGCGAGCCGCATGGCGGTGACCGGCTACTGCTGGGGCGGCCGGGTGACCTGGCTGGCCTGCGAGGAATTCAGTGACTTCAAGGCCGGCGTCGCCTGGTATGGCCAGCTCGAGCCTGGGGCTGGCCGTCCCGCCGACGAGGCCCGGCTCTATCCGGTGCGGCTCGCCGCCAGCCTGAAGGCCCCGGTGCTTGGCCTCTACGCCGGCCAGGATCCGCTCTCCAACGGCATCCCCGACATGAAGGCCGCGCTGGCGGCCGCCGGCAAGACCGGCAGCGACTTCGTGGTCTATCCCGACGCCAGCCACGGCTTCCACGCAGACTACCGCCCCAGCTACAACGAAGCGGACGCCAAGGACGGTTGGTCACGCCTGCTGGCCTTCTTCGCCGCGAACGGCGCGGGCCCCGGCGCCACCGCCAGCCACCGCTCGAAGGGCCTCCGGGTTCATCCGGCGCCAGCGAAGGGGTAGGGGTAAGGAAGGCAGGCGTAGCCAACACACAATTGGTCGTCATCACCGGGCTTGTCCCGGTGACCCATTCCTCGGCGTTTCAAACGGTCGAGGTTTGCGCCAAGCTGGCCGATGGGTGGCCGGCACAAGGCCGGCCATGACGGGTCTTGTGTCGGGGAGAGCCTGTCTACCCCGGTGCGGGACCCACGTACCGCGCCCTCGGCCGGATGATCTGGCCGGTGCGCATCTGCTCCAGGGCGTGGGCCAGCCAGCCGGCGCAGCGGCCCATCGCGAACATCAGGAACGCCGCATCGTCGGACAGATCCAGCTGTGAGACCAGGGCGGTCAACGCGAAGTCGACGTTGGCCAGGGCCCCTGTCATCCGCTCGGCCGCCTCGCGCACCTCCTGGAAGATGGGGCTGGGGGTGAAGGCGGCCAGCAGCGCATCGGACCTCGGATCGCCCCGCGGATAGAGTGGATGGCCGAAACCGGGCGCCGGCAGGCCATAGTCCAATCTCCCCCGCACCGCGGCCTCCGCGCCCACCCGCTCGGCCTCGGCGATGAAGCCCTGCACCCGGGGCGCGATGCCGCCGTGCAGGGGCCCCGACAGCGCCGCCAGGCCCGCCAACGCCGCCGCCGCCAGCGAGGCGCCGGTGGACGCGGCCACGCGCGCCGCGAAGGTCGAGGCGTTAAGCTCATGGTCGGCCAACAGCACCAGCACCATCCGGATCAACTCCGCGCCCGCCTCATCGCAACGCCAGGCCTGGGCCAGCCGCGCGTGAATCGGCCCCTCCAGAGCCTGTCCTGCCAGGGCGTCAGCGAAGGCGTCCAGCAAGCCCGCCGCTTCGGCCGCCAGCGCCAGGCTGGCCCGTCCCCGTGCGGGGGCGTCGCTGGCCGCCCGGCTGGCCAGCAGGGCGAAGGCGCGGGCGCGAGCGGTGGGCGCGTCGGGGATGGCGACGGGGGTCCGGTCCTTGAACGCCACGCCGTCGCCGCCGCGCAGCAGCCGCGCCACCTGTTCCAGGGTCTCGGTCTGCGCCAGCTCGGTGGCGTCCCGACCCCGGTAATAGAGCCGCCCGTCGATCACGGTGGTGATGGCCGAGGCCAGCACCGGCTCGCCCCAGGCGATGGCGTCCTGCGCCACCAGTTCCGGCTTGCGGTTTCGGGCCTTGCGGGTCTGCAGGCGGGCGACGTCGTCGGCCAGATAAAGGCTCTTGCGCGGATCCTCCCCGTCCGACCGGGCCTCGATCCGGCCGCGGCTGACATAGGCGTAGAGGGTCTGGGGCCGCACCCCGAGCCGCGCCTGGGCCTCCGCCGCCGTGATCCATTGGGTCATATTGATTCAATTGATCAAGATTGACGATCTACATAGTCAATATCAAAAAGCCTGCCAGGACAAGATGTCGGTTGAGGAGATGTGGCCATGATCGATGGTCTGGATGGGTTGGAAGGGATCGTCGCCGCCGAGACGGTGCTGTCGGAGGTGGACGGCGCCGCCGGCCGGTTGGTGATCCGCGGCTGTTCGCTGGATCAGCTGTCGGGACAGGTTCCGTTCGAGGACGTGGTCCATTTGCTGTTCGACGGCTTCTTCGACGAGCTGCGCGAGGCCGGCGATCTGGCCGCCGCTCTGGGCCGCGCCCGCGCCGAGGTGTTCGCCGAGGTCCAGGCGCTGGACAGCCGGCTGAAAGGGCTCGGAACCACCGAGGCGGTGCGGGCGCTGATGGCCCGGCTGCCGGACGGCGATGATCTCACCACCGCGCTCAAGCTGGTGGCGGCGCCGGCGGTGTTCACGCCCGCCGTCAGCCGCGCGCGCCAGGGCCTGTCGCCCATCGCCCCGGACGCCTCCTTGGGCCACGCCCGCGACATGCTGCGGATGATCAAGGGTCGCAGCCCCACCGACGCCGAGGCGGCCGGCCTGGACGCCTATCTGGTCACCGTCTGCGACCACGGCCTCAACGCGTCGACCTTCGCGGCCCGGGTGGTGGCCTCCACCCGCGCCGGCCTGACCTCGGCGGCGCTGGCCGGGATCAGCGCGCTGAAAGGCCCGCTGCACGGCGGCGCGCCGGGGCCGATCATCGAGATGCTTGACGAGATCGGCGCCCCTGAGAACGCCCAGGCATGGCTGGAGGCGGCGCTGGATCGCGGCGACCGACTGATGGGCTTCGGCCACCGCGTCTACCGCGTCCGCGACCCGCGCGCCGACGCCCTGAAGCGGGCCGTCAGCCGCCTCATCAACGACGGATCCAACAGCACGCCCGGCCGGTTGGCGTTCGCCGAGGCCGTGGAGCAGGCGGCGCTGGCGGTGCTCAAGGCCCGCAAGCCGAACCGGTCGCTGCAGACCAACGTGGAGCTCTATACGGCCTTGCTCCTCGAGGCCCTGGCCTTCCCCCCCGACGCCTTCACCTGCGTCTTTGGCGCCGGACGGATCGCCGGCTGGATGGCGCACGCGAAGGAGCAACAGGCCGGCGGCAGGCTGATCCGGCCGCAGTCGCGCTATGTGGGGCCGGAGCCGAGGGTGGCGGCTTAGGGGACTCTGGCGTTGCTATTGAGCGCAGTGGGCGTAGCGGGCCGCGTGCGTCGCCTCGTGCTTCGACAAGCTCAGCATGAGGCGATGGAAAGGCCGGTGAAGCCCAAACCTGCACGCCAAAGATTCACCTCATGCTGAGCTTGTCGAAGCATGAGAGCGCCCCGGCCGATTCAGGATTCAGCACAAGCCGGGTTGCTCAGCCACTACCCCTCGCTCGCCGCCTCCGCCTCATCGCGGCTGCCGAACACATTATCCACCAGGCCCCAGGTCTTGGCCTCCTCGGCGGTCATGAAGTAGTCGCGGTCGAGGGTGCGTTCGACATCCTCAAACGGCCGACCGCAGTGTTTGGCGTAAAGTGCGATCATCCGCTTCTTGGTCTTGATGATATCCTCGGCGTGGCGCTCGATGTCCGAGGCCTGGCCCTGGAAGCCGCCGGAGGGCTGGTGCAACAGGATGGACGCGTTGGTCAGGCAACTTCTAAGCCCCGGCTCGCCGGCCATCAGCAGGAAGGAGCCCATCGACGCCGCGAAGCCCATGCACAGGGTCGCGACCGGGCTCTTGATGTACTGCATGGTGTCGTAGATCGCGAGCCCAGAGGTCACCACGCCTCCCGGCGAGTTGATGTACATGTCGATCTGCTTCTTGGGGTTCTCCGACTCCAGGAACAACAGCTGGGCGCAGACCAGGGCCGAGACCCCGTCGTCGATCGGCCCGTTCAGGAACACCACCCGCTCGCGCAGCAGCCGCGAGAAGATGTCGAACGACCGCTCGCCCCGGGCAGACTGCTCCACCACCATGGGCACAAGGTTCATCAGGCCGCCCATTTGAGGCTCCGTTGCATGAGGGTGTTGTCGTTGGCCGCGTCCGTCATCGACCCCGCGCCGGCGGCTCTGAAGCCGGAATGGACCAGCCGCAGGTGCGAGCCGCCCAGCGGTGTCGGGGTGACTTCGAAGGTGACTGTGGAATCGACCGCGCCGCCGCGTTCGTCGGCCTCCCGCCAGAGGTAGGACAGCCGCCGCTCGGGATCGGCTTCGAGGACTTCGCAGTCGACGGGTTTGCCAGGCGTGGGCTCCAGCGAGAACCGGCGCCCGACCTCGGCTTCGATATCATTGGGGCCAAGCCAGGCGGCCACAAGTTCGGGCCGGGTCAAGGCGCGCCAGACCTTCTCAGGCGCCTCGTCCAGCTCATAGTCGAGGACGATGTCCTGCGGCGTTTCGGCTGTGTCACTCATTGGTCCATGCCTTTCAGAACATCCTTCAGCCGCTCGATCCGTTCGGGCCAGAAGGCGCGGTAGCGATCGATCCAGTCCACCAGCGGCGCCAAGGCCGCCGGCTCGGCCTTATAGAAGGCGAACCTGCCCGTCCGCCGCTCCGACACCAGCCCAACCCCCCTTAGCGCCGCAAGGTGCTGGGAGATCGCCGGCTGCGACACCTCAAACCCGCTGGTCAGGTCCGAGACGGTCATTTCCGAGCTCATCAGCCGCTCGAACACCGCCCGCCGGGTGGGGTCGGCGAGGGCGCGAAAGACGCCAGTATGGTCGAGCGACTCGGGGGCCATGTTGATCATATAAGCGTATACTTATTCGATTGGCAAGCCTGCCCTCAGTACTCCACGGCGCAGCCGTAGGGCCTGGTCTGCGGCGTCTCGACCGGCTTGCCGGCGCGCAGGTCCGCCAGCGCCGCGCCGACGAAGGTCGAGGCGCCCGGCGCCGTTTGCGACGGGTTGTCGTCGATAGCGCCTTCGTAGACCAATCGGCCATCGCGGCCGACCACATACAGCTGCGGCGTGGTCTTGGCCCCGTAGGCGCGGCCGATACGGCCGTCAGCGTCGGAGAGGAAGGCCGTCACCCGCATGCCAATCGCGGCCATGCGCGTCCGCATCGCCGCCGGCGCCAGGTATCCGGGCCGGCCGGGGGGGGCGGTGTCGATGCTGATCCAGACGACGCCGTCCGCGGCCGCGCGCTTCTGCAACGCCTGCATCTCGCCGTCGCGGTATTTCAGCGCCGTATAGGGGCAGACCGGGCTGGTCCATTCCAGGACGACGATCTTGCCGGCGTAGTCGCTGAGGTGATGGACACGGCCGTCCGCGCCGGGGGCCGCGAAGTCGGGCGCGGGCGCGCCGGGGTCGATATGGCTGAGCGACTGGGCGGACGCCGAGCAGGCGGCAAAAACGACAACGGCCAGAGCCGCCACCCTTGCGAGGGATCGGGCTCTGGCCGCCATGTTACACACAGGAGCTGAGACTTACTGGGTCTTGGCCGTGGTCGTGCTCGCCGCCGCAACCTTCTCAGGCTGGGCCGGCGTGGCCACCGCCGTCGGCGCCGGCTTGGCGCGGCTGGCGTCGGTCGGTCCATTCGGGCCCAGCGCGGGTCCGCCGGAGTGATGCCGGTGGCCCATCATCGACTGGACCGTGGCCCACTCCTCGGGGCTGATATAGCCCTGCTTTTTATAGTCGATCTGCTCGAAGTGCTCCAGCAGGCCCGACCCGACCGGACCGGTCAGCTCGTCCTTGGTGATCTTGCCGTCCATGCGCTGGTCGAGCATGCCGAACAGGCGGCTCCCGTTCAGCGCTTCGTCATAGGTGTTCGGTGCGGCTGAGGTCTCACCGACCCAGCGGTAGTGCAGGGCGGTGTAGAGCATCTCGTCCATCGACTGGTCGCCCCACGGCACGGTCCGGTTCGGGTCCGGGTTGGCCGGGTTCCGGATCGAGTTGTCGTAGGTATAGATGGCGATCAGCTTGGAGCCGGCCGGGATCTTGATCGGTTCGGCGAAGCTGTAGTCGCGCTGCCAGTTGAAGTCGTAGTTGGGCAGCACCATCAGCAGCTTCTTGGCGCCGTCCGGCGTCTGCAGCCATAGCTGGGACGAGGCCCCGCGGTAGTGGGCGTGCGGGAAGGCCGAGTAGAGCAGGGCGTCCTTCGGGAAGACCAGATAGGCCTTCTGCTCCCATGCCCCTTCGTGCGGCGGGATGGAGATGTTCGCATTCAGGATGACCGACCCGTGCATGATCAGCTCGGGCTTATCCTTGTAAAAGTACAAGGCGATCTTGGAGTGCTCGGTCACTTCCTTGCCGAACGGCGTGTAGTGGTTCTGGAAGCCGATCGCGCCGCCGGCCGGGACGTAGGACCCGGTGTTCGGGGGCTCGACTTCGGACTCGGCGCCCACGGCATAGCCGCCGACGGACACGCCCCACTTGTCCTCGAAGGCCGGCTTGCCGGCTTCGGGAACGTCGGCCATGTAGCCGGTCAGGATGTGGTGGACCACCTGGCGGTTCTCGACCTTGATGGTCGAGGCGCGCAGCCACTTGCCCTCGGTCAGCGGGTTCTTCACCCACGGATGCTGATAGTCGACGATGCCGGTGGCCTGAACGGTATAGGCCGGGACATCGAGAATGACGTCCGGCTTGCCCAGGGGCCATTCGGAGGCGACGTAGGTCTTGGCCGCCAACGGGTCGGCGCCTTCGCCGCGCGGCGCGCCGGCTTCGATCCAGTGGACAAGGGTCTTGATCTGGTCGCCCGACAGGCTCTTGTCGTCCTGGAAGTGGCCGACGGTGGGGTCGGCGCGCCACGGCGGCATGCGCTGGGTGCGCAGCACTTCGCGGATCATCGGCGAATAAGCCTTGATCTTCTCATAGCTGGTCAGCGGCATCGGGCCGATGCCGTTCTGCTCGTGGCAGGCGACGCACTTGTCCTCGATGATCGGGGCCACGTCCTTGACGTAGGAGATCTTCGAATAGGCCAGCTTATTGCGGTGCGGGAAGTCGATCAGGCAGCCGACCGCCTCCTCGCGGGCGTCGGCCACCGGCTTGCCGGCCAGCGTCGAGTCAAGGGCGTCCTTGACCCAGGTATGGTCGGCCTTGGCCTTCTGGCGCTCATAGGTGACCCGGTCGTCGACCGGTCCGCGATAGACGATCTTCCAGGTCTTGGGGTCGATGACGATCGCCTCGGCCGTGCGGGTCACGCCGAGCTGTTCGCCGACCAGCTGGTTGGAGTCCATCAGGATCGGCAGATTGTAGCCGTAGTCCTTGGCTTCCTGCAGGGTGTCCGCGTGATTATCGGACGGGGTGGAGTTCAGCAGCATGAACTCGACGCCCTTGGCCTTGTAGGCGTCCTGTAGCGCCTGCACCGAGGAGGCGGTGTTGCGCGACACCGGGCAGCCGTTCTGCTGGGTAATCAGCACGATGGCGCTGGCGTCCTTCATCCGGCGCAGCTCGATGGAATGGTAGTCCGCCGTGGTCAGGCGGAAATCGTCCACCTTGATCGGCGAGGCGACCTGCGCGTCGTCCGCATGGGCCGGCGTCGGTGTCATGAGCTTGACGCCCGCGAAACCCAATCCCAGGGCCGCGACGCAAGTCGCCGCGATCGCCAAAGTCCTAGTCGTCTTCATCGCAACCCTCCCCAGGGTTCGTCAGGTGATTTCGGGCGCGCGGAATCCCGCGGCCGGCGTGCGTCTATCACAATGACGCTGCCGTCATATTTCAACAAGTGAACACTGTTTAATTTTTCTGCGACCTTTCGATGACCAACAGGTTAAGCGCGACACCTCTATTTGCCTTCCCCTCTGGGCGAAGCTTCGCAACCTTTACCCGGGCTGCTTGACCGTGCGCAGGTACGGCTTGTGCTCGGTCCAGCCGCCTGGGAACAGCTCCTTGGCCGCCTCGTTGGTCACCGAGGGGACGATGATCACGTCCTCGCCGTGCTTCCAGTTCACCGGCGTCGCCACCTTGAACTTGTCGGTCAGCTGCAGGCTGTCGATCGTGCGCAGGATCTCATCGAAGTTGCGGCCCGTGGACGCCGGATAGGTTAGGGTCAGCCGCAGCTTCTTGTTCGGGTCGATCACGAATACCGAACGGACGGTCATGGTGTCCGAGGCGTTGGGGTGGATCATGCCGTAGAGGTTCGCGACCTTCTTGTCGTGGTCGGCGATCAGCGGGAAGTTCAGCTTCGCGCCTTGCGTCTCCTCGATGTCGGCGGCCCAGCGGCCGTGACTGTCGGCGGGATCGACCGACAGGCCGATCGCCTTGACGCCGCGCTTGTCGAACTCGGGCTTCAGCTTGGCCACCGCGCCCAGCTCCGTGGTGCAGACCGGAGTGAAGTCCTTGGGGTGGGAGAACAGGATGACCCAGGAACTGCCCGCCCAATCGTAGAAATGCAGCGGCCCTTCGGTGGACTCCTGGGTGAAGTCGGGAACGACGTCGCCGAGCTGTAAAGCCATGGTCTTGCTCCTCGCGAAAGCTGGGTTGGAATTGATCTTATCCGCCCGGCCAAGAAGGTAGTATGTCGGCCAGGGCCTTCACACCCCCGCCCTTCTCACACGCCTTAGAGAAAACCTTCATGCTGCTGCACCTTTCCACCTGGCCCGAGATCGAAGAGCGGCTGAAGACCAACCAATCCATCGTCATTCCCATCGGCTCCAACGAACAGCACGGCCCCACCGGCCTGCTGGGCACCGACTGGCTCTGCCCGGAGATCATCGCCCACGAGGCGAGCAAACAGGGCAAGGACCTGCTGGTCGCCCCGACCTTCAACGTCGGCATGGCCCAGCATCACCTGGGCTTTCCGGGCACCATTTCCTTGCGCCCCTCGACCTTCATCGCCGCCATCGGCGACTGGACGCACTCGCTGGCCCTGCACGGGTTTGAGAAGATCTTCTTCCTCAACGGCCACGGCGGCAATGTCGCCAGTATCGAGGCGGCCTTCTCGGAAATCTACGCGGCGGCCAGTTTCGCCAAACGCCCGGCCGGCTTCTCGCTGAAGCTGAAGAACTGGTGGGACCTGCCTGGCGTCACCAAGCTGGCCTACAGCCAGTTCCCCTCCGGCCACGGCAGCCACGCCACCCCGTCCGAGATCGCCGTGACCCAGTGGGCCTATCCGGACGATATCAAGACCGCCAACTACGCCCCCCAGATCGCCGGCTCGGGACCGATCCGCGAGGCGCTGGATTTTCGCGCCCGCCACCCCGACGGCCGCATGGGTTCCGACCCGCTGCTGGCCACCCCGGAAAAGGGCGGCGAACTGGTGCGGCTGTCGGTCACAGGCCTGATGCAGGAGCTTGCCGCCTTCAGCGCCGAACCCAGGTTGGTCTAGGAATCCGGGCCGCCGAAAAAGAATATTTGGCGGGGTTGATCGGCGGGGGCGCTCAGCATAGTGTCCGCCGCCTCGCGACGGGACCCCTTTTGGGACCCCCCGCGAACCCGAAGACCTCGGGGCTATAGCTCAGCTGGTAGAGCGCTTGAATGGCATTCAAGAGGTCAGCGGTTCGACTCCGCTTAGCTCCACCAAAACAGGCCGTTCCCGAGAGGGGGCGGCCTGAACCATTTCTGGGGAAGCAATAGGGAAGCAGCGCCGAAACGCCTGGCTCGAATTGAGTTTGGGCCTGCGCCAAACCGCCGCGCCGGAGGGGAAGGGAAGCCACACTCGCGCATTGCCGGCGTTCCGCTGCTGATGGAGCCGGGATCGCAATTAAATGCCGGGAACGGGCGGGAAATGCGGGAATGGGCGGCTAAAGCCTTAAAATAAGGCCCATTTAGCCGTCGGGGGGCGTTCTCGTTCTAAATTTTCAGGTGGGAACAAGTGGGAACCGACTGGGATATGTCGAAGTCGGCCGATGATCCGGCTGAACTGTCATTGGGCGAGGCAGGCTGCGCGCGAGTGTGGCTTTCCTTCCCTCCCCGGCCGGGGCAAGGCGACGGCGAAGGTCCGCACTAGGATCATCTGTGTCTGGGGAGGTGAACGCCAACAGTCTAGCTCTGGGCGCAGGAAAGTGCTCAATTCAGCCTATGGTCGAGCCGATATTAGAGTGGGCGGATAAGCAGGTCGATTGGGTGCGAGACGCATTGCGTCGGCACGCCGGGTCCCCAGGATTTGAGCTGAGCCAGGCCGACAAGAATGCCGTGCTTGAGCGGGTGCAGCATGCCGCCGGCATCGCGCTCGCTCAAGCGCCGACCCATGCGCCGCTAACCAAAGACCACCTCAATTTCGGAGATGCAAAGGGCAAGAGGTCCCTGCTCAACTCCTTGGGTCCCGTTACAAATCTGGGTCGGCTGGCACCGGGCCAGAAGCTGTCCTTCGCCTTGAATGGGATCACCCTCATTTATGGCGACAATGGTAGCGGCAAGAGCGGCTACTGCCGGATCACTAAGAAAATCTGCAGGAGCCTGACGGCGGATGACCTGCTCGGCAACGTATTTGAGCCTGGTCAGAAGGCGCCCGCCGAGGTCGTGATTCGCTATCAACCAGACGGCGCTGCGCAAGTCACGGAGGAGAAATGGATCGATGGGACGCCGCCGCCGGCGCCGATCGCCAACATCTCCGTGTTCGATTCAAGGAACGCCCGGCTCTTTGTCGATCAGAACAACGAAATCGGCTTCCTGCCTGCGGCCATTTCCCTGCTTGAACGTCACGCGGCCTTCCGCAGTGAGATGGACAGCGCCTTCGACGGCGAGCGCAAGGCGCTGGACAAACAAATCAAGACGCCATTACCGGCCGGATTCACTCCGGGCGGCAAGGCTGCGGCGGCAATCGCTAAGCTCGCCCCGAAGGAAAAGGACCTGCCCACCGAGGACGTGCTGAAGGCACTCGGCGATTGGACGGACGAGAAGCAGACCGAGCTGAAGCTGCTAGAAACCGAACTGGCGCAGGATCCCACGCTGCTTGCGGCCCGAGCCGTTCGCGCCGAGGCGGTTTTGAAATCCTACGTGGAGATCGTCGCCTCCATTGATGCCGGGCTTGGCGAGGAGGCGCTCGCCTCAATTGCAAGCAAGGCGCAGGCTGTGAGCGCCGCTATTACTGCAGCGAACTTTGCGGCAAACCAGGCCTTCAATGCAGAGCCGCTTGCGGCGGTCGGGCAGGACCCGTGGCGGCAAATGTATGATTTCGCGACAGCGTATGTCGCGTCGATCGGCAAAGGCGATGACCTGCCGTCTGCCGAGGGCGATCCCTGCGCACTGTGCCAACAGCCGCTCTCAGCTGAGGGCAGTGATCGCATGGGCCGCTTTCGAGACTTTGTCGCAGGTGAAGCGGCAAAAGCGACAGAAGTGGCGCGCACGCTTCTAGCTGCTGTGGTCGCACTGGTGGATGATCTCGCCATCCCACCCAAAAACACGGTCGATCAGTCTTTCGCCGAGTACCGGACAATGGGACAGGATCGCGCAGACCTTGCAGACAAGATCGCGGACTACCTAGAGACGGCCAGGTCGCGGAAGGCAGCAGTTTTGGACGCCGCGAACAAAAACGTGTTCGACACGGTGCCGGCGCTAGCCGCAACGCCAAAGCCTCTGTTTGACAAGGACATCGAAAGGCTCGCTGCCGAAGCAGCAACCTTTAAGGAACAGGCAGCGCAGCACAGCCAGTCGCCCGAGAAAGTCGCCCGAGTCAGCGAGTTGAAAGATTGCGAGCGGTTCAAGAACAGCCTGCCCACCATACTCGCTCGCCGAACCGATCTCGCTCGGCACGTGCAGCTTGGGGAGTGCTGCAAGCTGGTCACAAATGCACAGCTTTCCTCGGCCATCACCGCGATCCGGCGCAACCTCGTGACCGAAGGCCTCGAAAGTCGCATTCAGAATGAGATTGCGGCTCTCGATCTTGGCCATATTCCGTTTGCGGTGGCCGACCGAAGCAAGGACGGCCACAGCTTGTTCTCGGTCAATCTGAAGGCGCCTGTTAGCGTCGCGAATGACAAAGTCTTGAGCGAAGGCGAGCAGCGCGCGCTCGGACTCGCGTGCTTCCTCGCGGAGGTGGATGCCGACACCGCTCGCAACGGCCTTGTCATCGACGACCCTGTTTCATCGCTCGATCATCTGAGAATCCGCCGCGTCGCCCTGCGCCTTGTGGACGAGGCCGGAAAGGGCCGCCAGGTGATCATTTTCACGCACAACCTGCTCTTCTATAACGAGGTGGCCGAGGCGGCGGCCGCAGCCAACCCTCCGGTTCCGCTCGCGCGACGCGTGATCACCAAGTCTCATGCCGACGGGTTCGGTTTGATCTCGGAGTCGGCCGAGCCCTGGACCGCTCAAAAGGTCAGCGCGCGCGTCAATGTGCTCCGAGAGCGTCGAAAAGGAATTGAGGCGGCCCATAAGGATTTCAACACAGACGCCTACCGAAGCGTCGCTAAGGACTTCTATACGGACCTCCGGGAAACGTGGGAGCGACTTGTCGAGGAACTGCTGCTAGGCCAGGTTGCCGAGCGCTTCACGTCGGAGGTTCAGACATTGCGCCTTAAGGGCGTAACGGTTGAGGACGAAGATTACCGCACGGTCTATTTCGCGATGAAGCGAGTGTCGGAGCGGTCTGGTCACGACACGGCGGCGGCTAAACAAGTCCCGATCCCAACGCCCGCGGATATGACTGTCGACTTAGACGCCATCGACTCTTACCGGCAAGCGCTGGTCAAGCGCCTGAAGGCTCTGGGGGAGAAGCGCAAGCTGCTGGAGCAGGCCCCAGCCGCAGCGGTTGGGTGACACCTTCATTTCCTGACTCCCAACCGGTAGTCCAATCTCCATGTCTAATCGAACCGATGGACATGAGCGCAGGGGGACTAACAGCCGCTCACGCGCACACAAGGCCGCCGGCGTGGGGACGCTTATATCTCTCTGCTGGGCACCAATGACACGCGGTTCGCTGCGAGGTGCATGAACGCGCGCTTCCGGCAGGTGAGGATGATCACCTGCATCCGGCCTGCTACCTCGCTAAGGATATCTGTCATCGTTTCGAGCCGGCCATCGTCGGAATAGACAAGCGCGTCATCGAGAACGAGCGAAACGGGCCGGCCCTTCTCCAGCAGCAGATCGGCGAAGGCGATCCGTGTTAGCACCGCCAACTGCTCTTGAGTCCCCCGGCTCAGATCCTCGGCTGGTTCCAGGCGTCCCGATCGGCTGACGGCGCCAGCCGCCATGGCGTCAGATAGCTCCAAGGTAGCCCCGGGCAGCAGCCGACCGATGTAAGGCGCAACACGCTGAGTAACCGGTCCCAGGTACTGTCGCGTGGCCTCCCTGCTGGCTTCGGTGAGGACAGATTTCAGGAGGCTAAGCACATCGGCCTGCTCGGTGATCAGCGAGAGGTCGGCGGCTGCGCCTTCCTCCGCTTCGCGGGCGGCTTCTAGGTCCGCCGCCGGCCCCCGTTCGCCTTCCGACCGGGCGGCCTCAGCGAGGCCGCCGATCTCGCCGGCCAGGCGAAGTTTTTCTGTTTCGAAGTTGCGACGGCGGGTCTCGGCATTGGCAAGCTTGCGCTGCAGATCTTCGGCGTTGAACGCGCCGACGCTGGCTTGCGTTTCCTGTTCATCGGCACGCGCTCTAGCTTCCGCCTGACGGGCTTCCAGTAGGTCCGTCTCCAGCGACTGGTCTGTTTGAAACGCTCTGGCGCTATCAAGCTCGGAAGTGAGCTGGTTGAGCCGCGCCTTGAGGTCCCGAGCGGCGGCGGCGAGCGCTTGGCCGCGAAGTTCGGAGGTCTTTAGGGCCGAACCCGCAGCGTCTCGCGCCTCGGCGGCTGCCCGCTCGGCCATCCTCGCTTGACCGGCGGCCTTCTCCACCGCCTCGGCGCCGGCCGGCTGGCCGGTGCTATCGCTCGGAAGCGATGTGGGGCGCTCGATCCCGCCCAGGGCGCCACGCAGCGCATCCAAGCCCGCCGCCACGCCAAGGGCGGGGTCAGCCACACACAGAGCCTCAAGCCGGATCTCAAATTCCTTCAGGCGCTCGGCCGCTACGCGGCGCTGCTCGGCAACCGTCCGGGCAGTGTCGAGGTTTTGCACGCCAGCGCGCGCCAGTGCCGCGTCGAAATCCTCGGTTGCGCGACGATGAGCCGCCTGACCCGCTACACCGGATGCAGGAGAGAAAATGAAGTCGCCGACCTCTGGAATCTCCAGGGTCGCGGGCTCAGTGATCAGCCTTCTGCCTTCCGCTGGCGCGGCCCCGTCGAGCCGGGCTTTTCCCGCGGCGCCGGGGTGGAGTCTAACCTCCAGGGTCGGCGCCCCAGCCTCGAGGGCGGCCTGGGCTTGGGCGACCTTGCCGTTTAGGTCCACGAGGGCTTGCAACACCGATGGGGTCACCGTCGACTTGGAAATGTCCTTGCGCAGGCTGTCGATTTCTTCGGCGAGGGTTCCCGCCGCCTCAAGCCGTGCGAAGGCCGCCACCAGGTCCTTGGACCTGGAGAGCTCTCGTTCAGCTGCCAACGCCTGGGCCGCCGCTTGATCGGCAACTTCCAAGGCCGTTCGCGCGGCAATGAGCTCAGCCGCGCGGTCACCTTCAGCCTTCAGCGCAATGGCCAGAATGGGCTCGAAGTCGGCAAGGGCAGTGTCAGCTTGGGCACTATCCAACGCGGACTTCTCGATCTGGGCGATCAAGTCAGCGCGCGTCGAGGCCCTAGTCTCCGCTTGCTGCCGCCGACTTTGCGCCTCCCCGAGGCGGGCCTGTGCTTCGCGGCGACGCCCCTCCGCCGCTCGGGCCACTTCCAGGTCCCTGGTCCAAGTCTTGATTTCCTCGGTCTGGGCAGGGTCGTCAGCAAGCCGCTCGGTCCGCGCTAGATCGGTTCGGGCCGCCGCAAGGCGGTCGAGCAAGCCGCCGAAGTGCTCCATTGCCGCCTGCGCTTCGGCGTGCCGGGTATGGGCCTGGGCCACCCGCTGCTGGGCCGCCAGGAGCATGCCCGTCGCTTGCCCGGACCTTGCAGTGCGATAGTTCGCAAGGGCGGCCTCTACCGCGGCGGTGACTGCGACGACACGCTTCCCGCCAGTCACGGCGCCGACCTCGCCGGCAAGGACTGATTGTATGGTCTCCCGAGCGATACGACCTGGCGCTCCAAGGGAAAGAGCCGCTCCCTGCTCAACCCACAAGAGGCCGAGGACACCACGGCTTTCATCGTCCGCGCCGCGGTTGCTTGAGCGCTCGAAGCCCAGCAGGGTTTGCAGTTTCTCCTCTGCGGCGTCGCTGGAGAAAACTTGGCCGCCGGGTCCTGTCAGGGTCACCTGCGGCTTCTGGAGGAAGCGCTTGGCCACCGTCCAGGCGGCGCCATCTAACTCGAAGCACAGCTCGACGGTTGGAGCGGTCTCGTCCCCCCATGGTCGGAGGGACTTGATGAAGGACCCAGCCGATCCATGCCGCTCGAAAAGAGCCGCCCGCATCGCCTCAAGGATTGTGGATTTGCCGGTCTCGTTGGGTTCGCTGATCAGGTTGAGACCGTCGGTCAGTCCTTCAATGCGCACCGGATCACGGAAGCGGCGGAAGTTCTCAAGGGCGACGCTACGAATCTTCATGCGTCGGTCTCGGAGGTGCGAGCTGCTCGCAGGTTCTCAACGAACATCCGCTCCAGCGCCGCGCTCGCGATCCTGGCCTGCGGCCCATCTTCCTTGACCATATCCAGCAGTCGTTCGGCCGCGACCCGCAGGACGCCATGGGCGTCGATATCGCCGAGATCGTTTTCTGTGGGCTTGGCGAAGAGGTCCTTAAGGTCAAGGTCCAACCACCTGACTTCCAGGCCCAATTCCGACTCCAGGCGCTCCCGCGCCGCTACACGATCGGCAAGGCTGAGCATCCCGGAGACTTTCAGCCTGAGCACCAGGCGCGCGAGGTCGGCCTCCGCACGGAGAACTCCGAGTTGGGATTCAAGTCCCGTGACCCCGTCCAAAGTCCAAGCCTCGTTAAGCCACGTGAACCGTCCCAGGGGATGGTGGGTCAAGATCGGGATCGCGCCCGGGCTGGCGATCTCTACCAACACCGCTCCTCCGGTGACCTCGCGGTCGAAGTCGTCGGCCTCCGGCGTGCCACTATAGGCCGTGCGGTCGCCGATCTGGTTGAAGCCATGCCAGTCGCCGAGCGCCAGGTAGTCGAGGCCAGAACGCTGCGCCCGGTCGGCCGGAATCAGGTTCATGGCCGCTGCGCTGGAGAAGGATTGGACCGGCCCGTGCGCCAGCCCGATCCGGTGAACCGCGGGCGCAGTCGCCATGTCCTCGAACGCCTTCGTCGGATCGTCTGGCGTCCGCCGATAGAGCAGAGGGGCCGGCAGGATGACTGCGTGCTCCCCCATGGCTACAGGCTCGGCGACCACCAAAGCTCGAACATTGGCGGGCGCATCGCGCGCCAAGCGGGCCCACAATCCCTCTGCTCGCGCATAGTCGTGATTGCCGGGAAGGAGCCACCACCTGCACTTGGCTCTCCCCATCCGGGTCAAGGCCTGGCGAACGACACGCTCGCCAGGCTCGAAGGTGTCGAACACATCCCCCGCCACCAGGACGTCGTCAGCGCTCTTGTCGGCAGCGAGTTTGCCAATTGCATCTATCGCGTCGAGGCGGGCTTCCTGGAGCGCGGTGCGCACATCATCCGGCATGCGCCCGAAGGGTTTGCCTAGCTGCCAGTCGGCCGTGTGAATGAATCGGATCACGCCCATACTCCCGGTAGAACGCTAGCACCTCGACGGACCCGCCGGAAAGGCGTCCGCATAGTGGTGGTTGAATTCCACGGCGGCGTCCGCCGCTCGCAGGCGTTCGCGCCTCCTCAAAACGCTCCAATCTGTCGCAGCGTCCCGAGTAGATTCGAGATGTTGTGCAGGCGGTGCATGGCGTCTTCGTTGGGCGGATCGGGGTTGAAGTGCATGACGGCGTTCCGGATTTTGTTGACCTCAGCGAGCTCGGCGCAGAAGACTTTTCGGTCCATACCGAAGTTGAGCTTATCCCAGTTCTCGGGATGACTGAGAGCAGCGACGCAGTTGGCGAAGGTCAAGGCGCGGACACCGTCGAAGTCGGGCGCAAGGAATTCATCGGCGTTGGCCTTCTTGATGTCCTCCTTGTTCAGCTTGCGGTTAATTAGGGAACGCAGTTGATTCTCAATCTCGGCCAACAGCAGGAATGGCTTGCTAATGTCCTCGAACTGGAAAGCGATGTCGCTGGCTGTGACGATCCCTGTCAGTTCCTTGTTTTCGGCGCGGATCAGGACGTAGTCGTGGTCCGCGATGATAGGGATGCCGGCGAATAGCGACGCGTCGATAGGCAACTCCTTTGCCGAGTCCATGAAGTTGCGGACCTCGCCGCTACTGATATTGGCGGCGAGCCGCGCGCCGATCGACTTCCAGCTGATGACGCCCCGGACGTCCCGCGGGCCGTTCATGACAGGTAGTTGTGAGTAGTTGCGCGTCATCATTAAGGTGACTGCCTCCTGTAGCGTGGCGTTCGAGGACACCCACATCAGGCCGGCGGTCGCAGACCTGACGTTGCCGATGCGGTACGAAGGATCGTCGGCAATTGGCCCTTCTTCGACCGAGGCGTCCTGGCCGTGCTTGGACTCGGCGGGTGCGCCTGTGGCGCTAGGCTGCGCGTCCTGCTTATCGTCGGTCTTGCTGGCCAGTTCGAAGGTGATGGGCGAGTCTACCCAGCGGTTGAGGTAACCCGGGACCGTCTTCAGGCCAGCTTTCGCAAGCTGTCCCTCGATATATTGGACGTTGAGCCGCGTGCGACGTTGGGCGCCAAACCAGCTCAGAAACTCCCGTATCGTAGTGGGCTCGGCGGTCTTGCCCTCAGCAAGGGTGGAGGCAATCAAGTCTAACTCGGTCTTGCTCGTCACTTGGCTCATCCTAAGCTCGGCAGTTGCCGGCGCATCATGCACGCGTAGCGGGCGTAGCCAACACGCCTTGGAACCCAGGTCACGGGCGCGCGGCCAGGGAGTTCTGCTTCCCCACTGCTTCCCCGGAGAAACCTTCACCGAATAGGCGACTATAACTATCTGATAAAACGTAGTGATTCAGGATTGAATGGCTGAGTGATACACAGGTGTGCATCGATATGGGGAGCGGCGCTCTGAGGGAACCCTCCCTTTCAGCCCTGTGGCCATCGAGGGGCCCCTACCCCCCCTTTTGGCGCGACGGTCCCCGGCCTTGGGGGAGCTTCCGTCTGGCATTAATATTCCTTGGTCCCGCGCAATCGATACGAAACCTGCTCGCTACGCACCGACGCTGGCGATCTCTACGTATCCGATTAGCTCTGCCGAATAGCTTCCGTCGCCGTTGGCTGCTCCCTTGTGCTTCAGCTCTCGCTGCAAGGTGGGTTCGACGGCGTGGGCGAACAATTCGCTTCGCTGCTCTGGCTGGAAGGCTGGTCTCCCCGCAGGCGCCTGAAGGTATTTTTCGCACTGTCGTTCGACCGCCGGGACGCGCGTGCCGTCCTGCTTGACGGCGATGGGCTGCACCACCACCCGATGCTCGCCCTTGCCGGCCGACGTCTCTACCATCCACAGCGAGAGCAGGACCGGCTCATCCGTGTCGCCGGATACGGCAATACCGATCTCCTCTGGCGCCAGGCCCCGCCACCGGCCCAACTCTTCCAGGACCAACGGGTGGTCAAGGCCCATCAGCTGTAGCGCTTCCTGGTTTGTCGCAGCTTCACGGCTCAGGCTGAAGCGAGCACGTCGCACGCCCTCGGAGGTGACCAGATCGTAGGTGACATCGTCCACCTTCACCAATTTCTGCTGGCGATCCGCGACCGCCGCCGACATGAAGCGCACCAACCGATCCAAGCTGCTCGATACGTCCGAGAACGGCTTGTAGTCGTCCAGACTGAAACCATCGAGATCCTGGAAAAGGTCGAACACAACCTGACGCGCCTCGCGAGAATTCGAAAGCGCCGCCTCCAGCTCCACCTGCGTGCGCTTCAATTCGGGATCGGACAGCGCTTCTTGATACAAGCGGTCGTAGTTCAGGCGCTCGGACAATTGCCCCAAAATCTGCGCCCGTAGGTCTTCGGCGACATTGCCTTGCTCATCAACCTTGCCGACCGTGCGGGCAATCTCGGTCAGCTTTTCGTCCAGCAGCAGGAAGATGCGACCCTCAATCGTGTCCGAAAGCACCAGGTTGTAGACCTGCGCCGTATGGCTCTGGCCGTACCGGTGGATGCGGCCGATGCGCTGCTCCATGTCCATCGGATTCCAAGGCAGGTCGAAGTTGAACAGGATGCGCGCGAATTGGAGATTGATGCCTTCCCGTCCCGCTGCGGTGCAGACCAGGACGCGCGGACCATCCTTCTGACGGAAGCGCCGCTCCGCAGCCGCCTTGGCGCCGTGATCGCCGCCACGCAGGACAACCACGCCCTGACCGGGAAAATTCTCCTCGATCTCGCGGGAGATCATATCCACCGTACCGAGGTAGGTGGCGAAGATTACGATCTTTTCGTTCTGGTTCTGACGCCACAGCGTGCCCAAGCCATCGACCAACTTCTGCATCTTGGTTTCACGTTGGGCCGGAAACACACGCAGTAGATCGTCGATACGCAAGCGCTCCTCGGGAAGATGCAGGTTCACCACCGCCGAGGCGGCTTCTTCCGCATGCACGGCTGCATATTCGCTGTCGTAGGGGTCAAAGGCCATCTCCAGCGCCTCATCGTCCAGCTTCTTGACCAACCGGTATTTCAGGTCGGCCAGGACGCGATCCACCTCGCTACGCCCAACGCTGTCGCGTGACAGACGGAATTCTTCGTGGATCAGCTCGCGCGCTTCCGCGGTCAGCCGTTCGCGGCCCTCGATGTCCAGTTCCTTGTCGCGGAGCAGCGCCTCGTGGAGCGTGAGCATCAGCTGGCGACGCTTCAGTGTGCGTCGAACGGCGGCGAAGCTGGACGCCGCGATCTTCTGGAAGATCGCCATAAGGAAACCAAGCGCGCGCCCTTGGTTGCCTTGCCGGCGCGCAAGGTCAAAGCCGTCCTCAAGGTATTCGCGCAGCTTTTCGTAGAACAGCCGCTCCCCGTCCGACATCACGAAGGATTCCGTGTGAACCCACCGGCGCGCGAACAATGGTGAGCCATCAGGCTGACAGGCGTCAGCTTTGGTGCGGCGAAACATTATGGTGTTGAGCCGGTGGCGGTTCTCCAACATCTCCTCAGGGCTGCGGAAAAGGGTCGGGTTCAGCAACTGCACCAGCATCCAGAACTGGAAATGGTTGCCCTGGTGCGGTGTGGCCGAAAGCAAGAGGAGGTCGCGGGAGTGATCCTTGAGCGCCTCGGCGAGCTTATAGTTCTCGGTTTTGCGCACCTTGCCGCCAGTGCGGTAGGCCGTCAGGTGGTGCGCTTCGTCAAACACCACCAGATCCCAACGCGGCGCATCGAGCAGGCGCTTGATGCGCGCCGGACGTTTCAGCGTGTCGATGCTGGCAATCAGTCGGTCATGTTTGGCGAAGGCGTTGGTCTTCCGATCGGTAATATCGCCCTCTGAGCCGAACACCTCGAAGTCGAGATTGAACACCTCGTTCAATTCGCGATGCCAGTTGTTCACCAAGCCAGCGGGCACGACCATCAACGCCCGCCGTAACTCGCCCCGGCTCGCAAGTTCGCGGAGAATGAGCGCAGTTTCGATGGTTTTGCCGAGACCGACCTCGTCGGCGATCAGGTAGCGCCGAGGTGAAGCGGTCGCGATCCGATGTGTGAGCACCACCTGGTGAGGCAACAGGTCAATCTTGGCCGAGGTCAGCGCCGAAGCGCTTTCCATCACCGGAAGCGCATGCGCCTCATAGGACAGCCAAGCCTTGCGTCCGCGCTCAGCGCCGCCATCCACAGCGCGTAGGATGCGCTCGGTACGCGTAAGTTCGCGGCGCAAGGAAACGGCCGGAACCCGGCGCTCGCCGATGCCGAAAAAGGCGCGCAGATAGCCGTCACGCACCGGGTCGAGAACCACACCCTGTCCATATTCATGGTGCGTGATGCGCTCGCCGGGTTGGAACTGAGCCTCTGCCGTCACTCGCCGTCCTCACGTAATCCGCAGATGGAACAGGCCGGCGGCTTTGCCGCTCTCGCACAGCAGGATTTCTTGCGGGTACTCGTTCGCCTGTCCCCACAGAATGCGACCGAGGTCGATATGATGGCCGTGGGGCGTGTGGCACAACCAGCTCACCTCGTCGGTAGCTGCCTGAGCCTTGATGCGAGTGTTCCCGCCGGGCAGCCAGAACACCAGCGCCGCATCGCCCCCATACTCGTCCTGGAACGATAGAATGGCGGGTTTGATCGTATCGCCAAGCCATGACTCGGCATCCGTCGGTCCGAGCAGGTCAAGGCTGCCGTCCAGTCCGGCGACAACCAGCGTATTGCTGCCGTTGCTCGGCAGGTCCTCTGGCCAGTTTCCCACCGCCCGCAGAAACTGGCGCAAGCTGCAGACTTCGTTGGCCGCGCAGACCTGATTGCGCGCTTCCTCGTCCCACACCCAGCTCGTGCCGCGCCGCTGCCACACCGTGTCCAGCAGTTGCCTCATCGTTGGTAATCCTCGTCGTCGTCAAACAACGATCCCTGTGCGGGTCGGGTCGCCTGGCTAGCCTGCCATCCGCTGAAGATCGACACAGCCCGCGAGGCCGCGTTGCGCGCGGCCTGATCTGGACCGTTACGGTGCAGCCATTCCAAGAGCGGCTTCAGCGCAACATGCGGCTTGAAGTTCTCGTTCTTCAGCGTGTCGGAAGCGTTGATGCCGCTGCCGTCAAAGCACGCGCCGATCAGAACCAGTGCTTGATCCAGGTCGGAAGTTAGGCGGCTGCGGTGCTTGCCGGACCATTCGCGCGCGAAATCGAGCGGGCCCGTACGGGTGAAGATCTTGTTCTTCTCTGCACACCAGCCACGATGCACGAATTCGTCGGGCGTGGTGATCGAGCCCTTCAAGAATTTCTGCAACTGGTCGCGTTTTAACTCCATCGCGTTGCCAAAGGTACGCAGGAACTGGCGAGTCATCGGCTCGGCATTGACCGGCGGCGCCTCCTTACCTTTGTCGGCATCCTCGTCGATGAGCTGATTGATTCCGATGAGCGCATCCCTGACCGAGATGGTGCGCCCCTCATCGACATAGACCTTACCGTAGTGGCGGGAGAAGTATTCCAGCGCTTTGCCACGCCTGATGACCTGGAGGTCGGCAGCAGGCAAACCTTGGGTTGCGTGGTTTTCCAGCATGGCCTGCAATTGACGCACGTCAGCCATCACCTCTCGGCGCATCCGGCCCCAACTCACCGGCTTGGGCTCATCGATGCGCTTTCGGCAGACGTGGATGATGTCGTACTCGATCGTCTTTGAGCCGAACTCGCCTTCGCCCTTTGTTTCGTCAGAACGGATGGGATACGTCGCCTCGAGGTAGTAGCCCGCGTCGAACAGGGATTCCAACACCGCCACCCAGGGCTCATCTTCGCTATGGTGGAAGGTAAAGGCCAAAATGCCGCCGGGCTTGAGCGCGCGGTGGGCCTCGCGCCAGCACTGCGTCAGCAGGCGCTGGTAGAAACCATCCGGATCCTCCGGTTCGCGCGCGCGGTTGGCGACCGCTTCCAGCGACTTTGGCGTGTATTCAGCGAGGAAATAGTCGGGGTACTTATCTTTCAGGACAAGGCGAAGCCAAACATAGAAGAAATCGGATAGCTCCGAGTAGTGCAGTAGCCCGCCGAAAGGTGGGTCTGTAATCACGAGATCGAGGCTGGCCGTGGGCACATAGGTTAGGTCGGTGGAAGAGCCGCAATATGCATCTGCCCCCAAAAGACGATCTCCAGGAAACGTCTTCTCACTCTTTCCTGAAATCTCCCGTCCAACATTTGGCGAATAGCGCACTAGATACTCGGCGCTCACCGCTTCCCACGGATTTTTCGCCCACTCGCCCGCCTTGAAAACCACTTCCACAGTTGAAGACCAAGGGCCGTAGCCCATCGGAGGAAATACGCCGACTTCCACCACGTTGTTTTTCGGATGGAAATTGCTATTCGACATTGCTGGCGCCAGCTTGTCGAGTTTCATGTGCCAAAACGCAAAAAGGTTCTGGTTCCGAAGGAAATTCTGGAACGCTCCGAGCACGTACTCCCGAACCGTCCAGTCGTAGTCACCTATGGTGACAATCGCCTTCAATAGTTGCGCGTGAACCAGTAGCTGGCGCGGATTGAACATCGTCCACCAGTGGGTGAAACCATGGTTCGGCACGCCACCTTGTAGGTGGTGGGTCATGAAGCCATAGGCTAGCTCAGAGCGAGGCCAGTAATCCTTCAAGTCGCCGTCCTTGCGCGCCTCCCACTCCGAGCACGCGGTATCGTAACGCTGAGCGTGCGTCGCGTCGTAGGCTACGAAGAAACGACCGCCGTAGGGTTTGCCTGCCGCACCGCGCCGGGGAGCGTAGCCCTGCACTGCATACGCCGCCATGGGCCCGGTTTTGCCCGTAGCCTTGATGGTCGTCAGCACATCCTGAACCGTGCCGCAGGCGGCACAGGCATAATTCGATTTCTTCGGCACCGTGCCAATTTCGGGCGCAAAAGTGACGTTCGTTTCCGGACAGGTCACTTCGTCCGGTAACGCACCACGAACCTCCAGCAAGCGAATGTTCGCGGCGCGCGCCTGATCCCATCGCGTGGTTGCGGCCACACCGTCTTGCGCCGAGCCGCCGTAGGGCTGGCCGTTCGCATCCTGCTTCGGTTCGCCCGCCAGCCACTGCGGATGCACCAGCAGACTCAATTCCACCTTCTTGTTTTTGCCCTTCCCCAGGTTAACCAGCGCGGCGTGTCCGCAGTGAGGGCAGATCACGCCTTTCTGGCGATCAAGCACGGAAAACGGATGCTCAGAGGGCGCGACGAAGAGCGGGGCATCTGGGGCCATGCGTGCGGCCTCTTCCTCGACGTGGAAGTCGGCGCCGCATTTGTTGCAGGTATGGTCCCAATGTTTGACGGTGATCGCCTTCACTGCCATCACCGGACTGGTCATGATCGGCGTGCGGTGGCCGCACCCCGTCACCTGACACGGCCCGTGCTTGGCCCAAAAAGTGTAGATGGCCTCAGGACCTTCGTAGGAATAGTCCTTGCGCTCGCCTTGCGGAATGGAGAGCGGGTCAAAATTGGCGAGCATTACCCTCTTGCTTGGGCGGTGGGTCCATTTTCCCTTCTCGCCATCGGGGCCGTCACAGTAGTAGTACGGCATGATCTGCGGTTTGACCTCCGCCTCGACATCGGCGAGTAGATTTTTCACTACACCCAGATCGACATCGGCCAATTCCTGCTTGACCACGAACCAAGCCACCGGATTGAGGTCGTTACCGACCATCTGCATTCCGAGGCGGGAGCCTTCCACCAGCGTGGTACCGCCGCCCATGAAGATATCGGCGACCTTAAGATGCTTGAATGCCCCCTTCTTCTGGTGGTTGGCGTAGTAGTTGTCCCACACGAGCTTTGCCGCGTGTGAAGGGTCCTCTGGTGCCTTGGTCGCCGCCGCGATGAGCATGGAACGGAACACGCTGGAGCGCCGCCGCGCCCACCACTTTGACATCTGATAGATGGGCTTGCCGGCATTACCCTCGATCACCGCGACCTGGTTGACCGGCAGAATGGGAAAATCCACTTCCAGGCAGGTTTTGGGGCGGTTTGGGTCGTTGAAATCCACAGTTTCCAGCACGGCAGCCTTGCCTGCGCCGACGGCCTTGGCGACCTCTAGTGCGACTTGTTCTTTCTGGGTGGCCACTATTACCGCAATCCTTACTTGGTCAGCTCGACGAACGGCGACAACACTTCCAGCAGTGACAGGCCGCCGTGAGTGAGCGTCGGGTAGCCGCCCTGACTGCGCCACTTCCTGCGTCCCAAGGCCAACAGGTGAGCCCCGTGCGGGCTGTCAATCTGCAGGGCAACCGGCGGCACAAATGGTCCCGTCTCACCCGTACCGGACTTGCTCCGCCCGCTGGAAAACGTCTGCTTCAGAAACTGGCCGACGTCACCGTCTGCATCGGGAAAGTATCCCGTGGCCGCATAGCCGTGGTCGGATGTGATGACCAGGCGCCGTCCGGTCGCGAGACGTTCGACGAAGGACCAGAAGTCGTCGCTGCTCAGTTGCTCAGCCACATCCTTCGTCAGCGGCTCCAGCCCTTGGCCGGCGCCCGAGCCATCATGGAGCTTGGCGTCGGGCCAGTGATGCCAGAAGACCTGGTTCGGCGAGTTGCCGACCAGCGCCTCGCAATCCTTCCACGGCAGATCGACGGTTTCCGTCTGCGCCGGTTGCAGTCTGTGCGCGAGGCCGCCGCCGTTGTTCTGCAGCTTGCTGCGACTGGCGAAACCAAGCGCGCGGGCAAATTCACTGGTTTCGCCGGGCAACTCTGAGCCGTTGGCGCTGACCTCATGGAGGGTCAAGCCCCGCTCCCTCGCGCCTTGCAACAGCCACGGTAGCTCGCGCAACGAGAGACCGTCGAGGATAAGCACCGCCTTGGCGCTGAATGGCTCGGCCCACCAGCGCTGCAAACGGTCCGAGGTGCGTTCAACGCTGGCACCGAAGGATTGCCACAAATCCCAACCGCTGGAGGAAAGGTACAGATCGATTGCGCCGATTTCGCGGTCGCGTTTAACGACCTCGCTGGGTGCGTTGCCAATCGCCAAGGGCTTCGAGGCAATCTCGAGGGCCTGGGCGACGATGACGCGCCAAGCGTCAGCGTCCGTGCCTTGCGTCAGGCTGCAAAGGGCGCTGACGGTCAGGGGCACTAGTCGTCCTCCTTCTCAAGATTCAGCTCGAAGGTCATGCCTTCAGGCAGCTTCTTGAGTAGTTCCCTGAGCTGAGCGCCGGTCGCTGTGGACACCTTGATCGACACTTCGTCTACGCGTGTGGCCGGACCGATGCCCCAGCCTTCGATCTTGCCGATCAGGTTGAGCGGCGACGTAGCGGGGTTTGACAGAGCTGTGCGCCTCCTCATCGTGGCGCCGGCGCCGAAGATGTCGCTCGGCCCCGGAGCCGGCGCCGTAAAATCACCCGGTAAGGGCTCAGCGACGCCTTGCGTTGATGTTGCGCCGCCGCCCAGCAAATCTCCCCCGGGCGGAGTTGGCGTTGGCGCGGGCGGGGTCGGCACAGAGCCGCCCGTCGCAGGAACCGCGGATGGGCGCATCACGAACACGTCGTCGAGGTGACGGCCGGTGAGCGAGAGCTTGGGCCGCAGGCGTCGCCACGCGGTGTCTTCGTCCTCGCCCGGATGGGTTTGCAGATATTCCATCCCGCGCACGTTTAGGGCTATCTTGCCCTTGGCGCACAGGCGCAGCAGACGCTCTTTCATCGCCGTCTCGCCCAGCCACGGGATGCAGTCTTGTCCGGCAGGTCGCGGCTCTTGCAGTTCGCGCAGCAGCTTGCCGACTGCATCGTTGTTGTCGGCGAATTTGAGCACCAATTCCTCGAAATCTTCAGGCACGAACAGGTCGTTGGTCAGCGCCTCCTCAATGGCCTCCGGAATTTGCGAACCTTGTTTGTCCAGACGCTCGACGCTGAATTTGCACTGCGCCGGTTCGGAAAAGTTCCAGCGTTGCAGCACCGCGAAGCGGTCGAACCGCTTCTTAAGGTTGTCGCGGAGGGTCGTCTCGAATTCCTTGTGAAGCTTTCTGTATTCCGGATTCTGACCGCTCCATTCCTGCGCCTTCATCTCGGCACGGGCGAGAATGAGCAAGTCGCGGTCTTGAAAGGCGTTCGTGCTGCCAGCGCGCGGAAGTAGGAAGCGAACGGTGTTTCGACGCTTCTGCAATTGGTCTTTGAGCCACCGACCTAGCGTGGAGTCGAGCTTGTCCGGTTCTTCGGGCAGGACCAGGACGGGCAAACGGTCATCCCAGTTGTTCGGCTGTTCGGCTTCATCAAGCGATGTCCACGGATCGTTGACCCAGGCCTTCGGCAGCGCGATCACCCGGAAGGTCCTTGCCACCTCGTCGCTACCGCCGATGACGTATCGCACCTGCTTGGCAAGCTGTGCCTGATCGGCGCCATCGGCGAACAGCTTGTCGTTGCGCGCGTAGGCGATCAGTTTGGCACGCGGGTTTTCATCCTCACGGAAGAGCAGCTTCGTGCCCTCCTGATGGATGTTGAAGCTGTTCTCAATGATGGTCGCCAGCTCGACCTGAAACGCATTGTCGTCCACGGGCTTGGCGCGAGTGATGTCGAGCTGCAACGTGGCCGACTCGGCGCCGGCGAGGTTGCCCACAGCGATCGAGCGTAGCCACAAGGCGCTGACGATTTCTTGCAGGTGCGGGGCGACACTGGCGTGGTCGTGCCGCGCCTCTTGCACCGAAATGATGTTCTGCTGAGCCTTCTCGCGCAGGGTGCGATGGTGCTGGTTGGCCACGGCCTCCAGCAATGCGCTGATGCCGGAGGCGTCATCGTCCAGCCTGAAATCGGCAGCGGTAAGCACAGGCACGGCCTCGCCACGGCTCTTGTACAGGTTGGCAAGGATGCGGATCAGATCGCGCGTTTCTTGCGCGTCCGTGGCGATCAGCACCTGCTCTTCGAGCAGCCGCAGCAAATGGGGCGCGTAGGGCCAGGATTCTGTGAATTCGTGGCGTTTGCGCTCTTGCTCGGCAGGCGGCACGTCCAGCAAGCGAAAAGACTCGGCGACATGCTGCGCGACCAATGCGTCAATCGTGCCGCTGGCGATCTGCAAACGGTTGTCGAATAGGCGGTGCATCAGCATGCGACGGCGGTCTTGCTGGACGCGCTCGGCGCTACCGGCCGCCTTGAAGTCAATCGCGATCGGATTGACTCGGTGCACCTGCTGATAGGCGTCGCTGCCGCCGTTCCGCACCGAGATCACCAGCACCAACAGATCGGGACGCTCTTTGGCGATCTCCGAAAGGATTTGGATGAAGTTGAACGCCCAATTCTTCCAGGGGTACTGCTTGGTGTTGGTGAGGCCGTCGAACCATGTCTGAAACTCGTCAAGCAGCAGCATCGTCGGCTGCTTCTCCAAAAGCTCGATGATGAGCTTGTCGGATGGAATCTCGGTCTTGGATGCGCCTTGACCTTCCCACTTCCCATTGATGTGGACGCCGTGCGGGTGGTTTTCGAACAGGACTTCCCACAGGAACTTGTATCGGTGCCGATGCAGGCTTTCGCCGATCACGTGCATTCCATCGCGCAATTCGATCTTGCCGATGGATGGATCGTTGAGGGTTGTTGCCCACGCCTTGAGCCAGGCGCCCGTCGATGCGGGGTTCGCGACCGCGTGATAGAGGGCGGCCATCAAGTGAGATTTACCAAGGCCGCGCTCGCCAATCACCACCACGGGCCGTCCGTGGTCAGGTCCGACGGCCTCAATTCCCTTCAGCAGGTCGTGCGTGGGATAAGTGATTTCGAGGAATTGACTGGCCGCAACCTGGGTCGCGCCCGTCTGCTGGTCGTTAGCCAGCTCGATAGCGGTGCCCTTAAGGCGTTTGCCCCGGAATTCTTCCCGCAAGGTCAGTCCAAGCATTACTTTCGCTTCCCCCTCAGGCGGTTTCCCGCGCGTGGCGCACGTTGGCTTATTTGGTGGTTGGGGCCGAATACAACTCGCAATGTCGATGCACGAGAACTCACGCTGTGTCGATCTACTGCGCTAAGAACTCGGAGACGGCCTCGTCCAACTCGATAGCGCCCAATGGCCGCGAGGGTCGATCTTCACCACTGTATTGAGTGACCCCTCGGGGTGGCTTCCTGCCAAGTTTCCCGCGTCCCCGCGAGCGATCGGATTGACGGGTAGTGTCTCAGTATGGAATTGGACGCTTAGCGCAGCCAGCGCGCGACGCCGCCGTGGTGGGAACAAGTCCCCGATCCTTCGCTGTAGCTATAGCCGCCATTGGCGCACTGTGCGGCGGGACCGAGTCGGCTTTGTAAGGGTGACCGTGGAAGCGCAGTGGACAGTAGCGCCAAAAATCCGCACAGAGCTATGTAGCCGACGACCCATTTCAACCAAAGCGGCCATGGCCGTTTTGATGGCTTATCGATCATCGCTCGGCCTCGGCAAAAGATAGCGGATCGTAAGCGCCGGCGCGTTGCCGCTGTCCGTTTGGTGAATGATCTCAGCGTCCCCGCGCCTTTGCTCGTGGCGCAATACCTCACAGCATGTCGGCATGGCGTGGTTCCTCCCTGAAGGCGGCGGATAGCCACCGCCGGTGCGATGAAGCTCGCCCGCATTGACTTCGACATGGGGGCGCCCCTGGCGGCCATCGACGAGCCGGTCCAGCGCGTGCAGGACGGGACGATTATTGGGTATCGATACGACTCGGCTCAGGCTCGATTGGTCCGAGAATTGCGCCGCGAGTCTTACCGAGAGCCATGCCAACCGATGATGGCCTTGAAGGCCGAGACCAAGAGTGGGCGGCCAGTGCGGCGGTCGATCGGCTGGCGAAGGGCGAACCAGCGACCGACGCAGACGACGCTTTTTTCGATTGGCAGCACCTCCAATTCAATCTCGAACACAAGGCGGCTGAAGCAGCGATCCTGCTGATGAAGACCCCCTGGTGGGGCAGCTTGCGCGAGCAATTGACGCGTTTGGCGAGGCCGGATGAGCAGTCGCCGACAATCGAATTCGACGTTCTCGTGCTGCTATCCCTGGATGGTTCCGACCGGTCGACCCTGCTCTACGATCAACCCGTCGCCGAGTACGGGACTATGGGTCGGCGCTATTTGGAGCAACAGGCGACTACTGCGGTGGATTCGTCGACCAGGCGGCTCGCCGCCGCGGCGCAATTTCTCCGCCAGTACGCGGAATTCAATCAGCTGACCGAGGGAATATTCAACGAGCAAGGCCCGGCGCCAAGGGCTGTCAGCGCGTCGAATTTCGCCCGATCGATGCTGTTGTGCGAACGCCTTGGAGGACTTGGTGAGGCGTTCGATCCGGAACGGGGCGGTTCCGACCCGGCGTCTGGCGAAAACTGGGACAAGCTACGGACAGCGCTACGCGAAAAGGCAGGCAAAGCGACAAACGCGTCTGTTGAAAACGTCGACCGGATTCGCAAACCGTGTCTCGAACGAGCCGTTGCAATTCGCCGAGCCCACCCCGACTGGGGTAACGGTGCGGTCGCCCAAATTATTTGGGAATGGCTTAGTCAAGGTTATGGACCAGGCCTGCAGCGCATCGGAAAGCGCGGTCCGCCTTCCGCGGAGCGCATCCACGGTTGGATCAAAGAAGCCGTCCGCTCAAAGAAGCTGCCCGCTTCAACCAAGAACCCCATGTTTCGCAATTCGTAGTCATCGGACTGGTGCAAAGCGTAAGCTTTGCCGGGGAAGTGCACACGCTCTGATCTGAAACGCTCGGCCAAGGTCGGGCACGCAATCCCAGGCGATCGAATCGCCCGCAACCGAGGGAATGCGACGGTGACCATTGAAATTCAAAAGCTCCTGAGTGTCGCCGAGGCCGCTGAACGGCTTGGCGTGTCCATGTCGTATCTGAACAAACTCCGCGCCACGCGCGACGGGCCGCCGTTTGTGAAGATCGGCGCTCGAGTGGTCTATGACCCCGTCGACCTGGCGGCCTGGCTCGACGGCCAAAAGCGCGCTTCGACCGGCACCGATCGAGCGAAGGCGTCGGCATGACCGCGCGGATCGACTTCGACCGCGTGAAGGATGCGGCTCTGGGCCATGCCGAGACGATCGTGCGCGAGTTGCTTCCCGGCGGACGCCGTGAAGGCTCGGAATGGGCCGCGCGCAATCCGCGCCGGGCCGACCGACGCCCAGGCAGCTTCAAGGTCAACCTTACGACGGGCAGATGGGGCGATTTCGCCACTGGAGACCGGGGCGGCGACCTGATCAGCCTGGCCGCGTTCGTCTCCGGCTGCGACCAGCGGAAAGCCGCGATCGAGCTTGCGGACGCCCTCGGGATCGATCCGTTCGAGCGGGGACGGTCATGAGGTTAGAAGAAATTCGCACCGCCATCGACCGGCGGCTCGACCAGGCACTCTATCGCGAAGTGACCGACGTGTCCTTCGCCCCCTGCCATTGTCGCGCAGGGAGAGCTTATTTGAATTGGAGTTTGCGTGACCTGGCCGTCGCAGTTGGTTGGAGCCCCAACAACATCATCGAGTTTGAGGAGCTGTCGTTTCCATGCAGCGACGTTGATCCTGAACTTATCTGGCGATTCCACGAGGCGTTTCGACTTGCTGGGGTGACCTTCGAGTCTACGCCAGAGAAGGATGTGATCCAGATCGATCAATGTCTCGCCCAGCGCTTTCGTCGTCGCCATGCCAGTGAGAGCTGCCCATGATTGCCGGCAACCCACTCGACCGCGTAAAGGCGTCGCTGGCGGGGGCAGAGGCCGCCAGGCCGGCCGTCGGCAGACAGTCGAAGGGCCGGCAGATCAGCCCCGTGCCCGACACCGCGCCGGTGCCCCCTGGCACCTTCGGCAAACTGGGCAGGCCGTCGCAGCGTTGGGCCTATCGTGATGCGGCCGGGCAGCTGCTTGGCTTCGTGGACCGCTTCGAAACGCCGGAGGGGAAAACCATTCGGCCCCTGACCTGGCGCGACCCGGGCGAAGGCGCGCGGTGGGTTCAGCAGAGCTTCGATGCCCTTCGTCCGCTCTACGGACACGAGGTTCTCGCCGCACGACCGACAGCGCCGGTTCTGGTCGTGGAGGGTGAGAAGGCCGCCGACGCCGCGCGCGAGCGATTTCCCGAGCTGGTGGTCGTGACTTGGCCGGGCGGAGCGAAGGCCGTCGGCAAGGCTGACTTTTCGCGCTTAAAAGGACGAAAAGTGGCGGTGTGGGCCGACGCTGACGAGCCCGGCCGGGATGCAGCGAAAGCCGTCGCCAGGTTGGCGCGAAGCGCCCGTGCGACATCCGTGGCGATCGTACAGCTTCCGCTCGGCCTTCCCGTCGGGTGGGACCTCGCGGATGATTGGCCCGCTGCGTTGGGAGCGGCCGAGGCCGCGCGGCTTATTGAGGTGGCCCTGAACCCGTCATCCAGTTCTGAGCGTGAGCCTGCGATCCAAGGCCCGGACGAAAGCGGCGTCTTCTGGCCGCCGGGCTTTCGAATGGACCCTGTGTCGGGCCTCTGGTGGACGGAGCGTGGCGATCGCGACCAGTGGGTTGCGGACCCGTTCGAAGTTATGGGCGAGGCGCGCGATAGTTCCGGGCGAGGATGGTCGGTGGTCGTGCGGGTGAAGGCCCGCGACGGCCGGATGAGCCCGGTCAGAATCTCACGCGGTAGCCTCGCTAGCGGCGGTGGCGATGCGCGGCGCGACTTGGCGGACGCCGGGTTGCGTATCGCGACTGGCCAGGGCATCCGGGAGCGCCTCGCTCAGGCGCTGATGCGGGTGTCAGGTCCGGACGGTCGGTTCATCACGCTGACCGATGCGACAGGTTGGCAGGACGGCCGGTTCGTATTGCCCCTGCAAACGATCGGGCCGATTGGCGGCGAGGAAGTCCTGTTCACGGGCGACGCCTCGGCGCTGAAGTATGGAACGCGCGGTGATTGCGCCCAATGGCGGCGCGAGGTGGCGGCAAGGGCCAAGCACAACCCGCTATTCATGTTCGCCTTGTCTCTGGCGTTTGCGCCGCCGTTGCTGAAGCTGTTGGAGGCCGAGGGCGGCGGCTTTCACGTCAGGGGAAATTCGTCCACCGGCAAATCAACCCTTCTTGTAGCGGCGGGCTCGGTGTGGGGTGGAGATCCGAACGGCGGCCAACATGGTTTTGGTCATACGTGGCGTCTAACGACCAACGCTTTGGAAAGCCTGGCGCTGGCCCACAACGATGGGCTTCTCGTCCTTGACGAGTTGGCGCAGATCGACCCGCGTGAGGCGGGCGTGGCCGCGTACGCACTGGCGAACGGCGACGGCAAGAAGCGGCTGCGGCCCGACGCCACGCTTCGGCAACCTGTGCGGTGGCGGCTCATCCTGTTGTCGAGCGGCGAGATCGGGCTGGCCGACCACGTCGCATCCGATGGCAAGGGCGGGCGGGTGGCCGCGGGCCAGGAGCTGCGTTTGATCGACGTCGCTGCCGATGCAGGCGCGGGCCTGGGGATTTGGAGTCGGCTCGATGAAGGTGAAACAGCCGGCGGCCGATCGACGGCGACGATGGCCGCGGCGAAGGCGCACTACGGGCACGCCGGGCCGCAGTTCCTTGAAAAGCTCACCGCAGACCGAGCCACGATGATCGAAAAGGCGCGCACCCACCGCGCGCTGTTTCTGGAGGAAGCGCGCAGGGTCGGCGATACGGGGCAAATCGCCCGGGCGGCGGATCGCTTCGCCCTTGTCGCGGCGGCGGGCGAATTGGCGGCCGAGTTGGGGATCGCGCCTTGGGCATGGAGTGACGCCACCCAGGCCACACTGTTCGTATTCGAGCGCTGGGCCGCTGACTTCGGGCGAAACAATTCGCGGGAGGAGCGGCAGATCCTCGAACGCCTGAGAGACTTCATTCAGACTCGAGGCTCGGAGTTCGTCGGCGCGGATCGTGGCGTCGATGACGGCCTCGATGATCCCACCGCCGAAGCACCTCGCGCTCGGTCAATGCGGACATCTGGCGTGCGCCACCATCACGAAGGCCGGCTCTATTTCCTGATCTATCCCGGCGCGTTCAAGGAGGCGTTGAAGGGATTCGACCCGAAAGAGGCCGCGCGAGTTCTGAAGCGGCGCGAGCTTCTCCTGACGGACAGCGAGCCAGGCCGCCTGACAAAAAAGAAGAAACACGATGGCGAAGCGACCAATTTCTATTGGGTGAGTGCGCGGATTCTTGGTGAGGCAGAGGGGTAGGGGCCTGGCGTCGTTGACTCATCGGAGCCCTTGGAAATGAACCCTATCGGTCACGGCATTCTTGGCAAGATTCGACCCATCGCCGACGCTCACAAGGGCCGCTTGCGGGAGTGCGTGGGCTGCGGCAACGTCAGCACGGCTTGGGGTGGATCCGATACTGCAAAATGGAGATATCGAAGAAGGCGCTGGCTAGGGCCAAGGCAATGGAGGCCGCGGCGTTGAGGCGTGCACGTCTGGCCGCTGCTGCGGCTGAAGCAGCGAAGCGAGCGGCGGAATTGGCCGCGCGCAAGCCAGCGCTGGCCCTCATCCGAGAGCGCTATGTCCCGACTTTCGGCCTGCCGATGGACATATCCGGCATCGACTTTCGTGTGCCCCCAAAAATCTATCTGGCTGAGGTTCTCAAGAGGCAAATCGCCCACTTACCCGATCTTACCGATGGGGAATTCGTCACGATCTGGCTTCGGTTTTCCAGGTATATTTCGGGTATCCGTGCGGCGGAAAGAGCCCTGCGAGACACCAAATTCCTCGCCGCCCTCGATGCGGAATGGGATCGAAGAAAGGTCACCGCCGACGGTGGCGAGGACTACTTTCGTTGGCCCAGCACCCTGATTTCAGAGGTCGTGGGCCACTCGACGGTCAGCGGCGGCTGGCCGAGAAGCGGCATGCTTGACGCGTTTGACTACCATGTGGGTAAGACACGCGGCGTCACCTCAGGCGCGCGGCGACTCATCCTGCGTTTCCTGTTCGAGGAGCGCCTCCCACTCGTATTCGACACCGCCTACACGGCCGAATGGGGCCGCCCAGCCACGGCTGAGCGGCTGCACAAGCTCGCCGAGACCATCGCCGCGCTCGTTAGGAACTCTAAATACAACACCGGGCGGGATTACGCCCAAGCAATTTCCGAATGGGAAGACGATCTCTCGTTTCTCTGGTCGACCTACTACGTCGACTACTTTTGTTTCGGTTGGCCGGTTACCTGAGCGCAATTTTTGGCGCTCGAAGCGAGCGCAGGTTCTTGACTCCTCTGACAAATCCGCGACGCCCACGTTCTGGGGGTTCATTCTTTCGCCAGCTGAGCCGCTACTTGCGGTTGGTCCCCATCTGGTGAACACCTTTTCTTGGTGGGCTGCTCATTCGGAGATGCTTGGTTGAACGAAGAGGGATTCAAGGCATGGCTGGAAGGGCGCGGCGTTTCCGCCAATAGCCTGACGACGCGAATATCGTCGTTGCGGACCATCGACCGGAACCTGGCGCCGTTGGGCGTGGACTTCGCAAATTTGGATGCGGCCTATGATGGTGACCACTTAGCATCGACCCGTGCCGCCTTGGAGCGTGTAAAGTTCGACGCCCGAAGCGGCGGCAGCGCCTTTCGGATCCTGATGCCAGAATCGGAGCGGCCGGCGAACAGGCTGAATAACTTCGTGACATACGTTGGCCAATACGGGCAGTTCCGTGGGGGGGAAGAACCAAAGGGCAAGAAAACTGCCGACCAAATCCGCGCCTATGTGATTGAGTCCTACATCGAACCGGCCCGCGATCGCGGCGAGACCTCGGTGTCGGTCAAGGTAGGCGACGTCAACGTGGCGTTGGGGCTGACACAGGGGTGGGCCAACATCTGTCAAGCCATCTCTGGTCAGAAGTTGCAAGCCGAAGCGAATGTGGCGCCACCCCAACAGAAGGGCGCCGACGCCAGCCCGGCCACGTTCTTTGTGTTCGATCTCGAGGCGCAACCGTTCACCATCGAGGCTGTCGAAGGGGAACTGGAACGCCGATTTGGACCCGCCGCGAAAGCGGCGAAGAAAATGATCGACTTCACGCTCGAGGATGGACGCCGGATCGCCGTCGAGCGGGATCGGCCGCCCGCTCAACTATGGGTCGCGGCGACTCAGCCCTTGCCCGTCGGGATGAGCCGGACGCTCTATGCGCCCACCCAAAGCCGTCACTCGGGCCTGCCGGGCCGATTGGCCCATACGGCTCCAGACGCCGAGCCCGTAGCGATGGTACGGGTGCGATCCTGGCAGGACTTAATCCGGCTGCTGGACTGGTACTCTGGGCCGCCGGCCCTGGACCGTGCCCGGCTGGAAGACCTGAAGCGCGTCTTCCTCAATTGCAACCCGGATTTCGAGCCGGCCGGCTTCGCAGGGACGGCTGGGCGCTACTTCGACGAGGAGCGGAACTACAAGGACAAGCTGATCAATGCCGTCGAGGAGGCGCTCCAGACCCTCGCAGAGGCCGATGCGCCAACGCTGGGCGGACAGCTCCTCGACCTGTTGGTCGGCCAGGGCGGCGTACCGGGCGGCCTTCTGAACTGGCGGACGAGCAACCAGGTCCAAGCCCTCCGTAGCCAACACCCGGGCGTCCTGGAGACGGCCGCAGGCCATTTGGCCCGCGCCGATGACGTTGCAAATGGCGTCGCCAGTTTTGTCGATGCGACGTGGCCGATCATGTCCGAGGGCCAAAAGAGCAAGCCCTACAGCGACACACGGGACATCCCGACCATGCTGGCCGGCCTCATCCATCCCGACGGCGCCTACGGTATCAACAGCAATCCCGTGAAGCGGACCTATCGGGAGCTGTGCGGGCATGACCCATTCGGCTGGAACCCGCTTAAACCGGATGAGTATGCGCGCGTGGTCGCCTTCGCGCGGGAAATCCAGGAGGTCATGGCCGACGAGTGGGGTTGGTCCCCGCGTGACCTCTGGGACGTCCAGGGGTTTGTGTGGACCGTCAACGACACTGGCCAGGCTTCAACATCAGAGGAGGTGGAAGTCTCTCCGCCCATGAACGCGTCCCCCAAGCCGACCAATCTGATCCTCTACGGCCCGCCAGGCACCGGGAAGACTTACGCTACTGCGGCCGAGGCTGTTCGCCTTTGCAGTCCAACCATCGATCTTGAGGATCGCGATTTGGTTTGGGCTGAATATGGGCGCCTCGTGGAGGCACGGCAGGTGGAGTTCGTGACCTTCCACCAGTCCTACAGCTATGAGGATTTCGTCGAGGGCTTGCGGCCCGTGACCAGTGGCGAAGGACAGGCTGGATTCCACCTTGAACCAGAACTCGGCGCCTTCCGGCGGATCGTGCAACGCGCGGAGACCAGCAAGGGCGCCACGGTCGGCGCTCCTGTCCCGTTCGACCCGAGCCGGGTGTTCAAGATGTCGCTGGGCGAAGCAGCGAACCCCGACGACGCCTACCTCTTCGACGAGGCACTGTCTGAGAATTGCATTCTCCTCGGTTTCGGTGACATCGATTGGTCCGATGAGCGCTTCGCCAGCACGGACGCCATCATAGATGCTTGGCGGTCGCATGAGCCGGAGCGCGATGCGCCTACGCTGATGAGCGCTCGCGTCCAATGCCCGAACATGTTCCGCAACTGGATGCGGGACGGCGACCTGGTGATCATCTCCCGAGGCAATGGGCGCTTCCGCGCCATCGGCGTGGTGACTGGTCGCTACCAATATGTCTCGCGCGAGGACGGCGGCTATCCTCACCGTCGCGCGGTGCGATGGTTATGGAGTGATGTCGAAGGCATCCCCGTCGAGGAGATCTATGACAAGCGCTTCATGATGAAGACGCTGTACATGCTCAGTCCCGAGCTGATGAACACGGCGGCCCTCAATCGATACGTCACCAGCCAGCAACCCGGGCCGGCCGAGCCAGACCAGTTCGTCTTGATCATCGACGAGATCAATCGCGCCAACATCTCGAAGGTGTTTGGGGAACTGATCACCCTGCTCGAGGCTGACAAGCGGATCCGGCCGGATGGAGGCGGGCTGCGCGTACGCCTTCCGTATTCCCGCGACATATTCGGGGTGCCGGCCAATCTGCACATCGTGGGCACCATGAACACCGCCGACCGCTCGATCGCCCTTCTCGACACCGCGTTGCGCCGGCGTTTTGAATTTCGTGAGCTGATGCCTGAGCCAAATTTATTATACGCGGCCTCGCAACGCACTGGGATCGACCTGATAACCCTGCTGGGTCAGATCAACGATCGGATCGAATACCTGTTCGATCGGGAACATCAGATCGGCCACGCCTATTTTATGGGCTGCGATACCCGCGACGACGTCGAGGAGGTCATGCGGCACAAAGTTATTCCGTTGCTCGCCGAGTATTTCTACGAGGATTGGACCAAGGTCGCGGCAGTCTTGGGGGATGCCAACGGTGAGGGAAACTTCATCATCCGCCAGGAACTGACGGCGCCTGCCGGGCTTGACGTTGAGGAGGGCGGCGAGCCGCGTTACCGCTGGACCGTCCGGGATGTCTTTGCCGACAATGCATTTCCCCGGCGTCTATGATCCGGCGCACGGTCCTTGAGTGGAAAGCGCTGCCTTATGGCGAGGGCGAAAACTGCATTCCCAAGGCGGCGGCCGAACGTCTGGCAGGCGTCGCGTGCTCTTCGACGCTAGCTGGGAAGGACGGCAGTCGAATCTTGTCCCTGGGACGGCGCGAACTGCGGGCCGCCCAGGTCGTCGGCGTTATCGTGGCTGATGGATGCAGCCTGGAGATACTGCCTAAGATCGATTTTCCTGGGGACGACGGCCAGCCGTCGCTTGGGTGCATTCGCCGGCAGCTGGTCCATATGCTGGCCATCGCGTTGGACCTCGATATCGCCGCGGGCGCGGTGACCGACCTCGGCTGGCAAACGGAGAACCTGCTCGAGATTCTGATCGGCTTATTTGCTGCCAAGCTATCCGAGGCAGTCCGTCAGGGTATGCCGCGTCAATATGTGGCCTGCGAGGAAGACTTGCCGCTGCTCCGCGGTCGGCTCGACGTCACCCGGCAGTTCACGACACTGGCTGCCCGGCCCCAAGCACTAGCGTGCGGGTATGACACCCTGTCGCCAGACATCGCCCTGAACCAGATCATGAAGGCGGCAGTCTCACTGCTTGGCAGGGTCTCACGTTCAAGAGTCAATCAAAGGCGGCTGCGCGAGTTGGCCTTCACCTATGCGGAAATCGCGGAGGTTCCGCGGCCGGCGCTGAAGTGGGATCAGGTGGTGCTTGACCGGACCAACGCGCGTTGGCGGGAACTGGTGTCCCTTGCGCGCCTCTTGTTGGGCCAACGGTTTCAGACGACGTCCGAGGGCGCCGGCCGAGGTTTCTCGCTCCTGTTCGAGATGAATACCCTCTTCGAGGAATATGTGGCGCGCATGCTCAAGCGCGCGCTCCAAGGCACGCCATTGACCGTGCATGTGCAAGGAGGGCGCCGCTACTGCCTACAGGAGATCGACAACAGCGCCGAACGCTTCATGACCAAACCCGACATCCTGATTAGACGCGGCGCGGATGTGGAGATGATCATCGACACCAAATGGAAGCGGTTGAGCCGCCGGATCGATGATCCCAAGCAGGGCGTCAGTCAGTCGGACGTCTACCAGATGATGGCCTACGGCCGACTCTACGGCTGCGCTGAGCTCATGTTGCTTTATCCCCATCACGCCGCCCTGACATGCGCCGAGGGCGTGCTCAGCCGCCTCCGGATCCAGGGCAGCGACGACCATCTGTCGACCGCCACTGTCGATGTGTCGACGGGCCAAGACTTGCCTATGCGCTTAAGGGGCTTGGCCTCTGGCCCTTGGGGTTCCCACACAAGGGATTGAGCTCGTGGCAGGGGGAACCGAAAAAAGCAAAATAGGTCAGACGCTTAGAGACGCGGTTCCCGACTTCCCGCCGTTCCCGATCCCAAGATGAACAATATTGGCGTCAGGCGCGAAGTGGGCTGACGTTCGACGGCATTTCGCGTCCCTCAACCAGCGCCGCCACGCGCATACCCCACGAGGCAAGCGCCGCCTTGCGTTCATCGAGGTAGTCCTCGCGCTGATAGGTGACGACAAGCGCGGGTATGGCGGACGCGTGATTCAGAACTCGCTCGACTACGTGCGGCGCGAATCGTAACCCGGCCATACCTGTCGCCGCGGTGCGCCGCAGATCGTGAAAGCGCCATGGCTGCAGCGACGCCGTCGGCAGCGCGGCCTTGGTCTTACGCGTCACGTCGCCGTCAAGGAGCCGCTTTGCGGCCGAAAAGCCCACGACGGGCCGCAACCGCCGTTGACCTGGCGTTTGCGCGTTTTTTCGGGCAGGCGCCGGGCGGGCTGGAAACAGCAATTCGCCGTTCCGAGGGACGGCCTCGATGATTTGTTTGGCTTCCGCCGAAAGGTGGACCAGATGCTGACGGCCGTTCTTCGTGCGCTCCTTCGGGATGGTCCAGGTGGCCTTGAGAAGGTCGATTTCCGACCACGCCATGCCGGCGACTTCCGCCTCGCGCTGGCCTGTGAGGATCAGCAGCTTGATGATTGGGCCGAACGGGAATCCCAATGCCTCAGCGCCTTGCCAGACCGCTTTCAACTCCTCGTCGGCAAGAACCCGATCGCGTGCGGCCGGCCGAGGCGGCGCCCTCAGGTGGGTGCAGGGTGAGATCTCGATGAGCTCGCGTTCGATGCACCATCCAAACAATCCACGCAGCGCGGCGAACGTGAGCCGCGCCGTGGCGGGTGAACGCTCGCGGATGTCGTCAATCAGGTTCGCTACATCCGCCCGGCGGATCTTCGTCACGCGTTGGCCAGTCCAGGCCGGAATGGGCCCGCGGCGGAGCAGGCGGGCGATTTCGTTGGCGCTACGTTTGCCCTTGGTCGCCTGCGTGATGAAGCGCTCCGCCACAATCTCAAACCGCTCCAGTTCCTGCGCCCTGGCTTCAGCGATGGCGGCCTTGGCCGCGGCAGCTGCCTCCGCCTTCGCGCGCTTCGCCGCTTCCGCTTTGGCCTGTCGCTCGGCCACCGGATCGCCGCCGGCATCGACCGCTCCCAGGACCTTCCTTGCCTGTGCTCGTGCTTTGGTGACGTTCCACAGGCTCCCGTCGTGCTCCCCGATTGTTACCTTTCGTGACACGGATGGAACTCCGGGCGCGGCCTTCGCCCGGTACTGGATGACGTAAAGTTTCCGGCCTCCCGGCGTGATTCGGAGGCCGAAACGAGGAAGCGCCGTATCCCAGACCACGCCGTCGCGCCCTTCGGTTTGGAGGTCTTCAACGTACCCGTCGGTGAGCTTCTGAGTGGCCATCCTGCTTCCCCAGCACAGTTGTTGGAATTTCTCTGGGGTAGCAGTGGGGAAGCAGTAACGCAAGAAATCTGGGGGTAACGGGATCCAACGGTATGAACGCCCAGGAATCACGAAATTTCCCATCTCACTGTAATATTTATTGAAAATGACATTCTAGGAAACACAGGACAATTGTGAATATGAACGAACGTGTGACAAGAGGTCAGCGGTTCGACTCCGCTTAGCTCCACCAATGGAGGCCCGCAGTGAACGCTGCGGGCCTTCGCCTTTTCTGGCGCCGACCAAGTTTTCAGCCAAACTGATTTCAGCGACAACGGCCGAGGAAGCCGGCCTATAGTGCCGCAACCATCGGGAAGGACCTCGTGGAAGAGTCAGAATCCGGATTCCATACCCACGGCTGGCGCCAGGCGCTGCTGGCGCGGTGCAAGGGCCTGCCGCCCATTCCAACGGCTGTCGTCCATCCCTGCGACAGCGTCGCGCTGCAGGCCGCGGTCGAGGCGGCGGCGCTGGGCCTGATCACGCCGATCCTGGTCGGGCCCGAAGCCAAGATCCGCGCCACGGCGCTGGCTGCGGGCCTGGAGATCTCCGCCTTCAGGCTGGAGCCGACACCGCACAGTCACGCCGCGGCGGCGCGCGGCGTCGCTCTGGTCCGCGCCGGCGAGGCGGAATTGCTGATGAAGGGGTCCCTGCATACCGATGAGCTGATGCATGAGGTCATGGCGGTCGACACCGGCCTGCGGACCGCCCGGCGGATCAGCCATGTCTACCTGATGGACGTGCCGAGATATCCCCGGCCGCTGCTGATCACCGACGCGGCGATCAACATCGCCCCGTCGCTCGAGGACAAGCGCGACATCGTCCAGAACGCCATCGACCTGGCCCATATCCTTGGCCTGGCCAAGCCGCGCGTGGCGATCCTGTCGGCGGTGGAGACCATCAATTCCAAGCTCCAGTCCACCCTGGACGCCGCCGCCCTCTGCAAGATGGCCGATCGCGGTCAGATAACCGGCGCGCTGCTGGATGGCCCTCTTGCCTTCGACAACGCCATCAGCCCGGAGGCCGCCGCCGAAAAGAACATCGTCTCGCCCGTCGCCGGGCAGGCGGACATCGTGGTCGTCCCCGACCTTGTGGCGGGCAACATCCTGGCCAAGCAACTCACCTTCCTGGCCGGCGCCGACGCGGCCGGCGTTGTGGTCGGCGCCCGCGTGCCCATCATCCTGACCAGCCGGGCCGATCCTGAAACCGCCCGTATCGCCTCCTGCGCCGTTGCGGTGCTGATGGCCTACGCGGCGCGCCACGCCGACCCGGGGGTCTCGGCTTGACCGGCGCGGTCCTGACGCTCAACGCCGGCTCATCCAGCCTCAAATTCGCACTGTTCAGGCTGGCCAAAGACCAGCCAGGCCTCGCCTTCCAAGGCCAGGTCGAAGGCATCGGCGCGGCGCCCCACCTGGTCGCCAAGGACGAACGCGGCGCGGTTCTCGCCGATCATCGATGGGCGGACGGCGCGTCCTTGGGCCACGAGGCCTTCCTGACCACCCTGTTCGCCTTTGTCGACGATCACCTGGGCGCGGACCGGCTTTCGGCGATCGGGCA
>Ga0302314_10001610_pt1 | contig 42089 bp, 29 predicted proteins | sample III_Palsa_N2_3_FD_200533 | JGI IMG/M metagenome (GOLD analysis project Ga0302314, IMG submission 200533) | Peat permafrost microbial communities from Stordalen Mire near Abisko, Sweden - III_Palsa_N2_3 | ecosystem: Environmental > Terrestrial > Soil > Palsa > Peat permafrost | place: Sweden... | reverse complement strand
GAGGACAATGCGCCGGACAGCATGTCCTGGGTATCGAACATGTAGGGGGCTTCCGAAAACCCGGCAATCAAATCGAGAAGCAACATTACGGTCACGCATCGGCCGAGACGCATTTATGGAAAACGTGCCCATCGGCCGCCTTTCCTCCTGCCCGGGGGCTGGCCGCGTACGGCTCAATCTCCGGCTTTTGATGGAGCGCCAATGGTCACGGAAACGTCATCGCGTGACAAGGACCAGTTTCCGGTCGAAACCTTCCCCGGCGATCTTGTGATCGTTACGTTCAAACGGGGATCGTCGCGTTCAAGTTCTCGTTGTCTGGGCTTGCCGTGGACGAGGAATGGCGTGTGAATCGCGATGATGGCCGCTGCGTTCTATCTCGCCCTGATCGCGCGTCATGACGAGCTGTGGGCGGGGTGCGATAGGCGTCGATCGGGATTGCATGGGCGAGCGAAGGCGATGTCCATCCGACACGCCGGGGGTTCGACTGGGTCGGATATGCTCGTCGGGCCATTCCTTGCTGACAAGCGACGGAATTCCGGGATAAGCGATGGCGCCCCGCGCCGCGCTGCGCTGCACGACCGCGCGCTGAGGCTCGGACACTGCCCTCGCCACCGACCGCCGATGGCGCTCGGCCTCCGTTTGCGGTCGCTGGCGCTGCGGTAGCAATGTCCAAAGCGTCGAGAACAAACGGGGAAAGCCGATGCCGGTTGTCTATGCATCGATCCCAGACGATGTTTGTGTATGTCGGGCTTGCGTCACGGACCGACAAAGATGGTCGCCGTTCGCGTCGAGGGTCGCACAGTGGATAGAGTAGCCGTCGCCGATCCAAAGAAGCTTCGATCGCTCCCAAAATAAGTGGCGTATAAGCTTAGTATAAGGCGAAGCCTGGCCCATCATCACTCGTCGCAATTCGGCGACTATGATGATGGAGATGAGAAATGGATCGTACGAAGCATGACGGCGCCGAGCAGCTGATCGACCTCGGTGCGGCATCCGTCGAGACGAAGGGGGCCGTGCACGGCACCCCTGACATCGGCGGTCTGCCGCAGAAGTCGATGGGCATCGCGGACGACTGATCCGCGGGCGGGGCGCGCCTCGTCGAGACGCGCGCCGTTGTCGGTCTCGCTACTTTGGACACGGGAATCGAGAAGACCAATGGGGTTCCGTCTCAGGCCGGGCCTGACCTACTGCGTCAGTGCGGGTCACACGATTTTTCTGGATGTCGGGTCCGATCGATATTTCGGTCTTCCGTCCGAGACGGATGCCGCGTTCCGGGCGGTGATCGATGGGGTCCCGATCGGGGCTTTGGAGCGTCGCAAGCTTCACCCGTTGTTGAGCACCGGCTGCCTCGTCGAAGACAACGAGCGTCGCGGTTGGCGCCCTCCCGTATCGATCCCGGGATGCCGGAGCGAGCTCCGCGATGATGCGGATACGCGCCATCGCGGCCTCGGTGGCCGGAGCATTGCTGCGCAATGTCGAGCGGCGATGAGTTCGCGTCGATCCACACTCGAACGGACGTTCGACTGTCTTCGCCTCGAGCGGTCCAGGCTTCGCCGCGCCGGGCCGGACGTCGACGCTCGGGAGTGGCGTCGGATCCGGAGCGCCTTCGATCGTACCAAAGTCGTGCGCCCGCTCGCGGACCGGTGTCTGGTGAGTTCGCTCGCGTTCCTGGACGTCGCTTTCTCTCGGGGGCTCGACGCCCGACTGGTTCTGGGCGTCTTTGCTGCACCTTTTTCGGCGCATTGCTGGGTGCAGGTCGGCGATACCGTGATGAACGACCGACTCGATTACGTCCAGTCGTTCACACCGATCGTCGCGATCTGATGGTCGCGCGCTACCTCATCCTCGTCGATCCACGCCCGTCACGGCTCGATCGCAAGATCGCGAAGGCGACGCGCGACGGGTCGTTGACGCTGCGCTGGCAGATAGGCGAGGTCGCGGTGCTCTGCAATGCTGCCTGCAACTGCCTCCTGCTCCCGCTCGACGCCGGCGTCGTTCTAGGCACGTTGTTCCCTCGCCATGGACCGGCCCGGCAGTTGGGATCCAACGATCATGCCGAGATGTCGGACATCGGAGCGCGCTCGCTGGAGACGATCGATTCGCGGTATTGGGGATCCTACCTTTGCTGCCGAACGACGGGCAATACCGTGACGATCGCCCGCGATCCGAGCGGCGGCATGCCCTGCTATCATGTCTCGACGAAATCGGAACTGTCCGTCACTTCGGATGCTAGGCTGCTAGTGCGAGCCGGCCTATTAGAACCCTCCTTTGCATGGGAGGAGATGCCCCGATATCTCTCCTGCAAGGATCTGCCTTCCGACCGAACCGCGATCGCCGGGGTTCGAGAACTGCTATCGGGGACCGCTCTTTCATTCGGCGCGTCTGGTTGTTCGACCTCTTCATATTGGAGCCCCTGGGACCATGTCGGAGCGGATCCGGATTGGCGCGACGACGAGGTGCGAGAGCGTCTTCGCCGGACGATCGACTCGTGTATCGGTGCCTGGCAGTCCTGCTTCGATCGCCCACTGGTCACCATCTCGGGCGGCCTCGATTCCTCGGTCGTGTTGTCATCTCTGGCGCATGCCGGGTCATCCCCCTCGTGCATCACGATCTCGAGCGACGATCCGCACGGCGACGAAACCTTTTGGGCCCGTAAGATGGCGGACACGGTGGGTGCATCGCTCCATGAGGATCGCTATGATCTCGCCGACGTCGATCTCGCGCGGTCGGTGACGGCGCATCTACCCAAGCCCTGCGGACGAATCCACGAACTGGCCTACAATGCACCGCTGACCCGGCATGTGCGTTCGCTGGGCGCCGATGTCGTGATGACCGGTAACGGTGGCGACAACGTCTTCTACAACAGCGGTTCGGTGCGGCCGCTGCTGGATCGTTTCCTGTGCCACGGCCTCACGATGGGAACGTTCGCCACCATAGATGCGGTCAGCGAGGTGACCCGCGCGGGGCATTGGCAGGTGGTCAAGGAGGCAATCCGGTTGGCACGACGTGCGCGTCGTCCCTACCAATGGTTGCGCGAACTCGACTTCCTGGCGACCGAGACCCGCGCGGTAGTGGAAAATGCGACCTACGGTCACGCATGGCTCGACGGGCCGCCCGGCGCCCTGCCCGGTAAGAAGGGCCATGTCGCCATGCTCCTGCGAATGCAGAATCACATCGAAGGATATCTTCGGGCTTTCGACATTCCCATCGTCAATCCGCTCACGTCTCAACCGATCGTCGAGATGTGCCTGGGTTTACCGACGTGGCGCATGATAGAAGGCGGGGTCGATCGTGCCATCGTCCGAGATGCGTTCGCGTCTCGACTTCCCGACGCGGTGCTGCGTCGTCGGAGCAAGGGCGGTCCCGCCAGTTTCGCCATGAGCGTGATCGACGGCAAGGCCGTCGAGGTCCGCTCTCGACTGCTCGACGGGGAACTGGTGCGGCGGGGTTTGTTGGACCGGATCGCCCTCGAACACGCACTGGCGCGCGGCCCAGCAATGGGGCTCGGCTATATGCGCATCCTGTCCTTCCTCGACATCGAGGCATGGCTGGAGAATTGGCGCGTGCCGAGCACGGATGCGCTCGATCAGTGAGATCCGAGTGCCTCAACGTGGTTGCCGATGGTGGAGGTCGTGAGTGACGGAGCGCTCATGTGCCCGCCGCAACCCCAGCCAACGGGCATATTCGGCGTCATGGTCGGGCGCATATCGCGGATATTCGTCTTTCAGCCAGAACGAGAACCAGTCGAGGTTGCGCTGATAGACCGCCAGGCGGTGGGCCGGTTGGCGCTTCACGTTATGCTCGTCCGGAAAAACGTAAAGATCGACCGCGCGTCCTCGTTCGCGCAGTGCCGCGACGCTCTCCAGGCCGATCTGATATTCGTCGTCGGAAGCCTGGACGAGCACCGGCGCCGTGATCTTGTCCGTGTTGCGTGCGAGCGAGATTTGGGCCCAGAAGGATCGATGATCGCCCGTGGATGACGGCCAGCCGATCGATCGATAGTAGTCTTGGATTGCCGGTCCCAGCGTCCAGGCCTGGGATGGCTCCCAGCAGCAACTGCCGATCGATGCGACCTTGAAGGTGTGGCTGTGGACCATAGCGAATTGCACGGTGCTCGCGCCGTCGCTCAATCCGGTGATACCGATGCGTTTGGGATCGACTATCCCGCCCGCGACGAGCCGCGCGACTATAGTCTCGAAGGTCGAGAGAATGCTCCTTCTTTCCACGAAATCCTTCAAGTCGAGACGCGCTTCCTCGTCGACGCTCATTCCCCGGCGCGCGGGGATCGGCGATCGAGGATGTTGGATGTTGAGGACCGCGAAGCCGTGACCGGCGAAGAGTTGTACCGGAAACTCGTCGCCGGTACCGCCGCGGAGAAACCCGCGGCTGGTATATTGTACGACGATGAGCGGGTAGGTGTGCCCTGCGCGGTAGCCTGCAGGATAGACGAGGTCACCGAAACTTTCGATGCCGAAGCGATTTCGCCAGGTCAGCCGCTCGACGCGCCCCGGCAATCGGGCGCCGAAACCCGGGTTTGGATCGAATAGTGCCGTAGACCTGCCCGTGTGCAGGTCGATGCGCGAGAGATAACGTGGCCGGGTCGATGCCTCGCGTCCGCAGATCACATCGTCGCCGAGGGGCGTGCAATCGACGAGGAGGTCGCCCGTCGAGAAGAGCCGGCGTGGTCTGGGCGACCCGATGTCCCATCCATAGATCGACATCGCGTCGAGCGCTGGTCCATCCAGTCGCACGAAGCGGATCTGCTTGCCGTCGGCGCTCGTCCAGAGATGCCCTTCTACGTGACTACAGAGCCGGTCCCGGCAGCGCGCGACATGCCCGTTTCGATCTCTGGCGGCGACGCCGGCTTCGCTGGCGTCGGTGTCTTCGACGGCCGTCCAATTCGAGCCCGTCGGTGTCTCTCGGTTCGAAACGTCGAACGGCTTGCCGTCGTCCGACATGACGGCATCGGACGCACCTCCATCGACGTCTACGACCGCGGAATGGACGGGTAACGGGCCACGCAGGAAGGGACGGCTCGACGCCATGGGGGAGAACCGGTCGTCGTAATGAAAACCACGCAGCGCCTCGGCCCCGAGCGCCCGGACTTGCTCGCTGGCATCCTCGCTTCTGACAACGATCGCGTGTCCGTCCCGACGATACCGGAAATCCTGGACGTCCACCGACATGTGCGTGAGCGCCCGGCCATCGGCGCCGCCGGGCGCGACCGACCAGACCTGAGCGATGCCATCGATCGATTTCAGAAAGGCAAGCGACCGACCATCCGGCGACCAGCGCGGCGTGATCGGCTTGGGGAAGCCGCTCGGAAAATCGGCCTTGCCGAGTAGATCGGCGAAACGCCAGAAGACGACGCCGACGCCGCTGTCGATCAGCTTGAGCGAACCAGCCGTCGGACCGACGTAGATCCCGGTGCAATAGACATTGGCTCGCGGGATTGCTTTGCGGACGCTGACGGCTAGCATCTTGCCGTCGGGCGACAACGAGAAGAACGAGTCGTCCGCCAAATCCGGAATTGTGCCGAGATCGACGAGGCCTGCCAGGTCGTCGGCCGTCAACGGCGCCCCGGGAACCGAAGCGGGCGCGATGCGCAGCTCGGCCGAACAATCGACGGCGGTCGGCGCTGCCGATGCGGTGGCCGGTGCGGACCATGTCGCGGCGATCGTCGCGGCCGCGAGCACGAACGACACCGGCATCACCAATGCTTCGATATGGTGAGGCTGACGACCCGGCCGATGCTCGGATAGTTCGTTGCGTCGAACGGGGGATCGATCCCGCCAGAGGTCGCAATCGTCGACGGCTTCTCGTTGAAAAGGTTGAGGGCGGAAAGCATGACGTCGACGTGCGCCAGTAGGCCGCGTCCGCGACCGTGGAGCTGCAGGGTGGCGTCGACCGAGCGGAAGCCGCCGACCCGGACCGGGTCGCTGGCCCGGTTGTCTTCCAACCCTCCGATGTAGTTGAAAGTCGCCGTCAGGCTGGCATTGTCCCGCGTCCATCCGGCGATGGCTTGCGCCCGCCAATGCGGCGGATTGAAGATGATGCCGGCCTGCTGCACGCCGGCTTCGCCAGGACCGAGCGTTTCCGTACTTCGCAGATGGCTTGCGCTGCCTCCGACTGCGAATTGATCGGAGCCTGCGCCGAACTTGTAATTGGCCGACAGATCATAGCCGTCGATGTGCTGGCGCGCCGCGTTCTGGTAGCCGTCGTCGATGATCGCGCCGATGTTGGCGGGATCGTAGGCGTGATCCGTCTGATTGACGATCCCGAGTGGTACGGCGCCGGTCGCCGCCACGATCTGGGCGGCGGAGGGATCATAGGTGATGAAATCCCGATAAACGTCGCCCGTGAATGCCTGCGTATAATCCGGCAGCGGCTGAATGACGCGATTGCGATAATGGACGTCGAAGTGGCTGAACTCGAATTTTAGTTCCGGGATGGAAGGCGGAGCGATCTCGATGGTCGCCGTCCAACTCGTCGCGCGCTCGGGCTTCAGATTCCCGTTCCCACCTCCCAGCAAGATGACGTCCCGGCCGTCCGGTGCGGTAGGAAAGAAGTCCGACGCCGGAACGAGCGCGGCGCTCGCGACGGTGGCCTCCTGCGCCAGTGTCGGTGCCTTGAAGGATTTGCCCCAGCTTCCCTTCAGCGTCAGGAAGTCGGTGGGTTGGTATATCAGGCCGAGCTTCGGGCTCGCGACCCCGCCGGGCCCGCTATAATGTTCGTAACGGGTGGCGGCCGAGAGCGTGAGCCGTCGGACGAACGCGATGCCATTGTTCGGGCCGACGACCGGGAAGGAGAACTCCCCGTAGCCGAACCCGACGGTCTGTCTGTCGGTGTACCCGAGCAACGAATTCGATCCGGTCGGCGTGACCTGCTCGATGGCCCCCCTGAGGCTGAGTGCGCGAAATCCGCCGCCGACGGCCAGTCGAGCGCTGCCCCCCGGGAGAGGAAACAGCGGACCTTCGGCGCTCAGATCGGCGGATCCGAGACCGTCGTCGTACCGGATCCGGTTTCGAAAGAGCTGTGCACCGTCCGAGAAGACGGCGAGGTTGGCGCGACTGAGGCTGTCTCCCGCCGTCCCATGGACGCCGATTTCCCAATCGTCGGGAAGTCGGATCGTCAGACCGGGAGATACGGAATAGCTGAGTACGTTGGGCGTGCTGATCGTACCCAGGGAATAGACGTCCCCTTCGTTCGTGAAGGGTAGCGCGGCTCGAGACCTGTGCGACGAAAGCTGGCCGTCGATGCTGAACTCGATGGAGGGCGTTATGTCTTGGTGGAAGGTGGCGACCACGCTGCCTTGACGCTGGGCGGGAAGCAGAGTGAGGTCGTTCTCGATCCCCTGGGTGTAGGATCGCTGTCCGGCACTGATCTCCGTACCCTTGCTGTAATCGGCCGCGATCATGAAGCCGCCGTTGGCCCATTTCCGCCCTGCTACGGCGTTGTACTCCTGTTGAACGTCGCCGCCGTCGGTGGCGGCGCCGACCCGCGCGCTCGTCTCGAGGCCCTCATAGTCCCGGCGCAGGATGACGTTGGCGACGCCGCCGACCGCGTCCGATCCGTAGAGCGCGGAGGCGCCGTCGGCGACGATCTCGATCCGATCGATCGCGGCGAGCGGGATGGCGGAAATGTCGATGCCCTGGTCGGTGGCATCATAGGCGAGGCGATGTCCGTCGAGCAGCGTCAGCGTCGCATCGGGCCCCAGACCGCGCAGGTTGAGCGTCGAGGACGCGTTGAAATTCTCGGATCCGCTCTGGATGCTGGAAATGACGCCGGGGTTCTGGCCGCCCGAATAGTTCTGCGGCAGGCTGCGCGCATAGGCTCCGAGGTCCGTGAGGCCGCGGTCTTCGATGTCGGCGCGGGTTGCCGAAATCACCGGGGAGGTCGGTTGTGCGCCACGAATGCGCGAGCCGGTGACGACGATGTCTGCAGCTGTTGGCGGCTGTGGTTTGCCGTCAGAGTTCGCCGCGTCTCGCCCCCGGATCAGGATCGCACCATCGGCGAAACTCGCCGTCAGGCCACTACCGGCAAGAAGGTCTTCGATCGCTGTCAACGGCACGAGGCGGCCGTCCAGCGCGGGCGCCGTTCGTCCTGCGACGGCATCGGCGGGAAACATCACGTCGAGCCCGCTGATGCGTCCGACCGCGCGCAGTGCCTGCCCGAGATCCTGTGCCGGCAAATGGAATTCGCGTTCGACAGCCGGAGCGGCGTGGCTGGCAGCCGAAGAGCCGGCGGCGAGGCCCGCCGTCACCAGCAGCCATGCGATGTGTCGTCTGGATCGCGTCATGATAACCCCTTTTTCGACCCACGTTTTCGGTGGGTTCGAAAGGAGCGACGGATCCGCCGGAGCGATTATGAGAGTTGGTGGAAAAAAAGAGGGTCAGCTCCGATCAAGCGTGAGCCTGCCGTCGGCATCTCGACCCGCGGTTAGATCGAATAACAGGGCCAGCCGGGTCACGAGCTTTTGCGCGTCGTCGATGCGAAAGCTTCCCGACACGCGTAGCCCGGCGACCGTAGGGTCGCCGACGACGATCGGTGTCTGCGAATAGCGGTTCGCCTCGGCCACGATGGCCGCCAGCGTCGCTCGATCGCACTCTAGCGTCGCTTCCGGCCATCGCGCATCGACAGGCAGCCGCACGAGGCGCGGCGCGGGAAGAGCGCCGGCGTCGAACACGACTTGTTCGCCCGTCGTCAGGCTCTGTCGTAGCGACATCTGCGTGTGTTGGGTCGACGGAAGGGCGACGTCTATGGCGCCGCGAATTAGCCGGACCGCGACGGTGCCACCGGTTCGGATCCGCACGTCGAACACGGTGCCGTGCGCGGTCACTGTGCCGACACCGGCCGAAACGACGAAGGGGCGCACTTCGTGCGAGACGTCGAACCGCGCGCGGCCGCGCACCAATCGGAGCGCGCGCAGCGCGGGCGTGAACGCGACCTGCAGCGCGCTGTCGGTATCGAGTGTCACCCGAGATCCGTCGGCGAGCCGCCAGGTGCGAATGGTGCCCACCGAGGTTGCGTAGGCGAGTCCGGTCGCCGTCGTCGTCAAGCGAGAGGCGACGATCAGCGGGCGTGGCGCGGTTTGCTCACGTACCCAATGCCATCCGGCGGCCCCTGCCAAGCTCGCGATGAGCACGGCGTAGATGGCCGCGGCCGTATGCCGCCTTCGCGGCGGCGTGTCGGTCTCGACCGCTTCGGTCGTTGTATGCCTTGGCGAACCCAATCCCTTCCCGAGGCTGAATACCTCGGCGACCCGGCTATAGGCGTCGCGGTGCATCGGACTTTCGCCCAGCCACGCTTCGAACGCCGGGCGATCGGCGGCCGTATCCGGCCCGCGCATCCGCGCGAACCAGTTCGCGGCATCCTCGCGGATCGCACCGCCGGGCCGCGTTGGTATCTCGTCGTCCGTCATTCGCCGTCGAGAGCCTTGCCTATGAACATCAGCGCACGCGCCACGTGATATTGGACGGTCGGTACGCTGATCCCGAGCCGTTCGCCGATCTCCTTGTAGCCGAGGCCCTCCACGCGATGAAGCACGAAGGCCGTCCGGGTTTTGTCCGGGAGCGCGTCGACCGCACGGCAATAGATGCGCATCGCGTCGCCGGCTTCGATCGCATGGTCCTGGTCGGGGGGTGAGAAGAGGCCGGCGACCTCGTCGATCGGTAGGTGCAGGCGCGCGAACTTGGTGTCGTTTCGACGCGACCTGTCGAACAGCAGGTTGCGCGCGATGCGCTGAAGATAGGCGGACGGGCGGGCCAGCGCCTGTCCCGGAGCGGCCCCGAGCAGGCGCGCGAATGACTCATGGACGAGGTCGGGGATCTCGTCACGTGCCGCGACGTGGCGTCTGAAGAACCGGGCGAGACGGGGCGCTTCGCGCCTATAGATGACGTCGATCGCCGAACTGTCGCCGTCGGGTAGGGGCACGGCGCCGCCGGCGTTCGCTCCGCTCATATCGCCGGGCGCATGGTCATGCAGGCGGGCGGGCGGGATGAAACCCGTCGAGGAATGATCACCGGACACAGGCGTGCCTCGCACACCGGCAGGCTCGTTCCCGAGCACGGGACGAGCGGAATGCAAGGTGCGCCGCGGGTCCGGTCCGGTGCGCGAACGCGCTGGTGGAACCCTAGATCGACCGACCGTCAGGGTCGGACGTATTGATGCCCGGCGGATTGTCCGCGGCACGCTTGCCAGTCTGACCGCGCCGCGCCGCGCATCGTGCCGCGTCATCGGTAACGAGGCAAGAGGGCAAAGTGCGAGCATGTCTCGGGGTTGCGGCCTGCCGGACGGGCGGACGGGCCGCGCCGGGTGCACAATCGGGTCGACTAAACGGTACCGCGCCCCGGACCCGTGACCAACCGCGGTTTCACCGCGCGCCAGGGCCGGGCTCTGGGTCGGCCGCTCCCTCGTTCCGGTCCCAGCGGCGCCGCTACGTTTCGCACTTGGCGCGTTTGCCGAGGAACTGCTGTTGAGCGGGCAGAAGTCCTGCCAAGCGCGCTTTGGCCACGGGCTTCCAGTTTCGCTACCCGGACATAGACGCCGTTCTGGGCGTTATCGCCGGTCTCCGCCCGATCCATCGCGCCCGCTCCACCAGCCAGATGCTCCTCCTGCAGCCGAGACATTGACCATGCCTACCCCGTTTCGCCTCGATCGACCGCCGGAGATGCTGCGCGGTTTGCTCGTTCGACGGATCCAGGATGTCTTCAACGATCGGGCAAGGGGCGAGCGGCCGGTCGTCCGGTCCGACAACGCGCTCTACGAGCGTGGAACGGTGATCTGGCGCGTCCACGGTGACGTGACGACGATGATGATCGGCGGTGTCGCCGCGCTGCTGCTCCAAATGCTGCATCCGGCGGCGTTGGCGGGCGTCTGGGATCATAGCAGCTTCCGCGATGACATGCTGGGTCGCTTGCGCAGGACGGCACGTTTCATCGCCGTCACTACGTTCGGCGAGCGGAGCGAGGCGGAGGCCGTGATCGCGCGAGTCCGGCGGGTGCACGAGCATGTCGAAGGTCTGCTTGAAGATGGCACGCCCTATGCGGCGAGCGATCCCGAACTGCTTGCCTGGGTGCACGTCTGCGAGACGATCGGCTTCCTCGACGCCTGGATCGCATTCGGTCGGCCTTCGATGCCTATGGTGGAGCAGGATCGCTATTTCGCGCAAGCCGGCGAAGTCGCGCGCGCACTTGGGGCCGATCCGGTGCCAACCAGCCGCGCCGACGCCGAGGCGCTGCTCGCGCGGTTCCGCCCCGGTCTCGCGGCCAGCCCGCGCAGCCGTCAGGTGGCGCGGATGATCCTGTCGCCGCCGGCGCCGTCGCTGGCGATGGCGCCGATCCAGGCAATGCTCATGCAGGCGGCCGTCGACATCCTGCCCGGCTGGGCGAGGGACATGCACGGACTCACGCCACCGCCATTTTCCCGTGCGCTCGTGAGGGGCGGGGCGTTTACCGTGGCGCAGACATTGCGCTGGGCATTTCGACATCAGCAGCGACCGGCGGCCGCCTGAGTCTACACTGAGATTCCTGCGACCGACGAACGATCTTCGCTAGCGGCGAGGTCGGGCTGCGCTATCGTCGACAGGCGGCCCGATCGCAATCGCACGGACGCAGTTCGTTCGGCGATCTCGAACGCGGCGATCTCGAACGCGGCCGACCGCAGCAGGCCGCTGCGGGCCGATGGCCTATCGCAATTGACGGTGGCACACTGCGCCGTCTTGCAAGCAAGTGGATGCCTCTGTGACCGATGCCCCGGATCGTCCCATCTTGCCGTGGCGTCTGATCACCGGCGCCTGGCTGCATTTCATCGTACCCGCCTATCTTGTCGTACTGCTGCTCGCCTTTCTGCTGGGAACCGCGTCCTGGAGCGAACCCGGCAGCGCTGCGCGTTTCGCCGTTTCGGTGAGCATCCGGTTCGTTGCCGCCTACGGCGCGATGATGATCGCGTCCGCGCTCGGCGCGTGGTTGCTGGATCCCGTTCTTCGGCGACGGCGGGACGCACGAGCAGCACGCGATCCGCACGCCGGATGCCGACGGTCCGAACGAGACGTTCGCGCGGCTCTCGAGCAGGCCAAAGCATTTTCGACGGGCGAGCGAGGATCCCGGATGACATCCGCGCTGTCGAGCGCCGCCGGGACTACGTGGGATCATGCCGACCCGCGCTATCAACGGCTCTCCGCAGATCTTGCCGAGGCGATGCGTGTCTTCGCCATAGCGCTGGCCAGTGCCATGCCTGAAGGGCGTCAGTCCGTCATCGAAATGGCATGCGAGTCGCTTGAGCGGATCATCCGCGCGGTTGGCGAACTGGGCGATGAGCAGGGCCGCCTCGACGAGGGTGATGCCCGAGCAATGGCCGGCTATATCGGTGTTCGATATGGTGACCAACTCACCCTCGATCTCACTGGACGTCCTCGTGACGGAGGCGTAAATTAGTCTTCGGCATGCAGACATGCCGAAGTCATGGTCCCAAGGACACCTATCCCAGATGACAGATTTCTATGTGCTCGGCGCCGCGGCAGTCGTGGCCCTGTTCCTTGTCGTCCTGTTCATTGTCTCCCGCTGCGTGCGCTATGTCGGTAACAACCGCGTCGCGATCGTCGAGAAACTGTGGAGCCGCGGCGGCTCGATCACGGGTGGTCTGATCGCGCTCAATGGCGAAGCGGGCTATCAGCCCGACGTGCTGCGTGGCGGTTATCACTTCTTCTTCCCGTTCCAGTACCGCGTCCATATCCAGCCGCTGGTCACGATCCCGCAAGGTCAGATCGGCTATGTCTTCGCGCGCGACGGCCTGCCGCTGGGTCCCACTCAGACGCTCGCCAGCAACGTCCGGACGGCCGACTTTCTCGACGTCCGCCATTTCCTTGCGGACGGCGGCCAGAAGGGCCCGCAGCGCACGATCCTGCGCGAAGGCACCTATGCGCTCAACCTCGCGCAGTTCGTGATCCTGACCCAGGAGCGGATCTACGGGCTCGCGCTCGAGAACGCCGATGACGGTCTGTTCGCCGAAATGAAGAACATCATCTCGCAGCGCGGCGGATTCCAGGCGGTCGTGCTCAAGGATGCCGACGACATGATCGGCGTCGTCACCGTGCATGACGGCCCGGCGCTGACCGCCGACCAGATCATCGCGCCACAGGTGGGCATCGACCAGGCGGACGCCGCGACCTTCCACAACAGCTTCCAGGATCCGGAGAAGTTCATTGCGGCGGGCGGTCGTCGCGGACGTCAGCTCCAGGTTCTCGTCGAGGGTAGCTATTTCATCAACCGGCTGTTCGCGACGGTCGAGAAGGTCGCCAAGACGATCATCGAGGTCGGCAACGTCGGGGTCGTGATCTCCTACACGGGCGAGACCGGTGCGGACACGTCGGGCGAAGAATATCGTCATGGCGAACTGGTCGCGCGCGGCAGCCGCGGCGTGTGGAGCGAGCCATTGCTGCCGGGCAAATATGCCTTCAACAGCTATGCCGGCAAGATCATCATCGTGCCCACGACCAACTTCATCCTGAAGTGGGACCAGGACATGACCGGCCAGCACAAGCTCGACGAGAATCTGTCCGAGGTGTCGCTGATCACCAAGGATGCGTTCGAGCCGACGCTGCCGCTCTCGGTGGTTGTGCATATCGACTATCGCAAGGCCCCGCTGGTCATCCAGCGCTTCGGCGACATCAAGAAGCTGGTCGAACAGACGCTCGATCCGATGGTCTCGGCCTATTTCAAGAACGTCGCGCAGAAGAAGACGCTGATCCAGTTGCTCCAGGAACGCAGCGACATCCAGGAGTCGGCGGGCGACGAGATGCGTACCAAATTCTCCGCCTATAATCTCGAGATGCAGGAGGTGCTGATCGGCACGCCGCGTGCGGCGCCCGGCAACGACCAGATCGAGCAGGTGCTCAACCAGTTGCGCCAGCGCCAGGTCGCCGAAGAGCGCGTCGAGACATACAAGAAGCAGAAGAGCGCGGCCGAAGGCGAGAAGGAACTGCGTGAAGCCGAGGCGCGCGCGCACCAGCAGACCGCGATCACCGAGTCCGAACTGTCGATCACTGTGCAGGAAAACCAGGGTAAGGCGGCACTAAAGCGCTCCGCGCAGGATGCCGAACAGACACGTACGCTGGCGGGCGCCGAATCCGATCGCATCCGCATCGTCGGCGAAGGCGAAGCGGCCAAGATCGTGGCGCTCGCGGGTGCCGAAGCCGAGCGGATCAGCAAGACGGGTGCCGCGACGGCCGCGACGATCGAGAAGCAGGCGGCGGCATCCGGCGGTGCCCAGTATCAGCTGACGCGGCAGGTTGTCGAACGGATCGCCGAGGCGCTCGAGAAATCCGGTGTCGACATCGTCCCGCGGGTCCAGATCAACACCGGCGGCGACAAGGGCGAAGGCTCTGGCGGCTCGCTCCTCCAGGCCCTGATGGGGCTCGTCGTATCCGAGAAAGGCGCGGCGTTGCTGGCGAGCCCCGTTGCCAACGACAAGGCGGCCGGCGGTGAGGATCTGCCGATCGCTGCCGAATGACAAACGCGATCGGTCGGACGAGATGCCGTCTCGTCCGACCGATCAGACGAATATTGAGGGTGATCGGCCTGCCGCGCGGAACACGCTAAAAGTTTGCGCCTGAGGCGCGTGTCGAATTCCGGACTTTCGCGCTAGCGCTCGCCCTGCAACGCTTGCCAATTCAGGTCGAAGCGGGCGAGATATTTCCGGAGCCGGTCGGCGTCGTTTGCCGATGTACGCCGCGTGCGGGAAACCGCAAACAAGGCGCGTCCAGCATCCGAGAGGGATCGGCTTCGCGTGCAGACCTGCACCACTGCCAGGAGTTGGGCGCGGTCGAAGGGATCGAGCGCTGCGACTTGGTCGGGTGACAGGAAGCGGGCGAGATCGTCTCCCTGTTCATCCGAACTCGACCACAGCCGCTTCAACCTGACGACCTCCGCTTCGACGCAGTCTGCGTCGATCCGGCCCGTCGCGCTCAGCGTCGCCATGCGCGTGATGCTGGCGGCGAGATCGCGGAAGTTGCCCGACCAACGCGCGTCCGGTGCGACGGCAAAGGCGAGATAGCGTTCCCGCGCCTCCTTGTTGAAGGTGACACGGCTGCCCTCGCGCTCGGCGTGGCGATCGAGCTCATAATCGAGGTTGGGTGCGATATCCTCGCGGCGGTCGGCCAAGCCCGGCAGCGCGAACGTCCACAGGTTGAGACGGGCATAGAGATCGTCGCGAAAGCGCCCATCGGCGACCGCGCGGCCGAGGTCGCGGTTGGTGCCGGCGATCAGCTGGAAATCGCTGGCCGCCTCCTGGTCGGAGCCGACCGGCAGGAAGCGTTTGTCCTCGATCGCGCGCAGGATCATCGCCTGCTCGTCGAGGCCTAGCTCGCCGATCTCGTCGAGGAACAGCATGCCGGTGTTGGCGGCGCGCAGGAGACCCGGCCGATCGGCGATAGCCCCGGTGAACGCGCCTTTCTTGTGCCCGAACAACGTCGACATCGCGCCGTCGCCCTTCAGCGTTGCGCAGTTCACCTCGACGAATGATCCTTTCACCAGGTGCTTCAGGCGCTTCAGTTCATAGATCCGTCTCGCAAGTTGACTCTTCCCGGCCCCGGTCGGACCCATCAGCAGAACCGGCGCCTTGGAACGCCCGGCGACCTGCTCGATCTCGTCGATCATGCGGTTGAAAGCGGGATTGCGGGTTTCGATGCCGGATTTGAGGAACGAGCTACTCTCCGCGCTCGCCGCTGCGAACCGCGTGGCGATGCTGTCGTAGCGCGAGAGATCGAGGTCGATCGCGTTCCACGTGCCGACGCCGTCGTTGGTGCCGCGACGCGGCTGGGTCTGGAGCAGGCGGCCCGGCAGGTAGTTGGCCTCGGTCAGCAGGAACAGACAGATTTGTGCGACGTGGGTCCCGGTGGTGATGTGGATCAGATAGTCTTCCGCCTCCGGGTCGAACGGATAGGCGCGTGCGAAATCGAGCAGCTTGCCGTAGACCTCCTCAAAATCCCACGGATCGTTGAAATCGAGGAGGCGGGGATCGACCGTCGTCTCTGGTGAGACCGAACATATGTCCTCGGTGACGTAATGCGCCAGACGCGTATGAGCCGAACCGTGCAGCAGTACCAGCCGATCGACCCGCAGGTCTTCGTGCATCGTGAGCCCGACGGTGGGCCGCCACTTGTTCCACCGTGTCGGTCCGAACTTGCTCGCATCGAGCGTAGAGCCAAGGAATCCGAAGACGACGAGCGGTTTCATCCTTATCCATTGGGATAAAATAATAGCGGTGTCGATACATATTCCGAACGGCGTCGCTTGCCACGCCACCGACGACGAAACACCACCATAACATAAAGTGCCGTAATACCAGCAGGTTGATGATTTCCGCCGGCTTCTGCGGGGCAGTTGGCACGATCTCTGCTGAAGTAGCTGTGTCGGGTGAGGCGATGTATCGGCCTTCCCGACAGCGGAGCCGGATACGGGGTGGCCGGAATGGGCCGGCCGCCCCCGAAGGCCAAGGATGCAGGGAGTTGGACGATGGCCAACAAGGGACTTTTCGCGAGCGCCGTGGCGAAGCTTCTGCCGCGCACCGACGCCGTGAACCGCGAGGGCGCACCGGCTTATGCCTATGGGCCGGAGGCGACGCTCGCCCAGCTTGCGGCGACGGGCACGCTGGCAAATGGTTTCTACAGCGCTGCCGAGACGCAGCTTGCCGATGTGCTCGACGCCGCGCGGGCCGTCGATCCGTATTTCGTCGCCCAGGCGGCGGTCTACGCCAGGTCGTCCGGCGCGATGAAGGACATGCCGGCTTTGCTCGCAGGCTACCTGACGGTCGCCGATCCCGATCTGTCGGTCCGCGTCTTCGAGCGCGTGATCGATACGGGTCGCATGCTGCGCTCCTACGTGCAGATCATGCGCTCGGGTCAGGTCGGGCGGACCTCGCTCGGGACGCGGCCGAAGCGGCTGGTCCAGTACTGGCTGGAGCAGGCGTCGATGCGCGACCTGATGGCGGCGGCCACGGGGACTGCCCCGAGCCTCGCCGACGTGGTCAAGATGGTCCACCCCAAGCCGGCGGATGCCGCGCGCAAGGCTTTCTACGGCTGGCTGATCGGGCGTCCCTACGACATTGCTGAGCTACCCGCCGAGATCGCAGCTTTCGAGGCGTGGAAGCGGGATGCCGCGCTGCCGCTGCCGCCGGTGCCGTTCGAGTGGCTCACCGCATTTCCGCTGACCGCGGAGCATTGGGGTGTGCTGGCCGACCGGATCGGGTGGCAGGCGCTCCGGATGAACCTGAACACGCTGGCGCGCAACGGCGCGTTCGACGTGGCCGGGGTCGCGCAAGCGGTCGCCGCACGGCTTTCGGACCGGGCGGCGATCGAGAAGGTCCGGCCGATGCCCTATCAGTTGATGGTGGCATTGGCTCAGGCTGGAGACGGCGTGCCGCTCAAGGTCCAGGCGGCGCTGGAGGAGGCTCTGGAACTGTCGTTCCGGGGCGTTCCGAAGGTGCCCGGCCGGATCGTCGTCTGCCCCGACGTGTCGGGGTCGATGGCGTCGCCGGTCACCGGCTACCGCAAGGGGGCTTCGTCCGCCGTGCGGTGCATCGATGTCGCGGCCCTGGTCGCGGCGGCGATGCTGCGGACCAATCGCCAGACGCGCGTGTTGCCGTTCGAGCAGAAGGTCGTGCCACTCGAGCTGGATGCGAATGCCCGCCTCGCCGCCAATGCGGCGAAGCTGGCGGCGGTCGGTGGGGGCGGGACGAACGTCTCGGCGCCGCTCGCTCTGCTCAACGCGGAGAAGGCGGCAGTCGATCTGGTCGTGATCGTCTCGGACAACCAGTCCTGGGTGGATGCCCGGGCCGGGGCGACCGCGACGATGGCCGAGTGGGACGTGCTGAAGCGCCGCAACCCGGCTGCCAAGCTCGTCTGCGTGGACGTGCAGCCGTACGGGACGACGCAGGCTACCGGCCGTGCCGAGATCCTCAACGTCGGAGGGTTTTCCGATGCCGTGTTCGACACGATCGCACGCTTCGTCTCCGGCGAGACGCGAGACTGGGTCGAGATCGTGAAGCAAGTGGAGGTATGAAGAACAGGGCCGTGGCGAATGCTGGTGGGACTACACCGCCACTGGATGGCCCGACGAGTAAAGCGCCTCAGCGCCAGCGATGGGCAACCGGGGCTGGATTGGGGAGATGCGGGTTCGAAGCCCGCCGCCGGTACGTAGCTTAAGGGCCGCGTCTCACCGACCTCGTCGCCACGGCCCGACAGTTTTCAGGGCGAATGCTGATCGGGACTACATCCTGTCACGATGTTCCTTAGGGAACGTCTCGATCTTTCTTCTCGTCGCCCGACCGAACATCACGGCGAATGCCGGAAGGACTACATGGTGTCGCGGGTTCGAGCCCCGCCCTGCGCCAAGCAGGTAGCTCAGTTGGATAGAGCACAAACGTCCTCCAATTCCTCGTCGCCGTGGACGAGACCATCATGGCGAATGCCTGACGGACTACACGAATGATAATCGCCAGGTCGCGGGTTCGGATCCCGCCGGGCTCGCGCCCGTAGCTCAGTTGGTAGAGCGGGAGGTCTGTCAAACACCTGGTCGCCATGACCGAATAGAAGCTGGCGAATGCCGGCGGGACTACAGGGTAGAGCGCCTGTCGCAAGGCAGGAGGTCGGCGGTCCGAATCCGCCTCCGGGCCACCGGATAGCTCAGTCAAAATGTCTCGCCTCACCTCGTCGCCGGCACCATGATCGCACAAAGGAGGTCACGATGGCCGAGACGACTTTTGACTACCAGCGCGTCGAGGGCGGCGTGCCGATCAAGATGTGGACGCGCGGCGTGCCGGTCGAGGACGAGGCGCGCGCGCAGCTTGCACGCGCAGCGCAGATGCCGTTCGTGTTCAAGCATGTGGCTGCGATGCCCGACGTCCATGTCGGCATCGGCGCGACGGTGGGGTCAGTGATCCCGACCAAGGGCGCGGTGATACCGGCGGCGGTCGGCGTCGACATCGGCTGCGGCATGATGGCGGCGCGGACGTCGCTGGTCGCGAGCGACCTGCCCGACAATCTCGAGGCCATCCGCTCGGCGATCGAGCAGGCGGTGCCGCACGGGCGCGTCGTGGGTCGTGGCAAGCGTGACAACGGCTCGTGGGGTTCGCCGCCGGCCGAGATCGTCGAGGCGTGGGCGACGCTCGCCGCGCGCTTTGATCGGATCTGCGCGAAGTATCCGCGGCTGAAGAACACGAACAACCTCGTGCATCTCGGCACGCTTGGGACGGGCAACCACTTCATCGAGCTCTGTCTCGATACCGAGCAGCGGGTGTGGGTGATGCTGCACTCGGGCTCGCGCGGCGTCGGCAATGCCATCGGCAGCTTCTTCATCGAACTGGCGAAGCAGGACATGCGCAAGTGGTTCGTCAACCTGCCGGACGAGAACCTCGCCTACTTCCCGGAAGGGACCGACCATTTCGACGATTATGTCGAGGCGGTCGGCTGGGCGCAGGACTTTGCGGCTCTGAACCGGCGCATGATGATGACCAACGTCATCCGCGCGCTCCGGACGCAGATCGCCAAGCCGTTCGATGCCGAGCTGGAGGCGGTCAACTGCCATCACAATTATGTGACGCGGGAAAACCACTTCGGCGAGAATGTCCTGGTCACCCGCAAGGGCGCCGTACGCGCCGCCAAGGGGGCGCTGGGCATCATCCCGGGCTCGATGGGCGTCAAGTCGTTCATCGTGCGGGGCTTGGGCAATCCGGAATCGTTCGACAGCTGCTCGCACGGCGCTGGCCGCGTGATGTCGCGGACGGCGGCCAAGAAGGCGGTGACGCTCGCCGAGCACATCGCCGACACGGAGGGCGTCGAGTGTCGCAAGGACGAGGGCGTCATCGACGAGACGCCCAAGGCCTACAAGTCGATCGAGGCGGTGATGGCGGCGCAGGCCGACCTCGTCGAGATCGTCCATACGCTGAAGCAGGTGGTGTGCGTGAAGGGCTAGCCCTTCGCCGCACCACCCATTTTCCGGACCACCGAAATGACGCCCGTACTCGACACTGCGATCGCACCTGAGATCCGCCGCGACGTCGAAGCCCGTCTCTTGCGGATCGAGGCGAACAACGACGTGCGCCTGTTGATGGCGGTCCAGTCCGGCTCGCGGGCCTGGGGCTTCCCATCACCCGATAGCGATTACGACGTGCGCTTCGTCTACGCGCGACGGCGCGACTGGTATCTGTCGCTCACCGCCGGCCGTGACGTGATCGAGACGCCGATCGAGGACAAGATCGATCTCGACGGTTGGGACGTACGCAAGGCGCTGGGGCTATTGCTCAAATCGAACGCCGTCGTCAGCGAGTGGATCGAATCCCCGATCCGCTATCGCGTCGACGATCCGGTCGTTGCGAAACTGGCGAGGCTTGCCGACGAACTGCTCGATCCGCGCGCGCTTGCGCATCACTATCCCAATCTCGGTCGGAACACCGCTGATCGCTGGCTCGACGGCCCCGGCGACGTGCCGGTGAAGAAGTATTTCTACGCTCTTCGTCCCGCACTCGCGATCCGCGCACTTCGGACAGATGCGCGCACTCGGCCGCCGATGAACCTGCAGGCGCTGATCGTGGCCTGCGATCTGCCGACGGGAATAGTCGAGCAGATCGGCATGCTCGTCGAGGCGAAGGCGCGCACCAACGAACGCGCGAGCGGCACCCGCCTGCCCGATCTCGACGCGCTGATCCGCGCCGAACTCGCAGCCGTCGCCGATCTTCCGGCCGCAATCCCTCGCCCGGAACTGGCAGAGCGCGCAAACAGTCTCTTTCTGGACCTCGTGAACACATGATCGTCATTGATGGATCGGAAGGCGAAGGCGGCGGACAGGTCGTACGCAATGCGTGTGCCCTGTCGCTCGTCACCGGCACGCCGTTTCGGATCTTCAACGTCCGCGGCAAGCGGAAGAAGCCGGGGCTCATGCGCCAGCATGTGACCGCGATCGAAGCTGCGTGCCGGATCGGCGGCGGGGAATGCCAGGGTCTCGCAGTCGGATCGTCCGAAGTGACCTTCCGGCCTGGCTCGGTCTCGCCTGGCGACTATCGCTTCGCGGTTGGCACGGCGGGCAGCACCGCACTTGTCCTGCAAACGGTGCTGATGCCGCTGATCCTCGCCGACAAGCCGTCGCAGCTCGTCCTCGAAGGCGGCACGCACAACATGCTGGCGCCGCCGTTCGAGTTCCTGGCGCGCGCGTTCCTGCCGATCCTCAACCGGATGGGGCCGAAGGTCGAGGCACGGCTGGTCCGCCACGGTTTCTATCCGCGCGGGGGTGGTCGGATAGAGGTCGAGATCACGCCTGCGGCGCTCACGCCGGTCGAATGCGTCGAGCGCGGCCCGTTGATCGAGCACAGCGCGTGCGCATTGTTCGCGGCGTTGCCGATCGAGATCGCGGAGCGCGAGATCGCGTTCGTGCGTGCCGGGCTCGGCTGGTCCGAGCGCGAGGCCTATGTCCGCGAATTGCCGGCCGATCAGGGGCCTGGCAACGTGCTCCTGCTGGAGGCGGCATTCGAGCATGTGACCGAGATCGTCTGTGGTTTCGGTCAGCTCGGCGTGCCGGCCGAACGGGTCGCCAAGACGGCGGTCGGCCGGATGCGCGGCTACCTCGCGTCCGAGGCGTTTGCTGGTCCGTATCTCGCGGATCAACTCCTCCTGCCGTTTGCACTCGCCGGCGGCGGTGCGTTCACGACGGTGAAGCCGAGCCAGCACAGCCTGACTGCAGTGGACATCATCGCGCGTTTCACCGGAATGGGCTGCACCTTTGCGCCGAGCGCAAACGGCGCGCATCTGGTGTCGCTCGAACCGAAGACGTTGCCGGCGTAACGGTTTTACGCTATCGGCCGCGCACGCACCGGACGATCCGGCGCGAGACTCGGAGACAAACATTGCTGGACCTCACCGCCATTCGCGGTGCCAAGGCCAGCGGTTTCCGGCCCTTCTCCTAGGCGTCCCCACGACGCTGCGGCCGGGCCGAACCGCCGCCGCAGCACCTCGATCGATCTGAACGGAACGATGCCGTCGCGCCCTGTGCGCGAGGGCCAGAGACATGTGGGTTTATCATGGACGAACAGGGTATCGTACGGAGCATGATGCTCCGGATAGGGCGCGGCGTGTCCGCGTCCTCGCCGCTCGCGAGCGCGGCACTCGAATGGGCGCGGCCGCACGCCGCCTGGTTGTTCGGGCCCGGGTCCGAGCCGCCGGCCGAACTGGACTGGGATCGGCTGACCGTCGGCATCGCGAGCGCGGTGGCGACCGCCGAGGTGCGTCCGCATACCCTGCAGCTTGCCGATGAGTTGAGTGATCTCCTGGCGCTCACCGGCTTCGACGATGCGTTACTGGCGCTGATGATCGCATGCGATCGGTTGCCGCGCGTCAGCGCACTTTCGGCGATTGCGACGCGCCATGGCCATGATCTGCCGACCCTGCTTGGCGAACTCGCCGGCGCCGAGCCTAACGACGCGGAGCGCGCCGTTCGCCGCAGCCCGCTGCTGCGTCTCGGACTGATGGGCTTCGTCGCCAACCGGCAGGGCCATATCGAGGTCGACATCCGCTGGTCGCTCGATCGCCTGCTCGATCGCGCGCCGGCGGCCGGATCGGAGATGATCGACATACTGGTTGGCCAACGTCAGCGAGCCATGCTCGGCATCGCGGATTTCGCGCATGTCGACGATGTCGATTTCCTCGTCCGTCTGCTGCGCGGCGCCATCGACGAGCGCGCGACAGGCATCAACATCCTGGTTCATGGCCCGCCCGGTACCGGCAAGACCGAACTCGCGCGGACGCTTGCGGCCGCAGCTGGCCTCGATCTTCACGCGATCGGCGAAGCCGATGAGGATGGTGAAGAGCCGAACCGATGGGACCGGGTCAACGCGCTTCAGGTCGCCCAGCGCCTGCTTGGGGAAAGTGGGAAGGCTGTCCTGCTGTTCGACGAGATGGAGGATCTGATCGGCGAAGCACGGCCGAGCGGCGGCGACTGGTTTGCCAAGCGCGAGGGCAGCAAGGTCTTCGTCAACCGGATGCTAGAGGCGAACCCGGTGCCGGTGATCTGGACCACCAATGCGATCGGCAACGTCGACAACGCGATCCTGCGCCGGATGAGCTTCGTGCTGCAGCTTGCCTTGCCGTCGCGCAAGACCGGATTGCGCATACTGGACCGGGTCGCGGTGGACGAGCGAGTAAGTCCTGGCGCGCGTTTCGGTGAACTGCTCGAGATCGCGCCCGAGACGGCGACGGTGCTGCGCGTCGCCGCGCGCGCCGGGCGGCTGGCCGGAGAGCCGGATGGCGGCGCGCGACCGGCGGAGGCGCTGGTCCGATCGCTGCGCGGTGGCGAGCTGCCACTTGGCGGTCCCGGATCGCTCGATCTCGACCTGTTCGAGACCGACCTGTCGCTCCAGACACTGTTCGAGGCGACAGCGCAGACCGAGGCGGTGGACGTCTCGCTGCTGCTCACCGGGCCGCCCGGCACCGGCAAGACGGCGCTCGCCTATCATTTCGCCCGCGCGCTCGACCGGCCGCTGTTGGTGAAGCGTGCATCCGACCTGCTGTCCAAATGGGTGGGCGAGACCGAGGCGCGGATCGCCGGGGCCTTCGCCGAGGCACGCCAGCGGGGCGCCGTGCTGCTGTTCGACGAGGCGGATTCGCTGCTGTTCGATCGCACCACCGCGCGCACCAGTTGGGAGGTGGGGCAGGTCAACGAATTGCTGACGTGGCTCGATCGTCATCCGCTGCCGGTTGTTGCCGCCACCAACCATGCCGGCAGGCTCGACCCCGCGACGCTCAGGCGTTTCGTGTTCAAACTTAGCCTCGGACCGCTCGGGCGCGAGCGGGCGGCGCGTGCTTTCGAGCATTTCTTCAGCCTTCCCGCGCCGCTGGCGCTCCGTCATGTCACGAACCTGACGCCGGGAGACTTTGCCGTGGTGGCGCGACAGTTGCGATGGGATGCGACATCGGACGAGCTGGAGATCGTCCGCCGCTTGCAGATAGAGGCTGCAGTGAAGCCCGGCAGCGCTGGCCGGATCGGCTTTTAATGGAGCGGGCAGGGGATATCATCGCGCCGAGGCAGGGGAGGGTTTGCCCAACCACAACGCCGTCATATTCTGTCCGACGAAGGCTTGCGGCCGATCATGCGGGGCCGATCGTGCGGCGAAGGAAGTCGCCTACGTGGTCGCGATAGTCCAAGTCGCGTAGATTGCAGATTGCGGCATGATCGCCGTGTGGAACGAGCCATAGCGCACGCAACCCGGACGCGGCCGCGGCCATGTGCCGGCTCTCGTCCGGCGGCGTCGAACGATCTTCCTCTCCTCCGATCACGAAGACCGGCCCTCGATACTGTTTCAGCGCGTCGCGCGGAGACAGGCGCGAAGGCCAGACACCGTAGCGCGGCAGCGACTGGTAACTGAGCAGCGGCTCGAGAAGCCAGGCAGGCCCCGCGGTGAGACGCTCCGCGAGGCGATTGCGGATGGCGTGACGGATGTCTGGATAGACCGCCTGGAGGATCAGCGCGTCCGCTGGAACGGGCCCTTGCGCCCCCAGCAGGGTGGCGGCGCCGCCAAGCGAAATGCCGATGATCGCGACAGGGGCGCCCTTCTGCGCGTGCTTGAGCCAGTCGAGGGCGACGCGCGCGTCGGCAGCCTCGCGCAGGCCGAAACTACGCGCCGCCACAGTCGATCCTCCGTGGCCCCGGAAATCGATCGCGAGGGTCGCGTAACCGCGCTGCGAGAGCCACGCGGCGTTCGCCGCCGTGGCCTCGCGTGAGGCTCCGACGCCGTGGAGAAGCAGGATTGCGGGCGAGGCGCCCGTCCGCCCTGGCCTATAGGTTGCCGCGATCCGGACGCCGTCTGCCGTCTCGAGAAACAGGTCGCGTGCGGGCGGCGCGGCGGCACGAACCGGCGATACGCTTCCCCGCACGAGGAGCGAGCCCGCGATCCAGCACAGTGCCAGGCTGATCAAGCCGAATAGGCCGATCGCCCCCAAGATCGCCCTCGTCCCCAACTGGTCTCCCTTCTGACCAACCATGGCCCGTTCAATCCCGGTCGAAATACCCCGTGCGAAGAAAGGTCGATGTCTGCGCGGCGACGCGACGATCGTAGACCATGAGCGTGTGGGAGACCGGCAGCACGATATGGTCGCGCATGCCCGCGACCCGCGTGGACGCGACCGAGACCTTGCCGTCATTCGGGCGCGGCAAGACCATCCTCGGGAAGATCGGATCCAGCGGGCGGTCGCCGGCGATGACGCCGAGATCGAAATCGACCACGCCGAGCAGCGCCTCGTCGGCCGACGTTCTGGCCGTGCGGAGATGCGCGCCGACCGGTCCCAGCAACGGGCGGTGCAGCTGTAAGAGGAAGAGCAGGTCCGCCCACTCGCTGCCGCCGTTGGGCGGTGCCAGCATGACGACGCGGCCGAGTCCGTCGGGGCGATGGCTGGCAAGTAGTGCGCGGGCGACGAGGCCGCCGAGCGAGTGGGTGACGATATGCACCGGCCCCTGACATCGCGGCGCGAATGCCGACACGCCCGGTGCCAGATGATCGACGATCGCTGCCATCGACCGGCCGTGGCGACCATAATCCGGCGCCATCGTCTCGAAGCCTTCGCGAGACAATGCGCCGGCAAGGGTCCGGAGCGACCGTCCGGTTCGGCCGTGACCGTGGAGCAGGATGACTCCACCTGTCATTGCCGGGCCGACATCCGCCATGTCACCGAGCCGCAGCGATCGACTCGCGAACGCGCGACAGGGCGGTCGCCAGCGGCTCCGCCTCACCCATCAGTGCGAAGGTGCCGTTCAGCGCAAACGTGCAATGGCCATGCACGGTGGCGATCAGCGATCGCGCCAGGCGGGGCGCGTCGCTGTGTGCGCGATCGGGTAGCACGGCTGTGACCTCGCGCAGCACGAGCTCGGTGAGCTCCCCGCGCTGCGCGGCTTCTTCGTCCGGCATCGCAACGTCGGCGGGCAGGCGGTGATCATAGATCGCCATCCAGACATTCCGATTTTCCCGCGCGAAACTGAAATACGCCTCGACCAGCACCGCAATGCGATCGCCGTCTGCATTCGCAAGCAGGGCGCGCAAATGCTCCGACCAGAACTGGAAGGTGCGCGTGTTGATCGCGAGCACCAACCGGTCATGCGTGCCGAACACGTTGTAGATCGTGCCGATCGAATAGCCGATCCGCTTCGCCACTTCGCGCGCGGAGAAGCGGGCGAAGCCCACCTCGGCCATATGCTTGTGCCCTTCGGCGATGATGAGCCGCGAAAGCTCCTCGCGGCTGTGATCGGATCGTCTGCCCATAGCGAGGGTATAGGGTATTAATTGAACGCCGTCTAATTATTTTATTGAACAGTGATCAATTCCAGTTTAGTGAGCTGGCGATCAAATGGAGTCGTCGTCATGCAGATACTCGTGCTGGCTGGTCTGATCGTCGCGATGATCGCATTGTGGCGGCAACTCGGCGCGCTGCGCGGCCGCATCGAACTGCTGGAAATGGTGGGCGCGCAAACGGCGTGGTCCGAGCCCGCACCTCGGCGCGAAGCGCCGTCGCCTCGCTCGGTGGCGACGATCACCAGGCAGGCCCCGCCCGTTGACCGACGCCCGGAGCCTGCGATGTCTCCACCTTCCGATCCGCCGGTCGAGCCCGAGGTGGCCGCAGCGCCGGCCAAGCCCACCTTCGTCCGGCCCGGGTTCGAGGAGATGTTCGGCCGGCGCCTGCCGATCTGGGCGGGGGGCGTGACGCTCGCAGTGGCGGGCGCGCTGATCGTCCGCTTCTCGATCGACGCCGGGTTGTTTCCGCCCGTCGTGCGTGTCCTGGGTGGTCTGTTGTTCGGCTGTGGACTGCTCGGTGCCGCGGAATACGCGCATCGCCAAACCGGCCGGGTGCGCGATCCGCGCGTCGCACAGGCGCTCGGCGGCGCGGGGATCGCAAGCCTCTATGCAAGTATCCTGATCGCCTCGAATCTCTACCATCTCGTCGGCCCGCTGGTGGGGTTCCTCGGCCTCGCGGGCGTGACGGCCGCGGCATCGGGCCTTGCGGTGCGTCTCGGTGCGCCGAGCGCCCTACTCGGCCTGGTCGGCGGCCTCGCGGCACCGGCGCTCGTCGGTGGCGGCCCCGCCAACATCCCGCTACTCGCCACATATCTCGCGCTCGTCGTCGGGGGCCTGTGCGCGCTCTCGCGCCGGCAGCGCTGGGCATGGCTCGGCATGAGTGCGCTGGTCGGCGGCTTCGGCTGGGGCGGCGTGCTCATCCTCGGCGGTGCTCTGAATGGCGTCGCGACCGCTTCCATCGGCACCTACCTGCTGCTGCTGGGCCTGGCTTTCCCGTTCCTGGGCATGGGCGGCTTGCATGATCGCGTTATCCGTACCGTCAGCTGTCTTCTGGCTGCGCTGGAGATGGCCGCGCTGGTTGCCACCGGCGGCTTCGCGATGCTCAACTGGGGCCTGTTCGGGCTGCTCTCGGTCGCGATCATCTGGCTGGCGCGACGCGATGCGCGGCTCGCCGACGTGCCGGCTGTAGGCCTTGCCGTCGTGCTGGCGCTGCTCGCAGCGTGGCCGCATCCCACGGTCGCGCACTTCGCGGTGGTGATGATCCCGGTGGCGCTGATCTACGGCGGGCCGACATTCAGAGTCCTGTGGCGCCGCGATACTGCCCGGAGTGCGGCGGCGCAGATCGCCGCCATCGGATTTGCGGGGCTGGTCCTGCCGCTGCTGCACTTCCACCGCGTCGACGATGGGATGGGGTTGCTGTTCGGCGGCCTCGCACTGGTCTGCGCGGCGTTGCCGGGTGGGGCGGCGCTGCTCGGCTGGCGCACGGACACGCGTCACACCGATACCCGTTTTCCGCTGCTCGCGACGTCGGCTGCATTCCTCGTCGCTGCAGCCGGTATCCTGGCGCTGCCGCTGTGGAGCGTGCCGATGCCGGTTGCCGCCGTTGGACTTGGCCTGCTGCTGACTGGCAGGGCCTCACACGACCTTCGGCTGGAGCCGGGCGCATGGACGCTGGCCGGCTTGTCCGTCCTGCTGCTGGGGCTCGATTACCGGGTGCTGGACGAGATGGTGCGCGCTTGCGGCGGTTTCTCCGATTTCTCCGATCCCTTTCCGCTCGCCGTCTCGGTCGCGCGCTGGTCCGGCCTGTCGGCGATGCTGGCCGCCTGCGCGTGGAGGGGGCGCCAGCCAGTGGCGAAGGCCGCCGCCCAGGTGCTGGTCGTCCTGACCGGCTATGTCGCAATGACCCAGTTCGTCCCCGTCTCCCTGTTGCCGCTGCTCCCTGCGCTCGGACTGATCGGCGTGGCCGTGTGCGACCGCGCGCTGGTCGACGCCCGGCTGCTGCCCGCCGCGATGACGTGCGTGGGGCTGAGCCTGCTCTGGGCAACAGAGCCACTCGCCCTCTGGGCCGCACCCGCGATCCGCTCGCTCGCCGGCGCACCGATCCTGTCGCCCTCGCTTCCCGTTTTGCCGGACGTCCTGCTGAAACTCTTGCTGCCGGCAATGGCGATCGCGGCGGCGCTGTGCCTTTCGCGCTTTGCCCGGGGAGCATGGATCGCCGCCACCGGTCTTGCGTCGTTGCTGGGTGGGGTCGCCTTGCACATCCTCTACACCCACGCCTTCTGCCTGGCCTCCAGCGCCGACTTCATCCGGTCGGGCGTCGCCGAGCGGACGATATGGGAGGCGCTGCTACTTGGTATGGCCATCCTGCTCTGGCAGGTCGGGCGGCGCCGCCAGCACCTTGCGCCGGTCGCAATCGGCTTCGGCACCGCGTCATTCGCGCATGCCCTCTGCTATTCGTTCCTTCTCCATGATCCGCTCTGGACGCAGCAGGCAGTCGGGGTCTGGCCGCTCCTGAACTGGCTGCTGCCGTCCTACGCATTGCCGCTCTTCGCCATCTGGCTTGCCGGTCGCGCCATGCCGGATCTGGCCGCACGCCATGACAGGGCTCGATCGATCGTCCAGGTGGTGCTGATCCTTCTGTTTGCTGCCTCGCAGCTTCGCCAGGCCTTCCACGGCAGCCTCCTCACCGTGCCGGGCGTCACCGCGTCCGAAGACGTGCTGCGATCGATCGGCGCGATAGTCATCGCGATCGGCTTCCTGCTCTGGGGTATCCGGCGAGCCTCTCAGGAATGGCGGATCGGGTCGCTGGTTCTGATGCTGGCGGCGGTCGGCAAGGTCTTCCTGATCGACGCCGCCGGGCTGGACGGGCTGACGCGGATCGCCTCGTTTGCCGCACTCGGCTTCAGCCTGATCGGGATCGGCTGGCTCTACAGCCGCTATCTCAAGGCCGGTCCGCTCTTAACGGCGCACGAATGACTCGTCCGCTACACATCCACTCGGGTCCAGGGGTAAATCATGTCCGCACCGGCTTTCTCGCTGCTCGGCAGGCGTCGCTTCGCGCCGCTGTTCGTCACCCAGTTCCTGGGTGCCTTCAACGACAACCTCTATCGCTCGGCGATGCTGTTCCTGGTCTCCTTCACCCTCTACCGCGGCGAGGCGGACAGGGCGGCGCTGGTCGCCGTGATCGCCGGCGGGGTGTTCATTCTACCCTATTTTCTGTTTTCCTCGGTTGCAGGCCAGTTGGCCGATCGCCGCGACAAGGCGCGTGTCGCACAGGGCGTGAAGCTCGCCGAGATCGCGATCATGGCCTTGGGGGCGCTCGCGCTCTCGAGCGGATCGATGCTTCTGCTCATGACCGTGCTGTTCGCGATGGGCGTCCACTCCACCGTGTTCGGGCCCGTCAAATATTCGATCCTGCCGCAGCATCTGTCCGAGACCGAACTGATGGGAGGCACCGGGCTGATCGAGGCCGGGACCTTCCTTGCCATTCTCGCAGGACAACTCGCCGGCGGTTTGCTGCCAACCACGATCGCGATGAAAGCGATGTTGGGGGTTGCCGTCTTCGGCCTCGCGATCAGTATGCTGATCCCTGCCGCGCCGGCAGGCACCGACCGCCCCGCGATCGAATATGATCTCGTCCGCTCGACGGGCCGGATCGTCGCGCATGCAGGTCGCAACCGGACTCTGTTCCTGGTGATTCTCGGTATCACCTGGTTCTTTTCGCTCGGCGCGGTTCTGACCCAGCAGTTCGTGCCGCTGGTCGGCCATCTCAACGCCACGCCTGAAGTCGGCGCGCTGTTCCTCGGCCTGTTCTCGGTCGGCGTCGCAATCGGCTCGCTGCTCGTCAGCCGTCTGCTCGGCGGCGAGATCTCGGCGCGCTACGTGCCAGTGTCGGCGCTCATATTGGCGCTGGCGGTTATAGACATGGGTGCGACCGTCCATGGGCTCACCCCGGCTGCCGCCACGATCGGTGTGCGCGGCTTCCTGGGAGCGCCGGAGAGCTGGCATCTCATTGCCGACCTGCTCGCCGTCGCGATCGCCGGCGGCGTGTTCATCGTGCCGCTCTACGCGCTGCTCCAGACGCTTGGCGATCCGGCGAGCCGTTCGCGCGACGTCGCGGCCAACAACATCGTCAACGCCGCGGGCATGGTGCTGGTGTCTGCGGTCGTCGGCTTCATCCTGTGGTCGGGCGCGGGGAGCGCGACGCTGTTCGTGATGCTCGGGGCGTTCGGGCTGGTCGTCGCGCTGATCGCCTGTGCGCTGCTGCCCGAGACCGTTTTCAAGGGGCTGGTCCGCGCGACACTGCGTCTGCTCTACCGGGTCGAGCTGTCGGGGGCCGACAACATGCCGAGACCCGGCGAGCGTGCCGTCGTCGTCGTCAACCACGTCTCCTTCCTCGATGGACTGCTGCTTGCATCCTTCCTGCCCGGCAAGCCGACCTTCGCGGTCCATACCCGCATCGCGCGCGCCTGGTGGGTGAAGCCGTTCCTCAAGATGTTCGACGCTTTTCCGGTCGATCCGACCAATCCGATGGCGGCCAAGGCGATGGTCAAGGCCGTGCGCGAGGGACGGACGCTGGTGATCTTCCCCGAAGGCCGCATCACTGTCACCGGCGCACTGATGAAGGTGTTCGACGGTCCGGGCATGGTCGCCGACAAGGCTGATGCGCCAATCATCCCGGTGCGCATCGATGGCGCGCAATATTCGCCCTTCTCCCGGCTCAAGGGCAAGGTGCGTACGCACGCTTTCCCGAAGATCACGCTTACCGTGCTGCCGCCGCGCCGCTTTGCGATCGAAGGCGGGACGTCCGCGCGCGAGCGGCGTGCGATCGCCGGACGCCGTCTCTACGACGAGATGAGTGCCATGATCTTCGCGACCTCCAATGCCAAGCGCTCGCTGTTCGAGGCACTTCTGGACGCGGCGGACATCCATGGCCGCACATCGCCGGTAGCCGAAGACGTCAAGCGCGAGCCGCTCACCTATAGCCGCCTCATCACCGGTTCGCTGGCGTTGGGCCGTGCGCTGTCACCTCATACCCGGCAGGGCGAGGCGATCGGGGTGCTGCTGCCCAACGTCAATGGCGTGGTCGCCTCATTCTTCGCGCTCCAGGCGACCGGCCGCGTGCCGGCGATGCTCAACTACACCGCCGGGCTCGCCAACCTGCGGGCCGCCTGCACCGCGGCCGACATCAAGACGATCATCACCGCGCGTGCGTTCGTCGACCAGGCCAAGCTCGGCGAGATCGTCGCGGCGCTTGGCGCAGATCACAAGATCCTCTGGCTGGAGGATATTGCGGCGACGATCGGCACCGCGGCAAAGCTACGGGCGCTGTTCGCCACCCGCTTCGCTCGCAGCGCACATCGGCGCATGAAGATCGATCCCGCGAGTCCAGCGGTCATCCTGTTCACCTCGGGATCGGAAGGCCTGCCCAAGGGCGTCGCGCTCAGCCACTTTAATCTGCTCTCGAACTGCCTGCAGCTCGCCGCACGGATCGACTTCAATCCGACCGACATCGTTCTCAATGCGCTGCCGGTCTTCCACAGCTTCGGGCTGACCGGCGGCACGCTGCTGCCGATCTTCAATGGTATCAAGACGGTGCTCTATCCGAGCCCGCTCCACTACCGGATCGTCCCCGCGCTCGCCTATGACGCCAATGCGACGATCCTGTTCGGCACCGACACCTTCCTTGCCGGCTATGCGCGGATGGCGAGCCCTTACGACTTCTATGCGATCCGCTACATTTTCGCCGGTGCCGAGAAGGTGCGCGACGCGACGCGCGCGGCCTATGCCGAGCGCTTCGGGCTACGGATCCTGGAAGGCTATGGTGCGACCGAGGCCGGTCCGGTCATCGCGGTCAACACGCCGATGCATTTCCGTGCCGGTACCGTCGGACGCCTCCTGCCGGCGATCGAGGCGACGCTGGAGCCCGTGCCCGGTATCGACGACGAGGGCGGCAGCGTCGGCCGTCTCGCTATTCGCGGGCCAAATGTCATGGCCGGCTATTACAGGACCGATGCACCGGGCTTGCTCCAGCCGCTGGCTGATGGCTGGCACGACAGTGGCGACATCGTGAAGATCGACGCGGAAGGGTTCGTCGCGATCCGCGGTCGCGCCAAGCGTTTCGCCAAGATCGGCGGGGAGATGATCTCGTTACCTGCCGTCGAGGGCTATGCCGCCGCGGTCTGGCCCGGCAACGACCACGCTGTCGTCGCCCGTCCTGATCCGCGCAAGGGCGAGCAACTGGTGCTGTACACCACTACGAAACAGGCTGACGTGAAGGCCCTGCAGGCCTGGGCCAGGGAGAACGGCGTGTCGGAACTGGCGCTGCCGCGCGAGGTGCGGTTAGTCGATGCGCTTCCTGTATTGGGCACCGGCAAGCTCGACTATGTCACGATGACCGACATGGCCGCCGCCGCACCGACGGACAGTGCGAAGGCAACCGACGACGTCGAGATCACAGACTAGCTATAGCTACGCCAGGATAAAGCGACCGACCGTTGACCCTTCTCTATCGGAAATTCCGGGACTTCAACTTCAATGTATCGATGTGGAGATCGTCGATGTAGATATCGCGCGGTGCGATGCCGCGCGGCCTCCCGTCCCGGGGATCCGGACCAGCGCCGTTCTTGGCGCCGTCGCCTCGGCCATGCTGGATGCGAAGTGGCTGGTCGCCCTGGCCGAGCGCGGCAAGCATGTCGGACAGATCGTAGAGTTTTTTCGCGATGACGTGGATGACCTCGCCCTCCCGCTGGACCTGGCCATAGACGCCCAGCATCCGCGCACCCATCACGATGCGACGATGCGCGTCGAACAGACGCTCCCAGACGATGACGTTGGCGATCCAGCCTTCGTCCTCGATCGTGATGAACATCACGCCCTTGGCGCTGCCGGGTCGCTGTCGGACCAGCACCAGCCCCGCGATCGAGACATAGCGGCCATCCTTGGTGTCGCGCAGACCGAGACATGGGGTCACCTTGCGTGCCATCAGTCCGTCGCGGAGGAAGGCGACTGGATGCTGGCGCAGGCTCAAGCCCACATGGCTGTAATCCGCGACGACCTCGCGACCTTCGCTCATCGGCTTCAACGGCACAGCCGTTTCGCTGATCTCCGGCAGCAGCATCTGCTCGCGCGCCGCCGCCGCCGCGAACAGCGGAAGCGGCTCATCGCGCAGCGCCTTGATCGCCCATAGCGCCTCGCGGCGCGCGAGCTTCATCGTCGGACGGAACGCATCGGCCTCCGCCAGCAGCCGGAGGCTTGCGGCATTCGCGCCGGATCGCCGCCATACCTCCTCGATGCTGGTGAAGGGCGTTTCGGCGCGCGCGGCGACGATTTTGGCGGCCTCGGCGGTCGGCAGCTTGTCGACCTGGCGGAAGCCGAGCCGCACCGCGAAGCGATCCTCGCCGACCGGTTCGAGCGTGCAGTCCCAGCGGCTATGGTTGATGTCTATCGGCCGCACCTCGACACCGTGCTCGCGTGCATCGCGGACGATTTGCGCTGGCGCGTAGAAACCCATCGGCTGCGAGTTGATCAGCGCTGCGCAGAAGACGTCGGGATGCCAGCATTTGAGCCAGCTGCTCGCATATGCGAGGATCGCGAAGGACGCGGCGTGGCTCTCGGGAAATCCGTAGCTGCCGAAGCCCTCGAGTTGGGTGAAGGTCTTGTCGGCGAACTCCTCTGTATAGCCGCGCTCGACCATGCCCGAGACGAGCTTGTCCTTGAACTTGGAGACGCCGCCGGTGAATTTGAACGTCGCCATCGCGCGACGCAGTTGATCGGCTTCGCCGGGCGTGAAGCCCGCGCATTCGATCGCGATCCGCATCGCCTGTTCCTGGAACAGCGGCACGCCCAGGGTCTTGCCGAGCACCTGCTCAAGTTCGGGCTTGGGATAGACGACGGGTTCGGTGCCGGCACGTCTGCGCAGATAGGGATGCACCATGTCGCCCTGGATCGGGCCGGGCCGCACGATCGCGACCTCGATGACGAGATCGTAGAAGGTCCGCGGCTTGATGTGCGGGAGCATGTTCATCTGCGCCCGGCTCTCGATCTGAAAGACGCCGAGCGTGTCGGCCTTACGGATCATGGCATAGGTGCGCGGATCCTCGGGCGGGATCGAGGCGAGATCCAGCGCTATGTCCTTGACGCTGCTGAGCAGGTCGAAGCCCTTCTTCATGACCGTCAGCATGCCGAGCGCGAGGCAGTCGACCTTCATCATCTTCAAGGCGTCGATATCGTCCTTGTCCCACTCGATGATTTGACGGTCGGGCATGGCCGCGGGCTCGATCGGGACCATCTCGTCCAGCCGGTCGCTGGTCAGCACGAAGCCGCCGGGATGCTGGCTGTGATGGCGCGGCGTCCCGATCAGCTCCTTCGCGAGATCGAGCGCGAGCCGGATCCGCCGCTCCTCGGGATCGAGGTTGAGCTCCGTCACATGCTTGTCGGGCACGCCGTCTTCGCTGAACCCCCAGGTCTGCGACGACAGCGCCTTGGTCAGGTCGCGCGGCAGCCCCAGCGCCTTGCCGACGTCGGCGATCGCGCCCTTGGTCTTGTAGCGGATGAAGGTCGCACACAGCGCTGCATGGTTTCGTCCATAGGTGTCCATCACCCATTGGAGCACGATCTCGCGCCGCTCATGCTCGAAGTCGACGTCGATGTCGGGCGGCTCCTTGCGCTCCTGGCTGACGAAGCGCTCGAATAGCAGGTCCGAGCGCTCGGGGTCGATCGAGGTGATGCCGAGCACATAGCAGACCGCCGAATTGGCAGCCGAACCGCGCCCCTGGCAGAGGATGTCGCGGCTACGCGCGAAGCGCACGATCGAGTTCACGGTGAGAAAGTAGGGGGCATATTCCATCGTCGCGATAAGCGCGAGTTCGTGGCGGAGCGCCTTCTCGACCTTCGCTGGCAGGCCCTCGGGATAGCAGGCGGTCGCTGCCTCCCAGGTCAGTCTCTCCAGCGTCTGCTGAGGACCCAGGCCTAAGATCGAGGTCTCATCGGGGTAATGATAGTCGAGATCGTCGAGCGAGAAGCGGCAGCGGTCGCCGATCTCCAGCGCGCGGCTGAGGGCCTCGGGGTAGTTGCGGTACAGCCGGTGCATCTCGGATGCCGGGCGCAGATAGCGATCGGCATAGCGTTCGCGGCGGTCGCCGAGGTCATCGATCGTGCATTTGTGGCGGATGCAGGTCATCACCTCATGGAGCGGGCGGCGGTGCGGATGATGATAGAGGACGTCGCCGGTGACCACGGCTGCGACACCCGATTTGACCGCAAGGTTCGACAGGTCATGGAGGCGCAGTTGATCGCCGGGACGCCTGCGGATCGTCAGCGCGAGATAGGCGCGGTCGGCGAAGATCTGCGCGAAGCGGGGCAGCAGCGCCGCGGCGTCGTCAACCTCGCCGGGAAGCAGGATCGCAAGCAGCCCTTCCGCCCATTCCGTGACATCGTCCCAGCCGAGCAGGCATTTGCCCTTGCCGCCGCGGCGCTTGCCGACCGTCAGCAGGCGGCACAGCCGGCCGTAGCCCGCCCGGTCGAGCGGGTAGACCAGCAGCGACGATCCATCGGTCAGGTGGATCCGGCAGCCTACGATCAGGCGGACGCCGGTGACCTTGGCGGCCTCATGCGCACGGACGATCCCGGCGAGCGAATTGCGGTCGGTGATCGCCAACGCCTCGATCCCGCAAGCCTCGGCCTGCGCGAACAGCTGCTCGCAGCTGCTTGCCCCGCGCAGGAAGGTGAAGTGCGAGGCGCAGTGCAGCTCCGCATAACGAGGCGCTACCTCTGCCATCAGGCGAACAGCCCGTGGAGGAACCAGGCCTGCGTGCCGGTCGCTGCGTCCTCGCCGTCACCGTTGCGATATATCCAGTAGCGCGCGCCGGCCTCATCCTCGACCATGAAATAGTCGCGGACGCCGAGCATCTCCGCGTCGCACGTCACCCATTCGCCGTAGATGCGCTCTGGCCCGTCGGCGCGCTTCACGCGGCGCCGCGTGCCACGCCAGGTGAAATGGACCGGTGGGTTGTCAGGCAACAGCGCCATCGTCTCGATCGGCTCGGGGCGTACGAGAAGACGGGGTGGACGCGGCCAATGCACCGGCCAGCGCAATGTCGTCGCGTCCGCCATCGGTGCGACGCGCACCACCGATCGCTCGGGCACGTCGCTGGGCCTGGCGGCGACGCGGAACAGCCGCTCTTCGCCGACACGGTTGCCGAGGATGTCGACCAGCGCTGCGACATCGGGACGCGCCGCCTCACCGAGGCTCGACATCGCTTGCAGACCCAAGGGCTCGGCCGACTGCGCGGTCAGCGTCATCGTCTCGACGCCAAAGCCCGGATCGATGGTGTCGAGGCGGTCGCACATCAGTTTGACGAGGCGCCGGTGGTCGCGCGTCGGGCGCGCCGTGCCGGCGCGGATCTGCTCGATCCGGTTGTCGACACGGTGGAAGCGCAGTTCGAGCCGACGCGCACCGAGGCCCGCCCGTTCGAGCTTCCCGCACAGCTGCGCCACCAGCTTGTCGGTGTAGCGGGTCAGCGTCTCGGGCGCCGCAATGGGTTCGGCGAAGCGCTGGGTGACGCGGATGATCTCGGGTGCCTCGGCGGGCTCGATCGGTTCGGAGATCCGGCCAAACGCCTGGTCGAGCCGGCGACCTATGTCGGACCCGAAGCGCAAGGCGAGCGGCGCACGGGGCGTCGCCTCGAGTTCCGCGATCGTCTCGAAGCCGAGCCGGTTGAGACTGGCGACGGTATCTCCGTCGAGCCGAAGCGCGGCGAGCGGCAGCATCCCGATCGCGTCCGCCTCGGCGCCCTCCGCGACGAGGGCGACCGGGTCACGACCGAAACGGGCTAGTGCATGCGCGGCGCCGTAGGTCCCGGCCATCGCGATCCGTGCCGCCGTGCCGCTTTCGGCGAGGCGGGCTGCGAGATCATCGAGGAACGCGGTGTCGCCGCCGTGGAGATGCGATGCACCCGTCGCATCGAGCATCAGCCCGTCCGGCGGGTCGGCCGCGACGATCGGCACGTAGCGCTGCAGGATCCAGAGCGCGATCTTGCCGAGCCCGGCGTCGTCAGCGTCGCGGTCGGCGTCATGCGTCAGGAGATCAGGGACGAGCGCATGCGCCTGTGTCGCGGCAAGGCCCGATCGGATCCCCAGCGCCTGCGCGGCGAGGTTCGCGGCGGTGACGACGCGGCGGTTGCCGACTTGACCGACGATGGTCAGCGGCGAGTCAGACGGCGGCGCGGTACCCCCAAGCGTGCGTCGCAGCCTGTCCGTCGGCCATGTCGGCAGGAACACAGAGACGACCTTGCGCATCACAGGTTTCCAGCAGAAAATCGGCGCTCTCACCGGCGCGGCAACGGATCAGTTCGACGAACCAGCGGTGGCGTCCGACGCCGGCGACGGGGAGGGGGGAGGAGGGGACCGCGGTCACCCGCCAGCGCGTCGCCGACGCGGTCGGCTGGCCGAAGTCGGCGGCCTCGGTCGCGCGTCGCCATCGCCGTATCGCGATCCCGATCGTGCCCGACGCCTCGGCCGCCAGTTGCAGCCGCCGCGAGGTCGTCATCGACAGGCGCGCGACCTCGGCGACCACCCCGCCGAGGCCGCCATGCCGCAATCCTTCCTCAAAGCAGGCGAGCACCGCGACCTCGTCGCCCGCCTCGACGTAGATCACCCGGTCGGGATCGAGTCCGGCCTGCGCGATCGCGGGCGCGAACAGGTCGGCCTTGGTCATGCACCACAGCACCTGCCCGTCGACGCGTGCGAGGATGCCCGCGGTGAACAGCGCGGCGGCGGCTGCATCGATCGCGCCTGCGGCACCGCCTGCGATCTCGTGCAACGCGCCCAGCGGCAGTCCGCCACCAGGCAGGCGGCCATCCACGGACGCGATCCCGAACGGCAGCACGGTGCGATCCCGTCGATCCTGCGTCTCGATGCGCGCGATCCGGGCGCGCAGTTCGTCGATAGCGGGGCGGGGACCGCACGGTGTCATGGTGCCTCCCGGCTCGATAGTGGACTATGTTCCCTATCTGTTCTATATGGACGGTGTGAGTCAATCGGCCGGAACGGCGTCAAACCCGTCGCCGTCCGCGTCGTCCGCGAAACGATCGAGGAGTCGAGCCATGAGCCGCCTGTGGGACACGTCGCAAATATATGTTCGCACCGAAGTCGACGAGTTGCTGCACGACTATCCCAACCGGGATGTCGCAGCGCTGGCCGAGGCCTTCGAACGGTCGCATCCTGCCTATGAGGGCGATCCCGAGTTCGCGCGCGAGATCGTCGAAGAACTGCGCAAGCGCGCGGCCGCCGGTGTGCGGTTCTGGCCGACGCCGCCCGATCTGGGCGAGATCGAGCGCGAGGTGCGCGCGATCATCACCGCGACGGCGTCGTCACTTCGCGTCGCCGAACCGGAGGCGGCGTGCGAACTCGCTGACGCGCCCGGCTTCTGGTGGCAGCGTATGTGAGCGCGCGCCACGGCGACCCGTGAGGACCCAGGCAACGAGAGCCGATCAGCGATGTGCAACCTCTATTCCGTACAGACGAGCGCCAACGAGATCGCCCGCCATTTCGGCGTGACGGTACCGGTGGCTGCCGACGTGCCGGCAGAGACGATCCGCGGAAGCGCAGGGCTGGTCGTTCGCGAGGCCAGGGGTCGGCGCATATTGCAATCGCTGAGCTGGGGTTTTCCGCGGCAGACCCGCGAGATGCGCGAGCGGGACGAGCCACCCACCCGCGTCAATCTCACCGCCGACCTGACCAACCCGATGTGGAGCGATCTGGTGCGGGATCCCCGCTACCGGTGCCTGATTCCCGCGACGCGGTTTGGCGAGCCGGACGGACCCAAGGGCAAGATGACGCGCACCTGGTACCGGGTTGCCGACGAGCCCTTGTTCGCCTGGGCCGGGTTCGCGCGCAACACGCAGGCCTTCGGTCCCGTCTTCTCGGGCATGACGACGAACAGCAACGATGCGGTCGCCCCGCTCAATCCGCGCATGCCGGTGCTGCTGCGTCCCAACGACTATGAGCGCTGGCTGCACGGGACGGTCCAGGACGTGATCGCCTTCCAGTTCCGCGAGATGTCCGCCGACCGGCTGGCCATCGACCGGACCGACAAGCTCTGGCGAGGGGGCGCGGTCCGGGTCGCGGAGCCCGCGCTGCTGTGATCCGCCGTCGTTGTTCGGCTTCGGCCGTCATGCCATTCTCCGGCCAGTGGACGTAGCGGTCGAGGGGGCCGCCGGCAGGACGGGAGGATGGCATGTGCAACCTGTATACCGAGCGGCTCAGCGCCGCCGAGGTCGCCCGCCATTTCGGCGTGACCTCGGCTCTTCCCAAATCGAACGCGGGGGAGGAGGTCTATCCCGGTGCCACCGGGATGGTCGTCCGCGAGGCAGAAGGCGTCCGCCTGCTCGAGTCGATGACATGGGGCTTCCCGGTGCGGCTGAAGTTCATGAAGCCCGACTCGAAGCCTAGGCCCGTCAACAACATCGCCGATCTGGGCAAGAGCATGTGGGTCGGTCTCGCGCGCAAGCCCGCGTGGCGATGCATCATCCCGGAGACGGCGTTCGCGGAAGCCGAAGGACCGAAGGGCGCCAGGACCCGCACCTGGTTCTCGGTCAAGGATTAGCCGCTGTTCGGCTGGGGCGGTCTCTGGCGCGAAAGCACGGAATGGGGCCCGGTCTATTCAGGCGCGATGACCGATTGCAACGAGGCGATCCGCCCGGTCCATGACCGGATGCCAGTGCTGTTGATGCCGGATGAATATGACCAATGGTTGCGCGGCAGCTTCGACGATCTGCTGGCTTTCCAGAACCGCTGTTTTCCCGACGATCTGATCGAGATGCAGCGCACCGGCGAGCTATGGTCGCGGACCAGCAAGGCGGCGCAGGCGCAGGCCTCGCTGATATGAGGAGGGGTCCATCGCCCGCGCTGCGGGATCAACCGATGGGTCGCGCGTTGTAGCGCTGCCTCTTCGGGGGCGCCTACCGCTCCCGTGGAGAACATGCCTTGTCGAATCCGTCTGCCAGCCCCGTGTTACAGCCCTTCACCCTGGGCGACCTCGAACTGACCAATCGCATCGTCATGGCGCCTCTGACCCGCAGTCGCTCGGACGAGGACGGTGTGCCGCCCGACTTTGCCGCCGACTATTACGGGCAGCGCGCGAGTGCCGGTCTCATCATCACCGAGGCGACCAACATCTCGCCCCAGGCCCGCGGCTATGCCATGACGCCCGGGATCTGGTCGGATGCACAGGTCGCGGCGTGGCGGCCGGTCGTCGACCGGGTTCATGGTCGTGGCGGGAAAATATTCCTTCAGCTTTGGCACACGGGACGGATTTCGCACCCCGATCTGCACGGCGGCGAACTCCCTGTCGCGCCGTCTGCGATCAAGGCGGAAGGACAGGCGTTCACGGCTGAGGGCATGAAGGATTTCGTCGCCCCGCGTGCGCTCGAGACCGATGAGATCCCCGCTATCGTCGACGATTATCGCCACGCGGCGACGAACGCCAAGGCGGCCGGTTTCGACGGCGTCGAGGTCCACGCCGCGAACAACTACCTGCTCGAGCAGTTCATCCGCGACAGCACCAATCGGCGCACCGACCGCTACGGCGGCTCGATCGAGAACCGGCTGCGCTTCCCGCTCGACGTGGTGCGCGCCGTGGTCGACGTCTGGGGCGCAGGGCGGGTCGGTATCCGGCTGTCGCCCGCGACGACCGAGCCCGGCAAGACGCCGCTCGATAGCAGTGTAATGAAGACCTACGGCGCGTTCGTCGATGCGCTGTCCGGGATCGGCCTGCTGTACGTCCACGACATCGAGGGTGTGACGCAGCAGACGCGCGACGTGCCGGACGACGTCGATTTCCACGCTCTGCGCAAGCAATTTGCGGGCGCCTACATCGCCAACAATCAATATACGCTCGAACTCGCCGAGAAGACGCTCGCCGACGGCGATGCCGATCTGTTCAGCCTCGGCCGGCCGTTTCTCGCCAATCCCGATCTCGTCGAGCGTCTGCGCACCGGCGCGCCGCTGGCCGAGGCGCCCAAGCAATATTGGTACGGCGGCGGTTCGGTCGGTTACTCGGACTGGCCTGCCATGGGCTAGATCGCGATGGCGCGATCGCAGCCGATTGATTTGCGATGTCGATCGACGAGGCGCGAGAATCGTGGACCGCCGTCGATGCGCTCAGCGTTCAGCGCCGCGTTTCGCGGATGATTGACGCGCCCGGCTTTGGCCGGGCGCGGCGTCGTCTTGACCGTTCCGGTCGACCGGGGGTGGGCGTCACGCTCCTCTAGTCCCGCCGCGGGGCGGCGCAACCGGGCCGCTGCGCGTCCCGGTCCTCCACTTCGTTACGGCGCGTGACCGCGTGCGCCACCCCTCTGCCGGCGGGCCTGCCGGATCGCTCCTTGCCGCCCACCCCCGTCCGCCGGGTCCGGTGTGTGCAGGCAGGAGGAAGGGACATGGGACGACAGGGAAGCCGCAGGGGCTGGACCAGGCTGTTCGGAGCGATCGAGACGGGACCCGTCCATGCCGGGAAGGCGGCGCGGGCGGGGGCCCGTCCCGGTTCACCCGAAGCGGTAGACGTCGGCGCGGGAGAGCGGGCAGGGGAAGCCGGGCGGGATCAGGCGTTGCACACTGCGATCGCGGGACTGCCATTGTTCGAGCGCGAGGTCTGGCTGCTCGCCGCACGCGACGGGCTCAGCGATCGCGAGATTGGCTGGCGGCTCGCACTCGGCGAGCTCGAGGTGCGCGGCTATCTGGTCGCGGCGTTGATCCGGATCGCGGCCGCG
>Ga0302314_10001609_pt1 | contig 42107 bp, 41 predicted proteins | sample III_Palsa_N2_3_FD_200533 | JGI IMG/M metagenome (GOLD analysis project Ga0302314, IMG submission 200533) | Peat permafrost microbial communities from Stordalen Mire near Abisko, Sweden - III_Palsa_N2_3 | ecosystem: Environmental > Terrestrial > Soil > Palsa > Peat permafrost | place: Sweden... | reverse complement strand
CGCCAAGGAAACCGGCAAGTCGCGCTGTGTGATCTACGACGCGGTCAAATTCAACCTGCCCGAGCACGACGTGTCGATGGAAGCGGCGATGTTCGACGCCGTGCGCAACGGCGAATTCCGCCTGTTCTACCAGCCTATTCTCGATGCGCACACCAAGCGCATCGTCGGCTTCGAAGCATTGATGCGCTGGATGCACCCCGAACTCGGTTCGATTTCGCCGGTCCAGTTCATCCCTATGGCCGAGGCCAACGGCTTGATCAACCTGCTGGGGGCCTGGGCGCTCAAGGCGGCCTGCGTGCAGGTGCGCCATTTCGAGCAGGCCGCCGGGCGCAGCCTCTACGTTTCGGTCAACGTCAGTCCGCGTCAATTCCGCAACGACCAGTTCCTGCACGTGATGGACGACGCGATGCGCTTATCGGGTCTGAAGGGCAACCAACTGCTGCTCGAAATCACCGAGGGCATCCTGATGTCGGACCCCGAATACGCCGAGACGCTGTTGAACGCCATCGCTACGCGCGACGTGCGCATCGCCATCGACGACTTCGGCACCGGGTATTCTTCGCTGGCCTACTTGAAGCGTTTTCCCATCAGCGTGCTCAAGATCGACCGCGCCTTCATCAAGGACCTGCCGGTCTCGATCAAGGACGCCGCCATCTGCAACGTGGTGCTCTCCCTGGCCAGCCATTTGAACCTGACGACGATTGCCGAAGGCGTGGAAAACGACCAGCAGTTGAACTTCCTGTCCAAGCAGGGTTGCGCCATGATCCAGGGTTATCTGACCGGACGGCCCTTGCCGCCGGAAGAAGCCATCCTGGCGCTGCAAACCGGCGTGCTTCCCCAAACGGGCGCCAAGGAGAGTGCCGCATGAGCGCCGTCCTTGGCAACCCGGCCGACGCCGAGAAGACGCTCGAACAGCTCTGGGCCAGCGTGCGCGCGCGCGGCGACCTGCCCGGCTTCTCCAAGGTCATCAATGCCATCATCGGCGCGATGAATGGCGAAAACGACCGCGAATTCAACATGACCAAGACGGTCCTGTCCGACCCGGCCCTGACGCAGCGCGTGCTGCGCCTGGCCAACAGCGCCATGTATTCGGTATTCGGCTCGGGCATCAACACGGTGTCGAAAGCGGTCACCGTGCTCGGCACCGAATCGATCGGCCATCTTGCGCTCGGCCTGAAGCTGATCGACGGCCTCTCCAACGCCGCGGCCGACGCGCCCGGCACGCGCGGCGAACTGGAAAAGGCCGTGCTGGCCGGGCACATCGGACGCCAGGTCGCGTCGTCGGCCAACACGCGCGACGTCGAGGAAGTCGTGGTCTGTTCCATGCTGCATACGCTGGGCCGCACCATGGTCACGTTTTACCTGCCGCAATTGTGGTCGCGCGTCGTCGAGGCGACCGAAACCGGGAAAGACAACGAAAGCAGCGCAACGCAACGCATCCTCGGCCTCGGGCTGGACGAAATCGGCCGCGTGATCGCGCGCCAATGGGGTTTCCCTCCGGGCCTGATCAATAGCATGACCTACGTTGCGCCCAAGACGGTGGACGAACCGATCGACCACGAAGAGTGGCTGGCGGCCGTATCCACCGTATCGGTGCGCTGCGCCGAAATCATCTGCCGCGACGAGGTGGCCAACACCGCCGAGCTGACGCAGATGATAGGCGGCTATACCAGCATGCTCGGGCTGGACGCCGAGCAGATACTGGCCGCAGTCGATTCGGCCCTGCAATTGATCGAAGACGAAGCGATGATCGCTGCGCCGGGCAAGTTCTGCGGCGCGGCCAAGAAGGAAGAGGAAAAGCCGGCAAGCATCGGCAAGCCGGCCGACTCGGTGCAGTTGCTCAAGCGCGGCGTGACCGATCTGCGCGAAGCGATGGGCACGGCCAACGCCCGCCAGTTGCTGGCCATTGCGCTCGAAACGGTTTATCAGGGCCTCGGTTTTACGCGCGCGATTGCCTTCGTACGCAATAGCGAGCGCCATCAATACGTGGTGCGGCTGGGATTCGGCGAAGGCATGCCGGCCATGCTCGACAAGCTCTGGTTTCCCGACGCATATCAGCCCGACGTATTCCATGCCGCGCTGGCCAACGACAAGATGATCTTCGTCGAAAATGCCCACGCGCCGGCCTTTTCCAGCAAGTTGCCGCGCTGGTGGAAAGGCGCCCTGTTCGATGCGCGCAGTTTCATGGTCCTGCCGCTCACCATCAACCGCAACCCCATGGGCTTCATCTATGGCGATTGGAGCACAAGCCTGCCGTCGTCCAAGATCGAAGCGGCGGAAATCGTGCCGTTGAATGAACTGCACACCCTCCTGGTCAACGTGATCGAACAGCGCCGCATGCGCGATCAGGTCAGCTCCAAAGATATCTTCTAGACGCAATTCCGTTATAGTCGTTGCCACGACGACTTCACACCATTCCATGTTCTTCCGTTTCGGGCGACAGAATAAGCACGCTGCGCAAGCACAAGAGCTGAAGCAGCGGGGGGATGCCGCGCTGCAAACCGGCGACGCCGAAGCAGCCGAGCGGCATTATCGCGCCGCGCTCGAGCTTGAGCCGCGCCATGGGGCACTGTTGTGCAACCTCGGCTATGCCTTGCATGGCCAGGGCAAAGGGGCCGAAGCGCGGCTGCGCCTGGAACAGGCGCTGGAACGCGATCCGGCCCTCGCCGACGCCCATTTTCTGCTGGCTCGCCTGATGCATGGCGCGCGCGAGCTGGAATCGGCCGATACGCATTTTCGCGCTGCGCTCGACCTGGCGCCGGACCATGAACTCGCTTACTTCGAATACTGTCACCTGCTGATCGAACAGAATCGGATCGATCCGGCGCGCCAACTGATGGCGCGTGCCTTGCAGCACTTTCCCGCCAATGCCGATTTACACGTCTATCTCGGCAACCTGCACTTTCAAGCAGGCGATCCGGCGGCAGCGGTGATGGCCTTCGAGCGTGGCCTGGCGCTGCGCGGCGACGACGTGGCAGCCATGGCCAACCTGGCCAGGGTGTTGCTGGCATCCGGCCACGCGGCGCGGGCCGCCGAGGTGGCACGTGCTGCGCTGGCGCGTGCGCCGCAACTGCATGACGTGCGTCTGTCGCTGGCACAGGCGTTGGAACGTGATGGGGCGGAAGAGGAGGCGCTGGCGCACTACCGAAACTGCCTCCAGTCCGAGGCCCAGGCCGGCGAAGCCAGGCTGGCGCTGGCGCGCTTGCTGTTGCGCGCAGGGCGCATTGCCGAAGCGCAGGAGCTGGGCGCCGACCCGGCCGTTCATTTCCTCGTCGCGCAGGCCATGGAAGAGGCCGGCGATATCGAGGCCGCCATGGCGGGCTACCGCCAGGCCTTGATGCTGCAGGATGGCCACGTCGCCTCGCTGACCAATCTCGCCCTGTTATTGATGGCGCAATCGCAGAACGACGCCGCCTTGCAACTGCTGCGGCGAGCCGAACGGGAAGCGCCGGACGATGCCGTGGTGCAGGTCAATCTCGGCGGCGCCTTGCTTGCCTTGGGCGAACTTGAAGAAGCGATTGCCGCTTACCGCCAGGCTGCCCGGCTGGCTCCCGACGTGCTTGCGTCGCACCAGGGTTTGGGCATCGCCTTGCTGAGTGCGGGACGATATGGCGAGGCATGGGACAGCGCCGTACGCGCTGCCGCAGTCGATGCCGGGAATTTCGACGTACTCCTTTTGCAAGGCAATATTCTGCAGGCGCAAGGGAAGCTGGAAGAAGCCGTCTCGCGTTTTGAGGACGCGCTTGTCACCGATATGCTGCATCCCAATACCCGTGCCGGGGTGTACGTCAGCCTGGGCCGGAGCTTGCAGGCAATCAAGCGCCATGACGCAGCGCTGGCAGCGTTCCGCGGCGCCCAATCGCTCAGGCCCGACGATCGCCGCCTGCCTTTGCTGGTCGCCTCGGCGCTGATCCAGGCGGGCCAAGTCAGTGAGGCGCTGGCGCCGCTGCAGCGCTTGATCGAAGCGGACCCCGCCGATATCGACGCCCATACCTTGCTGGGCTCCGCCCTGGCCGAATTGGCGCGCTTTGACGACGCGCGCGTCAGCTACGAGCGCTCGCTTGCGCTCAATCCCGAACACATCGACGCCAAGGCCAGCCATGGCTTGCTATGCCTGCTGCTGGGAGACTTCGAGCACGGCTGGGACGGCTACTGCCATCTGACGCAAACCACCGGCATGGTGCCTTTACCAGAATTCGGCCGGCCGCTGTGGCAAAACGATGTCGATCTGGCCGGCAAATCCCTGCTGTTGTATGCCGATCAAGGCATGGGTGACGCCATGCAGTTCGTGCGCTACGTCGAACGGATTGCCCCCTTGGGCGCAACGATCCACCTGGCGGTGCAGCCGGCCCTGATCGGCTTGATGCAGACGCTGCCCTGGCCGCTTGCAGTCGTCAGCAAGGACGCGCCCCTGCCGGCGACGGATTTTTACTGTCCGCTCGGGCACCTGCCGCGCGCGTTCGCCACGCGGCTCGATTCGATCCCCGCCCCCGTGCCCTATCTGCATGCGCCGCCCGCGCGCGCGGCGTACTGGCGCAGGCAGATCGACATAGAGAGCGGGTCGCATGCCGGCCTGCGGATCGGCCTGGTCTGGTCCGGCAATCCGCGTTTCTCGGGCGACCGCGACCGTTCGATTCCCTTCGCCTTGATCGAACGCCTGCTGGCCTCGCAGCATTGCCGCTTCCATGCCTTGCAAAAAGACTTGCGCCCGTACGACGCTGAATCTCTCGCGGCGGCGCAAAACATTGTCGATCTGGGGCCGAGACTTGCCGACTTCACCGAAACCGCCGCCATCATCGCCAATCTCGATCTGGTCATCTCGGTCGATACCTCGGTGGCGCATTTAGCCGGCGCGATGGGCACGCCGGTGTGGATCATGCTGCCGCATTCGCCCGACTTCCGCTGGCTGCTCGAGCGCAGCGACAGCCCGTGGTATCCCAGCGCACGCTTGTTCCGCCAGGATGCGCCCGGAGATTGGGCCGGCGTGATCGAGCGGATTGCCGCCGCATTGGAAGCGGAACACGGGCGGTGATAGACATGCATTGCGCGCCGAACCCGTCGTTCGGCCGCTCAATCGTCGCGAAGCTTCACATCCCCTTGAAGCGCCAGGCATAGGCGCGGCTCACCTTGATTTTTTCGTCGCGGTCGCGCAATTCCAGCGTGATGCCGCCGGCTTCGTCGCGCCGCGCGCAGGCGATGGCGGAGGCGCGCACGATGGTGGCGCGATGCACCTGCCAGAACTGGTCCGGATCGAGCCCGTTCTGGATTTCCTTGAGCGTCAGGCGCACCAGCGCCTCGTCTTTTTCAGTGACCACGCGCGTGTATTTCAAATCGGACTCGAAATACACCACTTCCTCGATCGAATATAGATGGATCGTGTCGCCGATGCTGGCGCTGATCCAGCGCAGCTTCTCGCTCTGGCGCGCCTGCGCCAGCCGGCGGTCGAGTTCGCTGACCATGCGCATCCAGTCCGGCGTGGCGCCATTGCCGCCCAGGCGCTCGCGCACCCGTTCGATGGCTTGCTCGAGCCTGGCCTTGGTCAGCGGCTTCAGCAGATAATCGAGCGCGCCGAGGTCGAAGGCCTTGATCGCATGCGCATCGTAAGCGGTGGTGAAGATCACGCGCGACTTGCCGGCGGCGGCCTGCGCCACGTCGAGGCCGGTCAGGCCCGGCATGCGGATGTCGAGGAAGGCCACGTCGGGCTGATGGCGCATGATCGCTTCGAGCGCTTCGGTGCCGTTGTCGCATGCGGCGATCACGTCGAGTTCCGGCCAGGCTTCTGCCAGCATGGCGCGCAGCTCGTCCAAGGCCAGGTCTTCGTCGTCGGCAATGATGGCGGTCGGCATGGTCCTATTCCTCTTCGAACGGCAGCACTATCGCGGCAATCATGCCGCCCTCCGGCCGTGCCTTGAGCGACAGCGCCGCCGCGTCGCCATAGAGCTGGGCCAGGCGTTCGCGGATATTGGCCAGCCCGATGCCGCTGCCGCCGGCTGCATTGGTAAAGCCCATGCCGTCGTCGATCACTGCAATCTCGATGCGCGCACCTTGTGCATCGTCGATGCGCCGCGCTTCTACATCGATGCGCGCCGGGCCTGGCTTGAGTTCGATGCCGTGCTTGACCGCATTTTCCACCAGCGAAATCAGCATCAAGGGCGGCACGGGATGCGACAGCAGGGCGGGATCGCATTCGATGCCGTAGGACAGGCGCGGCAGGCGCAGATGCATCACACCGAGATAAGAACGCGCGGCATCGAGCTGCGAAGCGAGTTCGACCTGGTTGCGGGCGGCGTCGTTGCGCATTTGCGGAATCGTGGCGCGCAGGTAATCGACCAGGTGATCGATGATGGCAATGCCGCGTTCGGGGTCGCTGCGGATGGCCGAGCGCACCCCGGTCAGGGTATTGAACAGGAAATGCGGTTCGATCTGTGCCGCCAGCACCGACAGGCGCAGCTCCGCTTCGGTGCGGCCTTCCTTGGCGCGCTCGAGTTCGCGCATCAGCGCCGCATCCAGCATGGCGCGTTTCTGGCGGAAATAGCGGAGATAGTCGAGCGGCCCGCCCACGCCGATCACCAGCACCAGCCAGATCACGCGGCCTATCGAGCGCGAATTCTCATCCTTCTTGTTCGCCTCTTCTTTCTGCTTGTCGCCATCGGTTTGCGCCATGCCCGTGGGCTGAAGGCGGACGTCGCCGCTGTCGCTTTTCCGGGCGTTCCCGACATTGCCGGCGTTCTTGTCAGCATTGGCCTGGTCCGTGGCGGCCGGTTTGTCGTACTTGGTCAGATGATCGTTTTCACTGATCACCGTGCTGCAGGCGATGCCGACGATCAGGACGATGGCGATGCCGATTGCCTCCTTGCGCCGCGGCCAATGGCGCCGATACACATAAGTGGCAAGCCAGCGGCCGAACACGATCAGGGCCGCGATCTCGATCCAGTTCAGCGCCAATTCGCCGAGCCACAAATGCCAGCGCTGGCTGTTCATCTGGTTCGCTGAAATGATGCCGACGCCGATCAGCACCACAGCGAGCAACGCCATCGGCAACAGGAAGGACAGGATCTTGTAGCGGAACCAGGTCGGACTGAAGACCGGATAATTCAGCGATTGCCCGCCCCAGCCGCCGAGGCGGCGGATCAGCGCCAGCGGCAGCGGATCATCGAGGACGGGTGCGGGTTTGTTGCGTTCGTTCATGGCCGATTCGTCAAGCGTTTGGGCGGGGCGGCATGGCCGCCAAGTGAGCACATGATAATCAATTGGTGTCCGGCGGTGGGCAAATGCGACGAATGCTCATGAAAAGGGCACGGGTAGTCGTATATCGGCATGAATGGTGTCGCATAAGCGGTGCATGAATATTGTCATGATCGGCATTGTTTGGGCATGTGTGGCAAATCCGACAGACCGGGGCGTGCCGCCCGCATCAATAGACCTCGTTCTGGCGACGATCTTGACGCCGGGTTGCAGCCGTCTCAGAATGGGAGCTGTTAAGGAGCCGATCATGCCGGGACTGCAGAGCAGAACCGTTCGCCTCGTTGCATGTGCGGCAGTCTTTCTGCTGTTGCATGGAATTTGCAATATCGCGTTGGACGGGAGCCGGCAAGCCGTCTCGTACCTGTTCACCAGTGTTGCGCCGCTCTTGGCCGTGATTGCCTGCCTGCGGGCCGCGCGAGCCGGCGCGCGGCAGGGATCGACGGCCTGGAGCCTGCTTGCCGCAGCACTGGCGCTGTGGCTCCTGGGCATGCTGCTGTCGAGCTGGGAAGACTTGACGCAGCAAGTGGCGCCCAGCGTGTCCTTCTTTTCCGACTTCGCCTATTTCATGTACGGCGCGCCGATCCTGTTGGCGATTTCCTCGCAGACGCATGACCGGCGCTCCCGGATTTACCTGTTTCTCGATGGCGTGCTGGTCACGCTTGCGGCTTACCTGACCTATGCGCTGATCTTTTCCATCTCGCCCTTCGTCAACCAGGCGATCGAGCCGATCCCGATAGGCCGCCTCGTCTTCACCTATCACATGGAAAACCTGGTGCTGGCCTGCGGCGCCAGCCTGCGCTGGCTGGCCGGCCGCCACGCCCGCGAGCAGCGCGCCTTCTATGGTGCCTTGACGCTGTTTCTCTGGGCCTATGCCTTGCTGGCGGGGTTGTATAACGAGCTCTCGCTCGCTGCCCCGGACGTGCAGGCCGGTCTGCGCGATTTGCTGGTCGATTGTCCATTCCTCCTGCTGGCAGTCGCCGTGCTGCTGATCGGCGCACCGACACGGGAACCGCCAGATGGAGGCAAGCTCGATCCGCTCGCGCTTTTCATCGAAAATTTCAGCCCGATCTTCTTTAACGCTGCCTTGCTGGGATTGGGTTTCGCGCTGATGCGCCAACATTTCGCACTGGGCATGGGGGCGATCTTCGTGACCCTGGCCGTGCAGTCGCTGCGTTCGGCCCTGCTGCAAAGCCGCTACATGCGTTCGGAGCGCAACCTGCGCGAAGCGCGCGACAAGCTGGAAAAACTGTCGCAGACCGACGCCTTGACCGGCGTTGGCAACCGGCGCCACTTCGACCAGATGCTCGAGCTCGAATGGCAGCGCGCCAAACGCAATTCTGCCCCCTTGGCGCTCTTGATGATAGACATCGACCATTTCAAGAGCTTGAACGACACCTTCGGCCATCCCTATGGCGATGCCTGCCTGGTGCGGATCGCGCAGGCATTGCGCGCCGCTCTGCCGCGCAGCGTCGATCTGCTGGCGCGCTATGGCGGCGAGGAATTCGCCGCGATCCTTCCGGGCACGGAACCGGAAGGCGCCTTATTGGTTGCCGCCAAGATGCGCGAAGCCGTGGCACGGGAAAAGATCGGCAATGCGCCGACGCGGGGAGGGTGGGTGACCGTCAGTATCGGCGTGGCATGCTACCCGGACTTTGTCGGCGCCGACCCGGGAACGCTGGTCACCGCAGCCGATCACGCTTTGTACCAGGCCAAGCAAGGCGGGCGCGACTGCGCTATTTTGGCGACAATGGAATCGGTGGCCGGGTAGTCGTCATGCTGGACGGACTACCGCCGTGCATTTCCCCGGTGCCGATGCTTAGGATAATATTGTTGATGTGCGCATGTCGGCGGATAATTGGGGTCAGAGTAAATTGAGGAGGTATAATCCGCTCCTGTTTTGATTTCCCTGAGAAACCCCATGGCCCGCCAGCCGCGACTCGTCATCCCTAACCAGGCGCATCATATCGTCCAGTTTGCCGTGGACCGGCAAACGATATTCCGTGACGCCGAAGACCATCAATGCTTCCTCGGCTGGCTGCGCGATGCGGCCAAGCTCTACAAAGTCGCCATCCATGCCTATGTCCTGATGCCCGATCATGTACATTTGGCAGCGACGCCCACCGATGCGGAAGGCTTGGCGCGCATGATGCAATGGGCTGGTCGGCACTATGTCCCCTATTTCAACCGCAAATACCGGCGCGCCGGTACATTGTGGCAAGGGCGCTTCAAGGCCGGCGTCATCGATGCGCAACACTATCTATTATTGGTCAGCCGCTATATCGAAACCAACCCGGTGCGCGCCGGCCTGGTATTGAATCCGCAGGACTACGCCTGGTCAAGTTATCAACACCATATCGGTAGCAAGCCCGATTCGCTGGTCACCGATCATTTGATCTACTGGTCGCTGGGCAACACGCCATTCCAGCGTGAGGCAGCGTACCAGCATCTGTCGCAGCAAACGCTCACATCGTCCGAATTGCAGCTCGTAGGCGATAGTGCGCAAAAAGGCTGGGTGCTTGGCAGCGATGCGTACAAGACCGAGCTTGAGAAGCAGACCAGCCGTCAGGTGCGCCCTGGCAGGCGTGGCCGGCCAAGAAAACCCGACGTGTCGACAGAGGGAAGAGTGGCGACAAGCGTCGAATAAGCGTGGGGAGGCCGATAATTTACTCTGTCCCTATTAAAAAAAATTCTGGAAATTTCAATCTATAAATATGACTCTGACCCCCTTTTATAGTTGTTGAGTAAACTTTTGCGCTGCACTATTCTTCAGCTTCAATCTGAAAAAAGCTGTGGAGAATGCCCATGCACGCCCAAGGAATGTACGACCCGAGCAACGAACATGACGCCTGTGGCGTCGGCTTCGTCGCCCACATCAAAGGCAAGAAAAGCCACTCGATCGTGGAACAGGGCTTGCTGATCCTGAAAAATCTCGACCATCGGGGCGCCGTCGGCGCCGACAAGCTGATGGGCGACGGCGCGGGCGTGCTGATCCAGATTCCCGACCAGTATTACCGTGAAGAGATGCATAAACAGGGCGTCGATCTGCCGCCGCCCGGCGAATACGGCGTCGGCATGATCTTCCTGCCCAAGGAGCACGCCTCGCGCATCGCCTGCGAACAGGAAATCGAGCGTGCCATCCTTGCCGAAGGCCAGGTGCTGCTGGGCTGGCGCGACGTACCGGTCGACATCGACATGCCGATGTCGCCCACGGTGCGCGCCAAGGAACCGGTGATCCGCCAGATATTCATCGGTCGCGGGCAAGACATCATGGTGACCGATGCGCTCGAGCGCAAGCTCTACGTGATCCGCAAGTCGTCCGGCCACGCGATCCAGGCGCTGAACCTGTTGCACGGCAAGGAATTCTTCGTCCCTTCGATGTCGGCGCGCACCGTGGTGTACAAGGGTCTGCTGCTGGCCGACCAGGTCGGCGTCTATTACAAGGACTTGCAAGACCCGCGTTGCGTCTCAGCGCTGGCCCTGGTGCACCAGCGCTTCTCGACCAACACCTTCCCCGAATGGCCGCTGGCCCACCCCTATCGTCTGATCGCACACAACGGCGAAATCAACACCGTCAAGGGTAACTTCAACTGGATGCGCGCGCGCGAAGGCGTGATGAAGTCGGCTGTCTTGGGCGACGATTTGAAGAAGCTGTTCCCGCTGATCTATGAAGGCCAGTCCGACACGGCTTGCTTCGACAACGTGCTCGAGCTGTTGCTGATGGCCGGTTATCCGCTGGCCCAGGCCATGATGATGATGATCCCCGAAGCCTGGGAAAACCACACGCTGATGGACGACAACCGCCGCGCCTTCTACGAATACCACGCGGCGATGATGGAGCCGTGGGACGGCCCGGCCGCGATGGCCTTCACCGACGGGCGCCACATCGGCGGCACGCTCGACCGCAACGGCTTGCGCCCGGCGCGCTACATCATCACCGACGACGACCTGGTGGTGATGGCGTCCGAATCGGGCGTGCTGCCCATCCCCGAATCGAAGATCATCAAGAAGTGGCGCCTGCAGCCGGGGAAGATGTTCCTGATCGACCTGGAAGCCGGCCGCATCATCGACGACAAGGAATTGAAGGACACCTACGCCAACGCCAAGCCCTACAAGCAGTGGATCAACTCGGTGCGCATCAAGCTGGGCGGCCTGAAGGCTGAGCCGGTGGAAGCGCCGCATGCCACCTCCCTGCTCGACCGTCAGCAAGTGTTCGGCTATACCCAGGAAGACGTGAAGGCCATCCTCACGCCGATGGCAACCGACGGCGAGGAAGCCATCGGCTCGATGGGCAACGATTCGCCGCTCGCGGTGATGTCGAACAAGAACAAGACGCTCTATCACTACTTCAAGCAATTGTTCGCGCAAGTCACGAACCCGCCGATCGACCCGATCCGCGAAGCGATGGTGATGTCGCTCGTGTCCTTCATCGGCCCCAAGCCGAACATGCTCGACACCAACAACATCAACCCGCCGATGCGCCTGGAAGTGCAGCAGCCCATCCTCGACTTCGCCGACATCGCCAAGCTGCGCAACATCAGCGCGCACACCACGGGCAAGTTCAAGTCTTATGAGTTGAATATCTGCTACCCTGTGTCGTGGGGCAAGGAAGGCATCGAAGCCTCGCTCGCTTCGCTGTGCGCCAAGGCGGTCGATGCGGTCAGGTCGGGCCACAACATCCTGATCGTGTCGGACCGCAAGGTCGATGCGGAGCAGGTAGCGATTCCGGCGTTGCTCGCCACCTCTGCGATTCACCTGCACCTGGTTTCCAAGGGTTTGCGCACCTCGACCGGTCTGGTCGTCGAAACCGGTTCGGCGCGCGAGACGCATCACTTTGCCCTCTTGGCCGGCTATGGAGCCGAAGCGATCCATCCCTACCTCGCGATGGAAACGCTGGCCGATCTGGCGCCCAAGCTCGGTGATGGGACAACGGCGGGGATGACGGCAGAAAAAGCCATCTACCATTTCCAGAAAGCGGTGGGCAAGGGCTTGCACAAGGTCATGTCCAAGATGGGCATCTCGACCTACATGTCCTACTGCGGCGCGCAGATCTTCGAAGCCATCGGCTTGAACAGCGCCATGGTCAGCAAGTATTTCAAGGGCACGGCATCGAACGTCGAGGGCATCGGCGTTTTTGAAGTGGCTGAGGAAGCGCTGCGCCTGCACCGCCTGGCTTTCTCCAATGATCCGGTGCTGGCCAATGCTTTGGATGCAGGCGGCGAATACGCCTTCCGCATCCGTGGTGAAGACCACATGTGGACGCCCGACGCGATCGCCAAGCTGCAGCATTCGACACGTTCGAACAACTTCAGCACCTATAAAGAATACGCGCAGATCATCAACGACCAATCGAAGCGTCACATGACGCTGCGCGGCCTGTTCGAATTCAAGTTCGACCCGGCCAAGGTGATTCCGCTCGATGAAGTCGAATCGGCCAAGGACATCGTCAAGCGCTTCGCGACAGGCGCCATGTCGCTCGGCTCGATCTCGACCGAGGCGCACACTACGCTGGCGATCGCGATGAACCGTATCGGCGGCAAGTCGAATACCGGCGAAGGCGGAGAAGACGCGAACCGCTATCGCCAGGAATTGAAGGGCATTCCGATCAAGCAGGGCGACACGCTGGCGTCGATTATCGGCAAGGATGTGGTGGAAGTCGATATTCCGCTACAGGCCGGCGATTCGCTGCGCTCCAAGATCAAGCAGGTGGCCTCGGGCCGGTTCGGCGTCACCACCGAATACCTGACCTCGGCCGACCAGATCCAGATCAAGATGGCGCAGGGCGCCAAGCCCGGCGAAGGCGGCCAACTGCCCGGTCACAAGGTGTCGGAATATATCGCGCGGCTGCGCTTTTCGGTGCCCGGCGTGGGCTTGATCTCGCCGCCGCCGCACCATGACATCTATTCGATCGAAGACCTGGCGCAATTGATCCATGACTTGAAGAACGCCAATCCCAAGGCCTCGATCTCGGTCAAGCTGGTGTCCGAAGTCGGCGTCGGTACGGTGGCAGCGGGCGTGGCCAAGGCCAAGGCCGACCACGTCGTGATCGCCGGCCACGACGGCGGCACGGGCGCATCACCCATTTCTTCGGTCAAGCACACCGGCACGCCTTGGGAGCTGGGCCTGGCCGAGACGCAGCAGACGCTGGTGTTGAACCGCCTGCGCGGCCGCATCCGCGTGCAGACCGACGGCCAGATCAAGACCGGGCGCGACGTCATCATTGCCGCCTTGCTCGGCGCCGACGAAGTCGGCTTCGCTACGGCACCTTTGGTGGTCGAAGGCTGCATCATGATGCGCAAGTGCCATCTGAACACCTGCCCGGTCGGCGTCGCCACGCAAGACCCGGTGTTGCGCGCCAAGTTCGCCGGCAAGCCGGAGCACGTGGTCAATTATTTCTTCTTCGTCGCCGAGGAAGCGCGCCAGATCATGGCGCAGCTCGGTGTTCGCACCTTTGACGAACTGATCGGCCGCACCGATCTGCTCGACAAGTCCAAGGCTGTCGCGCACTGGAAGGCCAAGGGCTTGGACTTCAGCAAGATGTTCCATCAGCCCGACGTGCCGGCCGACGTGCCGCGCTACCAGGTCGACCTGCAGGACCATGGCCTGGAAAAAGCCTTGGACAACCGCCTGATCGCGCAGGCCCAATGGGCGCTCGACAAGGGGGAGAAGGTGTCCTTCATCTCGCCGGTGAAGAACGTCAACCGTACCGTCGGCACCATGCTCTCCGGTGAAGTGGCGAGGAAATACGGCCACGAAGGCTTGCCCGACGATACGATCCACATCCAGTTGCAAGGCACGGCGGGGCAATCGGTCGGCGCCTTCCTGGCGCGCGGCATTACGCTCGACCTGGTCGGCGAAGGCAACGATTACGTCGGCAAGGGCTTGTCAGGCGGGCGCATCATCGTGCGCCCCAACACCGAATTCCGCGGCTGGGCAGTGGATAACATCATTGCCGGCAACACCGTGCTGTACGGCGCGATCTGTGGCGAAGCCTTCATCAACGGCGTGGCCGGCGAGCGTTTCGCCGTGCGCAATTCCGGCGCCACAGCCGTCATCGAGGGCACGGGCGACCACGGCTGCGAATACATGACCGGCGGCACCGTGGTCGTATTGGGCGAAACCGGGCGCAACTTCGCCGCCGGCATGTCCGGCGGCATCGCTTATGTCTACGATCCCGACGGCGACTTTGCCGCCAAATGCAACCTGTCCATGGTCACGCTTGAGCCCGTGCTGAGTTCGATCGACCAGGAAGCCAAGGGCGAGCGCGCGATCTGGCACAAGCTCTCGACCGGCGGCGAGCGCCAGAGCGACGAGGCCATCCTCAAGGGCTTGCTCGAGCGCCACTTCAAGTACACCGGCAGCACGCGCGCGCGCAACCTGCTCGATGCCTGGGCCGCCGGCCGCGCCAAGTTCGTCAAGGTATTCCCGAACGAATACAAGCGGGCCTTGGCCGAAATGAGTGCTGCCGAAGCCGCCAAGGAAAAGAAGGCGGCGTAATTGGATAACGACGCCGCGCCTCGAACGGTTCGCGCGGCCACCAGAACGATAGTGGGGAAGATACGATGGGTAAAGTAACGGGATTCATGGAATACCAGCGTCTGAAGGAAGCCAGCGAGGCGCCGGACACGCGCACCAAGCACTACAAGGAATTCATCCTGCATCTGAGCGATGCCGATGCCAAGATCCAGGGTGCGCGCTGCATGGATTGCGGCATTCCGTTCTGCAACAACGGCTGCCCGGTCAACAACATCATCCCGGACTGGAACGATCTGGTCTATCGTGGCAATTACGAAGAAGCGCTGGCCACGCTGCATTCGACCAACAACTTCCCCGAATTCACCGGCCGCATCTGCCCGGCGCCGTGCGAAACCGCTTGCACGCTCGGCATCAATGAAGAGCCGGTCGGCATCAAGTCGATCGAGCATTTCATCATCGACAAGGGTTGGGAAAACGGCTGGGTCGTGCCGCAGCCGCCTGAAAAGAAGACCGGCAAAAAGGTTGCCGTAGTCGGTTCCGGCCCGGCGGGTCTGGCTGCCGCCCAGCAATTGGCGCGCGTCGGGCACGACGTGACCGTGTTTGAAAAGAACGACCGCGTCGGCGGCCTGCTGCGCTACGGCATTCCCGATTTCAAGCTGGAAAAGTCGGGCATCGACCGCCGCGTCAAGCAGATGGAAGCCGAAGGCGTGCAATTCAAGACCGGCGTGCTGGTCGGCAAGGATTTCCCGGCCAACGTGACCAACTGGTCGAAGAAAACCGTCACGCCTGAAGAGTTGGACAAGGAATTCGATGCCGTGGTCCTGTCAGGCGGCGCCGAACAGCCGCGCGACTTGCCGGTGCCGGGGCGTGAGTTGAAGGGCGTGCATTTCGCGATGGATTTCCTGCCGCTGCAAAACAAGGTGGTGGCCGGCGACAAGGTCAAAGACCAGATCATGGCCGCTGGACGCCACGTGGTCGTGATCGGCGGCGGCGACACCGGTTCTGACTGCGTCGGCACCTCGAACCGCCATGGCGCGGCGTCGGTGACCCAATTCGAGCTGTTGCCCCAGCCGCCCGAAGAAGAAAACAAGCCGATGGTCTGGCCCTATTGGCCGGTCAAGCTGCGCACCTCGTCCTCGCACGAAGAGGGCTGCGGGCGCGATTGGTCGGTGGCGACCAAGCGGCTGGAAGGCAAGGGCGGCAAGGTCGAAAAGCTGATCGCCGCGCGTGTCGAATGGAAGGACGGCAAAATGCAGGAAGTGCCCGATTCCGAATTCGAACTCAAGGCCGACCTGGTGCTGCTTGCGATGGGCTTCGTTTCGCCGGTGGCGCAGGTGTTGAAGGCGTTCGGCGTCGAAGCCGATGCGCGCGGCAATGCCAAGGCCGCGACCGAAGGCGAGAGCAGCTACAAGACTTCGGTGTCCAAGGTGTTCGCCGCCGGCGACATGCGGCGCGGCCAGTCGCTGGTCGTCTGGGCGATCCGCGAAGGACGCCAATGTGCGCGTGCGGTCGATGAATTCCTGATGGGCAGCACGGTATTGCCGAGGTAAGCGGGTAACAAGAACAAGGGCGGAAAAGCCGCAGGCGCCTTCCGCCATGCGCATCAAATGACTTTCTTTCAGTACGCGGCGGAAAGCGCCTGCGGCTTTTCCGCCCTTGAGCTACCTATGTAAGCTAGTTACATGGATGTAACTGCTGTGTAAATACAGGCCCGCTCCCACGCGGGCTTGTTGTATTTGGGCGCCGTTCACCGACTTTTTTCGCTAAATGGCGGGAATCCCCCATCACGCATCTGAAGAAATGTGAGAACTGCTCTACAATCTCGCCATTGTTTTCCTCATTGCCTTTTTCTTACAGCAACCACGTGTCCAATCTGGTCGAAATCCGCAATCTGAAATTTGCCTACGGCGACAGACCCATTCTGAGCGACTTGCAGATGGATTTCGCGCGCGGCAAAGTGGTTGCCGTGATGGGCGGCTCCGGCTCGGGCAAGACCACCATCCTGCGCCTGATCGGCGGCTTGCTGGCGCCGCAGGAAGGCTCAATCACGATAGACGGCACGCCGGTCGATACGCACGACAACGATGGCCTGTACAAACTGCGCCGCCGCATGGGCGTGCTGTTCCAGAACGGCGCGCTGTTCACCGACTTGAGCGTATACGACAACGTCGCCTTCCCGCTGCGCGAACATACCGACCTGCCCGAGAGCCTGATCCGCGACATGGTCTTGATGAAATTGCAGGCGGTCGGATTGCGCAATGCGGCTTACCTGAAGCCGTCCGAAGTCTCGGGCGGCATGGCGCGCCGCGTGGCGCTGGCCCGTGCGATCGCGCTCGATCCGCAACTGATCATGTACGACGAGCCCTTCGCCGGGCTCGATCCGATCTCGATGGGTGTGACGGCCAACCTGATCCGCAATCTCAACGACGCGCTGGGTTCGACCTCGATCCTGGTCTCGCACGATGTCGACGAATCGTTCTCGATTGCCGATTACGTGTACTTCCTCTCCGCAGGCAAGGTCGTGGCGCAGGGCACGCCGAACGACCTGCGCGCTTCGAGCGACCCTTACGTGAAGCAATTCGTCAACGCCGAGGCCGATGGACCGGTGCCGTTCCACTATCCCGGCAAGTCGCTGGCCGAGGATTTAGGCTTGAAGGTGGACGCATGATCAACGCCATCGGCTCGCTCGGTTTCGCCGTCCGCACCTGGCTGGCCAACCTCGGCTACGCCACGCGCATGTTCGTGCGCATGCTTTCGCTATCGTTCGGCCTGTTGCGCCGCCCGCGCCTGATCACGGACCAGATTCACTTCATCGGCAATTATTCGCTGGTGATCATTGCCGTCTCGGGCCTGTTCGTCGGTTTCGTGCTCGGCTTGCAAGGCTATTACACGCTCAATAAATACGGTTCCGAACAGGCGCTAGGCTTGCTGGTGGCGCTATCGCTGACGCGCGAACTCGGCCCCGTGGTGACGGCCCTGCTATTTGCCGGCCGCGCCGGCACTTCGCTCACCGCCGAAATCGGCTTGATGAAGGCCGGCGAACAATTGGCCGCGATGGAAATGATGGCAGTCAATCCTCTTCAGCGCGTGATCGGCCCGCGCTTCTGGGCCGGCGTGATTGCCATGCCCATCCTGGCGGCGATTTTCAGCGCAGTCGGTATCTTGGGCGGTTATATCGTGGGCGTACGCCTGATCGGCGTCGACGAGGGTGCTTTCTGGTCGCAGATGCAAGGTGGCGTCGACGTGGTCAAGGACGTATTGAATGGCGTCTTGAAGAGCGTGGTGTTCGGCTTTGCCGTCACCTTCATCGCGTTGTATCAGGGTTATGAAAGCCAGCCGACGCCTGAAGGCGTGTCGCGCGCCACCACGCGGACCGTGGTGATCGCGTCATTGACCGTGTTGTGGCTGGATTTCCTGCTGACCGCGCTGATGTTCAATTGAAAACCGGTGTGGTCGGGCCGGAGAAAACTCTCGCTTCTAGGAGTGCAAGATGCAAAGAAAATCGTTGGATGTATGGGTCGGGATGTTCGTGCTGCTCGGTGCGGCCGCGATCCTGTTTCTGGCCATGAAGGCCGGCAACCTGAGTTCGTTCTCGCTCACCCCGACCTACCAGGTGATCAGCAAATTCGACAACATCGGCGGTCTGAAGCCGCAGGCGCCGGTCAAGAGTGCCGGCGTGGTGGTCGGCCGCGTGGCCGACATCCGCTTCGACGACAAGACCTTCCAGGCCAGCGTGGTCCTGAATCTCGATTCGGCGTACCAGTTTCCCAAGGATTCGTCCTTGAAGATACTGACCTCGGGCTTGCTGGGCGAGCAGTACATCGGCATTTCACCGGGCGGCGACGTCAAGAACCTGGCCAATGGCGACAAGGTCACCTCGACCCAATCGGCCATCGTGCTGGAAGATTTGATCAGCCAATTTCTGTACAGCAAGGCTGCCGATGGCGGCGCTAACGGCAGTGGCGGCAATAACGGCAGCAATGGCAGCAGCAACAGTAGCAACAGCGGCAGTGGCAGTAGCAACAGCGGCAGTGGCAGCAAGTAGGCATCATTTGCCTGCGTGAAATGTAAATGCGCGGAACCGAATTTCGCCATTGACGTCTATCGGAAAGTGATTGCATTCCTGGCTGTCATCCGCAAATGTGCTGCGGGGGTTAACGGACTGGGTACACAGGGAATTGAAATTAATTAAATAAATGGAAATGACATGAAACTCTTCAAACAAATCGCGAGCTTGGTTCTCGCTGTCGGCATGGCCGGCTTCATGAGCGTGGCGTCGGCCCAGGAAGCGCCCGATGTGCTGGTCAAGCGCATCAGCCAGGATGTGCTCGATTCGGTCAAGGCCGACAAGAGCATCCAGTCCGGCAACCAGAAAAAGATTTTCGACCTGGTCGATACCAAGATCCTGCCCTATGTCGACTTCCAGCGCATGACCTCGATGGCCGCCGGCCGTTTCTGGCGCGACGCCACGCCGGAACAGCAAAAGCAGTTGACCGAGCAATTCCGTACGCTGTTGATCTACACCTATTCCACTGCCATCAGCCAGATCCGCGACCAACAGGTCCAATTCCAGCCGCTGCGCATGGACGCCGGTGCGACCGATGGCGTGGAAGTGCATTCCCAGGTGCTGCAGTCGCGCGGCGAGGCAGTTCAGTTGAACTATCGTCTGGAAAAGACCGACAGCGGCTGGAAGATCTATGACGTCAACGTCCTGGGCGCATGGCTGATCGAGTCCTACAAGAGCAGCTTCGCCACCGAAATCAACAAGGGCGGCATGGACGGCTTGATCAAGGCGCTGACGGACAAGAACCAGAAGCTGGCTTCTGCCAAGGGAAAGTAATCGAGGTGACCATGTTTCGCCCCACGCAATCGCTGACGATTTCCAATGCCAGGCCGGCTTTGCATGCCGGCCTGGAAGCGATTGCCGCCGGCCAGACCGAGATCGATCTGGCCGGCTTGACCCAGGTCGATTCGGCCGGCGTGGCCACGCTCCTGGCCTGGCAGCGCGCTGCGCAGCAGCGCAAGCAGAGCCTGGTGTTTCACAATCTTCCGCATAACCTGAGCAGTTTGGCCGGGCTGTACGGCGTGGCCGACATGCTGTACGCCGAAGCGGCATAAGGTGTAGGGTGGGGTGGGTCGCGACCCATCCTACAGTCACCATACATGCTGCTGCCTACCCCACGCACCGCTCCGGATTCAAAAATCCCCTATAATCAAAGGCTTTCGCGTCTTTTCCGCCATTCGGAAGAGCCGCATCACGTTTGCTAGAAAAAAAGCCTCTGGCCACCATGGCTGCTATCCAGATTACCAATGTTGAAAAGCGCTATAAGGCGCTGCGTGCGTTAGATGGCGTCTCCCTGACCATCGAAGAAGGCGAATTCTTCGGTTTGCTCGGTCCCAATGGCGCAGGCAAGACCACCCTGATTTCCATCATCGCCGGCTTGAACCGGGCCGACGCGGGCACGGTGACCGTGAACGGCTACGACGTCGTGAATCAATACCGCGAGGCGCGTTCCCGCTTGGGCGTGGTGCCGCAGGAGTTGGTGTTCGACCCGTTTTTTACCGTGCGCGAAACGCTGCGCATGCAATCGGGCTATTTCGGCGTCAAGAACAACGACGCCTGGATCGACGAGGTGATGCATCACCTCGATTTGACCAACAAGGCCGACACCAACATGCGCGCGCTCTCCGGCGGCATGAAGCGGCGCGTGCTGGTGGCACAGGCTTTGGTGCACAAGCCGCCCGTGATCGTGTTGGATGAGCCGACCGCCGGCGTCGACGTGGAACTGCGCCAGACGCTGTGGAAATTCGTCGCGCGCCTGAACCGTGAAGGCCATACGGTTGTGCTGACCACGCACTATCTCGAAGAAGCGCAGGCGCTATGCAACCGCATCGCCATGCTAAAGGGCGGCAAGGTGGTGGCGCTCGATTCGACGCAGGCGCTGATCCGCCGCATCTCCGGTTCGCAATTGATCGTCGAACTGGCCAGCGGCAGCCTGCCCGAGAAACTGAAATCGCTGGTGTCGCACCCCGAGGAGCTGGCCGGCGGAAACAAGTTCACCCTGCGGGTCAACGAATATCCCGAGGTCGAGGAAATCCTGCGCGCCATTCGCGAAAACGGCGCCACGATTACCGACATGAATTTGAAGCAAGCCGATCTGGAAGATGTCTTCCTTCAGATCATGGAGGGGGAGAAATGATCGGTTTCCAGACACTGTTGTACAAGGAAGTCCTGCGTTTCTGGAAAGTCTCGGCGCAAACCATCACGGCGCCGATATTGACAGCCATCCTCTACCTGGTGATTTTCGGCCATGCGCTGGAAGACCGCGTGCAAGTCTATCCCGGCGTCTCCTACGTCGCCTTCCTCGTGCCCGGCCTGGTCATGATGAGCGTGCTGCAAAATGCGTTCGCCAATTCGTCTTCCTCGTTGATCCAGTCCAAGATTACGGGAAACCTCGTGTTCATCCTGTTGCCACCGCTGTCGCACTGGGAAATGCTTGGCGCCTACGTGCTGGCGGCCACGGTGCGCGGCCTGGCGGTCGGCACCGGCGTGCTCGTCGTTACCGTGTGGTTCGCCAAGATGAGCGCCGTCGCGCCGTGGTGGATTCTGATCTTCTCCTTTGCCGGCGCCGCCATCATGGGTACGCTGGGCCTGATCGTCGGCATCTGGGCCGAGAAATTCGACCAACTGGCCACGGCACAGAACTTCATCATCATGCCCGCGACCTTCCTTTCGGGCGTGTTCTATTCGATCCACTCGTTGCCGGGATTCTGGAAGGCCGTGTCGCATTTCAATCCCCTGTTTTACATGATCGACGGCTTCCGTTACGGCTTTTTCGGCCAATCCGACGTCGATCCCCTCCAGAGCTTTGCCGTGGTTGCCGCTTTTTTCATCATTTTGATGACGCTGGCGCTCCGCATGCTCAAAAGCGGCTATAAACTACGACATTGATGCGGTGCCTTTGTCGCTTCCGCCTGGAATCAAACTGAATCGCGCAGGCTGGAGCCGTTCCCGCCATTGCAGTAAAACCAAGGACTTATCGTGTTTCCCACGCCCGAATCGATCAAGAGCAACATCGCCGCCGGACTTGAGTGTACCCACCTCGAAGTCGAAGGCGACGGCCAGCATTTCAACGCCGTCATCGTCTCGCCTGCCTTTGCCGGCAAACGTGCCATCGCCCGCCACCAGATGGTCTATGCCGTGCTCGGCAGCCGCATGGAACAGGAAATCCACGCGCTATCGATGAAAACCTATACCCCGGAAGAATTCGAGCAGAAATAATGGACAAACTACGTGTCACGGGCGGCCGCCGCCTGTCCGGCGAAATCGCCATCTCGGGCGCCAAGAACGCGGCGCTCCCCATCCTGTGCGCCGGCCTCTTGACGGCCGATTCGCTCGACCTGTCCAATGTGCCCAACCTGCACGACGTGACGACCATGCTCAAACTCTTGCGCCAGATGGGCCTGCAAGCCGAACAGGACGGCGCGCGCGTCGTCATGAACGGGCGCGGCGTGGACCGCCTCGAAGCGCCGTACGACCTGGTCAAGACCATGCGCGCTTCCATCCTGGTGCTGGGCCCGCTGGTCGCGCGTTTCGGCGAAGCCAAGGTCTCCTTGCCCGGCGGCTGCGGCATCGGTTCGCGCCCCGTGGACCAGCACATCAAGGGCTTGCAGGCGATGGGTGCCGAAATTTCGATTGAAGCCGGCTATATCCATGCCAAGGCCAAGAAGTTGAAGGGCACGCGCATCGTGACCGACATGATCACCGTCACCGGCACGGAAAACCTGCTGATGGCGGCGGCCCTGGCCGAAGGTGAAACCGTACTGGAAAACGCTGCGCGCGAGCCGGAAGTCACCGACCTGGCCAACCTGTTGGTCAAGATGGGTGCCAAGATTGAAGGCATCGGCTCCGACCGCCTGGTGATCCAGGGCGTGCCGGCGCTGCACGGCGCGGCGCATAGCGTGATCGCCGATCGTATCGAGACCGGCACTTTCCTGTGCGCCGTGGCTGCCACCGGCGGCGACGTGGTGCTGCGCCATACGCATAGCAACTTGCTTGATGCCGCCCTGGAAAAGCTGCGCGAAGCGGGCGCCATCCTGACCACGGGCGATGATTGGATTCGCGTGCAGATGGCATCGCGCCCCAAGGCCGTGAGCTTCCGCACTACCGAATATCCCGGTTTTCCGACCGACTTGCAGGCGCAATTCATGGCCTTGAATTGCCTGGCCGACGGCAGCGCGCGCGTCACCGAAACCATCTTCGAAAATCGCTTTATGCACGTGCAGGAACTGAACCGCCTGGGCGCGTCGATCGACATCGAGGGCCACACCGCATTGGTGCGCGGCGTGGAAAAGCTGGTCGGCGCGCCCGTGATGGCAACCGACCTGCGCGCCTCTGCTTCGCTCATCATTGCCGGCCTCGCCGCGCAGGGAGAAACCGTGGTCGACCGCATCTATCACCTCGACCGCGGCTACGACCGCATCGAAGCCAAGCTCTCGGCCGTGGGCGCCGACATCGAGCGGATCAAGTGATGGGCGATACCAAACAACTTACGCTGGCCTTGTCGAAAGGCCGCATCTTCGAGGAAACCGTGCCGCTCTTGAAAGCGGCGGGCATCACGGTTGCGGAAGACCCGGAAAAATCGCGCAAGCTGATCATCGGCACCAACGATCCTCAGGTGCGCGTGATCATCGTGCGCGCCACCGACGTGCCAACCTACGTACAATACGGCGCAGCCGATTTCGGCGTGGCCGGCAAGGACGTCTTGCTCGAACACGGCGGGGAAGGCCTGTACCAGCCGATCGACCTGAACATCGCCAAGTGCCGCATGTCGGTCGCGGTGCAAGCCGGTTTCGATTACGACCGGGCCGTGCGCCATGGGGCGCGATTGCGCATCGCGACCAAGTACGTGCAAACCGCACGCGAGCACTTTGCCGCCAAGGGCGTGCACGTCGACCTGATCAAGCTGTATGGTTCGATGGAATTGGCGCCTTTGGTCGGCTTGTCCGACGCCATCGTCGACCTGGTGTCGACCGGCAGCACACTGCGCGCCAACAACCTCGTCGAGGTCGAGCACATCATGGATATCTCGTCGCGCCTCGTCGTCAACCAGGCGGCGCTGAAGTTGAAGCGCGAACGTCTGCAGCCGATTCTCGAAGCCTTCGAGCGCGCGTCAATGGTGGACAATTCGGCGAACAATTCAGCGGGCAAGTAACGATGGCGCAAATTCGCAAACTCGATTCGACCGCTGCCGGTTTTCGCGCCGAGCTGTCGGCCTTGCTGGCCTTCGAAGCCGGCACCGACGCCGCCATCGAACAAGCCGTGGCCGCGATCCTGATGGATGTAAAAGCGCGCGGCGATGCCGCCGTGCTGGAATACACCAGGCGTTTCGATCGCCTGCCGGCCGATTCTGTGGCGTCTCTCGAAATCGGCCGTGCCGAATTGCAGACTGCACTGGACCAACTGCCCACCGCACGCCGCGGCGCACTCGAAACCGCCGCCGCACGCGTGAAGAGTTATCACGAACGCCAGCGCCAGGAATGCGGCTCCGACGGCTTCCGCTACACCGAAGCCGACGGCACCGTGCTCGGGCAAAAAGTCACGCCGCTCGATCGCGTCGGCATCTACGTCCCCGGCGGCAAGGCTGCTTACCCTTCGTCGGTGTTGATGAATGCGATCCCGGCCAAGGTGGCTGGCGTGGCTGAAGTCATCATGGTCGTGCCCACGCCCGATGGCGTGCGCAATGAATTGGTCCTGGCTGCTGCCGCAATCGCCGGCGTGGACCGCGTGTTCACCCTGGGCGGCGCGCAAGCCGTCGGCGCACTCGCTTATGGCACGGCAACCGTGCCGGCGGTGGACAAGATCGTCGGCCCGGGTAACGCCTATGTCGCTGCCGCCAAGCGCCGCGTGTTCGGCACGGTCGGCATCGACATGATCGCCGGCCCGTCGGAAATCCTCATCATCTGCGACGGCAGCACCGAACCGGATTGGGTTGCAATGGACCTGTTCTCGCAAGCCGAGCACGACGAGCTGGCGCAATCGATCCTGCTCTGCCCCGACGCCGCTTATCTCGCACAAGTCGAAGCCAGCATCGACAAGCTGATCGACGGCATGCCGCGCAAGGACGTGATTCGCACTTCGCTGGCCGATCGCGGTGCCCTGATCAAGGTGCGCGACATGGAAGAGGCCTGCGAAATCGCGAACTCGATCGCTGCCGAGCACCTGGAAATATCGGCCAACGATCCGCACCGCTGGGCCGACCAGATACGTCATGCCGGCGCGATGTTCCTCGGTCGCTTTTCCTCCGAAGCTTTGGGCGACTATTGCGCCGGGCCGAATCACGTGCTGCCTACCTCGCGCACGGCGCGTTTCTCGTCGCCCTTGGGCGTGTACGATTTCCAGAAGCGTTCCTCCATCATCGAAGTCAGCGCCGCCGGCGCCCAAACCTTGGGCAAGGTCGCAGCCGAATTGGCCTACGGCGAAGGCTTGCAAGCGCACGCGCGCTCGGCCGAACTCAGGCTCACATGAACGCCCCGCTGCCTGCCTGGCTCGACCGCGTCTTTTGCGAAGACGCCTTGAGCGGCATGGCACGCTTGCCCGATGGTTCCATCGACCTGATCGTGGCCGATCCGCCCTATGGTTTGGGCAAGGACTACGGCAATGATTCCGACAAGATCCCCGACAAACACGGTGTCGACGCTTATCTCGACTGGATGGAGCAATGGGTCGACGTCGCCCTGCCCAAGCTCGCGCCCACCGGTTGCCTCTACATCTGCCTGACCTGGCGCTACGCGCCTGAAATCTTCGTCATGCTCAAGCGGCGCATGACCATGATCAACGAAATCATCTGGGACCGCCGCGTGCCCTCGATGGGCGGCAGCACGCGCAGCTTTACGTCAGTGCACGACACCATCGGCCTGTTTGCCAAGCAGAAAGGCTATTACTTCGACCTCGACGCGGTGCGCATCCCCTACGACGCCGAAACCAAGAAGGCGCGTTCGCGCTCGATCTTCGTCGGCGCCAAATGGCTCGAAATCGGCTACAACCCCAAGGATTTGTGGAGCGTCTCGCGCTTGCACCGCGAACACCCGGAACGTGAAGACCACCCGACGCAAAAGCCGCTCGAAATCATCGAACGCATGGTCAAGGCCTCGTGCCCGCCAGGCGGCGTCGTGCTCGACCCCTTTATGGGCAGCGGCACGACGGCGGTGGCGGCCTTGCGCACCGGGCGACACTTTGTCGGCTTCGAATTGAATCCTGATTACTGTGCGCAGATCGAACAACGGCTTGCACGCACGGTCCCTGCTACAAGCGCCGCTCTGGCATCGCCTTTGCTTGACGATATCGTCGAATGACAGCGCTCTGCTGAATTTCAAACATCTCTTCTCATCATGTCCCTCATCGAAACCGTCGTCCGCCCCGAAATCCGCGCCTTGTCGGCTTATCACGTGCCCGACAGCAGCGGCATGGTCAAGCTCGACGCGATGGAAAACCCCTACACGCTGCCGCCCGCGCTGCGCACGCAATTGGGGCAGCGTTTGGCCGACGTGGCCTTGAACCGCTATCCCGTGCCATCCTACGCGGCCTTGAAAGCCGCCATCTGCGCCAAGCTCGGCGTGCCGAAGGGTTACGACGTGGTGCTGGGCAACGGTTCGGATGAATTGATCGCCATGCTCTCGACCCTGTGCGCCAGGCCTGGCGCCAAGGTACTGGCGCCGGTGCCCGGCTTCGTCATGTACGCCATGTCGGCACGCTTTGCCGGACTGGAATTCGTCGGCGTGCCCTTGCAGGCCGACCTGACGCTCGACCTCGACGCCATGCTGGCGGCGATAGCCGAACACCGCCCGGCCATCACCTACCTGGCCTACCCGAACAACCCGACCGGCACCTTGTTCGACGCGGCACAGGTCGAAGCGGTGATCCATGCCGTCGGCGACACCGGTCTGGTCGTGATCGACGAGGCCTACCAGCCCTTCGCCCAGGTCAGCTTCATGGACCGTCTGCCCGAATTCGCCAACTTGCTGGTCATGCGCACGGTGTCCAAGCTCGGCCTGGCCGGCATCCGCCTGGGCTACATGTCCGGCAGCGCCGAACTGTTGACCGAATGCGACAAGGTGCGGCCGCCTTACAATGTCAACGTGCTGACTCAGGCCTGTGCCGAATTCGTGCTGGAGCACCTGGACGTGCTCGATAGCCAAGCGGCTGCTTTGCGCGCGGAACGCAGCAAGTTGTCAGCTGCGCTTGCCGCCCTGCCGGGCGTGCATGTCTACCCTTCGGCGGCCAACTTTTTATTGATACGTTTGCTGCCCGGCGGCAAGAATGGTGGCAACAGCGGTGAAGCTATATTCGCCAATTTGCTTGCGCGTAAAGTTCTGGTCAAAAATGTAGGTAAAATGCATACATTGCTGGAAAATTGCTTGCGCGTGAACGTCAGCACCCCCGAAGAGAATGCCTTGCTCATCGCAGCATTGAGCGAGTCACTACGCGCAACTCCATAGCACGGTCGTTTTATTCTCGTTCCAACCTTCATCATGTCTACGCCACGCACCGCCGAAGTCGTCCGCAATACCAACGAAACGCAAATCCGGGTTGCGCTCAACCTCGATGGCACCGGTCAACAAAAGCTCGACACAGGCGTGCCTTTCCTCGACCACATGTTGGATCAGATCGCGCGCCACGGCCTGATCGATCTCGACATCGAAGCCAAGGGCGATCTGCATATCGATGCGCACCACACCGTCGAAGATGTCGGTATCACGCTAGGCCAGGCCTTGGCCAAGGCCATCGGCGACAAGAAGGGCATCCGCCGTTACGGCCACGCCTACGTGCCGCTCGATGAAGCGCTGTCGCGCGTGGTGATCGATTTCTCCGGCCGTCCCGGCCTCGAATTCCACGTGCCGTTCAAGCGCTCGATGATCGGCACCTTCGACGTGGACCTGACGCACGAATTTTTCCAGGGCTTCGTCAATCACGCCCTCGTCACGTTGCATGTCGACAATTTGCGCGGCGACAACGCACACCATCAATGCGAAACCGTGTTCAAGGCATTCGGCCGCGCGTTGCGCATGGCCGCCGAACTCGATGCGCGTGCAGCGGGGACCATACCGTCGACCAAGGGCAGTCTGTAATGCCATGAGCAATAAAATCGTCGTTGTCGACTACGGCATGGGTAATCTGCGTTCGGTCGCGCAGGCCTTGCGCAAAGTCGCACCCGAGGCCAATGTCATGATTTCCGGCGAAGTCGCCGATGTGAAGAATGCCGACCGCCTGGTCTTCCCTGGCCAGGGCGCAATAGCGGACTGCATGCGTTGCCTGCGCGAATCGGGCCTGCAGGAGGTGGTGATCGAGGCCTCGCGCAACAAGCCCATGTTCGGCGTATGCGTCGGTGAGCAACTGCTGTTCGACTGGAGCGAAGAAGCCGATACGCCCGGCCTGGGCCTGTTTCCCGGCAAAGTGGTGCGCTTTGACCTGACAGGCCGCTTGCAGGAAGACGGTTCCCGCTTTAAAGTGCCGCAAATGGGGTGGAATCGCGTCAACCAGACCGTGGCCCACCCGTTGTGGCAAGGCATCGCCGACAACAGCTACTTTTATTTCGTGCACAGCTATTACGCGCAACCCGCGAAGCGTGCTGACGTCGCCGGGGAAACCCTCTACGGTGAACCGTTTTGCAGCGCCATCGCGCGGGAAAACATCTTTGCGACGCAATTCCACCCGGAGAAGAGCGCTAGCGCCGGTTTGCAATTATATAAAAATTTCGTTCATTGGAATCCTTGACGCCTGTAGCCCTTAGCTGTTGCTAACTATTTAGCGGAAACCCCCCAATAACTTCCACTCTGCCATGCTGCTCATACCTGCCATCGATCTGAAAGACGGTCATTGCGTGCGCCTGAAACAAGGCGATATGGACCAAGCCACCGTGTTCTCCGAAGACCCGGGCCAAATGGCGCGCCATTGGCTCGCCCAGGGCGCACGCCGCCTGCATCTGGTCGACCTGAACGGCGCCTTCGCCGGCAAGCCCAAGAACGAGGCCGCCGTCAAAGCCATCATCCGCGCCGTGCGCGACTATGCCGACGAAAACGACCTCGACGAGATTCCGATCCAGTTGGGCGGCGGCATTCGCGACCTCGACACTATCGAACGCTATCTCGACGACGGCTTGAGCTACATCATCATCGGCACCGCCGCGGTGAAAAACCCCGGCTTCCTGCACGACGCCTGCAGCGCCTTCCCCGGCCAGATCATTGTCGGGCTGGACGCCAAGGATGGCAAGGTGGCAACAGACGGCTGGAGCAAGCTCTCGGGCCACGAAGTGATCGACCTGGCCAGGAAATTCGAAGACTACGGCTGCGAAGCCATCGTCTACACCGACATCGGGCGCGACGGCATGATGGGCGGCGTCAACATCGAGGCCACCGTCAAGCTGGCGCAAAGCATGACGATTCCCGTGATCGCCTCGGGCGGCTTGCACAACCTGAAGGACGTCGAAGCGCTGTGCGCCGTGCAGCACGAAGGCATCGACGGCGTGATCTGCGGCCGTTCGATCTACGAAGGCACGCTCGACTTGCGCGTTGCGCAGGAACGCGCCGACGAATTGTCCGGCGACCTCGAACCCGAAGTGCCGGACGAATGACCTAAGCCCAAAAATGAGCCTTGCCAAACGCATCATCCCCTGCCTCGACGTAACTGCCGGCCGCGTCGTGAAGGGAATCAATTTCGTCGAACTGCGCGATGCCGGCGACCCGGTGGAAATCGCGCGCCGCTACGACGAGCAGGGCGCCGATGAAATCACCTTCCTCGACATCACCGCCACGTCGGACGAGCGCGACCTGATCCTGCACATCATCGAAGCCGTTGCCTCGCAAGTATTCATTCCGCTGACCGTGGGCGGCGGCGTGCGTGCGGTGGAAGATGTGCGGCGCCTGTTGAATGCCGGCGCCGACAAGATCAGCGTCAACAGCGCCGCCGTGGCCAATCCGCAATTGGTGAAGGACGCGGCTACGAAATACGGCTCGCAATGCATCGTCGTCGCCATCGACGCCAAAAGGGTTGGCAACAGCGGCGGCGAAGGCAAGTGGGAAGTCTTTACCCACGGCGGGCGCAAGCCGACCGGCCTCGACGTGGTCGAGTGGGCGCAAAAGATGGAAAGCTACGGCGTCGGCGAAATCCTCCTGACCAGCATGGACCGCGACGGCACGAAGTCCGGCTTCGATCTGGCCTTGACGCGCGCCGTATCCGATGCGGTATCCGTACCCGTGATCGCCTCGGGCGGCGTGGGCGGCTTGCAAGACCTGGCCGACGGCATCAAGGAGGGCCACGCCGACGCGGTCTTGGCCGCTTCGATCTTCCACTACGGCCAGCACACGGTGCAGGAAGCCAAGCGTTTCATGGCGGATCGCGGTATTCCGATGAGGCTGGCATGAGCGTCAAGGCGAAATGGCTGAACAAGGTCAAATGGGACGAGCACGGCCTGGTGCCGGTGATCGCCCAGGAAGCCGGTAGCGGCCATGTCCTGATGTTCGCCTGGATGAACCGCGACGCGCTGGCGAAGACGGTCGAGTTGGGCGAAGCCGTCTACTGGAGCCGCTCGCGCAAGAAGCTGTGGCACAAGGGCGAAGAGTCGGGCCACGTGCAAACGGTGCGCGACATCCGCCTCGATTGCGATGAAGACGTGGTGTTGCTGACGGTGGAGCAGGCCGGCGGCATCGCCTGCCATACCGGGCGCCATTCGTGCTTCTTCCAGCAATTGCAGGGGCGGGACGACGACGGCGACTGGGTGGCGGTCGAACCCGTTCTGAAAGACCCGGAAAGTATCTACAAATGAACCAGCCTCGCGTCGTGAACCTGCTACCCGTCGTCCCCGCGCAGGCGGGGGCCCAGGTTGCATGCGCAGATACGGGCACCTGGATCCCCGCTTTTGCGGGGATGACGGCGCGCCAATTTAGCGAATCCGAAACATGAGCGACATCCTCTCCCGCCTGGCCCAAGTCATCGAATCGCGCAAGCTCGCCAACGGCGGCGACCCCGACAAATCCTACGTCTCGCGCCTGTTCGCCAAGGGCGACGACGCGATCCTGAAAAAGATCGGCGAGGAAGCCACCGAAACCGTCATGGCCGCGAAAGATGCGCGCGTGACCGGGGAAACGGAAAAGGTGCTCTACGAATGCGCCGACCTGTGGTTTCATTCAATGGTCATGCTGGCGCAGTTCAACCTCACGCCGCAGCAGGTATTGGATGAGCTGGCGCGCCGCGAAGGCATGTCGGGCATCGAGGAAAAAGCCAATCGCAAGGCAGATGAACGTGAAGAGGCCGAACGCCGGGAATAATCCGACAGTTGGCGCGGTCAAATAAAGGTAAGGGAGAACAGCGTGGATAATTGCATCTTCTGCAAAATCGCGGCCAAAGAGATTCCGTCGAAAACGATCTATGAAGACGACGACCTGATCGTCTTTCACGACATCAATCCCGCTGCGCCGGTGCACTTTTTATTGGTGACAAAGCAACATATACCCACTTTGGCAGATTCCCGCGAAGAACATGCCGCATTGTTGGGTAAAATGCTTTTATTGGCCCCCAAATTGGCCCAGGAGCAGGGCTGCGGCTTTGTGCCGGGCGAAGGCAAAGGCAGCGGCGGCTTCAAGACGCTGGTCAACACCGGTCCCGACGGCGGGCAGGAAGTCTATCACCTGCACATGCACGTGATCGGCGGCCCGCATCCGTGGCGTGGGCAACGGTAGCCGGCACGGATTTAGCGTATAACGGTAGTGTGAGTGTAGGGCGATGTCGCCCGCTTATTGGGTAATTTATGTAGTGGAGTGGCGGAAGGTTCTTTTTTTACCTCCCTCACCCCCGCCCCTCTCCCGCCTGCAGGCGAGGGGAGCGCAGTGTCCTCAATGGTTGTAACCATTGGGGAAGAATTCATTAGGAGAAAATGATGGGTAGTTTCAGTCCAATCCATTTGCTGATTTTGCTGGTGATCGTCGTGTTGATTTTCGGCACCAAGAAACTCGGCAACATCGGTTCCGACCTCGGCCGCGCAGTCAAGGGTTTCAAGGACGGCGTGAAGGGTGAAGAGGAAAAGACCGCGCAGCAACAGCAGCCGTCCGCTCCCGTGGCCAACGTGACCGACAAGTCGACCATCGACGTCGAAGCCAAGGAAAAGACGCATAGCTGATCTATTCCCGGCCTGACTGCGTATGATCGATTTCGGTCTGACCAAGCTGATCATGATAGGCGCCGTGGCGCTGGTCGTGATCGGTCCGGAAAAACTGCCCAAGGTGGCCCGCATGGCGGGCTCCATATTCGGTCGCGCCCAGCGTTATATCAACGACATCAAGGCCGAAGTCAGCCGCGAAATGGAACTCGAAGAGCTGCACAAGGTGCATGACGAATTCCGCCAGGCGGCGGCCGACGTGCATCAAAGTGTTTCCAGCGGCCTGGCCGAGGCGAAAAATGAAATCAACGGCGTGTGGTCCGACATGCAGGGCGCACGTGCCACCGGGACGTCCGAGGCGCCGCCCGACGCCTTGCTCATCGCACGCAAGGCCAAGGCTTTCCGGCGCAAGAAACTGGCACGTGATGCCGTGCCCTCGTGGTACAAACAGCGGACCGGGCAAAAAACCCGCGTCGTCTCGGCCGCCGCGCGCGTGGCGCGCCATCGGCCCTCGGGCATGGCCAGCAACCGCACTTTTTTCCATTGACGGCGCGATGCGAAGCCCGCAGCCCGTCTGCGCCGTTCGTTTAATTTCCCACCGATGACACAAGACAACAAGGAAGAGAGCGTCGCCGAGACCTTTATCTCGCACCTCATCGAATTGCGCGACCGCATCGTGCGCGCCGGCGGGGTTCTGCTGTTGGTATTCGTTTGCATGATGCCGTGGTCGGGGCAGATCTACGACTTCCTGGCCCACCCCATGATGACGGCACTGCCGGTCGGCGCGAAGATGATCGCAACAGGCGTCCTGACGCCGTTCATGGTGCCGCTGAAAGTCACCCTGCTTGCCGCATTCGTCGTCACGCTGCCCTGGATACTCTACCAGGCCTGGGCCTTTGTCGCCCCCGGCCTCTACACGCACGAAAAGAAGCTGGTTGCACCGCTGGTGATCTCGTCCACCATCCTCTTCATGGCCGGCATCGCGTTCTGCTACTTCTTCGTCTTCAACGTGGTGTTCAAGGTCATCAACGAATGGGCGCCGAAGTCGATCAACGTCGCCCCCGACATCGAAAGCTATTTCGACTTCGCCCTGACCATGTTCATCGCCTTCGGCCTGACCTTTGAAGTGCCCATCGTGGTGGTGGTGCTGGTGCGCATGGGACTGGTGTCGGTAGCAAAGCTCAAGGAACTCCGGCCCTACATCATCGTGGGCGCCTTCGTCGTCGCGGCCATCGTCACACCGCCCGACGCGACCTCGATGCTGATGCTGGCGATTCCTTTGTGGTTGTTGTTCGAGGTGGGGCTGCTGGTGGCGCCGCTGTTCGTCAAGCTGACGACCGCGCCGGAGGAAGAGTCGGCGTAGGGTGGTTGTGCTGCGATGATTTGGTAGGTTGGTGCTGAGCGTAAGCGAAGCCCAACGTCGCGGTAGCTATGCTATCGACGCAATTGATTTAACCCGCCGACGTTGGGCTTCGCTTACGCCCAGCGCCAACCTGCGGGCCTTCTATTGTGCAGCCTTCACCTCGGTCTTCACCTGTCGCAACCAAGTCACCAGCGGCAACGCATTCTTGAAATCCGTCGCCAAATCCTTACCCAAATCGGCCGGTATCTTGCGCTTGATCGAGTAATTCTTCTCGACCAGGAAATTCTTCAGCTTGATATAGTCGATATGCACCGTGTCCGCGTCAAAACCCTTGGGCGGACGCGAGAGCTTGCTCTCTTCGTCGAGCACGCCGAAGGTCTCGACCATCTTCTTGTTCTTCGCCATCTTGCCGAAGTTCTTGGCGTCGGCCACGATGGCATTGCGGATCGAACGGATGCGGTCCGCGGGCGGCATGTATTCGCCTGCCGCCAGCAAGAGCGTGCCTTCCGCATCGATGTGGAAGTAATACATCGGCCCACCGCCCTGGCTCGGCTTTTTCATGCCTGAAGCCGTGATGGCGGCCGAAAAATAGGTCTTGTACGGACTCTTGTCATTCGCGAAGCGTACGTCGCGGTTGATGCGGAAGATCGCCTTCTTCGGGTTGCAGGCCGCGATCAGCGGATCGAACCTGGCGATGTCGGCGATCAGCTTGGTCACCAGCTCGAGGAATTCCGCACGCAGGATGTCGTAGCGCGGCTTGTTCATGACGAACCAGGCGCGGTTGTTGTTTTCCTTGAGTTCGGCCAGGTACTGCATCAAATCGCGGGTGTGCACTGCTCTTTCTCCTTAGCGGCTATTGCGAAATTACCGTGGCGTTGTTGCAACTCCTCGCCGTACTATTCGTACTGCCTTCGTCGTCGCGCCTGGCCACGCTAATTTCGCAACAGCCTCTTATTGTCCGTCGGGGCTTTCCATGTTTTGCGGCAGCGCCTCCTGCTTGATCTTGGGCCGCTTGCCGATCTCGATGTCGACCTTGGTTTCCACCGTCTTGCGCAGCAGCGTCATCTGCGCCGTGCTGCCCGGCGCGAGCTGGGCGATGGTATTGAGCATGTCGGGCGTGTCGATCACGGGTTTGCCGTTGACCGCGAGCATGATGTCGCCCGGCTTGATGCCGGCCTTGTCCGCCGGACCGCCCTTGACCACGCCGGCCACGATTGTGCCGCTCTTGGTGTTCAGGCCAAAACTCTCCGCCAGGTCGGGCGTGATGTCTTGCGGCTCGACCCCGATATAGCCGCGCACCACCTGGCCGTTGGCGACGATGGCCTCCAGCACGTTCTTCACGGTGGATACCGGAATGGCAAAGCCGATGCCGAGCGAGCCGCCGCTACGCGAATAGATCGCCGTATTGATGCCCAGCAGGTTGCCGTTGGTATCGACCAGCGCGCCGCCCGAATTGCCGGGGTTGATCGCGGCATCGGTCTGGATGAAATTCTCGAAGGTATTGATGCCGAGGTGATTGCGCCGCAGCGCCGAGACGATGCCCATGGTCACGGTCTGGCCCACGCCAAACGGATTGCCGATGGCCAGCACCACGTCCCCGACCTGGGTCTGCTCCGAATGGCCTAGCGCAATCGCCGGCAGGTCGGGCAGGTCGATCTTGATCACGGCCAGATCGGTCTCGGGGTCGGTGCCGACCAGCTTGGCCACCACCTTGCGGCCGTCGGTCAGCGCCACCTGGATCTCGTCGGCCGCTTCAACGACATGGTTATTGGTCAGGATGAAACCTTCCTTGCTCACGATGACGCCCGAACCCAGGCTCAACTGCTTGTCGTCGCGCTCGTTCTGGCGATCGCCGAAAAACTTGTGCAGGAACGGGTCGTCCATGAACGGGTTTTTCGACTGCCGGGTTTCCTTGGAGGTGAAGATATTGACCACGGCCGGCATGGCGCGGTGCGCCGCTTCGCGGTACGAACCCAGGCCGGGCGCGCTGCCCGGCGCCGCTTCCTGCAGCGCGAGGTCGTGCATGTGGTGCGTGCCGCTTAGCCACTCGGGCTTGAGCGTTTTGACAATGAAAAGAAGGGCCAGACCGATGGTGACGGTTTGCGCGAAGAGTAGCCAGATGCGTCGCATAAATGCTTTGGGGGAGAGAAACAGTCGTCAAATCATGGCGCGCGCGGTTTCGCGGCCCGATGACGCCAAACGTCCGATATTACCCTTTTTTCAAATTTTACCGGACGCGTCCGATATTGAAGAGGCTTCGCCGCTTCCGCTTTGCCCATCCTTATGCAAATTTCTTTTTTAACAAGGCCGCCGGAACGTCTATAATCTGTCGCACGAAGAGTCTAGCCACGGCGGCAAAGCTTGGCTATGATGCATCGTTGCCCTGAGGAAAATAAGAGCATCTGCAATCCAGGAGAACCCGTTCAAGCGGGTCCGTGCAGGTGGAGTTACGTAAAAAATAACGGATAAGCTATGTCGGCACCGGCAACAGCCAACCCTATCAAAGTCTTGATCGTCGAGGACGACGCCGTCACGCGGCGCGCGCTTTCACTGGCGATCGAATCGTCGTCCGAACTCAAGCTTGTCGGTGCGCTTGACGCCGTCAAGCCGGCGGTCGAATGGCTCGCCACGGGCGAGATCGACGTCTTGCTGACCGACCTCGGCCTGCCCGACGGCACCGGCATCGACGTAATCCGCGCCTGCGTGCGCCATCTGCCCAAGTGCGACATCATGGTCATCACCATGTCTTCCGACGAAGACAATGTGCTGGCCTGCATCGAAGCCGGCGCCACCGGTTACGTGCTCAAGGATGCCGGCCGGCTCGACGTGGTCAATGCCGTGCTCGAACTGCGCGCCGGCGGGTCGCCCATCAGCCCCATCATTGCGCGCAAGGTGCTGGCGCGCGCCCGCGCCCGCGACGAAGTAAAGAAGGGCGATAGCCCGGGCGTCACCGACGCGCCGCCGCCGGTCGCACTGACCAAGCGCGAAGCCGCGATCCTCGACCTGATCGCACGCGGCGACTCCTACGGCGACGTGGCCAAGCGGCTATCGCTGTCGGTGGGCACGGTGCAGACCCACATCAAGAACATCTACGACAAACTCTCGGTCCACTCGCGCGGCGAAGCCGTGTACGAAGCGCACCGGCGCGGTTTGCTGCAGCTTGACAACGTCAAAGGCAAGGACTGACTCAAATCGGGAAGCTTTCGCTCCCCGGCCCTGGGGCGACTTACTTCTTCAGCGCGTCGCGGATTTCACGCAGCAGCAGAATATCTTCCGGTGTGGCAGCCGGTGCGGCTGGCGGCGCCGGTTCGGCTTTTTTCAGGCGGTTGATGGCCTGGACCATCTGGAAAATGATGAAGGCCAGGATCAGGAAGTTCAGCAAGATTGTCAGGAAATTGCCATAAGCGAAAACGGCGCCGGCCTTTTTCGCTTCGGCGAGGGTCAGGTGCGGGTCCTGGCCGTTCAAGCCGAGATAATAATTGGAAAAATCGAGGCCGCCAAAGATCTTGCCGACGATGGGCATGATGACGTCCTGCACCAGCGACTCGACAATCTTGCCGAACGCGCCGCCGATGATCACCGCCACCGCCAGGTCGACCACATTACCCTTGATGGCGAATGCCTTGAAATCTTGCAGCATGCTCATGAGCCATTTCCCCCGAATCGATATCAAAAAGCGGCAAACTTGTGCCGAGTTGATAGAAGTGTAATGGCAGCGCCGGCTTTTTGCAGCAAAATCGCCATTTGTGCCGATACGGGGCGCGATGCAGCGTCGCCAGGGCGAAAAAGCACCGGGAAATTGCAATCTGGATAGCGAATTGCTTTAAATCAGGGCTTGGCTTCGATATAATTAAAGGTTGCTGCAAGTTTCATCAGTGGCACCTGTAAAAAATTGATGTCGGGTTTGGTAAATGCGCCAACCTCGAGCCTGTGGTGCTCGTTGTACTTTTGTACAGCCGCGCTTCGCGCCTCGACTTTGGGCCGGGGCGTGTCAGGCCGCTCGCTACGATTTTTGCAGGTGCCCCAGTGTCATCAGGTTTGTGTTACCAATAATTTCGTACAAATTTCGCACTTTCTGATTGGGGTTGGTATGAGTATTGAAAAGCAGGTCGATCCAGGTCGACGTGGCTTGCTCGTCGCAACATGCGCGGCGGGCGGCGTTGCCGGACTGGCAACCGGAGCAGCTTTTGTTTCCACTTTCCAGCCGTCCGAGCGTGCCAAGGCTGGCGGCGCGCCGGTCGAGGCGGACATTTCGGACCTCAAGCCGGGCGAAATGAAGACCGTCGAATGGCGCGGCAAGCCGGTCTGGATTTTGAAGCGCACGCCGGAAATGCTGGAAAGTCTGAACAAGACCGATAGCGAAGTCGCCGACCCCAAGTCGGACAAAGACTACTCGATGCCCCTGCCGAAATACTGCAAGAACCAGCACCGCGCGCGTGCCGAGCACACCGATGTGCTGGTCGTGGTCGGCATCTGCACCCACCTGGGCTGCTCGCCAGGCCAGAAGTTCCAGCCGGGCCCGCAGCCTTCGCTGCCTGACAACTGGGTCGGCGGCTTCCTCTGCCCCTGCCACGGTTCGACCTTCGACCTGTCTGCCCGCGTGTTCAAGAACAAGCCGGCGCCGGACAACCTCGACATTCCGCCGTACATGTTCCTCTCCGACACCAAGATCATGATCGGCAAGGACGAAAATGGGGAGGCAGCGTAATCATGGCATTCGTCGAAAAGAAAGTTTCTGCTGATGCGCCCGTGGCCGAGAAGGCCCTGGCCTGGATCGATTCGCGCTTCCCGCTGACCACGCTGTGGGAAACCCAGTGGGGCAAATACTACGCACCGAAGAACTTCAACTTCTGGTACATCTTCGGCTCGCTCGCCATGCTGGTCCTGGTGATCCAGATCGTGACCGGCATCTTCCTGGTCATGCACTACAAGCCCGACGCCAACCTGGCTTTCGCCTCGGTGGAAACCACCATCATGCGCGACGTGCCCTGGGGCTGGCTGGTGCGCTACATGCACTCGACGGGCGCTTCGGCCTTCTTCATCATCGTCTACCTGCACATGACGCGCGGCCTGCTCTACGGCTCGTACCGCAAGCCGCGCGAGCTGATCTGGCTGTTCGGCGTCGGCATCTTCCTGTGCCTGATGGGCGAAGCCTTCTTCGGCTATCTGCTCCCGTGGGGCCAGATGTCGTACTGGGGCGCCCAGGTGATCGTCAACCTGTTCGGCGCGATCCCCTTCATCGGCCCTGAATTGTCGCTCTGGATTCGCGGCGACTACGTCGTGTCGGACGCCACGCTGAACCGCTTCTTCTCGTTCCACGTGATCGCGATTCCGCTGGTCCTGCTCGGCCTGGTCGCGGCGCACTTGATCGCCCTGCACGAAGTAGGTTCGAGCAACCCTGACGGCATCGAAGTCAAGGAACACCTCGGGGCCGACGGCCATCCGCTGGACAGCATCCCGTCGCACCCGTACTACACCGTGCACGACATTTTCGGCGTGTCCGTATTCCTGCTGATCTTCTCGGTCATCGTGTTCTTCGCGCCTGAAATGGGCGGCTACTTCCTCGAAGCCAACAACTTCATCCCGGCCGATTCGCTCAAGACCCCGCCGCACATCGCCCCGGTCTGGTACTTCACGCCGTTCTACTCGATCCTGCGCGCGACAACCTCGGAGTTCGTCAACTTTCTCGCCGCCGGCGTGGTGCTCTACGTCGGCTTGATCTTCGTCAAGTCCAAACTGGCGAGCCTCTGGAAGGCACTGGCGCTGGTGATCGGCGGGCTGCTCATCATCGGTTTCTATACGCTCGACGCCAAGTTCTTCGGCGTGGTGCTGATGGGCGTCTCGGTCACCATTCTGGCCGGCCTGCCCTGGCTCGACCATTCTCCGGTCAAGTCGATCCGCTATCGTCCTGACTGGCACAAGTGGGTCTATGTCGTGTTCGGCGTGGCCTTCCTCGTGCTCGGCTATCTCGGTGTGCAGCCGCCCAACGAAGCACGTAACCTGGTGGCCCAGGTGTGCACCTTTATCTACTTTGGCTTCTTCCTCCTGATGCCGTGGTGGAGCGCCATGGGCACCTTCAAACCGGTGCCCACCCGCGTGAACTTCAAGGCTCACTAAGTCGAAAAAAGGAAGAAAAACATGGTGGACTTTCTCAAAAAACTGATCGGCGTGGCGGTGTTCCTGTTTGCCATCATCGGGCTGGTCAAGGTGCTGCAAAACATCTCTGGCGGCGAAGGGGTCGTGCTCGATCATGCGCCCAATCGCACGAACGACCTGGCAGCCATGCAGCGCGGCTCCAAACTCTTCGTCAACTACTGCCTGGGCTGCCATGCGGCATCGTCGATGCGCTACAACCGCCTGCGCGATCTCGGCATCGACGAAGACACCATCAAGGCCAACCTGCTGTTTACCAGCGACAAGGTCGGCGACTTGATGACGATCTCGATGCAGCCCAAGGATGCCAAGGCCTGGTTCGGCGTCGTGCCGCCCGACCTGTCGGTAATCGCCCGCGCCAAGGATTCCGAGAACGGCAGCGGCCCGGACTACCTCTATACCTACCTGCGCGGCTTCTACAAGGACGACACCCGTCCGACCGGCTGGAACAACCTCGTGTTCAACAACGTCGGCATGCCGCACGCGCTGTGGGAACTGCAAGGCATCCAGAAGCCGGTCTATGTCGACGTGAAGGGCGAAGACGGCAAGCTCGAGCACAAGCTTGATCATCTGGAAATCGCCACACCGGGCACGATGAACAAAGAGCAATACGATGTCGCCGTAGCCGACCTGGTCGGTTACCTGGAATGGATGGGCGAACCGACCGCACACCTGCGCCACCAATTGGGCGTGTGGGTGCTGATGTTCCTCGGCCTCCTGGCATTCCTGACCTGGCGTTTGAACGCGTCGTACTGGAAAGAAGTCAAGTAAGGGGCACCTTCGATTGCTGAAGATGTCCTAGGGTTTTGCGTCTGCGATGTTCGCAGGCGTTGTGTGTCTGGGGTGAGCCGCAAGCGGCCTCACCCCTTTGTTTCTAAGGAACTACTGAGATGATGGTTCTCTACTCGGGCACGACGTGCCCATTCTCCCAACGTTGCCGCCTCGTTTTGTTCGAGAAAGGCATGGACTTCGAAGTGCGCGATGTCGACCTGTTCAACAAACCGGAAGACATCTCGACCATGAATCCCTACGGCCAGGTACCGATCCTGGTCGAGCGCGACCTGATCCTGTATGAGTCGAACATCATCAACGAATACATCGACGAGCGCTTCCCGCATCCGCAATTGATGCCGGCCGATCCGCTCATGCGCGCGCGTGCCCGCCTGATGCTGTTCAATTTCGAAAAGGAATTGTTCATCCACGTCCACACGCTGGAAAACGAAAAGGCCAAGCCCAACGACAAGGCACACGACAAGGCCAGAGCTGAAATCCGCGACCGCCTGACCACGCTGGCACCTCTGTTCCTCAAGAACAAGTACATGCTGGGCGACGACTTCTCCATGCTCGACGTAGCCGTGGCCCCGCTCCTGTGGCGCCTCGACCACTACGGCATCGAGCTGTCCAAGACTGCTGCGCCTTTGATGAAGTATGCTGAACGCATCTTCTCGCGCCCGGCTTACATCGAAGCGCTGACGCCATCCGAAAAGGTAATGCGCCGCTAGGATGCGCCGAACAAGCTACTGCGCGAGCCGATTTTGCGTCTGCGATGCTCGCCGTACTGCAGTACGGCTACGCTTCTCAACACAAACTCGACTCGCTCGCTACGCTTCTTCAGCACATCCGGGTAACATTCGTCATCATGTCTGAAATCTCCACCAAACCCTACCTCCTGCGCGCCATCTACGAGTGGTGTACCGACAATGGCTACACGCCCTACCTGGCAGCCATGGTCGATACGCAAACCCGTGTGCCGCGCGAGTTCGTCAAGGATGGCGAGATCGTCTTGAACATCAGCTTCAGCGCGACCTCGGGCTTGAAGATGGACAACGACGTGATCCACTTCAGCGCCCGCTTCGGCGGCGTCGCGCGCGACATCGTCATCCCCGTGGAAAACGTGGTCGCCATCTACGCTCGCGAAAACGGCCAGGGCATGGCTTTCGACGTGGTCCGTCCCAAGCCTGGCGGCGAAACCCCGACCGACGCGCCCACCGTCACCACCCCCACAGCGCCTTCGACCCCCTCGCTGACTGCCGTACCGACAGCGAGCGAAGACCAGCAGGAAACCGGACAAGACGACAACCCGGAACCGCCCGAACCACCCAAAAAAGGCGGCAAACCCACCCTGACGCGCATCAAGTAACGTATAATATTGGGCTGCAGTAATGCATAGCAGCTTATTTTGCGTTACCAAGGTTTTACGCCGGCTTAGCTCATTAGGTAGAGCAGTTGACTTGTAATCATCAGGTGGCCAGTTCGAATCCGGCAGCCGGCACCAGTAATATTTAGTAAAAACAAAGGGTTACACGCTTCGGCTTGTGACCCTTTTTCATATTTTCCGCGCTTGTGAATCCATGTACTCCCTATGTACCCCGGACGCATGAATTCAAATGGAGACATTTCCGCAGCATGATTAAACTGCATTGAATGGAATGTTCTGATTTTCGAGCCGATGGCAAGCCAAGCCGGTGGTGCTACGCACGCTTATTGCGTTGCCTTTTTGCAGTAGGCAGAAGGCTGGTGATTTTTTGGTACAGGTCAAATAGATAGGAAACGCGCTGTGCATCGCTTTGGAATTGTTGCTTGCCGTAGCACGCGTCCACGGCCTTGTCTAAAATCTGGTGCGCTTTAACCAGTGCGGGCGGCATCGATATGGGGTCGTACAGATCGGCCAGAGAACTTTCGCCAAAAGCAGCGCGCGCATCCAGCACGGTTTGCGCGGCGGC
>Ga0302314_10001608_pt1 | contig 42116 bp, 37 predicted proteins | sample III_Palsa_N2_3_FD_200533 | JGI IMG/M metagenome (GOLD analysis project Ga0302314, IMG submission 200533) | Peat permafrost microbial communities from Stordalen Mire near Abisko, Sweden - III_Palsa_N2_3 | ecosystem: Environmental > Terrestrial > Soil > Palsa > Peat permafrost | place: Sweden... | reverse complement strand
ATTGAGCGGCACCCATGGTGGCGACTCCAATTTCGGAGCCGGTTCACCCGGCGGGACCAAGCTCCCGCCTTAAGACCGCTCACGATTTCGTGAGTATCGTCCCAAAAAGCTGCTCAAAGGTTATCATGCGATCGTGAAGTCACTTTTTCGCGAGAAAATCTCCTGGGCTGAGACGTTCGCTTTCTTGCGACGGCCGCGCGAACGCAAAAACGCCGGGGCGCAGGTGGCGCCCCGGCGTTTGCTAGCCCGGAGAGTCGTTTTAGGTCAGTGAGTTACGGTCGGTCGCGGGGCGCCAAGTTCGATCAACCTGCCCCAGCGGCCGGCCGAGAACAGGTGCGCGTAGATGGCGTTCAGGTAGCCCATGCGACGCCAATCGAGGAACGTGGCGTCGTCCACCTCGGCCAGCCGCTCCGGCTTGACGATCTTGAAACCGCGGATGCGGGCGGTGCCGCCGACGGTGAAGTTAACGGTCGCCTCCTCCTCCTCCAGCAGCTTGGCGGCCTCCAGCGCCCGGCCGAAATTGGCCGCCGCGGCAACCGCCTCCCGGAACGCCTGGCAGAACCCCACCGCCTCGTTCAGCGCCGGCGACGGGCGCCCGTCCTCGAACAGCGGCTGGCCGGCGTCGGGCCGGATCTGCTCGGCGTCCGGCTCCATGCCGACGACGAGGCTCTTGTTCCCCGCGTCCTCGACGAAGATGAACGGGAAGGCGCGGACATAGGCCGGCACGTAGGCGTCCGGCTGCCACGTGCCGTCCGGGCGGACGAACAGGTTGTCGCCATCGCGCAGGCCGAGCAGCGCCACCGGCACCGGGTTGGCGCCGGTGGTGAACAGGATCGGGTAATGCTGCGCGGCCGCATCGAACTCGGTGAGGCCGATCGGCACCGACTGGGCCTTCGCGGCGAAATGGAAGCCGGCGGCGCGGTCCAGTTTCAGATGGCCGTGCAACTGCGGATTGACGCCCACCACACGCTTGAAGAACAGCGGCAACGGCTGGGCAGGCGGCGTCTGGGCTTCGGACATGGCGGACCCTTGCAGCGAAACGATGCCGCACTGTGCCGCAGATGCCGGCGGAAGGCGAGACGCGGCAGCCGCCTGCCGGTCGCCGCCACCGCTCAGCCCTCTGGCGGCGGCGGCGCCTGCGCCTCGATATCCGGCAGCTCGGCCGCCCGCCAGCCGCTGCCGGCGCTGACCTCGACGCCGGAAAACATCCCAGCAACGCGCCGGATATCGGGCGGCGCCAGACCAAAAAGGTAATCGAACCGGCAGGTCAGGTCGACCATGCGCAGCCCCGCCACCGGCAGCGGGCAGACCACCCGCAGCACCTCGTTTTCGGCCAGGAACCCGCGCGCCAGCACCCGCCCCTGCCCCACCCCGCCCCAGCTTATCTCCACCGCCTGCATGCCGCCGGGCGGCGCCACCCAGAACGACACGGCGACGCGCACCAGCGGCGTCGGGCTCCAGACCTGCAGGCTGATCTCCGCACCGCACCAGCGGTCGCGTTCCACACCGGCCGGCCACGCCAGCACGCGCGGCAGGTCCGGCGGCGGAATCACCTCGGCAAGATCGGTCAGCGCCGGCGCGTAATAGTCGCCGAACAGCGTGTCGTAGTGGCCCCAGATCGCCTGCCGCGGCACCGTTGCGCGGCTTTCCGCCGCCCGGCGGATCGCCGCCACCACCTCCTGCGGCGGCGCATGCAGCGGCACCAGCACGCCCACATCGAGTGCCCGCAACCGCTCGGCGATGGCGCCGAAATCATAGGCGACCGGGATCATCCCGGCCTCCAGCGCCTCCGACAACGTATAGGAATAGGTCTCCGGAAAGATCGACAGGAACAGCGCCACGCGGGCCCCGGCGCGGCACAGCGCATCGTTCGCCTCGCCCGGCTTGTACGGGCCGGCGAGGCTGACATTGTCGAACGCCTCCAGCTCGGTGTCGCGGTCGGTGCGGCCGACGATCACCAGCGTGATGTCGTTCTCCCAGCGGCTGCAATGGCGCGCGAGGTCGACCAGTTGCCGCGCGCCCTTCTGCGGCCCGATGGCGCCGGGGACGGCGACGCGCAACCCGACGCCGCGCACCTCCGCCCGGCGTGGCGCGGCCGCCTCGGGCGGGGCGAAATGCGGCTTCACGTCGACGCGCAGTCCCGGAAACAGCGCCGCGTAGCGGTCCGCCGTGTCCTGGGACGGCGCGATCACCTGGAACGCATCGTGCAGCAGCGGCCCCCATTTGCCGCGCCATACCTCACCGGTGCCGGAGAACGGTTCGAGGCTGCGATGCAGCCCGGCATGCGCCCCGCTCTCGCGGACGCACGACGTGCATTTCTGCGCCGGCGGAATGCCGCAATAGAAGCCGCCGCCGTCCAGCAGCGTGACGCGCGGGCAGCCATAGAAGAAATCGTGCAGCGTCACCGCATACGGAATGCCGCAGTCACGCACGAACTCGCCGACGCCGTCGGGCAGATCGAGCAGATGCTGCACGTGGATGAACATCGGCGCGAGGTCGAGAATGTCCGCCAGCGCCTCGCCGATCGGCGCCGGCTGCGGGTAGCCCAACGCCTCCTCGCTGTCCCAGCGCCGCACGACCGGCATCTTGCGCCCGTCATGATCGCGGCCGGTGGCGAGCGCCAGCACCAGAAAGCCCTCGTCGGCAAGCCGTGCCATCATGTCGTCGACATGCCGCACCGCGCCGCCCTCCAGCGACAGCGTCACGAACAGCACGATGCGGCCACTGCGCCGCCACACCGCCTTTTGCACGTTGTTGCGTACGTCGTGCAGCGGGTCGGTACGCAGGAAGTCGGCGACGAAGTCGTGATAGTACGGGTAGCGCGCCTCGACCTTCTTGACGTTCGCGGCGATCAGCGCCTGCCGCGACCCGGCGAAGGAGATCGCGCCCTTGTGCGCCAGGTACACGTCGGCCGCGCACACGTTGCGCCAGCCGCGCTCCAGCGCGCGGAGGGAAAAATCGTTCTCCTCGCCGTAGCCGCTGCCAAACGTCTCGGCGTCGAGATGGCCGATGTCGTCGAGCGCCGCGCGCTTGATGAACATGCAGAAGCCGTGCGCGGTCGGGATGTCGCGCACCACGCCGGCATTGGCCTCGCGCACCAGCGCGTCGATGTCGGAGAATTCCAGGCCGTACGGCGCATCCTCGGTCCCCGGCGGGTGCGGCAGGCTGCAGATGGTGGCGTTGTTGGACAGCGGTGTCGCGGTCGCGATGGTCGCATCCGCGTAAGCCGCACGGTACAGCCGGTCGAGGAATTTCTCCGGCACCACCGTGTCCGCGTTCAGCAGCACCGCGTCGGCGTCAGCACTCAGCGCCAGGCCACGATTGGCACTGCCGACGAACCCGAGATTCTGTTCGTTGTGCAGATAGATGATGCGCCCGGCATCGGCCAGCGACCGCAGCGCGTCGGAAAGCTCCGGTTCGGGCGAGGCATCGTCGATCACCACGACGCGATGGGCGATGCTGTCGCCGCTCGTCAAAACGCTGTCGAGACAGGCGAGGGTTTCCGCGCGGCCGCGATAGACCGGCACGATCACGTCGATGCTGGGTGCCTCCCGGCGCGGCAGGCCGTTATGGCCCGGCAGCACGCCGGCGCCGTCCAGCAGCGCCTCCGGCTCCGGCGGCACGCCGGCAAGCGTGCGCACCAACGCCGGCAGCAGCCGGGTTCCGAACAGCAGCCCACGCGCCGAAGTGCCGAACGTGCGGCGTGCGGCGGCGGCGACCGCGACGGCCGAGGCCAGCGTGGTGCCGCGCAGGATCGGGCCGAACGGCAAATGCGCGGTGCCGGTGATCGTGATCGCCACCAGTTCCGGCTGCGCCCGGCTTGAGCGGAGCGGCAGCCGGATATCGAACCCACCGGCGATCACCTGCGGGTGCGCCGCCTTCAGCGCGGCGTGGTCGATGGTGTTGAGCACGTGGAACACCTCGCCGGTGGCGCCCTGCACGACCAGCGTCAGCGAGGAGGTCGGGCGTAACGCGTCGTAGATCCAGCCACGCAGCCCGCTGTCGTCGATGTGCTCGATCTTGCTCCGGTAAGCGGAACGATATGGCTGCTCCAGCGGGTCGGCGTCGGCGAACTCCAGCCGCAGCATGTGCGGCGTGGTGTCGAACGTCTCCGGCGGGCAGCCGACGCGCAGCGTGCCGTCCTCGGTGAGGCGCCAGCGCCCGGCGGCCAGCGGCGCGCCATCGAGCCACACGGCACTGACCTCGGCCGGGCGGGAGAGCCGGAACAGCGCGTTGGTGCCGCGGAACTCGACCTCCGCGGTCACCGGCAGCCGTGCGGCCGCACGGGCGCGGGCCGGGCGCGGGGCGGGCCGGCGTTTGGGCCGGAGGGTCTTGGCGGGCGGCTTCACGGGGCGACCTCGATAGCGGCACAGGCGAGCGCGGCGCGCGGGAAACGGCGCTTATAGCGACCCCGGCCCGGCGTTGCCTATGTGCCTTGCCATGGCCCGCGTTGACACTGCGCGAGGGCGGCGGGCACAGTCCGGCCAACGGCGACAACGCCGATCCGTACCGGGGCTCGGTGCGGCCGAACGGGGCGGGAGCGGAACATGCCGCGCGATCTGCGCGGACCGTCCCCCTTTCGCCCATTTCGGCCGCCGACAGACGTCCGTCCTCGCCCGAACGGGCCGGCCGGCGGCTGGCGCGGACAACAGGCATGGGAGAACGGCGTGGCACACGAAACCCTGAGGGCGATGGTCGGCACCAAGGCGCTGAAGGCGGGGCATTTCATCTTCGAATTCGTCACCCCCGGCATCGGCCATGTCCTCAAGAATGCCGGCTGTGATTTTGTCGTGTTCGACATGGAACACAGCGCCTTCGGCTTCGAGACGATCAAGCAGGCATTGCGCTACGCCGAAGCCGCACGGCTTCCCGCGATCGTGCGCGTGCCCTCGCGCGACTACGACCACATCGCCCGCGCCTGCGATTCCGGCGCGGAAGGCGTCATGATGCCGCTGGTCGGCTCGGTCGCCGAAACGCGCTCGATCCTGGCCTCGGTCAAATACCCCCCGGTCGGCGGCCGCGGCGTGGCGCTCGGTATTGCGCACGACAACTATACCGGCGGCCCGACGGCGGAAAAGCTGATTGCCGCGAACAAGCGCACCACGGTCTTTATCCTGATCGAGACTGCCGAAGGTGTGGAGAACGCCGAAGCGATCGCGGCACTCGATGGCGTCGACTGCCTGTGGATCGGGCATTTCGACCTCAGCTGCTCGCTCGGCATTCCCGGCGAGTTCGCGCATCCGAAATTCGTCACTGCGGTAAAGACTGTGGTTGCGGCGGCAAAGAAGCACGGCAAGTCGCTCGGCCGCTTCGTGCCGGATGTCGCGTCGGGGCTCGCGCTGTACGCCGAAGGCTTCGATTTTCTGACCTATTCCGGCGATCTGTGGATCTATCAGGCCGCCGTCGCCGCCGGCATTTCGGGGTTGCGCGAGGGGGCCGCGGAAAAGCCGAAGCGCGCCGGCAAGGGGAAAGCCGCATGAGCACGTTCCGCGTCGCCGTCGATGGCGATTTCGTCAAGCCGGACGGCTCGCCGGCCTATCCGATGTTCGACCTCGCGCCGCTGCACGCCAACCCGGATGTCGAGGTCGTGCATGTGCCGCTCGGCAAGGTCGCCTCGGCGGCGGCGCTCGAAGGTTTCGACGCGCTGATCCTGCTCGGCAACCGCTTCGCGCCGGAAAGCGTGCCGCCCGGTGGGCGGCTGGCCATCGTCGCGCGCTTCGGCGTCGGCTACGACACCGTCGATGTCGCCGCCTGCACGCCGGCCGGGATTGCGGTGACGATCACGCCGGACGGCGTGCGGCGGCCGGTGGCGGTTTCCATTCTGACGCTGCTGTTCGCGCTGACCGGAAAACTGTTCGTGAAGGACAAGCTGACGCGGCAGGGGCCGGCCGGCTACGCGCAGCGCAGCAACCATATGGGCGTCGGCCTGATCGGCCGCACCCTCGCCTCCGTCGGCATCGGCAACATCGGCGCCGAGTTGTTCCGGCTCGCGGCGCCGTTCGGCATGCGCTTCATCGCACACGACCCGTTCGCCAACCCCGAGACGGCGCGTGCGCTCGGCATCGAACTCGTCGATCTGGAGACGGTGTTTCGCGAAGGCGACTTCGTCTCGATCAGTTGCCCGCTGACGCCGCAGACGCATCATCTGGTGAACGCCGAGCGGCTGGCGCTGATGAAGCCGACCGCGTACCTGATCAATACCGCGCGCGGGCCGATCGTCGATCAGGCGGCGATCACCAAGGCGTTGCAGGAAAACCGCATCGCCGGCGCCGGCCTCGATGTGCAGGAGCAGGAGCCGCCCGACCCGGACGATCCGCTGCTCAAGCTCGACAATGTCATCCTCGCACCGCACGCCTTGTGCTGGACCGACCAGTGCTTTGCCGGGATCGGCGCATCGGCGGTGCGATCGGTTTTGGATGTGGCAGCCGGCCATACGCCGCGCGGGCTGGTCAATCGCGACGTGCTGAAGCACGGGCGCTGGCAGGGCCGGACAGCGGCGGCGGGGGATTGAGCCATGGCGAAGACACCCCTGCGCGGTGCAGTGATCGGCTGCGGCTTCTTTGCCCAGAACCACCTGCACGCCTGGAAGGACATTCCCGACGTTCAGTTGGTTGCCGTCTGCGACAGGGATTCCGCCAAAGCCGAGGCAGCGGCAGCCAAGTTCGGCGTGCCGGCGTTCTACGCCGATGCCGCCGACCTGTTCGTTCGCGAAAAGCTCGACTTCGTCGATATCGCGACCACGATGCCGACGCATCGCGGGCTCGTCGAGATGGCGGCGCGGCATCGCGTGCCGACCATCGTGCAGAAGCCGTTCGCGCCCACCTGGGATGATTGCGTGGCCATGGTCGGCGCCTGCAAGGCCGCCGGCATTCCGCTGATGGTGCATGAGAATTTCCGCTTCCAGGCGCCGCTCGCCGCGGTGCGCCGGGTGCTGGACGCGGGCGAGATCGGCACGCCGCATTTCGGCCGCATCACCTTCCGCACCGGCTACGACGTGATCGCCGGCCAGCCTTATCTGGCGCAGGAGGAGCAGTTCATCATCCTCGACCTCGGCGTGCACGTGCTCGACATGGCGCGCGTCTATTTCGGCGAGGCCGAGACGATCTACGCGCAGACGCAGCAGATCCGCCCCGGCATCAAGGCCGAGGACATGGCGACGATGATGCTGCGGCACCGCTCCGGCGCCACCAGCATCGTCGACTGCTCCTATTCCAGCCGCCTCTCGCCCGACCCGTTCCCGCAAACCTTCGTGCATATCGAAGGCACCCACGGCAGCATCCAGTTGCAGGACGGCTACCGCATGACGGTGACGAGCGACGACGGCACGCGACAGGAGACCGTCTCCAGCCCGTTGCTGTCGTGGACGTCCGAACCCTGGCACACGGCGCAGGAGAGCGTGCTGAACACGCAGCGCCACTGGGTCGAATGCCTGCGCAGCGGCCGCACGCCGCAGACCAGCGGCGAGGACAATCTTCGCACGTACGCGCTTGTCGTCGCCGCGTACCGCTCTGCCGCGGAGCGCCGCGCGGTGGCACCGCTCGTATGAGCGCGCTGCTGCTCTACGGCACGGAAGCGCCCGTCGCGCCGCCACGCGTACTGCACGCCGGCCCGCTCTCCGCCGAACTGGAGTCGGGCAACCTGCGCTACATCCGCTACGCCGGATTCGAGATGATCCGCGCGATTTCCTTTCTCGTGCGCGGGCCGGACTGGAACACCTACGCGCCCGAGATCGCCGACCTGACCGTGCGCGAGGACGGCGACGCGTTCCGCGTGCGCTACACGGCGACGATCCGCGACGGCGCGGCCACGCTGACCTATCGTGCGCGCATCGACGGGACGGCGAACGGCACACTCTCCTTCACCACCGAAGGCACGGCGGAAACCGATTTCGCCACCTGCCGCACCGGATTCGTGGTGCTGCACCCGATCGTCGGCGTCGCCGGCCATGCCGTGGAGATCGAACACGTCGACGGCAGCATCGTCGAAGGCAAATTTCCGGCGCTGATCGACCCGATGCAGCCGATGCGTGAGCTGCGCGCGCTGACCCACACCTTCGCCCCCGGCGCGCGCGTGACCTGCCGCATGGAGGGCGACACGTTCGAGATGGAGGACCAGCGTAACTGGACCGACGCCTCCTACAAGACCTATGTCCGCCCGCTGGCGCTGCCCTGGCCGTACACGATCGCGGCTGGCGAGCCGATCCGCCAATCCGTGAGCCTGCGCCTGCACGGTCGCCCTGCCGAGCCGGCGCGCGCGGATGATACGGTGCAACTGCAAATCGGCGGCACGCTCGGGCCGATGCCGCGGATCGCGCTCGGCTGCACGCCGGCCGAAGCGGCGGCGGCGCTGCCGCATGCGGCGATGCTGCGGAAGGCCGAAATCGCAGCACTGGTCTGCCGCTACGACCCGCGCGACGGCCATGCGCTCGCGCCGGTGCATGCACTCGCGGTTGCGCTGGGCGCCGAGGTGGAACTGCAACTCGTCGTGCCCTCGGTCGATGCGTTCGTGCAGGACATCGAAGCCGCCGCCGAGCAGGTGCGGCGCGCCAACCTCAACCCGATCGCCGTCGCGGTCTCGCCCGCCGCCGACCTGAAAAGCACGCCGCCCGGCAGCGCGTGGCCACCCTGCCCGTCGGCGGAAGATGTGCTGCGCGCCGCCCGCCACGCCTTTCCCGGCGTGCGATTGGCCGGCGGCATGCTCAGCACCTTCACTGAACTGAACCGCAAGCGCCCGCCGCTGCATCTGATCGACGACGTGACGTTCTGCACCACGCCGAACGTGCACGCGGGCGACGACCGCTCGATCATGGAGACGCTGGAATCGCTGCCGGCCGTCGCCGCCTCGGTCCGCGCCATCGTCGGCGCGCATCCCTGGGTGGTCGGGCCGAGCACGATCGGCATGCGCGACAACCCGTATGGCGCGGCGCCGCTGCCCAATTCGCACGCTGCGCGCATGGCGATGGCCGGCCGCGATCCGCGCCAGACGGGGCTGTTCAACGCCGCCTGGACGCTCGGCATCATCGCCCGCTTCGCCCGCGGGGGCGCCACGCGCATCGCCGTCTCTGCGCCGATCGGCGATTTCGGCATCATTGGGCCGGATGGCACCCTCTATCCGGTGTTTCATGTCGTTACCGGCTGCGCGCTTCTGCGCGGCGCCACGCTGCATGCCGTCAGCACGAGCCGGGAACGCGACGTGCTGGCGCTGTTTGCCGAGCAGGACTCCGTGCGCGCGTTGTGGCTCGCCAACCTTACCGCCGCGCCGCAGCATGTCGCCGTTCCGGATGCGTTCCACAGCGCCGACGGGAAGGTGCTGGACGCGGCGTGCGGCCCGGACTGGACGGCACTGCGCGCCTTGCCGGCATCCGCTGACATCATCACGCTGCAACCCTATGCCGTTGCCGTGTTGCGCACCGGCATCTGACCCACGGAGCCACCATGGACCCGCTCGCCCGTCGCACGCTCGGCCGCACCGGCGTCGAAGTCACGCAACTCGGTTTCGGCGGCGCCGGCCTCGGCGATCTTTTTTCCGTCGTCCCGGACGAGGACGCCGCCGCCACGCTCGCCGCCGCCTGGAGTGAGGGCATCCGCTACTACGACACCGCGCCCTGGTACGGCCGCGGCCAGAGCGAGCACCGCTTCGGCCGCGCGCTGTACCGCCAGCCGCGCGCGGACTACGTGCTGTCCACCAAGGTCGGCCGCACGCTGCACCCCGTGCACGCGGCGGAAAAATTCCAGCGCGGCATGTGGGCCGGCGGCCTGCCGTTCCAGCACACATTCGACTACAGCTACGACGGCGTGATGCGCGCGTTCGAAGACAGCCTGCAACGCCTCGGCCTGCCGCGCATCGACGTGCTGCTGATCCACGACCTCGACCTCTGGCACCACCAGCGCATCGAGCGCGTCACCGCGTATCTCACCGAACTGCATAACGGCGGCTGGCGCGCGCTGCAGGAACTGAAACAGGCCGGGCTGATCCGCGGCATCGGCGCCGGCATCAACGAACTTGGCATGATGCCGCGCATGCTCGATCTGATGGAGCTCGACTTCTTCCTCGTGGCGATGCCGTACACGCTGCTGGACACCGACGTGCTGGACAGCGAGTTTCCCCGCTGCGCCGCGCAGGGCGTGGGCTTCGTGATCGGCGCCACTTTCGCCTCCGGCATTCTCGCCACCGGGGCGGTGCAGGGCACCAAGTATCGCTATGCCGACCCGACGCCGGAGGTCATCGCCAAAGTGCGGCGCATGGAGGCGGTGTGCGACCGCCACAACGTGCCGCTCGCGGCGGCGGCGTTGCAGTTTCCGCTCGGCCATCCCTCGGTCGCCTCGGTGATCCCCGGCGCGATCACGCCGGAGCAGGTGCACCGCAACGTCGCCAGCTTCCGCCATCCGATTCCGGCAGACCTGTGGGCCGAACTGAAGCACGAGGGGTTGCTGCGGGCGGACGCGCCGACGCCGTAGCGTCGGGTTCGCTTCACCCCGTCACCTCCAGCACCATCGACGCCGTGTGCGTGCGCCCGAATTCGTCGGTGCCCCGGACGGAAATCCGGTGCGTGCCGCGCCCAAGTTCGTCCGGTAGCCGCGTCTGCCACAGATGCGCGGATGGCCCCGGCTGCACCCACGGTTTTTTGGTCGCGGCGTTGCGCGCGTAGACTTCCTCGACAAACGGATCGATGCGATCCGAGCGCGGCATCGGCCGGAACGGCGCGCCGGCGCCGAATGCAACCTCCAGCACGGCGTTCGGCCCGGCATCGAAGAAGTTGGCGACCAGCGCTGTCGAGCCGAGCGCCTCCATTGCGATCGGCCCGGCCAGCAGCGCGCCCGGGCGATACTCGCGCATCACCTCGCGCGCATCGCGATGCACCTGGCTGTCGAGCACCAGCCGGATCTGCCCGCGATTCGGGTCGTGCGCCGGCACGAAGCGCGTGCTGGCACGGCCGTTGTCCACCGTCAGGATGTGGAACCCGTTCGGGCAGCCATCGGTCTGCAGCGCCACCGGAATGCCGCGCTCGTCGAACGGGCCGCTCCACCAACTGCCGCTGACGGCCGCGAGCACATGGTGGTGATGCAAGCCGCCGGTAAACCCGTCCGCCTGCCCGAAATAGTGATGCTCGTTGGTATGTGTGTGGCCGGCGAAACTGATGCTGTTCGCATGGGTCGAGATCGCCGCAAGAAACTCCGCCGCGTTCTCGGCAACGAACGAGGGCGTGGTGCCGACCACCGTGCGCAGCGGAATATGAAAGCACGCGACCACCAACGCATCGGCCGGCACCTGTGCGAGCACGTTGCGCACGAACGCCAACTGCCGCGCATTGAAGAAGCCGCGATATTTGCCGGCGCCGTTCGGGCGGGCGGGATCGGTGCCGTGGTACTCGACATTGTCCAGCATCAGGAACGTGGCGCCGCCATGCTGGAACGCGTAGTCGCGCGCGCCGAACACGCGCTTGAACGTCTCGCGCGAGTGCACGTTGTCCGGCGCATCGAAGTTGATGTCGTGGTTGCCCGGCACGTTGAACCACGGCAGCCCGATCGTGCCAATGATGCGGTTGTAGCGGTCATAGAAGGAAAGATCGTCGAACATCAGATCGCCGGTGGTGATGCCGAACGCGGATTCCGTGCCGACCGCCTGTGCCACCACGTCGTCGCGGATGAAGCCGACTTCGGCCAGGCTCTCCGGCTGTGGGTCGGTAAACAGCACGGCGTCGAATCGGCCGGATTCGCTCTGCCGCCGCAGCAGGAAGTCGATGCTGTCGGGCAGCGGGCCGGAGGGCGGCACGCCATGGAAGCGGAACGGGATGGTCTGCGGCGAACCGGTCGGCGCGTACACATAGGCGAAGCGCGGCAGGCCGGTGATTGGATCGACCGGCACCATCCAGCCGTTCGGCTTGACCACGAACAGCGAGTCGCCCGGGGCCACCGGCAGCCGCCAGCGCCCGTCCGCATCGGTCAGCACCACCTCGCGGCCGTTGGAGACCATGACGCCGCCGACGCCCTTGCTGCCCGCGCCGCGCGTGCCGGTGCCGCCGGCGTCCTCGAACACCACGCCTTGCGCCGTGCTCTCTGCCGTCTGCGCAACGGCCAGGGGCACGCCGCTCGCCGCAAGCGCCGCCATCGCCGCCGCCCCGCCGACCACGTGCCGGCGCGTCACCCATCCGCCATCGTCCGTCATCGCAACCTCCTCGTTGGCGCGCGAGGCCGGCACCGTAGCGGCGGATGCGGTCGGTTCGGTGACGCTTTCGTGTCGGTTCGGTTGCGCCCGGCCGCTACGGCTGGTCAGCTCGCCCGTACGAATCCTCCAGCCGCACCACGTCGTCGGCGCCCAGATAGCTGCCCGTCTGCACTTCGATGAGTGTCAGCGGAATCCGACCTGGGTTCTCAACGCGGTGCACCGAGCCGATCGGCAGATCGACGCTCTCGTTCTCGCGCACCAGCATGGTCTCGCCGTCGCGCGTCACCAGGGCGCTGCCCTCCACGACGGTCCAATGCTCGGCGCGATGGAAGTGCTTTTGCAGCGAGACTTTCTGGCCCGGCTGCACCACCACGCGCTCCACCCGGAAACGTTCCGCGGCGATCAGCGTCTCGTGGAACCCCCAGGGCCGATAGGCGCGGTTATGCGCCACCGCCTCGTGCCGCTTGGCGGCGCGCAGTCGGTCCACCACGCGCTTGACGTCCTGCGCCCGGTCGCGGTGCATTGCCAGCACCGCGTCCTCGGTCACCACCACCACCGCGTCCTCCAGCCCGACGACCGCGGTGACGATGCCGTCGCTGCGGACGTAGCAGTCCTGCGCGCCTTCCAGCAGCACGTCGCCGACCGAGACGTTGCCGGCCTCGTCCTTGGCGCCGAGATCCCATAGCGCGCCCCAACTGCCGACATCCGACCAGCCGAGGTCGGCGGGCACCACGGCGGCGCGGTCGGTGCGCTCGGCAACCGCGTAGTCGAGGCTGATCGAGGGGCTGGCGGCAAACGCGGCGGCGCCGAGGCGGATGAAATCGAGGTCCGGTCGCCGCTCGGCCAGCGCCATTGTGACGGCCGCAAGGACCTCAGGCGCGTGGCGCGCCAGTTCCTCCAGCATCGTCCGCGCGGTGAAGACGAACATGCCGGAGTTCCACAGATACCGGCCGGTTGCGACCAGCTTTTCCGCGGTTGCCGCATCGGGCTTCTCCGCGAAGCGGGCCACGGCGTGCACGCCCGGCAGGCCGGGCAACGCCTCGCCCACCTCGATGTAGCCGTAGCCGGTTTCCGGCCCGGTCGGGCGCATGCCGAAGGTCACGATCCGGCCGGCCCGCGCCGCCACGACCGCCGATGCGAGCAGCGCGTGCAGCCTGGCGAGGTCGGTGATGGCCGCATCCGCCGCCATCATCCACAGCACGGAGTCCGGGTCGTCCTCGGCGGCGAGCAGGGCGGCGGCAGCGACCGCGGGGGCGGAGTTGCGCCCGACCGGTTCCAGCAGGATGCGCGGCCCGACAACCCCGGCCTGCCGCATCTGCTCGGCCACCAGGAACCGGTGGTCCTGGTTGCACACCACGATCGGCGGCGCGAACCCGGGCCCGATCGCCCGCCGCACCGTCTCCTCGATCATCGATCGTTCGGACACCAGCGGCCAGAACTGCTTCGGAAAACTTTCGCGCGAGACCGGCCACAGGCGCGTGCCCGACCCGCCGGAGAGGATCACCGGCACGACCGGTGCGGCCGCCCCGGGAGCTTGCAGAGATGTCAATGCGGTCATGGCATAATGGTAAGGAGGCCCAGGGGGCCGTGTCCAGCGCCAGCCGGCGTGGCGCCCGATGCCGCGCGGCGCGCGCCTCAGCCCACCAGTTCGGGCTGCCGGAACTCGGCGAGTTGATAGCCGCGATCGTGCCCGAAGCCGACGCCGTGGCGGAAATCGGCAATCTGCCGACCCTCCATCTCGCGATAGCTCCAGGCGGCCTTTTCCGAGAACGGGCGGCTCGGCGCGAAGAACGCGTCCTGATGGTATACCGGCACGCCGACCGGCGTGGTGTGCATCACGAAGCTGAAGCGGGTGCGCGCGGCGTCGCGGATCGGCGTGCCACCGTGCGGCAGTTGCGGATGCCAGATCAGGCTGTCGCCGGCCTGCACATGCAGCTTGCGCACCGCGAGGCGCCGCGCCTTGCCCTGCTCGATCACGGTGTTCTGGTATTCGATCCAGGTGTCGCCGTCGAGGCTCGGGATCTTGTCGAGCGCGCCGTAGCGCCGCAGCGCCATCGCCTCGCGGTCGATCTCCGGGATCAGTTGGCCGCCCTGCATCACCTCCAGGCAGCCGTTGTCGTCGCCCGCCGGCTCCAGATACACGGTCGTGCCGAAGAACAGGTATTCCGGCCGGGTCGCGAATACCGGGCAGTCGCGGTGCAGCGGCTGTTGCGAGCCGACCTCGTAGAACAGCGAGGTGTAGAGCGCGGTCGGCGCGCCGAACAACAGGTCCTGCACGGCAAGCCAGACCGGGTTGCGGGTGAACAGCCACTCAAGCTCGGGCATCACGCTGTGCAGGTTCTGGATGCGCGGATAGTGCCCGTTTGCGTCGCGGTTGGCCGCGAAAATGGCGTCGTTGGCCTGCTCGAAGTGCCGGAATGCCGCGATCGTCTCGCGGCACTGCGCCGGCGGGATGGCGCCGCGGACCACGGTGTAGCCTTTGGCGATCACCTCCAGCGCATGGCCCTTGACCAGCGGGTCGATGTCCATGCCGGCGATCCGGGTGATCGCGTCCGGCTGGAGAAAGAGTCCGAACATGCGCGCTGCCTCCCAGGGCCGGCCGGCACCCTCCTGGCGCCGGTGCCGACGATGATAGGCGCCCCGATGGTTAGCAAGGGTTAACGGGAGGTGCGGCGGTTCAGTGGCTGGCCGCCGCGGTGACCCGCCAGACCCGGTTGCCAACGTCGTCGGTGACCAGCAGCGCCCCCTGCCGATCGAGCGCGACGCCGACCGGCCGGCCGAGCGCGTTGCCGTCGGCATCGAGGAATCCGGTCAGCACGTCCGCCGGCGCCCCGGCCGGGCGGCCCTCGGCGAATGGCACGAACACCACCTTGTAGCCGCTGCGCGGCCGGCGATTCCACGACCCGTGCTGGCCGACGAACGCCCCGCTCCAGAGGCTCGGCGGCAGGTTGCCGGGGGCCGAGAACGCCAAGCCCAGCGAGGCGGTGTGCGCGCCCAGCGCATAGTCCGGCACGAGCGCGCGCGCCACGAGGTCCGGCCGTTGCGGACTGACCCGCGTGTCGATGTGCTGGCCGTAGTAGCTGTACGGCCAGCCGTAGAACCCGCCTTCCGTCACCGAGGTCATGTAGTCGGGCACCAGATCGCTGCCGAGTTCATCGCGCTCGTTGACGGCGGTCCACAGCTTGCCGCTGACCGGCTCCCAGCCGAGGCCGACCGGGTTGCGCAGGCCCGAGGCGAAAACCCGATGGTCACCGGTCTTGAGATCGACCTCCCAGACCGCCGCGCGGCCTGCCTCGGCGGCGATGCCGTTCTCGGCCACGTTGCTGTTCGACCCGACCGTCACGTACAGCCGCTGCCCGTCGGCGCTGGCGATCAGGTTCTTGGTCCAGTGGTGGTTGATCGGCCCGGCCGGCAGGTCCGCCACCTTGACGCCCGGCACGGTGATCGTCATCTGTCCCGCCTGATACGGGAACCGCAGCACTGCATCGGTATCGGCGACGTAGAGATCGTTGCCCACCAGCGCCATGCCAAAGGGCGAGTGCAGCCCTTCGAGGAACACGGACCGGCTATCGGCGACGCCGCTGCCGCTGCGGTCGCGCAGCAGCGTGATGCGGTCGGCGCTGGGCACGCCGGCGCCGGCGCGCGCCATCAGCAACCGCATGATCCAGCCGCGGATGCCGCCGCCGTTGTCCGGCCGGGTTGGCGCGTTGGTCTCGGCGACCAGGACGTCGCCGTTCGGCAGCACGCACAGCCACCGCGGATGGTCGAGGCCGGCGGCGAACGCGGCGACGCGCAGCCCTGGCGCGGGAACCGGCGCCCTGCCCTCGGGCCAGCCCTTCGCCGGCGCGACGTTGATCGTGGTGATCAGCGTCTCGTGCGGCGGCGGCAATTGCGGGTTCGGCCCGACGCCATCGGCGACCGGCAGCGTCGCCGTGTCGCCGCACGCGGCCACGAGGGTCGCCGTGACGAGCAGACTGGCGGTGATCACGGCGATGCGCATGCAGACTTCCTGAGCCGGCAATGTCGTTGGACACCGTCCCATGCCGGGCAGAACGGTGGGATGCAGCCCCGGTGATCAAAACTATCCGTTGTCGGTGATGCTGGGCACGGTAAAGTTCACATCCCCGCGCAGCCAGTCGGGCGGGTTTCCAGAGCATGCCGCCAGCACGGCCGCGAAGGCAGGCAACAGGATTGATTGGCGGATACGCGAGGAAGACCGGTCAGGTGCGAGTATTATTCACCGCATCCCTGTTTCGTCCAGTGCGCGGCATTGATGCCTGCGCATCCTCCGACGCAGGACCGGCCAGGGAATAAAACACGGGCCGCCCATCCTGGCGCCGGTGCAATGGTGCGGTCGGCCGGACCGATGAGTTTCGATCGCCAGGACAGTCCTTATGTCCGGTCGTGAATGTGCACGGCCCGGGAAGACCGGACATCGGACAGACAAGCCAATGCAGTCGTTGAAAGACAGGAACGTGGTCGTGATCGGCGGCAGCCGCGGCGTGGGCCGGGTGATCGTCACGGCAGCGCAGGCCGAAGGGGCGCATGTGCTGGCCGTGGCAAGGGGGCAGCCGTCGCTGGTTGATCTGGCCCGCGATCAACCGGGCGTGCGGACGCTCGCCCTCGACGCGACCGATGCGGCGGCGCCCGGCACGGTGTTCGCGGCGCTCGCGCCGGACGTGCTGGTGCTGTGCGGCGGTGCGACGCCGCCCAAGGCGCCCATGCACGAACAGGACTGGAGCCAGTTCGCGGTCAACTGGGACACCGACGTCAAGGCGTCGTTCCTGTTCTGCACAGGGGCGCTGCGCCGGCCGCTGCGGGCGGGCACGACAGTGATCCTGATCTCCAGCGGCGCCGCGATCGGCGGCTCGCCGATCTCGGGCGGCTATGCCGGGGCCAAGCGGATGCAGATGTTCATGGCGGCATATTGCCAGAAGGAGTCGGACCGGCTTGGCCTCGGCTTGCGCTTCCTGGCCCTCGCGCCGGCCCGCATCATGCCGGAGACAGAGCTGGGCAAGGCCGCCGTCGAAGGCTATTCGCGTTACCTCGGGATTGACGCCGCCGCCTTCATCAAGGGCATGGGTCCGGTGCAGACGCCCCAGGATGTCGCAAAAGCCGTCATCAACCTCGCGACCGGCGCGGAAACCGCGCAAGGCAGCGTGTTTCTCGTGTCCGCAAAGGGCCTGGAACCGATCCCCCCAGCATGACCGCCGCCGACACGCCGCACCAGCAGGACTTCGCGGGGCTCGCCGAGCCATATCGCCGTGAGTTGAAACTGCACTGCTACCGCATGCTCGGCTCGGTGCACGAGGCGGAGGACCTCGTGCAGGAGGCGTTTTTGCGCGCCTGGCGCGGACGGGATGGTTTTACCGGTCACGGCTCGTTCCATGGCTGGCTCTACCGCATCGCGACCAACGCCTGCCTCGACGCACTCGCCAGACGCGCGGCGCCGCGCCGGGTGCTGCCTGACCTGGAGGCGCCCCTGCCGGCCGGAATGCCGGCGGGGGACCCCGCCACTGATCGCCTCTGGCTCGAACCCTATCCTGACCTGGAGCTTGCGGGTATCGCCGATGCCGCCCCCGGCCCGCATGCGCGCTACGAGATGCGGGAGGCGGTGCGGCTGGCCTTCGTCGCCGTCATCCAGCAACTGCCGCCCCGGCAGCGGGCGGTCCTGCTGCTGTGCGACGTGATGGGCTGGGCGGCCGGCGAGACGGCAGACCTGCTCGGCGGTTCGCTCGCATCGGTCAACAGCGCCCTGCAACGCGCCCGCGCGACGCTCGCGAAGCAGTATTCCGGCGGCCGACCTGCCATGCAGCCGTCGACCGACGACCGTCAGCGCGCGCTGCTCGATCGCTACGTGCACGCCTGGGAGCATCAGGATCTGGACGGGTTCGTGGCGCTGCTTCAGGCGGATGCGACCTACGCCATGCCGCCCTGGCGGCAGCGCTATCGGGGCCGCGAAGCGATCCGGGCGTTCTTCGGCATCGCCTGGACTTTTTACGGGTCGTTCCGCCTTGTCCCGACCAGCGCCAACCGGCAGCCGGCACTCGCCGTCTACAGCCGGGGCAAGTCGGGAGCGGAGTGGCACGCCCACTCCATCCACCTGCTGGACGCCGAGGACGACGCGATCACATGCCTGACCGCCTTCGTCCGCCCGCTGGGGCCGACCCTCTTTGCCTCGTTCGGTCTGCCCGCCGTGTTCCCGGAGAGCGCTGGCAGGCTGCCGCGCCTTGCCTGACTTAGCCGGCCTCGGCGGGAAGCAGTTCAAGCCGGCGCTCAATGCGGGTAATGCGCCGGTCCACCGTGTCGAGTCGCACCTGCATCCCGGCGAAGTCAACTTTCAGCGCCGCAATGTCGCGTTCGAGCGACCCAAGCCGCATGACGATTTCGTCCTGCTTGGTCTCGATGCGGTCGAGCTGCTGACGGATCGCCGCAAGCCCTCGCAGCACAAGGCTCTCTGGCTCGTCCGTCATGCTGCGCGCCCTCCAACAGGTTGCGGAGCGATCATGCCACAGCTTCGAACGCCGCGTCGCGCACCAGGTCCGGGTTCCGGTCGAACAGCGCGATCAGGCTGAGCACCGCCGCATCCGGCCGGTTGCGCCCCTGCTCCCAGTTCTGCAGCGTGCGCACGTCGAGGCCCAACGAAGTGGCGAACTCGCGCTGGGAGAGGTTGTGGCGAGCACGAACCTCGGCGATGAAGCCGGCAGGCTCGGGGAAGGTCCGGCGACGCAGCAACTGTACGTCGAGCGGTATCAGATCGCGGGCGAGGACTTCGATGCCGCCGTCGATGGGAACGTCGGCTACGACCCAGCCGACGGCCGCCAACTCGTTGATGGCGGCGTGGGCGGCGCGCATCTGCATTCCGGACGCGAACAGCCGCTTGGCCACGGCAATTGCCGAGACGAACGGCCCAGGCGCACGACGCAGCAGAACGGACTCATGCTCGTCGGAAAACGAGCGGTCGTGGGTCACGGCCTGGGTTGGCCCCAGACGTTCGAGTAGCGCCCTCAATTCGGAGTTCATCGAGATCCAGAGCCTCCAGCGCCCAGTGCCCGAGCCTTAGCAGCGTCGCGACACCCAACCGATTCGGGCCTGCACCCAACGCATGCAACCCGTACAACGTCACGGAGCGTCCCGCGATATGAACATCCGCCATGATATGCACATGGTCCGCACGTCGCCGGAGTTCGACAACGACAACGTCGTTGGCGTACTCGTAAGCCTCCACATGCCACGCCATTGACCCCGACCCCTCAACACAATTCCAAGGTAAGTCGGGCCGGCGCGTGTTCGTCGGCCGTCAGAATTTCCTTATACGCGACTCGCGTATAAAACGTCAACCCTCCCGTCCCAGCGCCACCATCATCTCTGAAAACTCCCGCTTCGACAGCCCGCTGCCCTTCTGCTCCACCGCCTCCCCCGCCAGCATCCGCTTCAGCACCGCCATCATGCTGCCGGAGAAGGTGACCGCCCCGAGCCGGTAGTCGCGAAACGCCGAAAACGTCAGCGGCACCCAGGCTTCGACGGTCGCCAGCATCGCCTCGGCATAGGCGCGGATTTCGTACTGGGCATGCGCGTCGGCGCGCAGCGACAGGAAGTGCAGCAGGTTGTGCAGGTCGCACTTCCAATACCACTGCGTGTAGGTGTTCAGCGTCAGGTTCATCCGCGCCAGTTCCCGCGCCAGCCCCTGCCGCCCCGGGTCGAGCGCCGCCCCGTCCGGCCCCTCGTTCAGCATTTTTCCGTAGTTATCGTAGGTGCGCATGGCGTCCGAGCGCAGCAGGTCCAGCACCTCGGCGGCCTCGTCGCCGACCAGCACGTCGCCCCGCCCCTGCCGGTTTTTCTCGGATTGCGCCGCCAGATGTTTTGGTTCCGGGATGTAAAATTCCCGATCCAGAATGGAATAGCGCGCAGAATACTCGTTCACGTTCGCCGTGCGGTGCCGGATCCACTGGCGCGCCACGAAAATCGGCAGTTTGACGTGGTATTTGATCTCCGCCATCTCGAACGGCGTCGAGTGCCGGTGCCGCATCAGGTAGCGGATCAGCCCCGCGTCCTCGCTGACCTTGCGCGTCCCGCGCCCGTAGGAGACCCGCGCTGCCTGCACCACCGCCGCGTCGTCGCCCATGTAGTCGATCACCCGCACGAACCCGTGGTCGAGCACCGGCAGCGGCTGGAACAGCAGCGCCTCCAGCGCCGGCACGGTCGCCCGGCGGGTTGCGGCGGTCGCCGCGCGGGCCGCGTCGATCTCGGCCTGCTGTTCGTCGGTGATCATGCACGGAGTCCCTTCACTCAGCCGCGGCGCTCGCCTATATTCCCTCTGCCGGCTTGCCGGCTATGGCGATAAACGGTGCGTGGAATAAGCGTTGTGGACCCGGGGGCAGTGCCCGGCGCCTCCACCAGAGCCCGGTGTTGTCGGGGCAATGGGGGCGAAACAGGCTCGACACGCGTGGTAAAGACTCACTTTTTGCCCGGCATGGTTCCGCCGTCATCGGGCCATATCACAGGTGCCAACGACAACATGGCGCTCGCTGTCGCTGCATAAGCGATAAGCGCGGTTAGGGGGGCCCCGGGCAACAGAATGCCCCCCACTTTCATCCGCCTCACCCGGCCCGGTTCATGAGCACCTATTGCAGCTTCGCCCCGGGCCACCCGGTCCATGCCGCCTACCACGCCACCGAATACGGTTTTCCCAACCGCGACGAGACCGTGCTGTTCGAGCGGCTGTGCCTGGAGATCATGCAGGCCGGCCTCTCCTGGGAGATCGTGCTCAAGCGCCGCGACGGCATGCACGAAGCCTTTCTCGGTTGGGACGTGGACACCATCGCCGCAATGGGCGAAGCGGAAAGGGCCAGGCTGCTGGCGGACGAAAGAATCATCCGCAACCGGCTGAAGGTGGACGCGATCATCGGGAACGCCCGCGTCGTCCAGGGGTTTCGCGGGAGCCATGGCGGTTTCGCATCCTGGCTGGACGCCCACCACCCACGCGACAAGGCCGGATGGGTCAAGCTGTTCCGAACACATTTTCGTTTCACCGGCGGCGAGATCGTCGGCGAGTTCCTGCTGAGCCTCGGCTACCTGCCGGGCGCGCATGCGCCTGAGTGTCCGGTGTCGCCGCAAATCGCCGCCCTGTCTCCCCCCTGGATGCAGGGCTGACCGGCCTTTTCGCACCGCCCGCTTTCCGCCCGGCGGCGCAGGCGCTAATGGGGGCGACAGACCAACGAGGCGCGTGATGGAAGATACCCCGGAGCAACGGCCGGACAGCCTGCTGCCCTACGAGGACTGGACCGAGGAGGCGCTGCGCCATGTGGTGGTGCGCGCGCTCGAACATGCGGCCGCGCACGGCCTGCCGGGCAGCCACCACTTCTATATCACCTTCCGCACCGACCACCCGAACGCGGTGCTGCCCAAGCGCCTGCTCGCCCAGTACCCGCACGAGATCACCATTGTGCTGCAACACCAGTTCTGGGACCTGAGGGTGGACGAGGCAGCCGGGGAGTTCAGCGTCGGCCTGTCGTTCGGTGGCGTGCCGAGCACGATCCACGTGCCGTTCCTGGCGCTGACCGGCTTCGCCGACCCCGAGGTGCGCTTCGGCCTCCGCTTCAAGGCTGACATGCCGGCGATCCCCGACGCCGAACCGGACGCAGCACCGGAACCGGAGCCCGCCCCACCCGCCGCCGAAACCCCCGCCGAGTCGGAGGCGCCGACCCCCCAGGTCGTCAGCCTCGACGCCTTCCGCCGCCGCACGCCGCCGAAGGACTAGGGCTCGGCCCTTCTCGACGCCAATGGAGTCCCGCTGATGAACGCCCTGCCGCCGCGGCCGTCCGGCTTCCAGTTCTCGACGATGTTCCCGCTCGGGGCCGACACCACGCCCTACCGCAAGCTGGAGATCGCCGGCGTCTCCACCGCCACCTGCGACGGCCGCACCATCCTGAAGATCGCCCCCGAGGCGCTCTCCGAACTCGCCTTCCAGGCGTTTCGCGACGTGTCGCATCTGTTGCGGCCCGGCCATCTCGCGCAACTGCGGAAAATCCTCGACGATCCCGAGGCGTCGGCGAACGATCGGTTCGTCGCACTCGACCTGCTGAAGAACGCCAACATCGCCGCCGGCGGCGTGCTGCCAATGTGCCAGGACACCGGCACCGCCATCGTCTTCGGCAAGAAGGGCCAGCGCGTCTGGGTGGACGGCGACGAGGAAGAGGCGCTGAGCTACGGCGTGCACCGCACCTACACGGAAACCAACCTGCGCTATTCGCAGATGGCGCCGCTGTCGATGTTTTCCGAGGTCAACACCGGCAACAACCTGCCGGTGCAGCTCGACATCCTCGCCAGCCCCGGCGAGCACCACGCCGACGAGCTTTCCCTGATGTTCGTCGCCAAGGGCGGCGGCTCAGCCAACAAATCCTTTCTGTTCCAGGAAACCCGGGCGGTCCTGACGCCGGAAAAGCTCGCGGCATTCATCGGCGCGAAGATCAAGACGCTCGGAACCTCGGCCTGCCCGCCCTACCACCTCGCCATCGTCATCGGCGGCACCAGCGCCGAGGCGACGCTAAAGACGGTAAAACTCGCGTCGTGCCGCTACCTCGACACCCTGCCGACCAGCGGCAGCAAAGCCGGCCACGCTTTTCGCGATCTGGAGTTCGAGCAGCAAGTTTTAGAAATCTCCCGCCACAACGGCATCGGCGCGCAGTTCGGCGGCAAGTATTTTTGCCACGACGTCCGGGTGATCCGCCTGCCCCGCCACGGCGCCAGCCTGCCGATCGGCATCGGCGTCAGTTGCAGCGCCGACCGCCAGGTGAAGGCGAAGATCACGCCCGAAGGCGTGTTCCTTGAACAGCTCGAAACCGACCCGCACAAATATCTTCCGGAGGCCACCGACGACATCTTGGGCGGCGAGGTTATTCAAGTCGACCTCAACCGCCCGATGTCCGAAATCCGTGCGCAGCTCGCCAGCTACCCGGTGAAAACCCGCCTGTCGCTGACCGGCACGATGGTGGTGGCGCGCGACATCGCCCACGCCAAGCTGAAAGAACGTCTCGACCGCGGCGAGGGTTTACCTGAGTACATCAAGAATCACCCCGTCTACTACGCCGGCCCCGCCAAAACCCCGGCCGGCCTGCCCACCGGCAGTTTTGGCCCCACGACCGCCGGCCGCATGGACAGCTACGTCGCCGACTTCCAGGCCGCCGGCGGCAGTTTTGTCATGCTGGCCAAAGGCAACCGCTCGAAGGCGGTCAAGGACGCCTGCCAGAAATACGGCGGCTTCTACCTCGGCAGCGTCGGCGGCGCGGCGGCAAGGCTGGCGCAGGACTGCATCCGCCACGTCGAGCCGCTGGAATTTCCCGAACTCGGCATGGAAGCGGTCTGGCGGATCAGCGTCGAGAATTTCCCGGCATTCATCGTCATCGATGACAAGGGCAATGATTTTTATGACGGGTTGGAGTAGGCGACTTCGCTGACGTAGGGCGCATAAGCGAAGCGCCATGCGCCGTCGCAGCCGGACGCCGCGCCGATGTTGTCCGCTTGGCCACCCGAGCGCCGCCGGCTGATGGTAGGGAGGCGCGAATAAGAAGCCGCTCGCGCTGTCACCTTGCGACGGTGCATGGTCCTTCGCTTATACACCCTACGCTTGCTTGATTGAGGCGATAAGGAAAATTTTGTAAAAATTGATCCGAGAAAACTCAACTCTCGCCAGAAAGAGAATTATAACTTTCTCAAAATCTCGGCTGTCCTCGCGGACTTTGGATTTATGACGTTGCGGCTTAGCGATGACTGGCAAAGTGCAGACTTCATCGCTCAACACATTGATGGTGAAAAATTTCTTAAGATACAACTTAAATCAAGATTGACGTTCGATAAAAAATATATTGGAAAGGATATATATGTTACCTTTCCGTCTGGCATTGATTGGTATCTCTACCCTCACGATGCGCTGTTAGAATGCGTATTGTCTACGACCGCGATCGGCAAAACAAAATCTTGGGAAGACGGCAACTACCATTTTCCTGCTATAAGTCGGCAGTTACGAACAATCTTGGAGAAGTATAAAATTGGTTCAACAGCGGATCATCCCGCCCCAATGCCCCTCGACGATCAATAAGCAACCCGTAGGGCGCATAAGCGAAGCGCCATGCGCCGTCGCAGCCCGACGCCGCTCCGGTCTCATCGCCGCTCGCCACATTCGACCGGCTCGGCACCTGCGACATTCCAATCGGCCGGATACAACCCACGCGTCACACATCGGCGGAACGAGGAAAACGGCCAATCCGCAACATGCTGAACAAGCCCGTGCTTCACCGGGTTGAAGTGAACATAGTCCATATGGCTGGCGTAATCCTGCTCGTCACGGATCGTATGTTCCCAGAAACGCCGCTGCCAAATCCCACGCTCGCCGCGTTCTCGCCTGACTGGTGAGCGATATTCCGTCGCTGGAATCGTCCTGGTAAAAGCCTTCTTCACCTCCCGCCAGCGCCCCGAGAAATCGTCGTCGCACGGCGGAAGCGTCCAGATGCAATGCATGTGGTCCGGCAGCACAACCCAGGCGTCGATGTGCAAAGGCGACCGCGCCCGTACGCTGCGCACCGCATCGCGCAACGCGTCGATATGCATGACGAGCAGCGCGCTGCTCCGGTCGCGCAGGTTGACCGTGAAGAAGAATGTTCCCCCCAGCACGCGGTTGCGACGGTAGTCCGGCATGGGAAGAGTCTTGCCGCGTTCGGGCCGATAGCGGAAGGAGCTTTGCTCGCCGCCGGCTTGCGACGGCGCATGGCGCTTCGCTTATGCGCCCGGTCGGTCGAGTAACGCCAATGGTGCCGATTCGGTGTCAATTCCACTTGCCCGTGCCCCGTCATTCATACTAACAAACGGGCATGCCCGAACCGCCCCCCACCACCCCGGCCGGGAACCTCGCCGCCCTGCTCCGGCGGCTGGTCCACCTCGTGGTCACGCAGAGCCTCGTGGGGCGGCTCCCCATGTCGCTGAACGGGCTGATCATCGACCGGATCCGCGGCATCAACCAGCTTTTCGCCCGCATCGCCGCCGGCCGGTTCTTCCCCCGCCGCCGCCCCACAGCCCCGCGCCAAGCCGGCCCGGCAGCCAAGCCGGCGAACCGGTTACCGCGAAAATTCGGTTGGCTGCGGTTTTTGGTGCCGGAGGCGGTGCAGTCTGCCGGGCAGCTCGACAACCTGCTGCGGGATCCGCAGATGGTGGCGCTGATGCAGGCGGCCCCCGGGCCGGCGGGCCGGGCGCTGCGGCCGCTCTGCCGGATGCTCGGGCTCCGCCCGCCGGAGATTCTCGCGCTCCCCGCCAAACCGCGAAAGCCGCGAGAGAAGCAGCCGCGTGCCAAGCGGGACCCGCCACCGCCGCACCATCCGCCGACGCCGCCGGATGCGCCCGCCTGGATGCACGGCATGCCGCACTCGATCCGCGTGCCGTTGCTCCGCAACCGCACCCGCAGCCCGCCCCGGACGGCCTGAGCCAGGGCCTTTGCCGCCGCATGCCCAAATTGTTACACTATCGAAATATATTGCTCACCAAAAGCGTCTCACGCCCGCGTCGCCGCAAACGCCGCCAACCCCTCCGCCCGCTGCACCAGCGCGTCCAGCCGCGGAAAACGCCCCACCGGCGCCAGATGCGGCATGTCGGCCCGCATCGCCAGCACCCCGCACACCGTCGCGACATCGGCATGCGTCAGCCGCTCGCCCGCCAGCCAGGGCCCTTCCGCCACCGCCTCCAGCGCCGACAACGCGGCAAAAACCTGCCCCTCCAGCCGCTCCAGCCACGGTGTCCACACATGGGTTTCCGGGCGGCGATGCCGCTCGTAATAGGCCGCGACGTATTTTTCCGTCGCGCCCTGCGCCAGCGCCAACAGCCGAAACACCCGCCGCCGCCCCGGCCCGTCGCGCGTCACCAGCGCCCGCTCGCCGGCCTGCTCGTCGAGCCAGTCGACGATGAAAAGACTGTCGAGCAGCACCTCGCCGTCGTCCAGCACCAGCGCCGGAATCCTCCCCAGCGGATTGGCCGCGCGGATCGCCGCCGCGTCCCGGCCCGTGGCAAGCGGGCTGTGCACGAACGGCACCCCGTACAGGTGCAGCGTCACACCCACCCGGCGCACGAACGGCGACTCATAATACCCGAGCAATTCCATGCTCCCAGCCTATGGCCGGTCCGCCCGCCGGTCCATCACGCCCCGTTCATCCCTGCGATGGAGATTGCGGAGCGGCCGCTTCCACGGCATGAGGCGGCGAGCCAAGGGAGACCTGCTGTGCGCTTCGCTGTGGACCGTCTCGACCACCTCGTCCTGAACTGCCACGACGTGGAGGTCACCGCCTCCTGGTATCAGCGCGTGCTCGGCATGGACCGCGAGGAGTTCGGCCGCCAGCAGCGCACCTGCCTGAAGTTCGGCGGCCAGAAGCTGAACCTGCGGCCGGACAGTGCCGACCCGCAGGACTGGGTGGCCGCGCAGGAACCACGCTCCGGCACCGCCGACCTCTGCTTCATCACCGCCGTCGGGCCTGACAACGTGGTCGAGCACCTGAAGGGCTGCGGCGTGACGGTGGTGGAAGGCCCGGTCGAGCGCATCGGCGCGCTGGGCCCGATGCGCTCGGTCTATTGCCGCGACCCGGACGGCAACCTCATCGAGATCGCGACGTACCTGGGCGGATGAAAGCCTCCGACTTCGACTTCCTGCTGCCGCCCGAGCGTATCGCCCAGCACCCGGCCCGCCCGCGCGAGGCGGCGCGGCTGCTGCACGTCGCCGCCGACGGCCGGCACGACCGCGTCGTGCGCGACCTGCCGGACCTGTTGCGGCCGGGCGACATCCTGGTGGCCAACGACACCAAGGTGATCCCGGCGCAGCTTGCCGCGCGCCGCGGCGCGGCCCGCATCGGCATCACGCTGGACCGGCCGCTGCCGGACGGCACCTGGCACGCGCTCGCCCGCAACGCCCGCCGCCTGCATCCCGGCGACACGCTGGCGTTCGACGATGCGGAGGACCTGACCGCCGAGGTGCGCGCCCGCGACCCGGATGGCGGCGTGGCACTGGCGTTCAACCTGTCGGGCGAGGCGTTCGCCGCCGCCTTGCACCGCGCCGGCGCACTCGCGTTGCCGCCCTACATCGACCGCCCCGCCGGCCCGACCGCGCAGGACGCGGCCGACTACCAGACCGTCTTCGCCACCCACGAAGGCGCCGTCGCCGCCCCCACCGCCGGCCTGCATTTTACCCCGGCACTGCTGGATGCGCTGGCGGCGCGCGGGGTGTTGCGCACCACGATCACGCTGCATGTCGGCGCCGGCACCTTCCTGCCGATGCGCGGCGAGGACGTCGACACCCACACCCTGCACGCCGAACGCGGCGAAGTTTCCGCCGCCGCCGCCGCCGCGATCAACGGCGCGAAGGCCGCGGGCGGCCGCATCGTCGCCGTAGGCACGACCTCATTGCGATTGCTGGAGACGGCGGCGTCGCCCGCAGACGCCGTGCACCCCTTCTCCGGCGTGACGAAGATCTTCCTGCGCCCCGGCCACGCCTTCCGCACCGCCGACCTGCTGCTGACCAATTTCCACCTGCCGCGCTCGACCCTGTTCATGCTGGTCTGCGCCTTCGCCGGCACGGAGCGGATGCGGACCGCGTATGCCCACGGGATCGCGGAGAAATACCGTTTCTATTCCTACGGCGACGCGACGCTGCTGGAGCGTGCATGACCCTGACCTGGACCCATCTCGCCTCCGACGGCGCCGCCCGCCTCGGCCGGCTGCACACGGCGCATGGCACCGTCGACACCCCGGTGTTCATGCCGGTCGGCACCGCCGGCACGGTGAAGGCGATGACCGCGGATGCGGTGCGCTCCACCGGCGCCCGCCTGATCCTCGGCAACACCTACCACCTCATGCTGCGGCCCGGCGCCGAGCGCGTGGCGAAACTTGGCGGTCTGCATCGGATGATGGACTGGCCCGGCCCGATCCTGACCGATTCCGGCGGCTTCCAGGTGATGTCGCTCGCGGCGCTGCGCACGCTCGACCAGGACGGGGTGACGTTCCGGTCCCACATCGACGGCTCGCAGCACCGGCTGACGCCGGAAACAAGTATAGACATCCAAAACAAGCTCGACGCCACCATCACCATGGCGTTCGACGAGTGCACGCCGTTTCCGGCGACCGAGACGGACACGGAAAAGAGCATGGAGCTGACGATGCGCTGGGCCGCGCGATGCCGCGCCGCGTTCGTGCCGCGCGACGGCTACGGGCTGTTCGGCATCAACCAGGGCGGCGTGTTTCCCGACGCCCGCGCCCGCTCCGCCGACGCGCTCGCAACCATCGGCTTCGAGGGTTACGCCGTCGGCGGCCTCGCCGTCGGTGAGGGTCAGGAGACCATGTTCTCCGTGCTCGACGGCGTGGTGCCGCGCCTGCCGGCGGACAAGCCGCGCTACCTGATGGGCGTCGGCACGCCGGACGACATTTTTGGCGCCGTCGCGCGCGGCATCGACATGTTCGACTGCGTGATCCCAACGCGCGCCGGCCGCACCGCGCGCGCCTACACGCGGGCCGGCGTGTTCAACCTGCGCAACGCCCGCTTCGCCGAGGAAGACCGGCCGCTCGACGAAGACTGCGCCTGCCCACTCTGCGCCCGCCACAGCCGCGCCTATCTGCATCACCTGTTCCGCTGCGAGGAGATGCTCGGGCCGATGCTGCTGACCTGGCACAACATCCAGTATTACCAGGATCATATGGCCGGCATCCGCGCCGCGATTGCCGCCGGGCGCCTGGCCGCCCATACGGAGGCCGTTCGCGCCCGCTGGGCCGAGGGAGACCGCAGATGACCGAATCCTACGAGGGCCTGACCCAACTCGGCCACCCGGCGGCGATCCCCAAAAACCCGGACGCGGCGGTGCTGGAGCGCGTGCCCAACCCGCGCGACGACGCCGCCTACGTGGTCCGCTTCACGGTGCCCGAGTTCACCTCGCTGTGCCCGATGACCGGCCAGCCGGATTTTGCCCATGTTGTCATCGACTACATTCCCGGCCGCTGGCTGGTGGAGAGCAAGTCGCTGAAACTGTTCACGCAGAGCTTTCGCAACCACGGCAGTTTTCACGAGGCCTGCACCATGCTGATCGCCAGCCGGCTGGTGACGTTGCTGGAGCCGATCTGGCTGCGCATCGGCGCCTACTGGTATCCGCGCGGCGGCATGCCGATCGACGTGTTCTGGCAAACCGGCGAGGCGCCGGCCGGTGCGTGGATTCCGGACCAGGGCGTTGCGCCGTATCGCGGCCGTGGCTGACGGACGATGCAGCCGGCGGCCGCGATCCGCGAAAAAGCCCTGGCGCTCGGCTTCGACGCCGTCAGCTTCGCGCCGGCAGCCCTTGGACCGGAGGCGCGCGCGCGGCTCCGCGCCTTCCTCGACGCCGGGCAGCACGGCGAGATGGGCTGGCTCGCCGAGCGGGCCGAGCAGCGCAGCCACCCTCAGGCGCTGTGGCCCGAGGCCAAAACCGTGGTATGCCTCGGCCTGAGCTACGCGCCTGCCGAGGACCCGCTGGCGACACTGGTGCAGCCCGACCGGGGCAACGTCTCCGTCTATGCCCGCAACCGCGACTACCACGACGTCGCCAAGGGGATGCTGAAGCATCTCGGCCAGTTCATCGCCAGCCGCTTCGGGGCAGGCATAAAAGTGTTCGTGGACACCGCGCCGGTGCTGGAAAAGCCGCTGGCGGCGCTGGCTGGAATCGGCTGGCAGGGCAAGCACACCAACCTCGTCTCCCGCGCGCACGGCTCCTGGCTGTTCCTGGGGGAGATCTACACCACGCTCGACCTGCCGCCCGATGCGCCGCACGCCGACCGGTGCGGCACCTGTACGCGCTGCCTGACCGCCTGCCCGACCGACGCGTTTCCGGCGCCGTACCGGCTCGATGCGACGCGCTGTATCTCCTACCTGACGATCGAGCACGCCGGCCCGATCCCTCAGGCGCTGCGGCCGGCGATCGGCAACCGCATCTATGGCTGCGACGACTGCCTTGCCGTCTGCCCGTGGAACCGGTTCGCGCAGGCGACAAGGCACACCAAATTGCAGGCGCGGCCGGATCTGGTCGCGCCTGACCTCGCGGCGCTGGCGGCGCTGGACGACGCCGGGTTCCGCCAAAAATTCGCCGGCTCCCCGGTCAAGCGCATCGGGCGGGACCGGTTCGTGCGCAACGTGCTGATCGCGATCGGCAATTCCGCCGACGCATCGCTTGCCCCGGCGGCAGCGCGTCTGGCCGACGAGCCCGATCCCGTCGTCGCCGAGGCGGCAGGCTGGGCGCTGGCGCGGTTGCACCTTTCGGGTTCCCAGGGTGCAACCCCGCCCGGCGGCGAGGTGCAACCGGCGTCATGTTGACCAAGCGCAGCGTCTCCCTCGTCGGCCATCGCACCAGCGTGGCACTGGAGCCGGAGTTCTGGGATGCGCTGGCCGCCATCGCCGCGGCGCGGGGCATGGCGCTCGGCGCGCTGGTCGTGGAGATCGACGCCGCCCGCGTGCCGGAACGGCCGCTGGCCTCGGCGCTCAGGGTGTTTGCGCTGACGGCGCGACGCTAGCCGGCGCCAGCACCGTGGGCGGCGGGTGCGCGGCCCGCCAGGCATCGGCCTGGCCGAGATCGGGGCTGCGTTGCAGCGCCTGCAACGGCCCGGTCAGCCGCAGCCCGAGCGTCGGCGGGTCCGGCACGTCCGGGCGCAGCATCAAATGCAGGTCGGCGGCGTTCGCCGGCAGGTCGACGCTGCCGTCGATGGCGATGCTCCCGTCCGGCCCCTCCAGCACGCCGTCGTGCAATGCCAGCACCCCCCGCTCGACATGCGCCGCCAGCGTCAGCGTCTTGAACGGTGTGGTGCCGGCGGCCAGCGCCTTGCGCAGCGTCTCGTCGTCCAGCGCGGGGCCGACCTTGCCGAGCGCCAGACCGGCCAGCGCCCCGTCCCGCACGCTCAGCGTCACGTCGCCGAGCAGCGTGGACAGCAGGGCCGCCGGCGCGTGCCCGGTGGCGGTGACGGCGATATGTGCGTCGAGTTTGCCGTCGGTCAGATCGACGGGCAGGTCGAACACCGGCCCGGAGATCGTCACCCCGACGATGCCGACGGCCAGCGCGAGCGTCGGCGGCTCGGCCCGCGTGTCGACGGTGGCGGCGCTGACCAGCGTGCCGCCGGCGACATCCGCCTTGATCAGCTCGAGCCGCGCCACGCCGTCCAGCAACCCGAGCGTCGCCTCGGCATGCGCGGCCACCGGCACGATGCCCGCCAGCACGTGGTCGGCCGACAGCTTGATCGAGCCGTCGAGGCCGCGCAACGCGCCGATCGGCAACGGCTCGGTGCTGTGCAGGGAGGGCAGCGGCAGCGGCAGGGTCTCGGCGGCGATGTGGCCGCTCAGCAGCGGCGTGGCGCCGCTGCGGTCCAGCAGCAGCGCGCCCTGCGCCCGCAGGCCGCCGGCGGTCAGGTCGAACCGGTCGGCGGAGAACTTGTCCGGCGCGCCGGACAACTGCGCGATCAGGCCGAGCGACCCGTCGCCGAGCCAGGACGACGCGCCGGCCAAGCCCAGCGCCTCGGCCAGCCGCGGCGCGCCGGGATGGCGCAGCGTCGTGGTGGCGGTCCAGGTGTGCCGGGTCAGGTCCAGCACTGGCTCGCTTTCCAGCCGCAGGTCGGCGAGGTCGGCGGTGACTTTCAGCGCCAGCTTGTCCGGCGCGCCGGAGCCCAGCACCTGCACCGTCGTCGCCGTCGCCCACAGGCCCGGGGCCTCGTGGCCGAGATAGGCGAGGCCATCCGGCAGCAGCGCGGCGAGCGGCGCCGCCTGCGGCGCCTGGATGTCGAGGCGGCCTTCCGAGACATGGCCGCCCTCGCCCACCGTCGCCGAGGCCGTGGCGTGCACGCTGCCCACCTGCAGGTCCAGCTTGCGCACGGTCAACCGCCCGGCCTCGGCCCCGGCGTCCAGCGACAGCGGTGCAATAGTCACGCCGCGAAACAGCGCCTGTTTCGCCTCCAGCCGCAGATTGAGGTCGAACGGCGCGAAGCGGGCGGGCAGCGCCGGCAGCGCCGGCATCTCGCCGGGCAGCCACGCATCCAGGTCGAGCCGGTCGAAGCTCAGCCCGGCGCCGAGCACGAACCGCTTGCCGCCGCGCAAGGTCAGGCTGCCGGCGACGCGCGCGCCGTCCAGCGTGCCATCGAGCGACGCGACCGCCACCTGCTGCGGCTCGACGACGACGTGGCCCGTAAGGTCGGCCCGGCGCAGCACGCCCTCCGGCAGCGAGGCGATCGGCGTCACGCCCGCCTGCTGCACCCAGGCGAGCGTGGTGCGCAATGCGGGCGCGGTGACGGCGACGTCGCCCTCGAACCGCGCATGATGCTGGCCGGCATTCTCCACCGTCTCGATGCGGCCGGAAAGGCGCAGCGGCGCGTCGCCCGGCAGCACCGCGCGCACCTCGCGGATCTCGGCGCCGGTGTTGGAGAGATCGACCGCCGCGCGCAGCCCGCGCAGCGTGCCGCCGGCGAAGGTTGCCGCCTCGGCGGAGAGATCGACGCCGGTCGGCAGGTCCATCGACGCCGAACGCAGCAGCACCGGCAGCCAGGCGTCGAGGTCGAGCCGGCTTGCGGCAAGCGCCAGATCCAGCCGCGGCGCCGGCGCGACCCGCAGCGCCACCGCGCCGCGCGCCGGGGAGCCGCCGATCTCCATCGCCAGATCGTCCGCCGCCGCAAGCCCGCCGGCAACGGTCAGCCGGCCCTCGGCCTTGAACGCCACGGCCGGCGCCGGCAACAGCCGCGACAGGTCGGGGCCACGGCCGCTGACCCGGCCGCCGAGCGTGCCGTCCGGCCCGATCTGGCCGGTCAGCGTGCCGCCGATGCCCTGCGCCGGCCCCTGTCCGTCCAGCGTCACGTCGAGCCCGGCCGAGCCGTCGAGCCCCGGCTGGGTCAGCCGCGCGGTGAAGCGCCAGGGCTGGCCGGACAGCTCGGCGGTGCCGGCGGCGGCATAGGTGCCGCTGTAGGTGCCGGTGGTCAGCGTCGCGTCGATGCCGGTGAAGCGCAGCCCGCCGATGCTGAGCTTGCCGTCCTCGACGCGCGCGGTGATCGAGGACAGCCAGCGCGGCGTGCGCACCACCAGCACCGACGGGTCGAGCGGCCAGGGCACCCGCATGTCGGCACCGCGCAGCACCAGTTCGCGCGCATCGATCCGCCCTTCCACGAGCGCCCCGAGCGCCACCCGCAGCCGCAGTTCGGCGGCGGTGACCGCCAGACCCTGGTCGGAGCCGAGCCTGACGTTGTCGGCCGTCAGCGTCGGTTCGGGCAGCAGTTCGAGATGGATCGGCCCGTCGATGCGCACGCTGCGGCCGAGGCGGGCGCTGGCGACCGCGGTGAGTTCGCTGCGGAACAGGTTCGGGTCGAGCCGCGGCACCACCAGCCACGCCGCCGCGAAGGCGGCCGCCACCAGCAGGATGGCGAGATAGAGGAAGAAGCGGACAAAGGCCATTCAGCCCGGCCCCGCCGCCGCGGGGCAGCCCCACGAAAAGCCCCGCGCCGCAAAACCCTGCAACCGCCCCATCGGTCAGCCCGTCGCGGCGCCGAAGCCGCCGCCGCCGGGGGTTTCGATCACCACCATATCGCCGGGCCGCAACTCCGCCCGGTCGGTGCCGGTCAGGATTTCGCGTGACCCGTCGGCGCGTTCCACCCATTGCATGCCCGGCAGCCCGTCGGCACCGCCATCCAGGCCGAACGGGGCGACGTTGCGGCGGGAGGCGACGATGACGGCGGTCATCGGTTCGAGGAAGCGGATGCAGCGCCGCGCCCCGTCGCCGCCGTACCATTTGCCGGCGCCACCCGACTTGCGGCGGATGGCGAATTCCTCCAGCCGCACCGGGTAGCGCAGTTCCAGCACCTCCGGGTCGGTCATGCGGGTGTTGGTCATGTGGGTCTGCACGGCCGAGGTGCCGTGAAAACCCGGCCCCGCGCCGGTGCCGCCGCAGATGGTTTCGTAGTATTGCCGCGTCGCGTCGCCGAACAGGAAATTGTTCATGGTCGCCTGCGAGCAGGCGATAGCGCCGAGCGCGCCAAACAGCGCGTTGCAGGCGGCTTGCGACACTTCGGTGTTGCCGGCGACAACGGCCGCACCCGGCGCGGGCGACAGGAACGTGCCCGGCGGAATTTTTATCTCGATCGGTTTGAGGCACCCATCGTTGAGCGGGATGTCGGTGCCGACGAGGCAGCGGAACACGTACAGCACGACGGCACGGGCCACCGCCGGCGGCGCGTTGAAGTTGTCGGCGCGCTGCTTGCCGGTGCCGGTGAAATCGACCAGCGCCGTGCGTTTTTCGCGATCGACGGTGACGCGGACGTGCAAGGGGGAACCGTCGTCCATGGTGTAGGCGAATGCGCCGTCGCCGATGCGGTCGAGCACGCGGCGCACGCTTTCCTCGGCGTTGTCCATCACGTGGCGCATGTAGGCGGCGACGGTGCCCCAGCCGAACTTTTCCACGACGCGCCGCAGTTCCTGGACCCCTTTTTCATTGGCGGCCACTTGCGCCTTGATGTCGGCGACGTTCACGTCCGGGCTTCTGGCCGGATATGTCGCGCCGGCCAGCAGCGCGCGAAATTCGGTCTCGCGGAAACCGCCCTGTTCGACGAGAAGAAAGTCGTCGATGACGACGCCCTCCTGCTCCAGCGTGTGCGAGTCGGGGGGCGTCGAGCCGGGGACGGTGCCGCCGATGTCGGCGTGGTGGCCGCGGCTGCCGACGAAGAACAATATGTCCGCGCCGGCCGCATCGAACACCGGCGTGATGACGGTGATGTCCGGCAGATGGGTGCCGCCGTTGAACGGGTTGTTCAGCGCGACGACGTCGCCGGGCCGCAGGGTTTCGCTGCGATTCGCGAGCACCGTGCGCACGCTCTCGCCCATGGCGCCGAGATGCACCGGCACATGCGGCGCGTTGGCCACCAGCGCGCCGGTCGCATCGAAGATCGCGCAGGAGAAGTCGAGCCGCTCCTTGATGTTGACGCTCTGCGCGGTGTTGCGCAGCACCGCACCGGTCTGCTCGGCGACGTTCATGAACAGGTTGTTGAACAGTTCCAGCAGCACCGGATCGGGCCGGCCGGAGTCCTGTGCCACGCGGCCGGGCCGCGGCTCGACACGGACCAGCAGCAGGTGATCCAGCTTCGTCACCTCCGCCGCCCAGCCGGGCTCGACGACGGTGGTGGCGTTGGCCTCGCGGATCAGCGCGGGGCCGGCGATGCGGTCGCCGGGGCAGAGTGCGGCGCGGTCGAACACCGGGGTTTCATGCGCCTCACCGCCGCTGAACATGTTGATCGTGTCGACCGGTTTGGGGGCGCCTTCGCCGCGCGGCGCCGGCGCGTGTTCCTCGATCGCCTCGCCGGCGGCGGTGGCCTCGACGGCGACGGCCTCGGCGACCAGCGCCCGGCCGGGCGTGGCAAAGCCGAAGCGAGTGCGATGAGCCTCCGTAAACGTCCGCTCCAGCTCTGCGACCGATGCAAACGGCACCGGGAGTGCCGCCTCGGTCCCGGCGTAGCGCAGATGCACCCGGCGGGTCACCGTGAGCCGGGAGAGATCGCCGCCCTGTGCCCGCAACTCCTCGGTCGCGCGCGCGGCGAGCATCTCGGCCAGCGCCTGCAACTCCGGCATGGCCGCATCGCTCAGCGCCACCTCCACCGCCTGCTCGCGCATCACCGTCTGGTCGGCGAGGCCCATGCCGTAGGCGGAGAGCACGCCGGCGAACGGGTGGATGAACACGCGCTCCATGCCGAGTTCGTCGGCGACGAGGCAGGCGTGCTGGCCGCCGGCGCCGCCAAAGCATTGCAGCGCGAACGCCTGCGGGTCGTGGCCCTTGGCGACCGAGACCTGCTTGATGGCGTTGGCCATGTTGGCGACGGCGATGCGCAGGAAACCCTCGGCCACCGCGCGCGGGTCGCGTTTCTCGCCGGTGGCGGCCTCGATCGCGTCTGCGAGGGCGGCGAATTTCTCCTGCACCGCCTCGGCGTCGAGCGGCTGGTCGCCCTCGGTGCCGAAGATCGCGGGGAAATGCGCAGGCTGGATCTTGCCGACGCAGACATTGGCGTCGGTCACGGTCAGCGGGCCGCCGCGGCGGTAGCTGGCGGGGCCGGGGTTGGCGCCGGCGCTGTCGGGGCCGACGCGAAAACGGGCGCCGTCGAAATGCAGAATCGAGCCGCCGCCGGCGGCCACGGTGTTGATCGCCATCATCGGTGCGCGCAGGCGCACGCCGGCGACCTCGGTCTCGAACGCGCGTTCGAACGCGCCGGCATAGAGCGCGACGTCGGTGGAGGTGCCGCCCATGTCGAAGCCGATGATGCGGTCGATGCCGGCCATTGCGGCGGTGCGCGCCGCGCCGACGATGCCGCCGGCGGGGCCGGACAGGATCGCATCCTTGCCCTGGAAGCGATGCGCCTCGGCCAGCCCGCCGTTCGACTGCATGAAGAACAGGTTGACGCCGGCAAGCTCGCCCGCGACCTGATCGACGTAGCGACGCAGAATCGGCGACAGGTAGGCGTCGGCAACCGTGGTATCGCCGCGCGGGACGAGGCGGAGCAGCGGGCTGACCTCGTGGCTGACGGAGATTTGCGCAAAGCCCGCCTCGCGCGCCAGCGGCGCCAGCCGCTGTTCGTGCGCCGGGAATTTCCAGGCGTGCATCAGCACGATGGCAACCGCGGCGATCCCCGCGGCGCGGGCGCTGGCGAACGCGGCGGCGGCTTCGGCCTCGTCGAGCGGTTCGATCTCCGTGCCGTCCACGGCGATGCGGCCGCCGACCTCGGCAACCTCGGCGTACAGCATCGACGGCAATGTGATCGCGAGGTCGAACAGCCGCGGGCGGGCCTGGGTGCCGATGCGCAGCGCGTCGGCAAAGCCGCGGTTGACCAGCAGCAGCACCGGCTCGCCCTTGCGCTCCAGCAGCGCGTTGGTGGCGACCGTGGTGCCCATCTTGACAGCGTCAACATGGCCGGCGGGGATCGGCGCATCGGGCGCCAGCCCGAGCAGCGTGCGGATGCCGGCGACGGCGGCGTCCGTATAGCGCCCGGGGTTCTCGCTGAGCAGCTTGTGGGTCAGCAGCCGCCCGGACGGGTCGCGCGCCACGATGTCGGTGAAAGTACCGCCGCGGTCGATCCAGAACTGCCAGCCCGCCATGGTGCTCCCGGCCCCTTGTGCGGGCGGAGAATGGGCAGGGAGTCCTTGCGCGGCAACCGTTAATCCGCGCTTGTTGTGCTGGTTTTGCGGCCCCTCGCTTTGCGGATGGTAAGGCTTGCATGATACAGGCGGCCCGAGAACGGATCAGGACCAGCCGGCGTGTGGGGTAAGATCATCGGTGGCGTGGCTGGCTTCGCGATGGGCGGCCCGTTCGGCGCGGTCGTCGGGGCAGCGCTGGGCCATGCCGCGGACAGCGGCGGCCTCGGCGACATCGGCAAGGGGTTCAGGCTGCCGAGGGCCTTCAGCCCGGCCCGGCTGACGGCGACGCTGGGCCGCAAGGAGCAGGTGTTCGCCGTCGCCGTCGTTGTCCTGGCCGCGAAGCTGGCGAAATGCGATGGCCCGGTGAACCGGCTGGAAATCGACGCCTTCAAGCGCAGCTTCCGCATCCCGCCGCAGTCGGCGCGCGACATCGGCCGGCTGTTCGACCAGGCGCGCGACAGCCCCGAGGGGTTCGAGGATTACGCGACCCAGCTCGGCGAGGCGTTTTCGGATGCGCCGGGCGTGCTGGAGGACGTGCTGGCCGCGCTGTTCGCGATCGCGCGGGCGGACAAGCCGGTGACGGTGATCGAGCACCAGTTCCTGCTCGCCGTCTGCCACCGGTTCGGGCTCGGGCAGGCGGCGTGGGAGCGGGCGAGCGGTGCGGCGCCGCGCCGGCCGCCGCCGCCGGAGGGCGAGGACCCGTACGAGGTGCTGGGCGTGCCCAGCGCGGCGAGCGGCGACGACATCCGCGCCGCCTGGAAGAAGCTGATGCGGGAGAACCACCCGGACAGCCTCGCCAGCCGCGGCGTGCCGGAGGAGTTCATCGCCCGCGCCACCGCGAAAGTCGCGCGCATCAACGCGGCCTGGGACCGGGTCAAGCGCGAGCGGGGTCTGTGAAAGTTTTCGAGGCACCCAGCCCGAACCAGGACGACCGCCCCGGCGGGGTGGACATGATCATGCTGCACTACACCGGCATGAAGACCGCAGCCGAGGCGATCGAGCGGCTGCGCGATCCGGCGGCGCGGGTTTCCTCGCACTACGTGGTCGAGGAGGACGGCAAAATCTGGCGGCTGGTGCCGGAAGCGCGGCGGGCGTGGCATGCCGGCGTGTCGTACTGGCGCGGGCGCACCGGGCTGAACGACGTCTCCGTCGGCATCGAGATCGTCAACCCCGGCCACGAGCACGGGTATCGCGACTTCCCGGTGCTGCAGATGGCGGCAGTGTGCGATTTGTGTCTGGACATATTTTCCCGCCATCCGGTGCCGACGCGCAACGTCGTCGCGCACAGCGACGTCGCGCCGGACCGCAAGGAAGACCCCGGCGAGCGGTTCGACTGGGCCGGGTTGGCACGCGAAGGCGTCGGGCTGTGGCCGTGGGAGGCGCCCGACGCCGGCACCGGCGGCGCGGTGCGCGACGCGGCGGCGCTGCGCGACGTGCGCGCCGCATTGGCCGACATCGGCTACCGGGTGGCGCCGGAGGGGGCGCTCGATCCGGCACTGGCGACGGTGCTGCGCGCATTCCAGCGGCACTGGCGGCCGGAGGCGGTGACCGGGCAGGCCGACACCGGCACGCTGGTCCGACTTCTGGCGGTGGCGCGGCTGTGCGCGGAGCATGTGGAAAGTTTGGCCGGGCCACGGGTTTCGCGGTAGGGTTTGCGGATGGACACGCCGATCCCCTCACAGCCGACAGACGAAACCACACGCGATGACGCGCGCGCGGCGCGCAAGCGGTGGGAGCGGGAGAAGATCGAGCGCGCGCGCCGGCAGGCAGCCGCGGGCGAGGTGATCTCCGGCGACGAACTGGATCGTTGGCTTGACCTTTATGACGCGAGCGATGGGCCGGTACCGTTTCGCGCGGCGGCAAGCGAGCAAAGTTAACCTGCGGCAGTGGCGCAGCGGACCGTCGAACTGACCAAAGCTGCCGTCGACGACATGAACGACGCGCGGCAATGGCTCCATCAACCGGGTGCGGGCGCTGCTGCCCGGCAGCGCCACCAAGTGCTGTCGCGCGCGATCCGAACCCTGCGGACGGACCCGATGCGATACCGACGCGACCTCGAAGACGAGCGCCTGCGCATCATCAGCGTCGAGGGCTACAGAATCATCTTCACTGTCGTCCCCGACACCGGCGACAACCGCACCGCCGGCGACGTCACCGTCCTTGCCGTGCTCGGGCCGGGCGAGCCATGAGCGCCGGTTGACATCGCACCCCATCCGGCGCACCTCCGGCGCCGCCAGACGGCCGGGCGACCGCTGTTGGGGTGTCAAAAACCCCAATGGAGGAAAGTCCGGGCTCCACGGGAATACGGTGCCGGCTAACGGCCGGCGGGGGCGACCCCAGGGACAGTGCCACAGAAAACAAACCGCCCTCACGCCGGCTGCGGCCGGCTTGCGGGCAAGGGTGAAACGGTGCGGCAAGAGCGCACCGCGCCCCTGGCAACAGGGGCGGCAGGGTAAACCCCACCGGGAGCAAGACCGAATAGGGGCGGCCGGCGGCAGGCACGGGGCAACCCGCGCCCTGTGACGCAGGGGCATTCCCGCCCCGTCGCCCGGGTAGGTCGCGCGAGGCGCGCAGCAATGCGCGTCCCAGAGGAATGGTCGCCCCGCGCCGCAAGGTGCGGACAGAACCCGGCTTACAGGCCGTCTGGCACCTCTTTCCCATCCCGTCCCGCGTTGCGGCGGTCTGCGGCGCGGCCCGGCCGCGTCACCTTCTCGCGCGCGCGAGGCCGCTGGCGCCGGAACAAAGCACGAATGCTGGCCGAATACTGCCATTTCGCCGCCGCAACCCAATCGAAACGCAGGTGCGTCTGAAGATACTCCGTTAACCCCATGACACAGCGCGGTTTTCCGGCTATCCAGGGGGTCGGTCTCCATATGATCCCTTTGACTCCCACGATTTCCCATGGTAACCCATGCCATGCCGGAACGGGCGCCTTGCGCCCCATGCCGAGCATCCCAGCCGGGCAGTGAGGCAGGCGGATCAACGAGGGAAAGGGACGGGCCCGGCCGGATGAGTCAGTTCCTTGGCACCCACACGAACAAGCTCGACGCCAAGGGCCGCGTGTCCATCCCGGCGCCGTTCCGGGCCGCCCTGCGCAGCGGCGACGGCTCGCCGCTGGTGCTCCGGCCGTCGCATAAGCACCCGTGCGTCGAGGGCTGGCCGGCCGCAACGTTCCATGCGCTGGCGACCCCGCTCAATGCGCTCGACATGTTCGGCGAGGCGCATGACGACCTCGCCGCCGCGCTGTATGCCGACGCGCACCCGAGCGAGCCGGACAAGGAGGGCCGCATCGTGCTGCCGGCCGAGCTGATCGCCCACGCCAACCTCGGCGACAGCGTGGTGTTCATGGGCCTCGGCAGAACGTTCCAGATCTGGGAGCCGGACGCCGGCGAGCGGTTCCGTGCCGAAGCCCGCGAGCGCGCCCGCGCCCGTGGCCTGACGCTGCCGGGCGGGCATGGCGGTGCCGCCAGCGGGATCGCCGCATGAGCGGGCACATTCCCGTGATGCTGAGCGAGGTATTGGCGACGCTCGCGCCGCGCGACGGCGGCATCTACCTCGATGGCACGTTCGGCGGCGGCGGCTATGCGTCGGCGATTCTTGAAGCTGCCGCCTGCACCCTTTACGCGATCGACCGCGACCGCGAGGCGATCGCGCGCGGCGCGGCGCTGGCCACGCGCCACCCCGGCCGGCTGCATCTGATCGAAGGCAGCTTCGGCCAAATGTTACCGCTCTTGCGCGACTCCGGCGTAGAGCGGCTTGACGGTGTGGTGCTCGACCTCGGCGTCTCGTCCTTCCAGCTGAACGACCCGGCGCGCGGCTTCAGCTTTCGCGGCGACGGACCGCTGGACATGCGCATGGGGCAGCACGGGCCGACCGCGGCCGATCTGGTGAACACGCTGCCGGAACGGGAACTCGCCGACACGCTGTTCGAACTCGGCGAGGAGCGGCTGTCGCGCCGCATCGCCAAGGCGATCGTCGCCGAACGGTTGCAGGCGCCAATTACGACAACTTCGCGGCTGGCCGGCATCATCCGCGCCATGGTTCCGCCCGACCGCTCCGGTATCGATCCGGCGACGCGCAGTTTCCAGGCGCTGCGCATCCGCGTGAACGACGAACTGGGCGAGATCGTGCGCGGGCTGGAGCAGGCGGCGCGCCTGCTCGGGCATGGCGGGCGGCTGGTGGTGGTGGCGTTTCATTCGCTGGAGGATCGGCTGGTCAAACGGTTCATGGCGGAGGCCGCCGGCCGCGCGCCGGGCCCCTCGCGCCACGACCCGGCCGGGCTGCTGGGCCGCGGCGCCGCGGAATGGCGGCTGCTGACCAGCAAGCCGCTGCGGCCGACGCCCGCCGAGGAACACGCCAACCCGCGGTCGCGCAGCGCCCGGTTGCGGGCCATGGAACGCCTGGACGGCACGGAGGCAGCGGCATGATCCGCCCCGTCACGTTGATCAGCTTCGTCGCGTTCATCGGCTCGGGGCTTTACCTGTACCAGGTGAAGCATCAGGCGCAGCTCGTGGACCGGCAGATCCACAAGGTGCAGGAGGCCACCGAGGCCGCCCGCGCGCGCGCCGGCGTGCTGCGCGCCGAATACGCGCTGCTGAACGACCCGGACCGGCTGGCGGAACTGGCCACCGCCTATGTGCCCGACCTGAAGCCGACGCAGCCGGTGCAATGGTCGTCGATGGCGGAGATCGAGCGGCGGCTGCCGCCGGTGGGCGGCCCGACCGCCGAGCCGGCGCCGCTGGAGCCGGACGCGCCGGCGCACGCCGAGCCA
>Ga0302314_10001607_pt1 | contig 42119 bp, 44 predicted proteins | sample III_Palsa_N2_3_FD_200533 | JGI IMG/M metagenome (GOLD analysis project Ga0302314, IMG submission 200533) | Peat permafrost microbial communities from Stordalen Mire near Abisko, Sweden - III_Palsa_N2_3 | ecosystem: Environmental > Terrestrial > Soil > Palsa > Peat permafrost | place: Sweden... | reverse complement strand
ACATCGGACTGTTCCTGCTGATGTACGTGCCGGCCATGCTCATCGTGGTGGCGCTCATGTCGCTGCTGCTCGACACCGTGCAGGGCCGCTGGAATCTGCCGCTACGACTCGCCTACATCGTGCCGGCGTCGCTCACCGGTGCGACGGCCGTGCTGATCTGGTATTTCCTGCTGCAGCCGACGCTGAGCCCCTACAAGGCAGCACTCAAGGCCATCGGCATCACCCAGGGCGGCCAGATCTGGCGCGACAGCAACCTGGCCTGGATCTTCGTGCTGATGGCGTTCTTCACGGGCGCCGGCAACTGGATCGTGGTGCAGTACGGCTCGCTGCAGTCGATCTCCGACGACATCCTCGAGGCCGCCCGAATCGACGGTGCGAACGCCTGGCAGATCGGCTGGCACATCAAACTGCCGCTCATCCAGAAGTACCTGGTCTACATGGGCATCCTGGTCTTCGCGGCCGGGTTGCAGGTGTTCGTCGAACCGCAACTCATATCGTCGTCGGTATATCCGGGCCTCGCGTCGAACTGGTCGCTGAACCAGTTGGCGTTCAGCTTCGCGTTCCAATCCAACAACCTCGGCGAGGCGTCGGCGCTGTCGCTCATGCTGCTGGTCGTGTGCGTCATCGGCGCGGTATTCGTCATCTTCAGAACCGACTTCTTCGACGGTGTGGGAGCAAAGGAAAAATGACAACCTCAACACTCGAGCCGACGGTGGCGCTCGAGAGCCACCGCACGACGGGACGCGCTCCCCAGAAGCGCAGCGTCGGCGGCACGGTAGGCCGCGGCGGCGTCTGGCTCGTCATGCTCGTCTACGGCATCCTGAGCATTGTTCCGATGATCTGGTTGCTGCTTGCGCCATCGAAGACAGGGCCGCAGCTCAATAACGAGAACCCGTTCGCCTTCGGGTCCTTCACCAACTACGGGCTGGCATGGCAGCACCTGCTGACGTTCCAGAACGGCGCCATTCTGCAGTGGCTCCTGAACTCGGTGCTCTACACGATCGCCATCGTCGTCATCGCCTGCGTCAGCGCCATTCTTGCGGGCTACGCCCTTGCCGCCACCGCCCTGCCGTTCCGGCGCACCTTCCTGATCACGACATTGATCGCCATGATCGTGCCGCCGGTCGCCCTCGTGCTTCCGCTGTTCGTCGAGATCTCGAACGTGGGATTGTTCGACACCCCGGCCGCCGTAATCCTGACAAGCTCCTTCTATCCGTTCGGGGTCTTTCTCGCTTACATCTACTTCACGACCTCGATCCCGAAAGAGCTCTACGAGGCGGCGAAGGTGGATGGCGCGAGCGAGTTCGGAACGTTCATCCGCATCGCCCTTCCGCTGTCGAAGGGCCTGTTCGGCATGCTCGCCTTCTTCAGCTTCAGCGCGTCGTGGGTGAACTACTTCCTGCCGTACGTGCTGCTCGGTTCGACGAGCAACTTCACGCTGCCGGTCGGACTGGGCGTGCTGTTCGGCTCGACGCCGGCCCTCAACCCGAGTAACGGAGCAGAGCAGAGCGTCATCGGTCGCCCCGAGATCGCGCTGGCCGGACTGCTGCTGGCCATCCCCATCCTGATCGTGTTCCTTGCGTCATCGCGCCTGCTCGTTCGCGGCGTGCTGGCGGGGTCCGTCAAGAGCTGACCATCATCATTCGTACTGGCGCGCACCGCGTCGAAGGAGAAGCATGAGCATCATCACCGCCGCCCGCACGCTTGACATCCGGTTTCCGACCTCGATCTTCCTCGACGGCTCGGATGCCATGAATCCGGACCCCGACTACTCGGCCGCGTACCTCGAGCTGCAGACCGACAGCGACGACGGGCTGAGCGGTCACGGCTTCGTCTTCACGATCGGGCGTGGCAACGACATCGAATCGAACGCGATCGGAGTGCTGGCGTCGCGGTTCGTCGGGCGCAACGTCGAGGAGCTGCTCGGAGACATGGGCGCGACCTGGCGCGAGATGCTGCACGACTCGCAGCTGCGCTGGCTCGGTCCGGAGAAGGGCGTCATCCACATGGCGATCGGTGCCGTCATCAACGCGCTCTGGGACCTGCGGGCGAAGCGCGCCGGCCAGCCGCTGTGGCTGCACCTCGCGGGGCTCTCACCCGACGAGGTCGTCGATCTCATCGACCTGCGTTACCTGAGCGATGCGCTGACCAGGGATGAGGCCCTCGAGATTCTGCGGGCGGGCAAAGTCGGCGCGGAAGATCGGATCGCGCAGCTGCTCGAGGAGGGTTACCCCGCCTACACCACGGGGCCCGGCTGGCTCGGTTACAGCGACGAGAAGCTCGAGCGGCTCGCACGCGAGGCCGTCGCCGACGGGTTCCAGCAGATCAAACTCAAGGTCGGCGCCGACATCGACGACGACAAGCGTCGGCTCGCGATCGCGCGTCGAGCAGTCGGGCCCGACTTCCGCATCGCGGTCGACGCCAACCAGCGCTGGGACGTCGACGAGGCCGTGGAGTGGATGTCGCAGCTCGCTGAATTCGACCTGGCCTGGATCGAGGAGCCCACCAGCCCCGACGACGTTCTCGGCCACGCCGAGATCGCGCGCCGGCTGGCCCCGATGCCGGTCGCTACCGGCGAACATGTGCAGAACCGGGTGATCTTCAAACAGATGCTGCAGGCGAAATCGCTCGCGGTCCTGCAGCTGGACGCCTGCCGGGTCGGCGGAGTCAACGAGAACATCTCGATACTGCTGCTTGCTCACAAGTTCGGCATCCCGGTGATCCCGCACGCGGGCGGTGTGGGCCTGTGCGAGACGGTGCAGCACCTGTCGATGTTCGACTTCGTGGGTGTGTCCCGCACGATGGAAGGCCGCATGATCGAATTCGCGGATCACCTGCACGAACACTTCGTCACGCCCGCAGCCATCGTCGGCGGCCGCTACCAGACACCCACTGCCCCCGGGTCCGGCGCCGAGCTCCTCGAATCGTCGATCGAGACCTGGCTGTTTCCGGACGGCGCCGGCTGGAAGGCGATCTGACGGTGCTGAGATTTCTGCGACTGGGGCCAGCCGGCGCCGAGCGCCCTGCAGTGCTGGACGACGACGATGTGCTGTACGACCTGTGGGGCCTTACCGCGGATTTCGATGGGGCGTTTCTTGAGGCCGGGGGACTCGAAACTGCGGCGGCGGCGATCGCGGCGGGAACCGTGCCTGTGCTGAACGAGCCGGCCGACGGCTCGGGCCGTCGGATCGGGGCGCCCATCGCGCGTCCGACCGCCGTGATCTGCATCGGGATGAACTACGCGGCACACGCCGCCGAGTCCGGCTCGGCACCACCCACCAGCAGCGTCATCTTCTTCAAGCATCCGAACACGGTCGTCGGACCCTTCGACAGCGTGCTCATCCCGCCGGGTTCGGCCAAGACCGACTGGGAGGTTGAGCTCGCAGTCGTGATCGGCAACCGCGCGCGCTACCTCGCGTCGCCCGCCGAGGCGATGGCTCACGTCGCGGGCTTCGCGGTCTCGAACGACGTGTCGGAGCGGGCCTACCAGCTCGAGATCTCGGGCGGCCAGTGGAGCAAGGGCAAGAGCAGCGAGACGTTCAATCCGCTGGGCCCGTGGCTCGTGCCGGCCTCCGCGATCGGCGATGGCTCGGGACTCGGCATCCGTTCGTTCGTGAACGGGGAGCCACGGCAGGACTCCGTGACGACCGACCTGATCCTGTCGGTGTCGCAGCTGGTCTACGAGCTGAGCCAGTACCTCGTGCTCGAACCGGGCGACCTGATCAACACGGGTACGCCGCAGGGTGTCGCGCTGTCCGGGCGTTTCCCCTATCTCGTCCCCGGCGACGTCGTGGAGTGCGAGATCGACCACCTCGGGCGGCAGCGGCAGGTCTTCGCGCAGGGGCGACCGTGACAGCGGTCGGCGACGCAGTAACGAGGGCACTGGGACGCAGCGGGCTGCGCGTCGGCCCGTACGGTTTCGGCGTCGCACCGCTGGCCAACCTCGGGCACCAGATCGACGAGCAGGTCGCCTGGGGTGCACTCGAGGCGGCGTGGGCGGCGGGCGTTCGCTACTTCGACGCGGCCCCGCATTACGGGCTCGGCCTGGGCGAGCGCCGCCTCGGAGAGTTTCTCGCCACCAAACCGCGCGACGAATTCATCCTGTCGACCAAGGTCGGCCGCCTGTTGGTACCGAACCCGGATGGCGCCCAGCCCGACACCGAGGGCTTCGACGTGGTCAGCCCAGCCATTCGGCGGCGTGACTACAGCAGCGACGGCGTGCGCCGGTCCCTCGACGAGAGCCTCGAGCGCATGGGGCTCGACCGCATCGACGTCGTCTTCGTGCACGACCCCGACGAGTACTACGCGGATGCCCTCGAGCATGCGTTTCCCGCGCTCGACGAGCTGAGAAGGCAGGGCGTCATCGCCGGCTACGGCGCCGGCATGAACCAGAGCGCCATGCTGGCTGACTTCGTTCGCAACACCGACCTCGACGTCGTCATGTGCGCGGGCCGGTACACCCTGCTCGAGCAGGGCGCACTCGATGACCTGCTGCCTGCCGCCACAGAGCGGGACGTCTCTGTAATTGCGGCCGCGGTGTTCAATTCAGGCCTGCTGGCGCGCGACCGTCCGACGCCCGACGTCACCTACAACTACGCGCCGGCCCCGGCCGAACTGGTTGCGCGGGTCAACGCGCTCGCGGATGTGTGCGAGGCCCACGGCGTCACGCTTCCGGCGGCGGCGATGCAGTTCACCCTCGGGCATCCGGCGGTAGCCACCGTGTGCACGGGGGCGCGCTCCGCGCAGCAGGTGGCGCGCAACGCAGTGCTGTTCGATGTGCTCATTCCGGCGGCTCTCTGGTCGGACCTGGCTGCGGCCGGCCTCATCCGCGCGGACGCTCCGCTGCCGACACCCGGAGAATAGAGGAACCAGTGAAGATCACTTCGGTCGACGTCGTCAGGGTCGTCGTGCCCGCGTACGACCCGCCCTTCGTCTGGCGTGAAGGTTTGCCGGGTTCCGAACCCGAAGCCGACGGCGGGTGGCTCGTCATCCGCACCGACTCCGGCGTCACCGGGCTTGCGTTCACCGTGCGCGGGGCGATCCTGAACGATGTCGTCGATCGCCGGCTGCGCTCCGAACTGGTCGGCCAGGATCCCATTGCGCGGGAATACCTCTGGCACCGGGTCTGGGAGCTGGACCGCATCGACCGTTTTCCCGTCTGGGTGCAGGGAGTCGTCGACATCGCGCTGTGGGACATTGCGGGCAAGGCCGTCGGCCTGCCTGTCTACCAGTTGCTGGGCTCGGCCCGGGAGGCGCTGCCCGCCTACGCGTCGACCGTCACCTTCTCGTCTATCGAGGAATACCTCGATATCGCTGACCAGTGCCTGGAGCTGGGCTACCCGGCGATCAAGCTGCACGCCTGGGGCGATGCCCGTCGGGACGCGCGTCTTGCCGAGGCCCTGCGCGAACACGTGGGTGCCAGCATCCCGCTCATGTACGACGGGTCGGCCGGGTTCGACCTGCTCGACGCGCTCTACCTGGGCAAGGCCCTCAGCGCCGCCGACTACCTCTGGTACGAGGAGCCCATGCGGGAGTTCAGCGTGACTGCCTACAAGTGGCTCGGGGAACGCGTCGACGTGCCGCTGCTGGTCGCCGAGGTCGCTGAGGGCGCGCACATGAAGACCGCCGACTTCATCGCGAGTGGATGCGCGGCAGCCGTACGAACCAGCACGGGCCTGCGCGGCGGGTTCACCGGTGCGATGCGCACGGCACACCTCGCCGACTCCTTCCTGTTGCGTGCGGAGGTGCACAGCCCAGGAGTTGCGAGCCGCCAACTCTGCATGGCGATCAGCAACACCACCTACTACGAGTCCCTGATCGACTCCAACCCGGCGCGTCGCCCCGCCGAGGTGGATGCGTCGGGCACCGTTCATGCTCCGACCCTGCCCGGGGTCGGATTCGAGGAGGACTTCGTCGACGGGCCACCCGCGGCTCTCGCCGGGGCCCTGTCGTCCTGACGTGCCCGTTTTCACGAGAGGAGCACAGTGAAACGCATCGCATCGGTGGTCGGGTTGCCGCCCGGAAGCGTCGAGGAGTACGAGCGGCTGCACGCCAGCGTCTGGCCGGCCGTGCTCGCTCGTCTGTCGGCCAGCAACGTGACGAATTACTCGATCTATCGGTACGGCGAACTGTTGTTCTCGTACATGGAGTACGTGGGCGACGATTTCGACGCCGACATGGCGGCAATGGCCGCTGACCCGGCCACCCAGGAATGGTGGGCGCTCTGCGAGCCGCTCCAGCGCCCGGTGGCCGATCGCACGGAGAGCGAGTGGTGGCATGAGATCGCCGAAATCTTCCACCTCGACTAGTTGTCGATGCCCGTCATCCCTTGACGTGGTAAATCGATTTATCATACGATGAATACCATGACAGAGCCGTCGTCCGACACACCGGTGGTGCTGCGCGGAATGACGTGGGACCATCCTCGCGGAGTGGGCGGGCTGCGGGCAGCGGACCAGTTGCTGCGCGAGCGTCACAGCGTCACCGTCGAGTGGACTGCTCGATCCCTGCTCGCCTTCGGTGACCAGCACGTCGCGGATTTCGCGAGCGACTTCGACATCTTGGTCATCGACCATCCGCACGTGCCCGACGCTGTCGAGGCCGGCGCCCTGCTGGCGCTCGACGACTCCGCCCGGCTCGAGCTCGAAAGCGTCGGCCGCTCGCACGAGTCGTATCGCTACCGCGGCAGGCAGTGGGGGTTCGCGCTCGATGCCGCCGCCCAGGTCGGAGCCTTTCGTCCTGATCGCGCGGACGGCGTGCCCGTCTACTGGGACGACGTGCTTGAACTCGCCCGGACGGGCGTCGTGCTGTGGCCGTGGAAACCCGTGGATGCGTTCAGCACCTTCGCGACGCTGCTCGCACAGCTCGACGCGCCACTGGCTGCGCCGGGTGCGTTTCTCGACCGCACGGCTGCCGCGCAAGCGATCGAATTCATGGTCGGCCTGGCTGAAGCGGTGCCCGACTGGTGCGCGGAGGCGAATCCCATCGACGTCGCCGAAGCGCTCGTCGGTGCGGACGACTACAGCGTCGGTGTAGCGCTGTTCGGCTACACCAACTATTCGAGGAGCGGCTTCCGACCGAACCTGCTCGCCTACGACGACATCCCGTCCTTCGACGGGCGCGCGGGCGGCTCGACGCTCGGTGGGGCCGGTATCGCCGTGTCCGCCGCGACGAAGCATCCTGCCCTTGCCCGGGCCGCCGCCCTTACTCTCGCCGGTGCCGAAGCCCAGTCGACTGATTACACCCTTGGCGGAGGCCAGCCGGCGAACCTGCGCGCCTGGCGCAGCGAGTCGCTGGGCTCGCTGACCCACGGGTTCTTCCGCAACACGTTGCGCACCCTCGAGCGTGCCTGGGTGCGCCCGCGGGTACTCGGCTGGCCCGACCTGCAGCTCGCGCTGTCGCACCTGGTTCGGGATGCCATCGCTTCGAAGACCGTAGACGACGACCTGCTGGATGCGATCGAACGGCTGCCGGAAAAGCACCTGAAGGAGCCGATCACGTGACCTGGTTCGAAGAATACGAGCTCGGTTCGACGCGTCGAACCCACGGCCGCACGGTCACCGAGGCCGACATCGTGCTGCACGCCGGACAGACCGGCGACTTCTATCCGCACCATATGGACGCCGAGTTCGCCAAGTCCCTTCCGGGCGGCCAGCGCATGGCACACGGCACGCTCATCCTGTCGATGTCTGTCGGCATGCTCGCCGGCGAGGTCAACGACGAGGCCATGAGCTATGGCTATGACCGGGTTCGATTCATCCGACCCGTGCACATCGGTGACACGATCACCTCGCGCAGCGAGATCGTCGGTCTTCGCGATCACACCAAACAACCGGAGCGCTTCGGCATCGCCGAGGAGCAGGTGGAGGTCGTGAACCAGCGTGGCGAGGTAGTCATCGCCTTCGTGCACCTCTACCTCGTCAACCGCCAACCAGGGAGCCTTCGTGAGTGACCTCTACCAGCCCGCCCGCATGATCGACACGCACCAGCACCTCTGGATGCCCTCCGAACGGCGGTACGAATGGCTCGACCAGGCGGGGCTGGCGCTGAACGCCGACTTCCCGCCCGAGCTGGTCGCCGCCGATGTTGCGGCAGCCGGCATCACGGGTACCGTGCTGGTGCAGGCTGCGGACAGCTATGACGACACCTTCTATATGCTCTCGGTCGCCGCTCGCGTCCCGGTCGTGAAGGGCGTGGTCGCGTGGGCCCCGCTCGATCGCGTTGACGAGACGCGGGCGGCGCTCGAGTTGTACAGCACGTCGCCCCTTGTTCGCGGCGTCCGGGTGCTCAACCACAACTATGCCGACCCGCGGTGGCTGTTGCGGGAGGACGTGACATCGAGCATCCGGCTGCTGCCTCCGCTGGGCCTGACCCTCGACGTCGTCAGCGTCGGCACCGAACACCTGGCGATGATCGACGAGCTGGCGGGGCGGCATCCCGAACTGACCATCGTGATCGACCACCTCGCGAAGCCCGATATCGCGGCAGGGGCGTGGGAGCCGTGGGCGACGGGCATCACCGCGGCGGCAGCGCATCCGAATGTCACCGTCAAGCTCTCGGGACTGAACACGGCCTCGTCGCCCGGCTGGAAGTGGCAGGACTGGCAGCGCTACGCCGACCACGCGCTGGCGCAGTTCGGATCGGGCCGCATGATGCTCGGCAGTGACTGGCCCGTCTCGACGCTCGCCGGCGACTTTCAGGGAGTGTGGCTCGCGCAGCGGCGGGTCATCGGCGCATGGTCGACCGACCAGCAGGACGACATTTTGTACCGCACCGCCGAACGTGTCTACTCGCTGGGCCTCGCATGACCGACCAGCTTGCCGCCGACGCACTGCCGCTTGCGGGAATGCTGGTGCTCGATTTCAGCCAGTTTCTCGCCGGGCCGATGGCCGCGATGCGCCTGGGCGATCTTGGCGCGCGCGTCATCAAGGTCGAGCGTCCGCAGGGCGGCGACATCGGGCGTCGGCTCGCTTTCGCGGGCGTCGTCGAAGACGGTGACACGCTCTCTTTCCACATCACCAACCGCAACAAGGAGAGCTACGCGGCCGACCTGAAGAGCGACGACGACCGCGCAGGCATCCTCGCGCTCATCGCCAAAGCCGACGTGATCGTGCAGAACTTCCGCCCCGGAATCATGGAGCGGCTCGGCCTGGGATACGACGCCGTTTGCGCCATCAATCCCCGGATCGTCTACGCGAGCGTCAGCGGGTACGGTACCGAGGGCCCGTGGAAGGACCGACCGGGGCAGGACCTGCTGGCCCAATCGTTGTCGGGTCTGCCGTGGCTCAACGGCAGTTCGGACGACCCGCCCATTCCCGTCGGCATCGCGCTCGCGGATGTGATCGCGTCGATTCATCTCGCCAGCGGCATTACCGCCGCACTGCTGCGACGCGAGCGCACCGGCCTCGGCGGACGCGTAGACACCAGCCTTCTCGAGTCGATGCTCGACCTGCAGTTCGAGCTGCTGAGCGCGCACCTCGGGGACCCGACCATCGAGGTGCGGCGCGGTGCCCGCAACACGGCGCACGCGTTCCTGCCGGCGCCATACGGCGTCTATCCGACCGCCGACGGCTACCTCGCGATTGCGATGACGCCGGTTCCCGAGCTGGGCGTGCTGGTAGGGCTGCCGGAGTTCGCCCGCTACGACGACCCGGACAGCTGGTGGAGCGAGCAGAGCGCTATCACTCGGGCGCTTGCCGACCACCTGGCCACCCGGTCGACCGACCACTGGCTCGGCATCCTGGATGCCGCGGACATCTGGTGCGCGCCGGTACTGACGCTGCCCGAACTCGTCGAACACGAAGGCTTCCTCGCCCTCGACATGACGCAGCGGGTCGCGCGTGCGGGCCTTGGCGGTGGCGACCCGGTCACCGTGCAGACCGTGCGCACACCCGTGCGCTTCGACGGCCGGGTACTCAGGAACGAGCGTGCTGCCCCCCGGCTGGGCGAGCACACCGAAGCCATCCGCAGCGAATTCGGCCAGGCGGCCGCGACCTGAGAAGGGAAACAGAACGGTGAAGAACCCCAACAGCGATCCGGTGGCCCGATATGCGGTGCCGGTATGGAACCAGGACGTCAAACTCTACGAGGACTACGCAGTCGGTGAAGTCGATCGATCCATCCGGCGCACCATCTCGGAGGGCGAGGTGATGCTGTTCAGCAGCCTGCTGGTCGACCTCCATCCCTATGTCGCCGACGAGCTGTTCGCCCGGGACGAGGGCCTGTTCGGGCGCCGGATCGTGCCGGGCGCCCTGGTCTTCGGCTACGGCATGGGCCTCATGGCGCACAACAACGTGAACACGTTCAGCTACGGCTACGACCGTCTGCGCTTCATCAAACCGGTGTTCATCGGCGACACGATCTATACGATGCGCACCCTGCTGCGCAAGGAACCGAAGTACGACGATATGGGCCTGTTCACGGTCTCGTACGAGGTCTTCCGGGCCGACGACGAACAGATCGTGCTGTACTGCGAGCACCTGCAGACGGTGAAATACCGCGACCCGGCAAGCGCTAAGGCGGCATCATGATCGAGCAGTTCGCCGACATCTCCGAGTACTGCCGCCTGGCCGTGCCAGATGCCTACAAACGACCCATCGCGATCGTCGGCGCCGGCGGAATCGTGGATGGCGCCCACCTGCCCGCCTACGCGCTCGCCGGTCTGCAGATCGTCGGGATCACGGATGTCAACCAGGAACGCGCCCGCGAGGTCGCGCAGCGCCACGGCATCCCGCGGGTCTATGCCAGCGTCGACGAGCTGCTCGCGGACCCGGTCGTGGAGGTTGTGGACATCGCCGTTCCGGTCGCCCACCAGCCCCCGATCTTCCGCGCTGTGGTCGGGGCGGGCCGTCACGTGCTCGCACAGAAGCCGTTCACCGACAACCCCGCGACCGCGCGGGAACTCGCCTCACTCGCGGCCGATGCCGGGGTGGTCGCGGCGGTCAACCAGCAGATGCGGTTCGACGAGGGATTCGCCGCGGCGCATCGCATGGTCGAACTGGGCTGGCTCGGTACCGTCACCTCGTTCACCCTGACCGTGAACTCCTACAGCGACTGGTCGCAGTGGGAGTGGGCGCAGGCCATGGAACGTCTCGAGATCATGGTGCACTCCATCCACTACCACGATGCAGTGCGCTGGTTCCTGGGCGAGCCCGCGTCGGTGTACTCGGTGGGCGGGCGCACTCCGGGCCAGTATCCCGTGGGCGAGACGCGCACCATCACGACCTACACGTTCCCCGGTGGCGCCTCGGCGCTCGTCTTCGCCAACCACATGAACGTCTGGAACGACCCGACCGCGGAGTTCCGGATCGAAGGCACCGAGGGCGCTATTCGCGGCACCATCGGTCTCATGTACGACTATCCCGAGGGACGTCCGGACACACTGGATGTCTCCAGCTCGGTCATCGGCACCGACGGCTGGGTGCCGTACCCGGTCACCCAACGCTGGTTTCCGCATGCGTTCATCGGGTCGATGGGATCGGTGCTCGAGGCCATCGCCACCGGTTCGACACCGCGGAGCACCGTCGCCGACAACGTGAAGACCATCGAGCTGGTGGATGCGATCTATCGGTCGATGGCTGACAACCAGGTCGTTCGGCCGTGAAGATCACCGGGATCGAGCTCCGGTCCTGCCATGTGGAGACCACGGACCAGGCAGCCCTCGATCCGGTCGCCGCGGCAAAGCTGCCAGGCGGAAACCAGCCCGATGTGGTGGTGATCACGCTGACTACCGACGAGGGGATCATCGGCACCTCCTTCGGTAACGGAGGCCTGGATTCCCGAGTCACGGCACACGCCTTCGCCCAGGTGCGCCCGTTCCTGATGGGGCGCGACCCGATGAAGCGCGAACTCAACGCCACCGAGTTCCGCGCCTTCGATCGACGCTGGAACCACTCGCCGATCTACGCATACGGCGCCTTCGATGTGGCCTGCTGGGACATCGCCGGAAAGCGTGCGGGTCTGCCAGTGCACGAACTGGTGGGCACGAGTGCGGACCGACGGGCGGTGTACGTCAGCTCCATGTTCCTCGGCTCGCCCGAGGAGTATGCCGCGCAGGCGAGGCAGGTCGTGGCCGCGGGATTCCGTGGCTACAAGGTGCACCCGCCCGGGCCCGAGCAGGCGGACCTCGCGGTCTACGCTGCGGTGCGGGATGCCGTCGGCCCGGAGTTCGCACTCATGGCCGACCCGGTGGCGACCCACACGTTCGAGGAGGCGATGCGCATCGGTCGCGCACTCGAGAGACTCGGCTACCGGTGGTTCGAGGAGCCCGTCTATGACTACGACCTCGAGTCGTTGCGCAAGCTCACTCGGGCGTTGGACATTCCGATCGCCGGCACCGAGACCATCGCGGGCGGCTCGCACCTGACGGCCGAGTACATCCGAACAGGCGCCGTCGACATCGTGCGCACCGATCCCTCGTGGCGCGGCGGCATCACCTCGGCGCTCAAGACCGCTCACCTCGCGGAGGCGTTCGGACTGTCCTGCGAGATCCATACCGCGCTCTACCACCCGCTCGAATTCGCCAACCTGCAGTGCGCGCTCGCGATCTCGAACACCAGCTACCTGGAACTGCTGTACCCGCTCGAGGACTTCGCGTTCGGGCTGGCGGAGCCCATCGACATCCGAGACGGGTACGCCTACGCGCCGACGATCCCGGGAATCGGAGCGGTCTACGACTGGGATGCCATCGACAACGCGACGGTCGAAGTTATCGGGGCGCCGGCGTGACCGACGACATCCGGGACCAGTTCACGACCGCCATCCTGTCCGACTCCCTCGACTTGGTCGGCCTGCGGCACCAGGTGCTCGACTCCCGGCTGCGCGGGCTCGTGCCGGGGAGCCGGGCCCTGGGCCGGGCTCGCACGGCGACGTTCGAGCCGACCGGGATCGTGGACCCCGTGCATCCGTATGACGACGCCATCGATTTCATCGATTCGGCAAACGCAGGGGACCTCTTCGTGCTGGCGACCGCCGGCTCGAATGAGTCGGCCGTCTGGGGCGAGTTGTTCTCGGCGGCGGCCATCGGCCGCGGAGCCGTCGGCATGCTGACGGATGGCAACGTGCGCGATGTCGACCGCACAGCGGTGCTCGGTTTTGCCGCTTTCGCGCGCAGCGCGAGGCCGATCGATTTTCGGGGACGGATGACGCTGGCTGCACGGCAGCGGCCCGTGACGATCGGCCGGGTCGTGATTTCCCCCGGTGACCTCGTGCTGGCCGACGACGACGGCATCGTGGTCGTGCCACAGGCTGCCGAGACCGAGGTCATCGCCGCGGCGGCACGGCGGGTGAACGCCGAGTCGGTCGTGCTGGCCGAGCTTCTGGCCGGTTCCACTCTCCGCGCGGTGTGGGACAAACACCGAATCCTGTGATGAATGACGATGCGGGTTACGTCTCCCGGCCGGTTCTGTAGTAAACAGGCGGGAACATGGTCAAGATCAGTGACGTGGCCGCCGCGGCCGAGGTATCACCCGCGGTGGTGTCCCGCGTCCTTTCCGGCGACACATCGCTTCGGGTTTCCGCGGTCACTCGCGACCGGGTGCTGTCCGCCGCCCGGGAACTCGACTACGTGCCGAATCACTCGGCGCGATCGCTGCGCACCTCGCGTACGAGCACTGTCGCGCTGGTCGTTCCGGATGTGACGAGCGCGGTGTTCGCCGCGCTCGCCGAAGGGGCGGAGCTCGAGGCCACGGCTCGCGGCCTCGCGGTCGTGCTGAGTCGCTCCGAACGACTGGAGAGTGACAGCGGCTGGCTGCGCCGGCTCGTCGGCGAGGGCCGCATCGACGGGGTGATCCTTCAACCGCCCGATGGCACATCCGTCGCCGCGCTCGAGGCGATGGCTCCGCAGGCGGGGCCGATCGTGGTCATCAACTCGGTCGACGAGGGCCCGTTCAGCACCATCGTGCTCGACGATGCCGCGGGCATCCGAATGGCGATCGAGCACCTGCACGGCATCGGCCACACTGACCTGGGATTCGTGGGCGGCCTTCCCGGCAGCGCGACCGGGGACCGGCGCGAGGCGGCCTTTCGAACCGCGATGGCCCGGTACGGACTCCCCGTGCGCGATGAGTGGACCACAGCGCTCGGCTACACGGGCGACGATGGACGTGCCGCGGCCGACGCGCTGCTCGGGCGAGATACTCGTCCGACGGCGTTGGTGGTCGCGAACCTCAACGCCGCCCTCGGCGTGCTGGCCGAGATCCACGGCCGCGGCCTGCGCGTTCCGCAGGACATCTCGATCGTCGCCATCCACGACGTCTGGTATGCCGACGCGATTTGGCCGCCGATCACCACGGTTCGCATGCCGTTGAGGGAGCTGGGCGCCGCCGCCGTCTCACTTCTGACCGAAGCAACCGGGCCGGTCGTCCATCGGGCCATCACGACACCACCGCCCGAACTCATCGTGCGAGCGTCGACGCTGCCCGTCGGCGGTAGCGACGAGCCCGGTACACCCCGGCCCGTCGGCGGCTAGCCTGTTGGTCGTGCGCACACACAGCCCGGGGCGTGTGGCGGTGCTCGTGCTCGAGGGCGCGAAACCGCTCGACGTCGGCATTCCCGCCCAGGTGTTCTCGACCCGGCCCAGCATGCCCTACGAGGTGCGCGTGTGCGGCGCCGCGGCGGGACTCGTGACGGGCGGTGACGGGCTCTCCTATCACATGGCGTATGGACTGGACGCGCTGGAATGGGCCGACATCGTCTTCATCCCGGGCTATCGGTTTCCGGACCGCGAGCAACCGCCGCACGCGGTGCTCGACGCCCTGGTCGCTGCCCACGGGCGTGGTGCGAGACTCGCGGCCATCTCGACGGGGGCATTCGCGCTCGCCGCGACCGGGCTGCTCGACGGCAGACGTGCCACGACCCACTGGCACTACACTCGGCAGCTCGCGGCACAGTATCCGCAGGTTCGAGTGGATGAAGACGTGCTGTTCGTCGACGAGGGCGACGTGCTGACGTCGGCGGGCGCGGCATCCGGAATCGACCTTTGCCTGCACATCATCCGCGGCGACCGTGGCGTGGCCGCGTCCAACCACGCCGCACGGCGACTGGTGGCTGCGCCGTACCGCAGCGGCGGCCAGGCGCAGTACGTGCAACGCGACATCCGGGATCCCCTGGGCGAGCGTTTTGCGGAAACCCGGGAATGGGCTCTGCGTCACCTCGACGAACGGTTGACCCTCGGCACGCTCGCGCGGCAGGCCGCAGTCTCACCCCGCACGTTCTCGCGGAGGTTCGTTGACGACACGGGCTACACACCGCTGCAGTGGGTTATGCGTGCCCGGGTGGATGCGGCGCGTGAACTGCTCGAGCGGTCCGAGCTCAGCGTCGAGCAGATCGCATCGAACGTCGGGCTGGGCACGGGTGCCAACCTGCGGCAGCACTTCCAGCAAACGCTCGGCACGACTCCGAGCGACTACCGGCGAACGTTTTCAAAGGGCCAGTAGGGCCTGGCGCGATCCTTTCGAACCATGGCTCTCTCGCCGCTGTCACTAGTCGTAGAGCCGCGCGATCCTTGGGGAAACGAAAGGAATCATCGATGACCCGCATCGCCATCAACGGCTTCGGCCGCATCGGCCGCAACTCCCTCCGAGCGCTCCTCGAGCGTAAGAGCCACCTCGAGCTCGTTGCCGTGAATGACCTCACCGAGCCGGAGGCACTGGCCCGATTGCTTCGCTTCGACTCCACCGCCGGTCGGCTCGGCCGCCCGGTGACGGTCGACGGCGACACCCTGGTCGTGGATGGCCGCCGCATCCGAGTGCTCGCCGAACGCGAGCCGGCCAACCTTCCCTGGGCCGAGCTGGGCATCGACATCGTGCTCGAATCGACGGGGCGTTTCGCCTCGGCGACGGCCGCGCGCGCACACCTCGAGGCCGGCGCGAAGAAGGTGCTGGTGAGCGCGCCCGCGGACGGGGCGGATGTCACGCTCGCGTTCGGCGTCAATACCGATGCCTACGACCCTGCCGTGCACGCCATCGTCTCGAACGCCTCGTGCACGACGAATGCGCTCGCGCCCCTTGCGGCGGTGCTCGACGACCTGGCCGGAATCGAGCACGGCTTCATGACGACGGTGCACGCCTACACGCAGGAGCAGAACCTGCAGGACGGCCCGCACCGCGACCCGCGTCGCGCGCGGGCGGCGGGCATCAACATTGTGCCGACCAGTACCGGCGCGGCGAAGGCAATCGGTCTCGTGCTGCCGAAGCTGAACGGCAAGTTGTCGGGCGACTCGATCCGGGTTCCTATTCCCGTGGGCTCGATCGTCGAGCTGAACACGGTGGTCGCCAGGGACGTGACCCGCGACGAGGTTCTCGCGGCGTACCGGGCCGCTGCGGCGGGCCCGATGGGCGGAATCCTCGAATACTCCGAGGATGCCCTGGTCTCGTCAGACATCACGGGCAACCCTGCCTCGGCCGTCTTCGATTCGGAGCTGACCCGCGTCGACGGGCGCAACGTCAAGGTCGTCGCCTGGTACGACAACGAATGGGGGTTTTCGAACCGGGTCGTCGACACCCTCGGACTGATGGCTCAGTCGATCTAATCGCCGGGGGTGAGCACGACGTGCGCACCCCCGATCCCGTCGTCTTCGGAGCGTCGAAGGTCGCGGTCGAACACCCGTCGCACCGAGTTGCCGGCCAGGTCTTCCAGCCGCACGTCGACGCGAAGGGCGAAGTCGCGATCGTCCGCCTCCGGGGTGAAAACCCAGCGTCGCGCATCCTCATCCAGCACCGCGCGGCCGGCTACCTCGTGTGCCTCAGCGTCGACCACGTGCAGGTATCGCCGCACCAGGGCCCGGTCGAGCGGCCGGTCGAACCGCACGACCAGCGCATCGGACTCCGCGTGGGGCCAGCGCACCTGCCACTGGGTCGGGTCGATACGGGACCGAATCGGCGGGCCGACGCGGTAGGTGCGCTGGGCTCCCTCGAGCATCCGCGCCCCTTCGGCGTCGCGGATGCCGGGGTCGACGGCGAGGGTCACAGTGCCGCCCTCGCGGAGCGGGGCACCGGCCAGCAGGTTCGGCTGCAGCCCCCGTTTGATTCGTCCCGGTTCCAGCAGCACGGTGAGGTGGCGGCGGTCGCGATCCCAGAGCTCGGGCGGCATCTCCAACAGCACTCCCGGCATGACCGCGCCGCTCTCGTCGAGCAGCAGGATGCGCCCCGCAGCCGACCCCTCATCCATCTGCGCCGAGAACGTCACCGCAAAGCGCAGCAGGTTGGCAGGTACGACGTCGACCCCGGGGTCGATTTTCTCGACAACAGTGTGCGACACCAGTTCGATCGTGGGCACCCCGGCCCGCGCAAGTTCGCGCCAGGGCGCTTCGCCGTCGGCGGGTCGTCCGAGCACGAGGTATTCGGTTCCGGGAACGGCGGGAAACCGCGGCGTGAATCGCGCCTCGCCGCTCGTGCGAAGCCACGACCCGGCCGTCGTGACCAAGCCGGGGTCGGGGCGCATCGCGCCGGCTGGAACGACCGCCAGCTGCTCGGGCAGCCGGCCTTCGACGACGATCGTGCCGTCAGCCCAGCTGGCCCGGATGCCGGTCAGAGCGCCTCCGCGTGCAACGTGCGGAGGCTGGTGTCATCGCCCTCGTGCTGCACGACGACCACGCTGCCGCGGTCGAGGTTCGCCATCCAGGTGACGCCGGGGTGGTCGAGCTCCTCGCGCGGTACCCCGAGCGACGATTCCGGGTCAGACAGCGGCACTGACAGCGCAACCTGGTCGCCGATCGCGGCCGCCGGAATCTTGAGCAGCGGGTGCCTCGTGTTGGAGACCAGCAGAAACTCTTCGCCGTCGCGATCGTACGAGACGATGCTGAACGGCTGGTTCATCGGCCCCAGTTCGGCGACTGTGCGACCTCGCACCAGACCCTCGCCTCGCAGGTCATCGACCGAGAACTGCACCACGGGGGTGCACGTGTAGGTGGCGAGGATGCTCGAACCGCCGTCGAACGACGTCAGGGCACGGATCGGCGACTGCGTCTCATACTTGCCGTGGTCGACGTGGAAGATCTCCACCGAGGTCTCGGTCGCAGAGCCATCGAACGGGTAGGCGATCCGGCGCAGCCGTGAGGTGAACTCCTCGTTGCTCAGGCCCGCGACGAAGAGCGTGCCGTCGACCCAGGCGAGGCCGGTGACGGTCGACCGCTGGGCCGGCACCTGGGCGATGTTCAACGTGACGCCGTGGATCTCTCGCGGCTGCGAGGTCGGGTCGGATCCGTCGAGCCAGAAGTCCTGCCGTTCGTCGTCGTCGGCCGGGGCGTCATCGAGCTGGAAGGAGGTGACGGCCAGGTCGTCGAGTTCGACGATGCCCAGTCCGCCGTCCGTTCCGGCGCGCACCACGACCGGGCCGGCTTCCGCGCCACGGCCGCGAGCTATCGACAGGTAGACTGCGTGGGATGCGGGGTGCACGGTCATGCCTCGGATTACCGCATCGTCCCGTTCGACTCCGAGCAGGGAGGCGATCTTCGTTCCCAGCCCGTCGACGTTCACCTCGGCGCCCTCGGGCGCAGACGTCTCGGGCGGCAGCTCGAAGGCGAAGACGGTGGCTCGCGCGACATCGGCGGCGAAGAGCACTGCGGCGCCATCGGATGAGAGCTCCGGGGCGAACAGCAGGGGCCCGGCAGAGAGCAGGGTCGAGGTGGCGGTGGACGGCATTGGTGATCTCCTGTCTTGGCGGACCGCGTTCGCGAGCGTGAGCACGGTGCCGATTTGGGGCGAACCGACTGGCGCGCGTCGCCCTGCTTTCAGGCTACGCGCTGGTGGTCGGCCGGTGCTGGGAAGGTCCAGCGCGGTGGATGGCGGGCTGGCGGAGGGGCTAGTGGATGGCGGGCAGCGCGGCGAGGGCGGCGCCGACCTGGCCGCGGTCGTAACTCGTCGTGGGTACCGTCGAGACCTGGGTGTAGGCGACCGTTCCCGTGCTGTCGAACAGCACCGTTCCCGACTGCTGCAGCGTGCCGAAGACCTTGCGCAGCAACCCGACTGATTCGTGCGGCGTGCCGGACGCGCCGCCGACCACGGTGTAGGGGATGTTCTTCCTGGACTTCCAGGCTGCAGCATCCTTCAGGTCTTCCGGCACCGCGACAATGATCCTCACGTTCGCGGCATCGAATTCGGCCTGATTCCTGACGAAGCTCTGCACGTGAGCGTTGCACTGCGCACAGGACAGCGCGCGCATGAAGTAGATGAGCACATTCGCTTTGCCGGTGAAGTCGGAGATGGCGACGGGTTTGCCGTCGGTGTCTTCGAGGTGCAGGTCGGGAGCCGAGCCGATTTCGATCATTAGTCCTCCGAGGGGTGGCGGTGCGGGCGTCTGCTGGGACAAACGGTTGGTGGGGGCGATTCGTTCAATCCGGTCGACTAATTGTGAGCATCGGACTGCCCTGCCTCGCAGGATTGCGCCCACCAGGTACCAGAAGGTTCCGAACGCCGAGTACCCGGCCAGCACGCAGAGCCCGGCACGGGTGAAGCGCGAGCCCCGAAAGTTCATCGGTCATCCATAGGCTTTCAGGAACCGGTTGCGGAACGCATCCATCAGCCAGACCGGCGCCGTCGGCGAGGGCAGCATGCCGGGCTGCCAGTGCCACGACGAGATGCGGTTGATGACAGTGGGATCCTTCGAGATGATGCTGATCGGCACGTCGTGGTTTGCGCCCGCGCCGCTCACCTCGGTCGCCGGCTGGTGGTCGCCGAGCACGATGAGCACGAGGTTCGGATCGTTGTAGGTGGTGAGGAATGAGAACAGCGTGCTCATCGTGTACTGCACGGACTCGCCGTACAGCTGCTGCACTTGGTGCGCGCTCTGCCAGACGACGCTCGGCGAAAGTCCCTCGGTCGGCTGCGGGTCGTAGATGGAGCCGTCTCCGACCGCCGACCATGGCACCTCCTGCGGCAGGGGAGTCCACGGGGTGTGGGACGAGACGAAGTCGATCTCGGCCATCAGCGGTTTGTGCGGCTTCGCCAGCTCGTGCTTCTGGAAGTATTTCCATGTGTACTGGTCGGGGATTCGCGCATAGCTGAAGCTGGGGCCCCTGTACCCGACGTTCTGCGAGTTGAGCCTGGTTCCGAAGTGGTAGAACGAACTGCCGACCGACCACGGCCTGAAATCGGACGGCACGTCGCTGACGGTGTTCCAGCCGGCCTTCCTGAATGCGTCGCTCAGCGTGAAGCGGGTGCCGGTGGTGACCTGGTCGTACTTCTGCTGCGAGTCGATCCAGAGGCCGGTCTGCAGGGTGGAGTGCGCGAGCCAGCTGATTCCGCCGAACGTCGACGACGTCAGGAACGCGCTTCGCTCGGAGTAGCCGTCGGCGGCAAGTTGCTTGTCGCCCTTCTTCAGCACAGAGTCGACACCCTTCGAATAGAAGGTGTTCTGCACGGCCACCTGCCCGTAGCTCTCGATGAAGGCGATGATGACGTCTTTGCCCTTCAAGCCGGTAAGTAGGTCGGAGGCCGGCAGCCTGGCGTAGGCGTCGCGCGAGCCCGCCTTGTCGAACGTCGCCTGTTCGGCAGCCGTCGCGCTCACCTGGTTCACCTTGGTGACGACCGTGCTGAACGCGTCAGTCGCCGCGACCGGTTCACCGGGGAGGACTTGCACGCCCACCAGCGCGAAAACGATCCAGGCGGCGGTGATGGCCGACCCGCCGATGAGGCCGGCGCGATAGTGCCGGCGGATCCTGCCGGCAAGAGTGAAGAACGAGGCGGCGACGGCGACGGCCAGCAGCGCGGTAAGCACGATAACCGCCACGAGGATGGCTACGGCCGCGGCCGATCCGGTGGAATCCCGGAGTACCCCGTATCCGTCGACCAGTTCGGGCCACCCGGTCACGATGTTGAACGACTCGCCCACGTTCACCCGGAAGCCGCGATCGAGAGCGGCGGACACGATCGTGGCAACGAAGATCATCGCGACCAGGATTGCGGCGACGCGGCGCGCCGCCGGCCACGGAATCGCCACCAGGATCGCGAGCGCGACCACCGATTCCAACGGAACCCGCAGCAGGGCGATCGCCGACCCGGAGCTGATGACGCCGGGAGCGAGCGACACGAGCAGCACCACGACGATGGATGCGCCCAGGGCCACGTTTCTCCGCACAGCGACGAACCTCTGCCGTCGGGATGGATGGCCCTGGCTCCCGGCCGGGTTGGTGCGGCTCGTCGTGCTCATGACAGACCCAGCACGAGAGACTTCGGCGACACGATCTGGCCCGTTCGTTCGTCGTCGTGCCAGGCGAACCGGTGGGAGAGTGCGTAGCGCAGCACGACCATGTCGCCCACTTGCTGCACGTCGGCGAGGGATGCGCGATGAGTGCTCGTCCAGGGAAACGCCGCGTCCCCGACGAAGCGGGGCGCGCGTTGGTCCCCCACGAAGAACGGGGCCACCGCGAGCTGGAGTTCGTCGACGAGGTCCGCGGCGAGAAACTGGGTGTGCACGGTTCCGCCGCCCTCGACCATGAGCCGGCCGATCCCCCGATCAGCGAGGTCGGCGACGAGATCGGCCATCGTCACCCCGTTGCCCAGCCCCACGACCACTGCGCTGCGGCCGAGGCGTCGGCGCAGACGCTCCGCGATCGAACCCGGGCAGTACACCAGCCTCGTCGTGTCGCCGGTGGTGAAAAACGCCGCCCACGGGTCCAGGTCCCCCGAGGCCGTGACGGTCACCTTCCAGGGCGACCGCGCCAGGCCCGCGTTCTCGCGCCTGGTCTGTCTCGCAATGCTGCGCACCAGCAAGCGCGGGTTGTCGCGCCGAATCGTGCGCGCGCCCACCAGGATGGCGTCGTTGCCGGTCCGCAGCTCGTCGATGCGATCGAAGTCAGCGTCGTTCGACAGGGCGAGCCGTGGCGGGTCTGCCCGGTCGAGGTATCCATCCAGCGAGGTCGCACTGCTCAAAGTGACGTAGGGGCGATCGATCACGGTGTCTTCTCCTTGGTTGCAGCGGCGAGAGCGAAGGGGGAGTCGGTGGAGCGGATGGGCGCCCTGGCGCGCTGGGGCCCTGCGGCTGGTTCGGCTGGTCGCGGTGCGGCGGCTTCGGTCCGGCGTCGGCGCAGGGCGGACACGGCAGTGATGACTGCGCCAGGCGCGACGGAGATGATCGTGAGTGCGCCGAACAGGGTCGACGCCGAGACTCCGGCGGCGGCACCGAATCCGGCAAGCGCGAACGCCCATCCGGCGATGCCCTCCCGAGGTCCCCACCCGCCGACGTTGAGGGGAATCGACGCGCCCAGCAGCACCACGAAGGCGAGCGTCAGCATCCGCAGCGGCGCTACAGCTGTGCCGACGGCCGCGGTCGCGATTGTGAACGTCGCGATGTGGCAGGCGACGACGATAACGGACAGCGCCGAGACCCTGATTGCAACTGCGGGCGATCCGAGGGCCGCGCCCAGCCTTCGCGGCTCACGAAGCAGCATTCGGCGCGCTCGAAGGCTCACCAGGCCGATCGCTATCCCGGCGATAGCGAGCGCGCCGAGCCCGATCGCGACGGTCGCGAGCAGGGGGCCCTCGAATTCGGCCCCGAAGAATGCGAGGACGACGACGGCGAGCGTGACCTGCACCACCTGGCCCGCGGCGCGTTCGAGCGCGACCGAGCGCCCGGAGCTTCCGATCTCGGTGCGGTGCCCTGCGGCGATTGCGCGGTGAACGTCTCCGACGACCCCGCCTGGAAGAACAGTGTTGAGAAACTGGGACCGGTAGTACATTGCGACGGCGTTAGGGAGCGGAAGCAGGAGGCCGAGCCGAGCGGCGATGATGCGCCATCGCCAGGCGGCCGCGACGGTGGCGATCGCGCCGAGAACGAGCGCAGCGCCGATCGTTCGACCATCGAGGCTCTGGATGCCGTGCAGCAGGGGGCCGGTTCCGACCCGGGCGACTACGGCGAGGAGCACCCCGACGCCGACGGCCAGCCGGGTCGCCAGTCGGAGCCGAGGGGATCGCAGTGTCTGGCGGGCACGGGTCCTGATGGTGCCGGTCATGCGCGGGGCCACGCCAGCAGGTCGAGGTGACGAATGTGCACGGAGAGTTGGCCGCTCTCGAGCTGGCTCGCCCGGCGCTCCCGATAGCCGGTCGCGACGGCTGCCAGTGCGGGTTCCTGTTCGAGCGCGGCATCGGTCCAGCCCTCGAACCATTCCCGCAGCAGGCGGGCACGTCGGCGGTCGAGCCGCCAGACGGTGGTGCTGGGTCGTACGTGCCAGCCCGCCTCAGTGAAGAGCCCTCGCGTAATCGCCGCCCCATGCCGGCCGAGTTGCTGCCGGCCATGCTCCTCGCGAACCTGGTGGGCATTGAAGGCCCGCTCGAATGCGAGGTCGAGTTCGTCGCGCGGTGCGAGGCGCACCTCACCCGTGACGCTGAGGGCGAAGAGCGCGGGGCATCCTGCGCGCAGGCACGCGTTGACAATCGCGTGGATCTCGCGGGAGGTCAGCACGTCGAGCAGTGCGGATGCCGTCACGAGCGACGCCCCCGCCAGGTCCGACGCCCGCAACTGCGCGAGGTTGCCGGTCTTCGACCGTACCGAGACGGCGCCGCCGCCGCCGTCCCGCGGAGGCGCTTCGCTGATGGCGCGGTCGGTGAGCTCCGAATTCCAGTCATGCAGCACCCAGGCCTGGGGTCCCGGCAGCAAAGGAGCGAGCCAGCGCATCATCGAGCCGGTGCCGCTGCCGAGGTCGTGGACGACGACGGGGCCAGGATGCACCAGTTGCGCAATCGTCAGTGCCAGGTCGCGGGAGCGCGCATCCGCGTCTTCCGGTTCACGCAGGGCGAGCCATTCGCTGCTGACCTCGAGGATCCCCGTCATGCCGACACCTCCGCAGCGCTGAACGCCACCTCGGCGAGCGTCGAGTCGATCAACGCGATCGTGTCACTCCAGCTGCGGGTGGTCGCTCGCGCCAGCATCGCCGCATCCTTCAGGTCCCGTCGCCACTGGGGGCTACCCCACCAGTGGCGGAGAACCATCTCGAAGGCCCAGGGGTCCTCCGGGGGTACGAACACGCCGCTCGCGCCAGCCGGGATCGCCTCGGGGATGCCGCCAACGCGAGCGGCCACCACCGGGATGCCCCGGGCCACACCCTCGGCGACGACCATGCCGAAGCTCTCGCTGCGCGACGGGAGCACGAGCAGGTCGGCGCGCGAGTAGGCGTCGTCGAGGCGCTTGCCGGCCAGTACTCCGGTAAAGGACACCCGGGTCGCAAGGTTCCCGTCCCGCACGGACTGCGCGAGGTCGTCGACGAAGGCGGGCGCGGCGTCGAGGGAGCCGACGACCGTGCACCTCCACCCGTCGACGTCGGTCAGGTGCGAAAGCGCCCGGATGAGAAGATCCTGGCCCTTGTGCGGAGCGACTACGCCGACGCAGAGCAGTCGCCCGCCGGATGGCGACGCAATCGTCGCTGCGGCGGGTTGGGTGCCTGCGCGGGCAACGACCACGGTGCCGGGCGCGGCGAAACCGCCCGCAAGCAGTTCTGCGCGGGTGAACTCGCTGGTCGTGATGATACGTTTCGCGGCCCGCAACGACTGCCGCTCGCCGTCGATCGTGGCCACCATGGCCATGCCTGCGCTGCTCGACTGCGGAGTCGCGCTCGCGACCATGTGGGCAAGCACAACGATCCGAAGCCGATTGGCGTGCACTCCGAGCGCCGGTGGTTCGCGCACCGCGACCAGCCCGTCGACCAGTACCAGCGCTTCGTCCGGCAGCTCCGCAAGAGCGCTTGCGACCACTGTGGTGCCGATCTCGGGGACCAGGATCATCCGCAGGTCCCATCCGCTGCCGCGGAGACCGTCGCGAACCTGCTGGTCGTATCGGTTACCACCGCTGACCCGCTGCGGGTCGTCGATACCGTCGGGCACCACGAAGTGCACGACCGCTCGTCGGGCCTCATTCACAGCGCCCTCGAGTAACTCGCCCAGGCGATGTGCGACTCGTGCAGCGTGACGGTGATCGAGCGAACCCGCTCATCGCCGCCCAGCGAGACACCGAGCGAGTCGCCGAGCAGCCGTAACGCAAGCCGGTCTGCGATTATCCTGCACAGCACCTCGGTGGTGGTATTCGTGCCCACGAAGTCGGGCTCCTCGTCGAGGTTGCGGTAAGTCAGCGAGGCGGTGATCTCGGCGAGCGCGGCGGTTGCCCGACCGATGTCGATGACGACCCCGTTGCGGTCGAGCTGCTGCGCCTCGAACGTCGCATCGACGATGAACGTGGCGCCGTGGAGTCGCTGCGCGGGTCCGAAGAGCTCGCCCACGAAACTGTGGGCGATCATCATGTGGTCTCGCACGGTAACGGTGAAAGTCATGCCGGTTGTCCCCAGTCGATCGTGTGGCAGAGGTCGTTGCGTGAGCCGTCGGCAAGGCTCGCCATCACCCGCGGCAGGTCGGGCCACGACGAGTCGGCGGTCAGCAGGCAGTCGAACGTCGGATCCCGCAGCAACTCGAGGGCGAGCGACAGGCGCTCACGGGTCGTACGATTCGCACGCCGACGGGGAGCCACCGCGCCGACCTGGCTTGCCCTGATCGTCAGCCGTCGCGAGTGGAAGTCGGCGCCGAGCGCCAGTGTGACGGGACGATCCCCGTACCAGCTCGCCTCGATCACCTCGCCGTCGGTGACGACGGTTTCGAGCGCCAGCTGCAACCCCGCACCGGACCCGCTGGTGTTGATGACGATGTCGCGATCCGGGGGCGCCATCGCGGGTTCGGCGAAACCCGCACCAAGAAGCCCGGCGGTTTCCCCTCGCGACGGGTCGACATCGATGAGCGTCACGTCGACGCCGGGGATGCTCTGCAGCAGGCGGGCTACGCAACAGCCGATCATGCCCGCGCCGACGACCGACACCCGGTCGCCGACAAGCGGCGCGGCATCCCAGAGCACGTTGATCGCCGTTTCCACCGCGCCGGCGAGCAGCGCTCGGCGGGCGGGGATTCCGTCGGGAACCGGTGCGACGGCACTCGCGGGCACGACGAACGCGGACTGGTGAGGAAACAGAGTGAACACGATCTGGCCCGCGAGCTCACCTGGACCTTGTTCCACGAGGCCGACGTTGAGGTAGCCGTACTTGACCGGCCCGGGGAAGTCGCCCTGCTGGAAGGGGGCGCGCATCCGCTCGTACTCGCTGACAGGCACGTGCCCCGAGAAGACGGAGACCTCGGTGCCGCGGCTGATACCCGTGTAGAGCGTGCGCACCAGGACCTCGCTCTCGGCGGGTGGTTGGAGCGGCTCGCGGCGAAGCTCGCCGACCCCCGGATTCTCGACCCAGAACGCGATGGCCTCCAGCACGGTGCCTCGCTTTCAACGGGCGCCGGTCGCCTGACCGACGCGTAATGGGATGGGTTAACATACAAACGAGATGGGGATCACCAGGGTTCAATTCGCACCGATCTCATTGGCCGCGGCGGGGGCGGTCGCCGCGACGGCGCTCGGCATCGCGGCCGTCGACGTCGACCGGTCATGGCTGCCGGGCCTGGGCTGGCTGGCCGCGCTCGCCTACCTGGTGACTTCGACCGTGCTGCTTCTGAGAGGCCTGAATCGGCGCCACGCGCAACAGTTCGGCGCGGCCAACGGCGTGACGGCACTGCGGTCGGCGCTGGTGGGCCTCATCACCGGGCTCGTCGTCGACTCCTTCGTCGAGCCGATGCCCTCGTCTGTCCTGGTCGCCCTCGTCGTTCCGGCCCTGCTGCTGGATGCGGTCGACGGCTGGGTCGCCCGGCGGTGCGACGCAGCGACCGAAGTCGGCGCCCAATTCGACATGGAGGTCGATGCGTTCCTGCTGCTCGCACTCAGCGTGTACGTGTCGCGCGAGCTGGGCGCGTGGGTACTGGCGATCGGCTTGATGCGGTACGCCTTCGTGGCCGCCGGCTGGTTGTTGCCCTGGCTCAGGGGGCAGCTGCCTCCACGATATTGGCGCAAAGTCGTCACCGCCGTGCAGGGCATCGCGCTCACGTTCGCCGCGACGGGCTGGCTGCGAGTACTCGCTGTGGTGCTGGTGGCGTTCGCCCTCGCACTGCTGGTCGAGTCGTTCGGTCGTGATGTGATCTGGTTGGCGGTCAGGCGAAACGTCAGCGGGTCTGAGCTGCCCGCAGCGCGATAACCGAGGTGATGGCCAGCACCACGACGGCGATGGAGTCGACGATGACGGTCTCGGGCACGAGGGTGAACGTCCACGTCTCGGTGATCCCGAACAGCCCGACCGTCAGCGCGAGCACCAGCGCGAGGAGGCTCGCGATAGCGAACAGCAGGCTGAGGATCACCACGGCCCGCAGCAGCCGGCGTCTCAGCGCGAGGATGCCGATCGCCAGCACTATGCCCGCGACCGCGTTGAGGATGAACAGCACCCCGAGCACCCCGCCGACACCGTCGAACACGAGGAACAGGTGGATGCCACCGATTGCAAGAAGGAGTATCGCACTGAGGATTCGCAGGGCCCCGGGAAGGCCGCGCCTACTTTCAGCCATTTGCATGCCTGCTTCCGACTCGAGCCTTTCGCCGATGAAGGCCTCTCAGTAAGCAGAACGAGCCAGCCCGGCAAAAGGTTCAACCGGACACAAAGAGAAGACCCCCGCACTCGGCTACCCGAAAGCCTGGCGGGGGTCTGATCGGGTTTCGGATCGCTTACCCTAGTCATCCGAAACTCGACTTCTTACAGGACCACGCTACCCGAAAATCGGCTGGGGGTGTAACGACCGGTATACCGGGCGTGGCGCGCGCAGATCGCGCAGTCTCGGTTGCCAGGGCCGGGGCCCGCGAAGTCAGTCCCGCGCCAGCCGATCCCGTCGTCGCGCCAGCGCGGACGCCTGGGCCGAATTGCCCGAGAGCTCGATCGCTCGTTCGTACTCTGAACGCGCCTCGCGGAGGCGGTCAAGCCGACGAAGCAGGTCGGCCCTGGCAGCGTGGAAGGCGTGGTACCCCTCGAGCGCCGGGCCGAGCGGCTCGACGATCGACAGCCCTACCGCGGGCCCGTCCAGCTCACCGATGGCGATGGCGCGGTTGAGTGCCACGATCGGAGACGGGTCGAGATAGGCCAGCTGGTCGTAGAGAGCGACCACCTGTGACCAGTCGGTGTCGTGGATTTCGAGGGCAGACGTGTGCACGGCGTTGATCGCCGCCAGCACCTGGTACCTCCCGGGCGGCAGCCCGCTCTCGAGCCGCTCGCGCACCAGTTGATGGCCCTCCGCGATGAGCCTGGAATCCCATGCTCGGCGATCCTGCTCGTCGATTGTGACCAGTTCGCCGCTGGGCGACATCCTCGCCGGCCGGCGCGCTTCGGTCAGCAGCATAAGGGCGAGCAGCCCGGCCACCTCGCCATCGTCGGGGAGAAGCCGGCGGATAAGGCGCACGAGGCGGATCGCCTCGGCGGTAAGGTCGTCGCGCACGGGATCAGTGTCGACACCGGTCGCCAGGTAGCCCTCATTGAAGATCAGGTACAGCACCGCGAGAACGCCGGTCACCCGTACCGGGAGGTCCTCCGCCGACGGTACCCGGAACGGGATTCGCGCGAGTCGGATCTTGTCTTTCGCGCGCGTGATTCGGCGGGCCATTGCCGGCTCCTGCACCAGGAAGGCCCGCGCGATCTCAGCCACAGTCAATCCGCCGACCATGCGCAGCGTGAGCGCCATACGAGACTCCATACCCAGCGCGGGATGGCAGCAGGTGAAGACCAGCCGCAGCCGCTCGTCGTCGATCGCGCCGAGGAATTCGTGCGGTTCGTCGTCGATCACGAGCTGCGCCTCCCGGTACTTTGCGTCGCGCTTGCTCTCGCGCCGGACGCGGTCGATGGCTTTGCGGTTGGCGGTGGTCATCAGCCATCCGCCAGGGTTGACGGGAACGCCGTCGGAGGGCCACCGCTCCACGGCGGTGGCGAACGCCTCGGCGGCAGCCTCCTCAGCGACATCGAGGTCGCCGTAGCGTCGGGCAAGCACGGCGACCACCAGGGCCCACTGCGTTCGGTGAGTCTCAGTGATCGCCTCCTGCACCTGGCTCACTCGGGGGCGGCCAGCACCGGCCGAACCTCGATCTTGCGGTTGCAGGCCTTCGAAGCCTCGGTGCCGAGCTTCAGGGCGACGTCGAGGTCGGGGGCGTCGAGGATCCAGAACCCGGCGACGAATTCCTTGGATTCGAGGAAGGGCCCGTCGGTGACTACCGGCGCAGCGCCCCGGTTGTCGATGGTCGTGGCCGAGTCGGGCATCCCCAGGCCGCCGGCGAACACCCAGCGGCCGTCGGCCACCAGCTGCGCGTTGAACGCGTCGATCGCGGCATCCTCTTCCGGTGTAGCGGAGTAGTCGTCACCGGCGGCCAGTGCCTGCCCATCGTCGATTACGGAAACCAAATAGTGCATCGCAGGTCATCTCCTGTGGTTGGGGGCGCCCCCTGTGGGCTGCCGCTCACCCCTACAACGAACCAGTCTGGTCTGATCGGACAACGCTTCCCCGATTTTTTTACCGGCTACCCGGATCCTCGCCCCTGACCAGGTCGATGAGGGCAGTGCCGCGCCCCCGACCGTGACCGCCGATGAGGGCCCACGCCCGGTCGACGCCCAATAGCACGCAAGCGATCGTCGCCGGTGCGATGGCCAGCACGACGGCCGGCGAACCCGGGTTGACGATGCCGACGATTCCGTAAGCGAAGATGAGCGCGACGACGACACTGAATCCGAAAAGCCCGACTAGTCCGCGCGGGTTCTCGCGGTTGCTCTTGTCGACCGAGAGGTAGCGGCGCAGCGTCGCGGCGACGAACAACAGCCCCGCAAAGCTCACGATCACGGCGGGGATTCCAAGACGCGCGCCGGGAAGCAGCGCGACGAGGGACAGCGCGAGCGGAATGATGAGGGCGGTCAGCGCACTGGATGCTCGTGCCTGTTCGACAATCTCCGCGCCCTTGCCGACGACTCGGTCGGATGCGACCGATACCGCAACGAACAACAGCCCGATGAGAGCCGCGGAAGCCCCCGCCTCCGCGAGGAAGAAGTCGTGATAGCCGGAGGGAACCATAGTCGTACCTCGCATTCGCTCGCTGTGGCCACTTCTCAAACTATGACAGTAAGTCACGTCTGCTCGCGAGCGCCGTTCGGGGGGAATGCCCGGGGTGCAGAGCAGCCATGATTGATGCATGAAGATTTTCACGCCACCACAGACCACTCTTGAAGCCTCCAACGTCATTCTGGGGCTGATGCGGATTCTTGAACTCGAGGATGCGCAGATCCGGGCGCTGGTCGGTGCCGCGCGCGAGAGCGGCATCAACTTCTTCGACCACGCCGATGTCTACGGTGGCGACCACGGTTGCGAGCGACGCTTCGGCGACGCCATCAGCTTCAGCGGCAGCGAGCGCGAATCGGTCATCCTCCAGTCGAAGGTCGGCATCAGGAACGGCTTCTGGGACTTTTCGCGGGAACACATTCTCGAATCGGTGGACAAGTCGCTTGCCGCCCTTCGCACCGATTACCTGGACATCCTGCTGCTGCACCGGCCCGACGCGCTCGTGGAGCCCGAGGAGGTCGCGGCAGCGTTCGACGCGCTGCACAGTTCCGGCAAGGTGCGCAACTTCGGGGTATCCAACCAGACGCCCCTGCAGGTCGAACTGCTGAAGCGCTCGGTGAACCAGCCGCTGGCCTTCAACCAGGTGCAGTTGAGCATCACACACGCTCCACTGATCGCCGCGGGTGTCGCAACCAACATGGCCGGACTCGACCAGTCGATCGACCGTGACAACGGCATCCTTGACTATGCCCGACTCAACGACGTCACCCTGCAGGCCTGGTCGCCCTTCCAGAAGGGCTTCTTCGACGGTGTCTTCATCGGTGACCGCGAGAAGTTCGGTGCCCTCAACGACGCGCTCGACGAGATTGCGTCCGCCCACGGTGTGACCCCGACAGGGATCGCGGTCGCCTGGATCACGCGCCACCCGGCGAACCTGCAGGTGGTGCTGGGAACGACCAGGCCTGAGCGCGTCGTCGAGTCGGCCGCGGGCTCGGATATCCCGCTCTCCCGCGAGGAGTGGTACCGCCTCTTCACGGCTGCCGGCCACATCCTGCCCTAGCCGCGCACGCCGCTGTGTGACTAACCCGCCGGGTCGAGCCGGCGAGTTGGTCCCACAGGGGTGATTTTGGGGGGGGCGCGTTGGGCGAGCTGCCACGGCTTGCCAAGGACTGGGGCGGATTTCGGCGTTTGGACAGTCTGCCCGGAAGCGGCTGAAACATACTCAATTCGTCCAATCCGGCCCGGACGACAGCCGCGGATGCCAGACAGTCGGTTCGAGGTTCGCCGCCCGAGCGGAGTGACCCTCATACTCGTAGCCGTGATGCCGAATGACCCAACACCAGCGCCGCCGAGCCTCGACCACCGCAGATTCGTTATGGAGTCGTCGACGAACAGCGCGGTGAATCCGGATTCGCCGTCGTCGTTCCTGTACTTCGAACGTGACGGAGTCGTCTGGGGCGACTACGACGGAGACACGGTGACGTTCGGTCGATTCGTCGGGACGCGTACCGGCAACGAGCTGTCGGTGTCGTTCGCCCACGTCATGGCCGCCGACGGCCAGGTCGTCACCGGAACCAGCGGGAGCATCGTCGAAGACACGCCTGCGGGCATCCGGCTCGTCGAGAAGTTTCGCATCGGCGACGTCGACCACGTCAGTATCTGCGTCGAGGTCGGGGATACAAAGCGACCTGGCGCGTGACAGAAGAGGCTAGCGCGGGCCCGCGTCGCGCCCGTTGCCGGCGGTCGTGAACCGCGTCATTCCAAGGCGATTCGACATTCCGGACCGGTCGGGGATGTCCGACGGCAGCACATACGACTTATGCACCACTTCGTCGAGCACGACCACGCTGACTACCGATTTCACCTCGGGCCGAGCAGCGACGACACCCGTCACAAAGTCATGCACCCCGCCGATATCGACCGCGCGGATGAGCAGCATCGCGTCGTGTTCGCCCGTCGTGATGGCGCAGTACTCGACGTCCGGCATCTGCAGCAGACCCTCCCGAAAGCGGTGCCAGCTCTGCGGATGAACCGTGACGAACACCAGCGCGCAGACGCCCAGCCCCACCAGCGCGGGGTCGACCTGCGCCGAGAATCCGGTGATCGTTCCGTTGGCGACCAGCTGCTCGACCCTGTTGTAGACGCTCGCGCGCGACACGTTCACCCGGTCGGCCAGCGCGGCCATCGAAATGCGCCCGTCCTCACGCAGCACGGCAAGGATGCGCATGTTGACGTCGTCGATCGCGTGCAACTTTTGTCCAGAGAGCGCGTGCTCGTCTTGGTCCGTTTTGAACACTTTGTTCTCCAGACTCCGCTGAGACTCGAATTCGTCTACGGTTTTCGATCGGTGGGGGAATAACGATACGGATTATGCAACTCTTTCTCCATACCGTCCAACAGCAAAAGTACCAATGGGCGGCCGTTCGGCGCGATGGAGGGCCCATCCACCAGTCGCGAGTCATCCCGTTCTGGCCGGTACCAGCCGTGCCGGCCCATCCCCCCAGGAGGCAATCATGGCATTTCGCTCCGCCAAGACCAGGATCGCGGTCGGCGCAGCCGTCGTCGCGGTGGCCCTGGTCATCACCGGATGCTCGTCCGGCAAGACGACCGGCAGCAACTCGGCCACCAAGACCCTGACGATCGACAAGGCGTTCGACCTGAAGACGGCCGACCCGAGCCGCATGTACGAGCCGACGGGTGAGATGGTCGACAAGGCCCTCTACGAGACACTGCTCACCTTCAAGGGCGGCGATGTCTCGAAGGTCGTTCCGGGCCTCGCAACGCTCAAGGAATCCGCCGACGCGAAGACGTTCACCCTGACCCTCACGGGCACCCACAAGTTCTCGGACGGATCGCCGATCACCGCGAACGATGTGGTGTTCTCCCTCGACCGGGTCATCGGCATCAAGGGCAACCCGTCGTTCCTGCTCGATGGCGTCACGGTCACCAAGAAGAACGCGACGACCGTCGTGCTCACGACCAAGACGGCCACGCCGGCGCTTCCGTCCATCCTCGCCAACCCCGCCCTCGGCATCCTGAACTCGAAGGTCGTCAAGGCGCACGGCGGAACGACCACGACGAAGGATGCGGCGGAGAAGTACCTGAACACGCACTCGGCGGGCTCGGGGCCGTACATCCTCAGCTCGCTCGATCTCGCGTCGCAGGTCACCCTGGTCGCCAACAAGAACTACGACGGAACCGACAAGCCCACCTACACACGGGTGGTCATCCAGAACGTCGAGGGCCCGACCCAGAAGATCAACGTGCAGGGGGGCAGCGCGGATGTCGCGCTCGACCTGTCGGGCACGCAGGCGACCGGCCTCGGCAGCGCGGTGACGGTCACCAGCAACCCCTCGGCCAACGTCATCTTCCTGCTGCTGAACCAGAATCCGTCGATCTCGAAGATCACGAGCAACCCGGACTTCATCAAGGCGGTCAAGGAGTCGATCGACTACTCCGACCTGGTGTCGATCGCCGGCACCGGCACGTCGCAGGCGCCGGGGGTCGTGCCCAGCATGTTCCTGGGTGCGCTCAAGTCGTCGGATGAACTCAAGACGGATGCGGCAGCGGCGAAGGCCGACCTGGCCAAGAGCGGGTACGCCGGGCAGCCGGTGACACTCAACTTCCCGAGCGACATCACGCTCAACGGAATCGAGTTCCCGACCATCGCCCAGCGCATCCAGTCGCAGTTGAAGGCGGCGGGAATCACGATCAACCTCGCCCCGGCGCCGGTCGCGACGGAGCTCGACGCCTACCGCAACGGAACAGAGACGATCGGCCTGTGGTACTGGGGCCCGGACTATCCGGACCCGAGCGACTACCTGGTGTTCACGCCGGGCAACGTCGTGGGGCTGCGTGCAGGCTGGGCGGCGGGTGCTGACGCCAGCATCTCGAAGCTCGCCGATGCGGCCGCGGCCGGTGGCAGCAACGCCCAGCGCCAGAGCCAGTTCGAAGCACTGCAGAAGGCGCTGAACGACTCTGGCCCGTTCATCCCGCTGCTGCAGCCGGGCAACAACATCGCGTCGAAGTCCACGGTCACCGGCGTCGTCTACAACGCCGTCTGGACGATCGACATCGCCGCACTGGGCAAAAAGTAAGACCTGCTCTTGACGAGCAACACCGCGGTCCGCACCGTGCCCGAGGAGAAATCCACGGGCACGGTGCGGGCCGCGCACCCCTTTGTGCGATACGCAGTGCGGCGGGTGATCACCTCGATCCTGCTGGTGATCGGCGTCACCCTCGTGACGTTCGTGCTGACCAACCTGGTTCCCGGTGACCCGGTCGCCGCGGCCCTCGGCCAGCGGGCCGCGGAAGACCCGACGATCGTCGCGCACTTCCGCGCCGAGTACGGACTCGACAAGCCCCTCGTCGTGCAGTACTTCACCTACCTCGGCAACCTGCTGCACGGCAATCTCGGCGTGTCGACCACCACGCACAATGAGGTTTCGGCCGACCTGGCGCAGGCGCTGCCGGCCACCCTCGAGATCGCCATCGGCGCCATCGTGCTCAGCGTCATCATCGGCGTGGTGCTCGGAACGGTCGCCGCCTACCGACGCGGCAAGGTGTCCGACCATGTTCTGCGGGTCGTCTCACTGGCGGGGCTCAGCGTGCCGACCTTCTGGCTCGCGCTCGTGCTCTACTACGTCTTCTATTTCAAACTGCACATCGCCCCCGGGTCCGGCCGACTCGACTCCGACTTCAATGCGCCGCACACCGTCACGGGGCTGTACACGGTGGATGCCCTGCTCGCCGGGCAGCTCGACACCTTCTTCGACGCGCTGTCGCACCTGTTCCTGCCGGTGCTCGTGCTCACGCTCTACACCGTGGGGCTGCTCACCCGATTCGTGCGCACCGCGGTGCTCGAAATCCTCGACCAGGACTACGTGCGCGCCGCCCGGGCGAAGGGACTTCCGACCCGAACGGTCATCTGGTCGTATGTACTGCGCGGAGCGAGCATCCCCGTGCTGACGGTCGTGGGTCTCGCCTTCGGAAGCCTGCTCAGTGGAACCGTGCTGGTGGAGTCGATCTTCTCGTGGCCCGGTATCGGCAGCTACGCCTACCAGGCGGCCTCGCACCTCGACCTGCCCGGGATCATGGGCGTCGGTCTGCTCATCGGCGTGATGTACCTGCTGGTGAACCTCATTGTCGACCTGCTCTACGGCATCCTTGATCCCCGGGTGAGGATCGCATGACGCTGCCAACCGTCACAACCGACGAGATCGACCCCACCCGGCTGCGCTGGCGGCGTCCCCGCCTGCGGCTCGGCCGCTGGTCCGCGCCGCTCGGCATCGCGGGCGCGGCAGTCGCGCTGCTTTGGATCCTCGTGGCCATCTTTGCGCCGCTGATCGAGCCACACGACCCGCTCGCCCAGAACCTGGCGATCCTGCAGGCGCCCGGCCACGGAACGTTCATGGGCACCGACGAGCTCGGTCGCGACGTGTTCTCACGCGTGCTGTCCGGCGCGAGCGTGACGATTCCGCTGTCGCTGCTGCTGGTCGTGATGTCGGTGCTGATCGGCGCGGTCCTCGGGTCGATCGCCGGGTTCTTCGGCCGCTGGGTCGACGAGCTGATCATGCGCATCACCGACCTGGTGATGGCGTTTCCCACGGTCATCCTCGCCATGGTGATCGCGGCCGCGCTCGGCGCCTCGCTGCTCAATGCCGTGCTGGCGGCCCTCATCGTGTCGTGGCCGTCATACGCGCGCCTGACGCGCGGGCTCGTTCTCGGGCTGCGCCAGTCGAACTACGTGGTCTCCGGACAGCTGCTCGGGTTCTCGGCGCTCAAGTCGCTGTGGCGCGACATCGCCCCGAACATCCTCGGCCCCATCCTGGTGCTTGCGAGCCTCGACATCGGAACGGCCATCCTGCTGCTGTCGGGCCTGTCGTTCCTCGGTCTCGGCGCCAAGCCGCCGACCGCCGAGTGGGGATCGATGGTCTCCGACGCGGTGCAGAACTTCGACTCCTGGTGGCTCGGCCTGTTCCCCGGTCTCGCAATTCTCACCGTCGTCGTCGCGTTCAACTTCATCGGCGACGCGTTGCGTGACGCGCTCGACCCGAAGTCGAACACACTGCGGGGCGGGGGGCTAACGCTGTGAGCATCCTCGCCATCTCCGACCTGCACATCGACCTTCGTACGTCAGACGGCCCGCGGCCGATCGTGGGCGGTATCGATCTCGTGCTCGAGAAGGGCCGCATCCATGGCCTCGCCGGCGAATCGGGATCGGGCAAGACCATGACCGCGCTCGCCATCCTGGGGCTGCTGCCCGACTCGATGACGGCGACCGGCTCGATCGCCCTCACCCGTGAGGGGTCGACAACGGAGCTGCTCGGAGCCCCCCGCCAGGTGCTCGCCGGCATTCGCGGGCGGCGGGTGGCCATGGTGTTCCAGGACCCGTCGACGAGCCTGCACCCGCAGATCTCGGTCGGCCGACAGCTCACCGACCACATGCGGCACCACCTGAAGGTCGGCAAACAGGATGCCCGTGCCCGGGCCATCCAACTGCTTGAGCGAGTCAGCGTTCCCGACCCGGCCGGCGCGCTGAAGAAGTTTCCGCACCAGTTCTCGGGCGGCCAGCGACAGCGCATCGCCATCGCCGTCGCGCTGGCCTGCGACCCCGACGTGCTGCTCGCCGATGAGCCGACCACGGCACTGGATGTCACGGTGCAGGCGGGCGTGCTGCAGTTGCTGCGCGGACTGGTCGACGACATCGGCCTGAGCGTGCTGCTCGTCACCCATGACCTCGGCGTGATGAGCGCGGTGGCCGACGAGGTGACCGTCATGCGGGCAGGCGTAATCGTGGAGTCCGCCCCGCGGCACCAGCTCTTCACGGCACCCCAGCACGAGTACACCAGGTCGCTGCTGGCGGCGCTGCCGGGTTCCACACTCGAGGAGTCGCCGGACGTGCTCGTGCAGGAGCTGCTCGGAGCACCCACCGGTGCCGCGCCCTCACCCGCTACGGCCGACGCGGAGGGCGACGAATGACCGATCAACCCGTGCTCAGCACCACCGATGTCGTGGTCGAATACCGCGGTCGCCCGCCACTCCGAGCCGTCGACGGTGTCTCCCTCGCGATCGGCGCCGGTGAGGTCGTCGCGCTGGTCGGCGAGAGCGGATGCGGCAAATCGAGCCTCGCACGCGCGGTCATCGGCATCGAGAAGCGGGCGTCGGGCAGTGTGCGGTTCGACTCATCCGATGTGCCGGTTCTCGGCATCCGTCGTCGACCGCGCGAATTCACGGGCATGCAGATGGTCTTCCAGGACCCCAACTCGTCGCTCAACCCACGACGTCGAGTGGGCGACCAGATTGGCGACGGTGTGAGCGCGGCCCTCGCCCGCGGCGAGGCCGGCTCCGACCCCGCCGACTGGCTCGAACGGGTCGGTCTCGACGCGAAGGCGGCGCGCAGCTACCCCCACGAGTTCTCGGGCGGCCAGAAGCAGCGAATCGCGATAGCGCGGGCCCTCGCGGCTCGCCCACGCATGCTCGTGGCCGACGAACCCATCTCGGCGCTCGACGCCTCCACCCAGACCAGCGTCGCCGCGCTCATGCGCACCCTCTGCCTTGACGCCGGCGCCGGCATGCTCTTCATCTCGCATGACCTCTCGGTCGTTCGCCGAATCGCCGACCGCACGCTCGTGATGTACCGGGGACGCATCGTCGAAGCCGGTGACACCGAGACGATCTGGCAGGACCCGATGCATCCGTACACCGAGGCGCTGCTCGCCGCGATCCCCGTTCCGGATGGCGCGGGTCGGCTGCCCGTCACCCCCGACGACGAGGACCGTCTCAGCTGGACCGAGCTGATTCCCGAGGCCCTCGAAAGGACTGCAGAATGACCACCGTCGACGCGCATCCGTCCGTCCGCCCCATCGAAGCACCGCTGTGGTCGATGCCGCGGGCTGCGAATCGGGCGGCACTGCCCGGCAACAGCTCGTTCATGCTCGCCGACTGGGGGGACGCGGCCGCGGTGCTGGCGCCCGACAACCCCGTCGTCGCCTACGCGGTCGAACGACGTTCCCGGCTTGCGCAGGCTTTTCCCGCCGAGCTCCTGGTGATCCCGTGCGGCGAAGACCGCATCAGGTCGAACGACAACGACTACGTCTTCCGGCCCGGCACCGACCACGTCTGGCTGACCGGCAACACGGGCGCATCGAGCGTGCTGCTGGTGGACACCACCGGCGGCGTGGACGGCTCCGTTTTATACCTGCATGCCCCGTCGGGTCGATCAAATGACGAGTTCTGGCAGAACGATGCGCAGGGCGACCTGTGGGTGGGCCTGCGACCGTCGCTGCAGGAGACCCAGGACGCGCTCGGAATCGAATGCCGACCGCTCTCGGAGCTGCACGACGACTTCCTGCGCGCAGCGGCGCGCGCGAAAACCATTCGGGTGCTTCCGACGCTCGACCGTCGCATCGACGCGATGGTGCAGTCCGTCTGCGGGCCCGACTTCGCTCCGCACCAGGCGCTCAAAACCACACTCGACCAGCTGCGCCTGATCAAGAACGACTGGGAGCTCGGCCAGTTGCAGCTCGCCGTCGACGGCACAGTACTCGGGTTCGAGGACTGCATGCGCGAGTGGGGGCGGGCCCGCGACAGCGAGCACGGTGAGCGTTACATCGAGGGCACTTTCTATCGTCGTGCGCGCCTGGAAGGCCAGGGCCCCGCCTACGCGAGCGTGGTGGGGGCCGGGGGCCACGCGGCCACGCTGCACTGGACCGCGAACACCGGTCGCCTGCGCAACGGCGACCTCGTGCTCATGGATATGGGCATGGAACTGCCATCGCTCTACTCGGCCGACGTGACGCGCACCATCCCCGTGAGCGGCGCCTACACGCCGCTGCAGCGCGATGTGTACTCGATCGTGCTGCGCGCACAGCAGGCGGGAATCGACATGCTGCGGGCTGGCATCCGATTCCAGGACTACCAGGATGCCTGCGCCCTCGCCCTGACGGAAGGCCTGGTCGAGCTCGGCCTGCTGCGCTGCTCGGTCGACGAGGCGATGGCTCCGGACGCCCAGTACCACCGCCGCTGGAGCATCTCGCGCGCCGGCCACATGCTGGGGATGGACGTGCACGACTGCAACCATGCGCCGCAGGGGTCGTACCTGACCGGCACGTTATCGGCCGGCAACGTGCTGACGGTTGAGCCGGGCCTGTACTTCCAACTGAACGACGAGAAGGTGCCGCAGGAGTTGCGCGGCCTGGGCATCCGTATCGAGGACGACCTGCTCGTCACTGAGACGTCGTCGATCAACCTGTCTGCAGGCCTGCCCCGCGACCCTGGCGCGGTGGAGTCGTGGATGGCGTCGCTCGCGCAATGATGGGGTGTGGACCCCGTCGATGCGCTGAATGAGATCGCCTACCTGCTTGAGCGGGAACGAGCCTCCGAATTCAAGACCAAAGCCTTCCGAACCGCAGCGACGGTGCTCGACAAGATCCCCGCCGACGAGCGTCAATCCCGGGTCGACAGCGGCGAGCTCAAGAAAACGAAGGGCATCGGTGGCACCACCTACGAGGTGATCGTCGAGGCCCTCGCCGGGGATGTCCCCGGCTACCTCCGGGATGCGAGAGAGCGCGCCGCGACGCCGCTCACGTCGGGTGGCGAGAGCATCCTGCCTCTGCTCAAGGGCGACCTCCACGCTCACAGCGACTGGTCGGACGGCACCACCTCCATTGAGCTGATGGTCTCGACCGCGAAGTGGCTCGGTCGCGAATACCTGGCCCTCACCGACCACTCGCCCCGGCTGCGGGTCGCCAATGGCCTCACTGCCGACCGACTTCGCAAGCAACTCGAGCTGGTGGAATCCATCAGTACGGACGCGGGCGACTTCCGCCTGCTTTCAGGCATCGAGGTCGACATCCTCGATGACGGTGCGCTCGACCAGACGGCCGCGATGCTCGATCGGCTCGACATCGTGGTGGCGAGCGTGCATTCGAAGCTGAAGATGGAGTCGGCCGAGATGACCGAGAGGATGCTGGGTGCGGTCGCCGACCCGCACACGAACATCCTCGGTCACGTGACCGGGCGGCTGGTGGAGGGATCCCGCGGCACGCGGCCGCCTTCGGTGTTCGATGCCAAAGCCGTCTTCGCCGCGTGTGCGGCGAACGAGGTCGCGGTCGAAATCAACTCGCGTCCCGAGCGGCGTGACCCGCCCGGACCGCTGATCGATCTGGCCCTGGAGGCCGGGTGCCTGTTCAGTATCGACACGGATGCCCACGCCCCCGGGCAGCTCGGGCTGCTCGAGTTCGGTGCGTCTCGTGCCGAGGCTCACGGCATCCCCGCGGAGCGCATCGTTACGACCTGGCCGGTCGACCGTCTGCTGGACTGGGCGCGCGGCTAGGCGCTGCCACCTGCCCCGCAGCCTCAACGTCGCCCGTTTGTGGCTAACCCGCCGCGACGAACCGGCGGGTTAGTCACACAGGGGTGTGCGCGGGGCTATTTCGTGTAGTAGCCGGCCTCGAGGTCGTCGATCAGGGTCGGGTGAGTGGGCTTCCAGCCGAAACGCTCCTGTGTGATCGTGCTCGATGCGGTGCTGTCCACTCCGAGAAATCGCCCGAGCCAGGTGAACTGCTCGGTCGCTTCGTCGGGTGTCAGGTCGACCACTGGGATGTCGAGCTTGCGTCCGACGACCTCGGCGACCGACTTCAACGGAATCGCGCCCTCGCCGATCGCGTGCGCGATGGTGTTGCCGGGTGCCTCCTCGGCAAGGACACGGAACAGGTGCGCCGCATCCAGGCGGTGCACGGCCGGCCAGCGGGTCGCGCCGACGTATCCGGCCTTTCCTGCGGCCCGATCGAAGTCGACCATGGCCTGGATGAAACCGTGGTCGCCCTCGCCGTGCACCGTGGGGGCGAGGCGGACGGCCGCGCTGCGGATGCCGCGGGTTTCGCCCCAGCCGAGCGCCATCGCCTCGGTACGCAGTCGCGGCGACCAGGAGGTCGCGGGGTCGGGGCGGTCGGTCTCGACCGATACCGCTCCGAGAATGCCCGACGCGAAGATGAGCGGGCCGTTGGAGCCCTCGAGGATGTCGCCGAACAGCGTCATCGCCTCGAAGTCGAGGGTCGCGGCGTTCTCCATCTGGCTGAAATCGTGATTGTAGCCGGTGTGGATGATGCCATCCACCCCTTCGGCGCCGGCTCGCAGGCTGTCGTGGTCGTTCAGGTCGCCGCGCTGTACGGTGGCTCCGGCCGCCGCGACTTTGGCTGCGGACTCATCCGAGCGGGCGAGACCCACAACCTCGTGGCCGGCTTCGATGAGTTCGGCGGTGACGGCGGATCCGATCCAGCCGGATGCTCCAGTGACGAAAATCTTCATGGCAGTGCCTTCCCAGTCAAGCCGCCGGGGGAGCGCCGTGTGCGTTCCGATGTGATGTCAGCGGCTGTCATCAACGCTAACACATGATGTCAGTCTCTGTCATCAAGTATGATCACTTCATGAGTCGTTGGGAGCCGGGTGCGCGCAGTCGTCTGGCGCAGGCTGCCATCGAGCTCTACGTGGAGCGCGGGTTCGAGCAGACGACGGTCGCCGAGATCGCCGCTCGTGCCGGCGTGACCGAACGCACGTTCTTTCGGCACTACGCCGACAAGCGGGACGTGTTCTTCGCCGGCCAGGACGGTTTCCAGGCCCTGTTCGTCGACGCAGTGCACGCTGCTCCACCGGATGCGACGCCGCTGCAGATCGTCGAGCTGGCGCTGTACGCCTCAGCCGACGACTTCGAGCCGCGCCGTCCGTGGTCGATCGAACGCAACCGGGTCATCCAGCTCAATCCCGGCCTGCTGGAGCGCGAACTGATCAAGCTGGCGACACTGGGATCATCGATCGCGGCGACCCTGCGCGGGCGTGGCATGGATGAGCCGGCCGCGAGTCTCACCGCTGAGACCGCAGTCTCGGTCTTCCACATCGCGTTCCAAACCTGGATCCAGGCCGACAACACCCGCACCTTCAAGCAGATCGTCGACGAATCGCTGGCTGCCCTCAGGGTTGTGACGGGTTCGTAGGTTCGTCGGGGGCCCCCGGGTCTCGATACGCCCGGGCCTCCTTCGTCGGCTCGTGCTACTCGACCACCGGGCAACCGCGGGTCTCGATACGCCCGGGCCTCCTTCGTCGGCTCGTGCTACTCGACCACCGGGGCTGCCCGGTGGTCGAGTAGCGCGCTCTGGCGCGCGTATCGAGACCCCCCCCCGTCGATCAGGCGCTGGCGCC
>Ga0302314_10001605_pt1 | contig 42126 bp, 35 predicted proteins | sample III_Palsa_N2_3_FD_200533 | JGI IMG/M metagenome (GOLD analysis project Ga0302314, IMG submission 200533) | Peat permafrost microbial communities from Stordalen Mire near Abisko, Sweden - III_Palsa_N2_3 | ecosystem: Environmental > Terrestrial > Soil > Palsa > Peat permafrost | place: Sweden... | reverse complement strand
GTCTCCGCCGGCTTGTCGCCGGAAGAGGCCCGCGCGGCCGGCCACGAGATAAAGGTCGGCCAGTTCCCGTTCTCGGCCAACGGCCGGGCCATGAGCCGCCATGCGGAGCGCGGCTTCGTCCGCGTCGTCGCCCGCGCCGACCACAATCTAGTGCTTGGCGTTCAGGCCGTGGGCCAGGGGATTTCCGAGCTTTCCGCCGCCTTCGGCCTCGCCATCGAGATGGGCGCGACACTGGAAGACATCGCCGGGACGATTCACGCCCATCCGACGATGGGCGAGGGCCTGCAGGAAGCCGCGCTCAAGGCCCTCGGCCACGCGCTGCACATCTGAACGGGCGGCTTGAAGCCGCTTCTGCCAGCCCCTATAAGCCCGCCTTCTGCGGAGCCCGGCTGGGTAGCTCAGATGGTTAGAGCGGTGGATTCATAACCCACAGGTCGGCAGTTCGATCCTGCCCCCAGCTACCACGCGATCCGTGAGCGAAGGGCGCCTTGACGGCCGGATGGCGAGCAGTCGCTCTTTCGGTTCATTGAGAGTACCCTGGAGTGATGCACCACCCCCTACTTGGTCGCCTTTCGGCGCCCAACGCCCATGCCTGACGGTACAGCCACCGCGCACCTCTATCGGCCGAAGCTCGCCACCGTGCTCAGCGAGGGCTACGGCCTCGTCGACCTGCGCCGGGACGCGCTGGCCGCGCTCATCGTCGGCATTGTGGCCGTGCCCCTTTCCATGGCCATCGCCGTGGCGTCCGGCGTCTCTCCGGTCCGCGGGCTCTACACCGCGATCGTCGGCGGCTTCGTGGTTTCGGCGCTTGGCGGCAGCCGATTCCAGATCGGCGGACCAGCCGGCGCCTTCATAGTTCTGGTGGCCGCCACGGTCGCGAGGTTCGGGATCGAGGGCCTCCTCCTCACGGTTCTGCTCTCCGGCGTGATGTTGGCGCTGATCGGCGCGCTGCGCCTGGGCTCGCTCATTCGGCACATCCCGCACGCGGTCACGGTCGGCTTCACCTGCGGCATTGCGGTGACCATCCTGGCCAGCCAGCTCAAGGATCTCGGCGGCCTGCGGCTCGCCCATACCGAACCCGGTCCGCTGATCCCCAAGCTCGCGGCGCTCGCCCACGCCTTGCCGACACTCAGCCTGGCGACGATCGCGGTCGGGGCGGGATCGGCGACGCTGATCTTCATCCTCCGTCGTTACCGCCCCTCGTGGCCGGGGATGCTGATCGCCATTGTGGCGGCGGCGGTCGCGGCGGTCCTGTTGCGTCTGCCGGTCGAAACCGTCGGCGCCCGCTTCGGCGGACTATCGGGCGGCCTGCCTATGCCCCGAATTCCGCCGATCTCGCCTCAACTGCTCCTGCAGGTGCTGCCGGCGGCCCTGTCCTTCACCTTGCTCGGCGGCGTGGAAAGTCTGTTGTCCGCCAAGGTCGCCGACGGCATGACCGGCCGCAAACACCGATCCAACATGGAGCTGGTCGCCCAGGGCGCCGCCAATATCGCCTCGGCCCTGTTCGGCGGAATCTGCGTAACCGGGACGATCGCGCGCACCGCCACCAACATACGCGCCGGCGCGCGCAGCCCCCTGTCCGGTATAATGCATTCCGGCTTCATCCTGATCTTCATGCTCGTCGCCGCGCCCCTGGCGAGGTTCATTCCCCTTGCGGCCCTGGCAGGCGTGCTGGTCGTGGTGTGCTGGAACATGGCGGAGAAGGCGGAATTTGTCCGGCTCCTGCGAGACTGGCGCGCCGCGGCGGTGCTCATGGCCACCTTCGGCCTCACCTTGATCAAGGATCTCACCTTCGGCATCGTCGCCGGCTGCGTGCTGGCGGCGGTGTTCGCCGCCTTCCATCGCGGCGTCCCCGAGGAGGGCGCCTGAGGCGGAAATCGGGGTCCGCCGAGGCCCTGCGGCCGGCCTCCGAATTCACCGCCGGTGCCCTTCACCCACTCCCTCGTCGCCCCCATTTAGCGGATGGCCTTCGGGCTCCCCAACTCAAGACAGATTGAGGCGATTCATGGAATATCGACGTCTGGGCGCATCGGGTTTCACCGTACCCGCTTTGAGTTTCGGCGCCGGCACCTTTGGGGGTGAGGGCGCATTCTTCAAGGCGTGGGGCGGCTCCGACGCCGCCGAGGCCAGCCGTCTGGTGGCCATCTGCGTCGAAGCCGGCGTCACCATGTTCGACACCGCCGACATCTATTCGGGCGGCGCTTCGGAAACCGTCCTGGGCGAGGCGCTCAAGCCGCACCCGCGCGACGGGATCATCATCTCCACCAAGGTGACATTCCGCGCAGGGGCGGAGCCCAACAACGTCGGCTCCTCGCGCCAGCACCTCATCGAGGCGGTGGAGAAGGCCCTCAAGCGGCTCCAGACCGACTACATCGACCTCTTCCAGCTCCACGGCTTCGACGCCAAGACCCCGGCCGAGGAGGTGCTCTCGACCCTCGACACCCTCGTGCGGGCCGGCAAGATCCGCTACGTCGGCGTCTCCAACTTCTCCGGCTGGCACCTGATGAAGTCCTTGGCCGTGGCGGAGAAGCACGGCTATCCGCGCTATGTCGCCAACCAGACCTACTATTCCCTGGTCGGCCGCGACTATGAGTGGGAGCTGATGCCCCTGGGCCTGGACCAGGGGGTCGGCGCGGTGGTCTGGAGCCCCCTGGGCTGGGGACGCCTGACCGGCAAGCTGCGCCGCGGCCAGCCCCTGCCGGAGGTCAGCCGCCTTCCGATGACCGCCGCCTTCGGTCCGCCGGTGGACGATGAACACCTGTTCAAGGTCGTCGACGCCCTGGACGCTGTCGCCAAGGAGACTGGCAAGAGCGTGCCCCAGATCGCCCTGAACTGGCTGCTCCAGCGTCCGACCGTCTCCACCGTCATCGTCGGCGCGCGCAACGAGGAGCAGCTCCGCGCCAACCTCGGCGCCGTCGGCTGGAACCTGACGGCCGAGCAGGTCGCCGCCCTGGACGCCGCCAGCGCCGTCACCCCGGCCTACCCCTATTGGCACCAGCGTCAGTTCAAGGAACGCAACCCTGCCCCGGTGTAGGAGTCGCCGCGCGACGATTCCTACCTCCCCGTCGGGATGTCCTTGAAGGCGACGTTCTTGTCGAGGCGGACGTCTTGGGGCATGCCCAGCACTCGCTCGGCGATGATGTTGCGCAGGATCTCGTCGGTGCCGCCGGCGATCCTGAGGCCCGGCGCCCCCATCAGCATGGTCTGGAAGGCGGCGTTGAGCGGCGCCAGCTTCGGATCGGTGATGATCCCATACTGGTCCTCGAGGTCCATGGCCGTGTGAGCCATGTCCTGCATCACTCCGGCGCTGACCACCTTGGCGATGGAGCTTTCCGGCCCTGGCGTCTGGCCGCGGGAGAGCGCGGTCATGGTGCGGTAGGTGGTGTACTTCAGCCCCTCGGCCTGGACGAACCAGTCGGCGATCTTCTCGCGCAGGCCGGCGTCCTTGGCCGCCGGTCCTGCCAGGGTGGCGATGTCGCTGGCCAGCTTCATCACCCGGGCGTGGCCCGATCCGCCGCCACCGCCGCCCACCGACAGGCGCTCGTTCATCAGAGTGACGAGGCTCACCTTCCAGCCGTCGCCCACAGCTCCGACCCGCTGCGAGTCCTTCACTCTCAGGTCGGTGAAATAGACCTCGTTGAAATTCGAGGCGCCCGACATCTGGTGGATCGGCCGCACCTCCACGCCAGGGGCGTGCATGTCGATCCAGAACATGGTCATGCCCTTGTGCTTGGGCTGGTCCACGTCGGTGCGGGTGAGCAGAAGTCCGAAGTCGGAGAAGTGGGCGCCGCTCGTCCACACCTTCTGGCCGTTGATCACCCAGTCGTCGCCGTCGCGCACGGCGCGCGTGCGCGCCGCGGCCACGTCGGAACCGCCCGCCGGCTCGCTGAACAGTTGGCACCAGATCTCGTCGCCCAGAACCGCGGGGCGCACGAAGCGCTCCTTGTCGGCCTCGTTCCCCGCGGTCATCACCGTCGGCACGCACATGCCGAGGCCGATGGCGAAGGGGTTGCCGGGCGTCGAAACCTTGGACTCCTCCTGGCCGAAGATCACCGACTGCCAGGATTTGCCGCCACCGCCGCCCCAGGCCTTGGGCCAGGTGATGCAGGCGTAGCCGGCTTCGGCCTTCTTACGCTGCCAGGCCTTGGCCGCATCCATGCTCACCGGGTCTTCAAGGGCGCTCTCTTGGGGCCCGGACCGATTGGGCGCGTTAGCCTCTAGCCAGGCGCGCACCTCGGTGCGATAGGCGGCTTCTTCGGGTGTGTCGTTGAAATCCATGATCGCTCTCCCTCAGGCCGCGTTTCGCTGTTCGAGCGCGCTGACCAAGCGTTCTTTCCACGCCTTAGCGCCGCCGGCGACGAGACCCAGCTGTTGGGCGCGGCGGTAGAACAGGTGGCAGTCCACCTCCCAGGTGTAGCCCATCCCGCCGTGCGTCTGCAGGTTCTCCTTGGCCGCGAACCAGAAGGCTTCGCAGGCGGCCACGCGTGAGGCCGCCGCCGCCACCGGCAGTTCGGCCGCGCCGGTCTCCAGCGCCCAGGCGCCGAAATAGGCGTTGGAGCGGGCCAGTTCGTTCTTGATGTAGATGTCGGCCAGCTTGTGCTTGATCGCCTGATAGCTGCCAATCGGCCGGCCGAAGGCGTAGCGCTCCAGGGCGTAGCTCTTGGCCATCTCCAGCGCCCGGTCCGCCCCGCCCACCTGTTCGAACGCCAGCAGAACGGCCGCCCGGTTCAGCACCTGCTCCGCCAAGGCGAGGCCTTCCCCGGCTTCGCCGAGACGCTCGGCAGGCGCGCCCTCGAAGACGAGCCTAGCGACGCCCCGCGTCGGGTCGAGCGTCTGGATGGTTTCGCGCGTCACACCGGGTCCGTCCAGATCGACCAGGAAGAGGCCGGCGCGCCCGCCCTCCTTGGCCAGCACCACCGCGAGATTGGCCGCGTCGCCGTCGGTCACCGGGATCTTGGCGCCGGTGAGTTTACCGTTCTCAACCCGCGCCTGGGCTTGGGCTTCAGTGAGGGCGCCCGGCCGCTCGCTGGTGGCGAAGCAGCCGATGACCTCGCCGGCGGCGATCTTCGGCAGCCACTTGGCTTTCTGGGCATCGGAGCCGGCCAGCATGATCGCCTCGGCCAGGAAATAGACGGTGGAGGAGAAGGGGATTGGGGCCAGGGCTCGGCCCAACTCCTCGGCGATGGCGGCCAATTCGATGTGGCCAAGACCGAGCCCGCCGTGGGCCTCGGGGATCGCCGCGCCCAGCCAGCCCTGCTCGGCCACGGCCTTCCACAGGCCCTGGTCATAGGATCTGGCGGGATCGTTCAGCACGCCGCGCACGACGGAGACGTCGCAGCGGCTCTCGAGGAACCGCCGCGCCTCGCCTTTGAGAAATTTCTGATCGTCGGTGAAGTCGAAATCCATGGGCTTCCATCCGCGGGTCTTGTTTGGAACTGACGATAGCCGGCTTTCCGCAAACGGAAAGCCTGACGGCGCGTCAAGGGGTGCGGAAATCCGCTTCGGCCGGATGGCACGTCGATCGTGCTGGCGCTAAACACCCTCGCCATGCGCACCGACACGCCCCAGCCGATCCGACTGCAAGACTATACGCCGCCCGACTTCCTGATCGATGAGGTCGCGCTCGATTTTAACCTCGAACCCTCGGCCACGCGGGTGAAGGCGCGCCTCACCATCCGCCGCAACGGCGATCACGACCGGTCTCTGCGCCTGAACGGCGAGCGGCTGAAACCGATCTCCGTGTCCGTCGACGGGCGCCTGCTCACCGCCGACGAGCACATCATCGACGACGAGTGGCTGACGGTGCCCGACGCGCCGGACGCCTTCACGCTGGAGACCGAGGTCGAAATCGACCCGGCGGGCAATACGGCCCTCGAAGGGCTCTATGTCTCGGCCGGCCGTTTCTGCACGCAATGCGAAGCCGAGGGCTTTCGCAAGATCACCTGGTTCGCCGACCGGCCGGACGTGCTGGCGCGCTACACCGTGCGCGTCGAGGCTTCGCACGCCTATCTGCGCCTGCTCTCCAACGGCAATCTGATCGAGGCCGGCGAGGCGCCAGACGGGCGCCATTTCGCGGTTTGGGAGGACCCGTTTCCCAAACCCTGCTACCTCTTCGCCCTGGTGGCGGGTGAGCTCGACGTGCTCGAGGACGCCTTCACCACCATGAGCGGGCGTGAGGTCGCGCTCAGAATCTACGTCGATCCGGGTCTCGCGCCCCGCGCAGCCTACGCCATGGATAGCCTCAAGCGCGCCATGCGCTGGGACGAGACGGCGTTCGGTCGCGAATACGACCTCGACCTGTTCATGATCGTCGCGGTGCGCGACTTCAACTACGGAGCGATGGAGAACAAGGGCCTCAACATCTTCAACTCGGCCCTGCTGCTGGCCGATCCCGCCACGGCCACCGACGTCGACTACGAACGCATCGAGAGTGTCGTGGCGCACGAATACTTTCACAACTGGACGGGGGACCGCATCACCTGCCGCGACTGGTTCCAGCTGTGCCTCAAAGAGGGCCTCACCGTCTTCCGCGATCAGTCGTTCTCGGCCGACCAGCGCGGCCACGCCGTGGGCCGGATCAAGCAGGTGAGGGACCTACGCGCGCGCCAGTTCAGCGAGGACGGCGGCCCGCTTGCCCACCCGGTTCGGCCGTCGAGCTTCGTCAAGATCGACAACTTCTATACCGCGACCATCTATGAGAAGGGCGCCGAGGTTATCCGCATGCTGAGCATCCTGCTCGGCGAGACGGCGTTCCGCGCCGGCATGGATCTCTATTTCGAACGCTGGGACGGTCACGCGACGACGGTGGAGGCCTTCATCGCCTGCTTCGCCGAGGCCGCGGGCCGCGACCTCGACGACTTCTTCCACTGGTACGAACAGGCCGGCACGCCGGAGGTGGAGATGAAGGCGGTCTATGACGTTCAGGCGCGCGCGCTCGACCTCACCCTCAGCCAGTCGACGGCGCCGACGCCCGGCCAACCGGTAAAACGCCCGCTGCCAATTCCCTTCGCCTTCGGCCTGCTCGACGAAGACGGCCGCGTGCAGCGTGAGACTGAGGTCGTTGTCCTGGACGGCGCCGAACGACGCCTGCGTCTGGAAGGCGTGGATCGCATTCCCGTGGTCTCGGCCCTGCGCGGCTTCTCCGCGCCGGTGAAGCTCGTCAGCGACGCGCCGGCCAAGGACGCCTATGTGCTGCTGGCCTCGGACCCGGACCTCTTCAATCGTTGGGAGGCCGGCCAGACCCTGGCCCGCGACCTGATCCTCAAGCGCGCCGCCGGCGCCGTCGACGAGGTCGGCGAGGAGCGCTTCGCCGAGGCCATGGGTCGGGCGCTCGCCGACCAGTCGGCCGAACCGGCTTTCAAGGCCCTGCTGCTCGGCCTGCCATCCGAGCCGGACCTGGCTCAGGCGGTGTCGGACGCCGATCCGGCGGCTCTGCACCAGGCCCGTGAGGCCCTGCGTCACCGCATGGCCAGTCACCTGTCCGCCCTGTTGGGCCGGTTGCACGAAGGTCTGAGGGACGGCGGGACCTTCTCCGCCGACGCCGAGGCGGCCGGCCGGCGGGCTCTGCGCAACGCCGCTCTCGAACTGCTGGCCGCCGATCCCAGCGGTCGCAATCGCGCCCTGGCGCGCGAACATTTCGCCACCGCGACCAATATGACCGAGGCGATGGGCGGCCTCGCCGCCTTGATGCTCATGGGCGGCTCCGACTTCGACCATGCCCTCGAGGCCTTCTACACGCGCTGGAAGGACGAACCGCTGGTCATCGACAAATGGTTCGCCATCCAGGCCCGCGACCCGGACGAGGGCGCGCTCGGACGGGTGCTCGGCCTGACCGCCCATCCAGCCTTCGACGCCCGCACGCCCACGCGCCTTCGCGCCGTGGTCCAGACCTTCGCGGCCTACAACCCTGCCAGGTTCCACGACCCCAGCGGCGCAGGCTATCGCTTCCTCGCCGATCAGATCCTGGCCACGGACGCCATCAATCCCATGACGGCGGCCCGCCTCGTGGAGCCGCTTGGACAATGGGCGCGTTACCGCGCTGATCTCGCCGCGCTGATGAAGTCCGAGCTGGCGCGCATCGCGGCTGCGCCCGATCTGTCGAAGAATCTCGCCGAACTGGTGAACAAGGCGCTGGGCGAGGAATCCTGAGGCAGGACGGCGGCGCACCCCCCCGAGAACGCCAAGCTGCAGGCTTGCTTTCCGCCGGCGCGGGCGGCTAAGCCCGGTGGGTGGGGCGCATCGTTCTATTCGCCAAGGGAAATGTGGACGTTCACGATTCCCTGCACTCCTGCCGCGTCGGCGGCGAGGTGCGGTGGAACGGCGTCAATGAGGTGATGCGGGAGCGCTGTCCTGGCGCCTCCATCCGCCTGCGGCACGAAACCTCGACCGGAACCGAAGCCCTCCTGGCGGCCAATGGGGCATCGCCCGAAGAGATCCAGGCACGCGACAGCCTGCTCGGCCCTCATCCCGCGCATAGCCAGTTCAGCACCGCGCTCTTCGATTCCGCGGCCGACGCCGTGGTCCTCTCGATCCTGCCGGACGTGTTCACCGAACTCGTGCGCCAAAGGCAAGAAGGGTATCTGTTCTTCCCCTACGGTCGGGATGCCTGGCCGGCGGCGGAGCGCGACTGGCTGGCTCGCCAATTCGAACCCCTCGGCAAGCTCGACGCCACCGCAACCATGGCCAACCTCGAGCGCATCGTGGCGCGAGTCCGTCAATCCTCCCAGGCGCCGGTGCTTATCTACAACCTGTCGCCCCACATTCCCGGCGAATGGATCCACTGCTTCGAGGGGCTAGCCGACAGCCTCTCCCTGCGTATTCGCCAATTCAATCTGGCGCTTGTCGAGCTTTCGGCGCGAACGGGCGCATCCATCGTCGATGTCGAAGGCGTCGTCGCCGCGGCCGGCGCCGCGCGGATGAAGCTTGACGCGCTGCATCTCACGCCGGACGGTCACGCCCTCGTGGCCGAAGAGGTCGTCCGTATCCTGGACGATCTGGGGGTAGTGACCATGCGACGTGAGATCTGATGCGCGCCACCGTCGTCATCCGGACCAAGGATGAGGGGCCGAGACTTCGGCTCACTTTGGCGTCCCTGGCGACCCAATCGACGCCTGCCGAAGTCGTGGTCGTCAACGACGGCTCGTCGGACGAGACCGCTGATGTGCTCCGAGACACGACCTTGCCGATCGTGCGGATCGACAACGCCTCGCCCCAGGGCAGGGGAGGGGCCAGCAACGCCGGGGCGGAAGCGGCAAGCGGCGACGTGCTCATCTTTCTGGATGGCGACACCCTGGCGGGGCCTCATCTCGTCGAGCGCCATCTGGCGTTTCACCGCGCGCGCGCCGACGTTGTCGCCCGGGGGGAGACGCACCACCTGCGGTGCACCCGCCTCTTCGCCGATCCCGAAACGGGCGCGCCCATGGCCGGCGACGAAGCGCGCGTGGCCGCGCTCGGCGCGGGCGAACTTTCGGCGCTTCTCGTCACACGTGAGCAGATCGCCGACGATTTCGCCGCCATTGACCGTCGCGCTCAGCCCGGCATCTACCCGGGCGTGGGGCCCAGACGACTCTATGAAGCCGAAATGGACGCCCTGACGTCTCACCCGGACAGCCCGGTGCTGTGGGCCGCGGCGTCCGGTTCGAACCAATCCGTCCCGCGGCAAGCCTTCCTCTCGGTTGGCGGCTTCGATGCGACGCTGCCGATCAACAGCCACCGCGAGGTCGCCTATCGCCTCACCCGGGCGGGGCTGCGCATGGCCCCGGCCCCGGGCGCCCGCACCTATCACATGATCCATCGAAGGGGTTGGCGCGATCCCCTGAGCGAAACGGAATGGGAAACGCGCTTCTACGAGCGCCACCCGACACCCGAGGTGCCGCTGTTGTCCGTCTTTTGGTCGTCCTTCTCCGATCGGCCGCCGTATCCGCCCGAGGCGCTGTTGCACTCCCTGCCCGAATTCGAGGCCGCAGCTCGCCGCCTTGGCGGTGTTGCGGGAATCGACGCCGTACGCCGTGCGCATCTCGCCGCCTGTTTCTCGCGCCAGGACGCGGCTCCGGTGTGACCGGCAAGGTTTCGCTCACGGCATTGGTCAGCGAGGACGGACGCGCCTCTGTGCGGGCGGCGGCCGCGCGCCTTTCGGCGAGCTTGACCGAGGCCGCCGGCGCGCCGTGGCTGGTGGACTGTAGCTTTCCCGCCGAGATTCTGGCCAACCCGCCTTCGCCTTCTTTGCTGTTGGTCGACCTGCGGTCGGAGGCTGACGACCTTGATGCGGCGTGGTCCGACATCGAGGCCCGGTTGAGGACACGGTGCCGGGAGTGGACGGCGGCGGCGGATCGGATCGTGTTCCTGATGACGGTGTTTCGCGTCACCGCGCCGGACGAGGCGACGGCCGCCCGGCGCGAACGAATCCGACGATTGAATCTTCTCGCCGCCAAGCTGTCTCGGGAAATGGGCGCTCTCGTCATCGATGTCGACCGGACGTTCGCCGATCTTGGCGCTCGCACGATCGACTGTGACCATCGCCTGATGGGTGAGCGGGCCGAGGAGACGCTGGCCGGGCTGATCGCCTCGACTATCGCCGCCTATGGCCTCGACGCCTGGGCGACGCCTGAGGTGCAGGAGGCCGCCCTCGCCAGACTGGCCGCGCAAAGCCCCGCGGCGCGGGCGCCCGAGCGCCTCTCCGTCTTCGGGGCCGGCCTGATCCCGGTTCGCTCCGGGGGTCGGGTTCAAACGGCCGAGGTCGTTCGGCGCGACCCTTCGCAGTTGGGTCACTACATCCGCCACATCATGCGCGGCCAGATGTCTCTAGGCGAAGCGCTCTCGCAGGTCCGAGGGGCGATCGCCAAACGCGGACTGCGTTATTGCCTGGAGATGGTCGTGAAGGGCCTCGGCCAAATGGCGGGGCGCCGGGCCCGGTCGGCGTCCTAGGGCTCGGGCGCGCGTGGACGCCATTCGAAGCCTGCGGGCCATGATGACAATCCGGGCCTTCGAGCAGGCGCTCGCGGCGCGGCCGAACCATGGGTTCCAGCTGCTTTCCGCCGGCGAGGAAGCGGTCGCGGTCGGCCTGTGCTCCGCTCTGCGACCGGGGGATCAGTTGCTCACCGGCGGTCGGTCCATCGGCCCGGCCCTCGCCCGCGGCGTCGAACCTCGCCTGCTCATGGCCGAGTTGCTCGGCAAGGCCGCGGGCGTCAATCGCGGCAAGGCGGGTCGCGGTCACCTGGCCGATCCCGAGAGCGGATTTTTCGGCGCCCACGCGGTCGTCGCCGGCAATATCTCGGTGGCGGCCGGCGTGGCCTTGGCGACGAAGCTGTCCGGTCGGCCCGACATCGTTTGCATCCTGTTTGGAGACGGCGCCGCGGGCGCCGGGGCGCTGCACGAGACGCTCAACATCGCCGCGCTCTGGCGGCTGCCGCTGCTGTTCGTGTGCGACAATAATCAGTTCTCGGTGTCGACGCCGCGCCGTGCGGCGCTTGCGCCCCGCAAGTTGTCCGATCTAGCAGCGCCATTCCAGATTCCGGGCCGCACCGTCGACGGCATGGACGTGAATGTCGTCGCCCAAGCGATCGAATTGGCGGCGAGCGGCGTGCGGGCGGGCGAGGGTCCCGCATTCGTCGAATGCGAATCCGAGCGTTTCGCGGCCCACTCCAGCACGGCGCGCGAGACCAGAAGCCGCGAAGAGCTCAAGCATACCCGCGCGCGCTGCCCGATCCTTCGCCTGATCGCCGAACTGCAGGCGACGGGCCGCCTCGACGACACATCGCTCAGGGCTCTCGAGCTGGAGGTGGAGGCGGAGATCGCCGGGGCGGTCGCCTTCGCCGAAGCCGCGCCTTTCCCCGATCCGCGAGAAGCGCTGGCCGATGTCGACTGAAATGCCGCGCATGTTCTTCCGCGAGGCGATCGCGCGCGCCATCGCTGAGGCCATGCGGGCCGACCCGCGCGTACTCGTGCTCGGCCAGGACGTCGGCGCATTCGGTGGCGCCTATAGGGAGTTCGACGGCCTCTATGCCGAGTTTGGGGCCGAGCGGGTGCGGGACACCCCGGTCGCGGAGGCTGCGACCATGGGCGTCGGCGTGGGCGCGGCTGCAGCTGGCTGGCGCCCCGTGGTCAGCATCACCTACATGGACTTCGTCATGTTGGCGCTGGATCCGCTGGTCAATTACGGCGCCAAGCTGAGATACAAGACCGCCGGCCGCCTGACCGCGCCTGTCGTGGTCAAGACCACCGCCGGCGCGCGCGGTCAGGGCGTCGCTCACTCGCAATGCCTGGAGTCCTGGCTCATGAGCGTGCCGGGTCTCAAGGTTGTCGCCCCGTCAAATCCCGCCGACGCCTACGGCTTGATGCGCTCGGCCCTTCGGGCGAACGGGCCCGTCGTGTTCGTCGACCACAAGCGACTCTATCCGATCCCGGGTGATGGGCCGGCCCCGGACACCGAGGTTCCGATCGGCAAAGGCAGGATCGCGCGCCACGGCGCCGACCTCACCCTCACCACCCATTCGTTCATGGTCCACACCTCGCTCCAGGCGGCGGTGATCCTGGCCGAGGAGGGGATTTCGGTCGAGGTCATCGACCTGCGATCTCTGGCGCCGCTCGACGTCGATCTGATCCAGGCGTCGGTGTCGCGCACGGGCGCGCTGCTAACGGTTGAAGAGGGGCAGGTGACCTGCGGCGTGGGCGCAGAGGTGGCCGCGCGCCTGCGCGAACGCGGCGCCGCGTTTGCGGGCGCTCGCATGGGGGCGATCGCCGCGCCCGTCTCGTCCAATCCCGTGCTGGAAGCGGTGGCGATCCCGAACGCTGAACGCGTGGCGCGGGCCGTTCGCCTGTTGCTTCGCACCCGCGATTCGGGTCACGTCGACGCAGGTGGGGGAGAGTTGAGTGCTCTATAGACTTGCGACGCCCGTTGTCGGCGATGAGGTTGTCGAAATCAGGGTGTTGCAATGGCACGGGGACGCCGGCGCGGCGTTCGCCCCCGGTGAGCTCGTCGTCGAGCTTGAAACCCACAAGGCTCTCATCGAAGTGCGCGCCGGCCAAGCCGGAGTCCTCCGCCGCATATTCGCCCCCGACGGCGCCTGGATCAGGGTGGGCGAGCCGTTCGCAGTCTTCAGCGATGGGCACGATGAGCCGATGGGCGATGATTCGGCGGCCGAGGCCGCCTTTCTCGCCGACTTCGTGATCGATTAGCCGACCGACCTGAGGTCGCCGGCGGGCCCGACGCTCGCCAGGATATCCAGGATTTCTCCGCGCACGAGATCCTGCAACGCGCCACTCTGGTGGACGCCATCGGGCAGATGAGCCGCGCCGCCGATTTCCGCCGCCATGGCGTCTACGTCCACGACGGCGACCTTCTTCTCCCGCGCCAAATCGTGAAGCATGAGATTGATCTCCTTAGCGGCGATGTTGGCCAGGATCGCACCCATTGGCTCGTCAAACGCCGTGTAGCTGGCGATGTCTTCCCGCCCCGAGGTCGACATCCGATTGAGAATTAGGAACCGGGTGCCGGTCTGCATGGGGGCGGTGTCGATCAACCGGCGATAGTCGGCGGCGATGTCGTCCAGGGTGCGGGGGACCGCGTCGAATGCGGAGGCGAGCCACGCCCGGATCGCCGGGCCGGCGGCGTCCAGGTCGTGTCGCATGATGTGAAGCCGGTAGCCGAGCTTCCTGTGTCTGCGGATGGTGCGAGGCTCGGCACAGGAGGACAGGAGGATAGCCCTGGGCGGTTCGCTCCGCGCGAGGCCATTGCGGGTCAGGATGTCGAAGGTTCGGGTCAGCGGCGACTCGGCGAGTTGCGCCAGAAGCGCGCCCGCGAACATCCAGTCGGCGGCGGTCGGCGGTTCGGGGAAGTCGGCCAAGGCTCGTTGAAGGTCGAGAGCCAGGGCTTCGAACGCTGTCCTTGAGCGGCCATGGCCGTCCAGGAGAACAGGCGCGCAGGGCGCCGCCGGGTGATCCGTCAGATCGGTGACGTGCGCCGGGAAGGTCGCGCCCTGGAAGAGTTCGACAAAGCCCGAGTCATCGCCTCGGATGGGGCCGGCGGCGTCGCATACACCCAGATTCAGCAGTGTTCGACGATGACCGTCACCATGTTCCCACCAGGCGCGGGCGGCGAGGTGCCAGCCCGGCAGGAGGCCTGTATCGACGTCGACCGCCCAACCCATTCTCTGCCCGGCCAGCATCAGCAGCGGCATGTCGCCGCCGGCGTCATCGGCGTCGGAATCGGCCTCGATCTCGCCAATCGTTTCGTCGTCGCGCCAATCGGCGGCTCCAATGACGTCGAGAAAGCCGCCGCCCGAGAGGCCGGGCCGCCTGTGCAACCGCCCGCCTGCCGGCGAGGCGAATGCGACCTGCAGGACAGCTTCCTTGGCGAACACCGACCCCCGCGTGTCGCCCTGAACGGCAAGATTGCAATAGGCGATGATTTCGCCTGGCCGGCACGGGCGCCCATCCTCACTCAGCCAGTTCACCCCCGATCGACGAACGGCGACCTTACCGCCCCCAAGGGGACCTAGCCGCAGTGGCGTCTTCAAGCGCGCACACGCGCCGACCACATCCCTGGGTGGCTGACGATCCCGGCGGTCGCGAACCGGAGCGCGCGCGCGATCTCATCTGGATCCGCATCGTCGCCGAACGCCGCCATGAGGAAGCCTGGGGCGCAAGCCTCACCGGGGGAGACATGGATCGACCGCAGACGGACGGCTTCGCGCGCAACCAGCCGATAGTGGGAGATGGGCGGGCAGTCCTGGCGAAATCCAGAGCCCAGATCGACGCTCAGATCGAGGATCTTGGCGCCCGCCGCCAGAGTGTCGCCGACCACCGGATAGACGGCCTCGACAATGGCGACCGACATGTCGGGCAATAGTCTCGGCAGATACAATCCTAGCAGCATGATCCGCCGGCGGTTTCAGATGGGAGCCGATGCGCGCGGACATCGCCCGACGCGCGCGGCGACGCCGCAAGCGGCTTCATTCCGAATAGAGCCCGGCGTGGGCGCCATGTCAAAGCCCTCCGCGGAACACCATCCCGCCGCATTCATCCGTTCCGAGGCGTGGCCGAAGCGACCGGCTCAGTAGAAGCTATTTCCTGGGAGCAGCGCATCCTGTTTGCGTGCGTCGCACAAGGCGTAGGTGAATCCCTTCTGGATGGACCAGGCGCCGACCTGGCCGCCTTTGCTGATGGCCAGGAATCCGACCTGGATGTCCTTGGCCTCGGGCTTGCGGGCCAGGATGCGCCCCACCGCTTCCTTGCAGGCCGCCTGGGGAGAACGGCCCTGGCGCATCAACTCCACCACCAGGAAGCTGCCGGCGTTGCGGATGACCTCCTCGCCGACCCCCGTCGACGTGGCCGCGCCGACATCGTTGTCCACGTAGAGCCCCGCTCCGATGATTGGGCTGTCGCCCACCCGGCCGCGCATCTTCCAAGCCATGCCGCTGGTGGTGCAGGCGCCGGCGAGGCTACCGGAGGCGTCTATCGCCAGCATGCCGATGGTGTCGTGATTACCCTTGCCGCCGGGGACGCCCAGGGTCTTGCCATAGTCGCCGACCTGGCCGTTGGCGACGGGATGGTAGCCGGTCGTCTTCAGCCATTCCCGCCAGGCCGCGCGCGATTCCGGTGTCAGCAACTCCTCGCGCGGGAACCCCTGTTCGAGGGCGAACTGGAGCGCGCCCTCGCCCACCAGCAGCACGTGCGGCGTGCGCTCCATCACCCGCCGGGCCACGGAAATGGGATGGGCGATGTGCTCGAGACCGGCCACGGCGCCGCAATCGCCATGTTCGTCCATGATGCTGGCGTCGAGGGTCACGTGGCCGTCGCGGTCGGGATAGCCGGCGCGGCCGACGAAGTGGTTCTTGAGGTCCGCTTCGGGAACCCGCGCTCCGGCCTCCACCGCGTCGAGGGCGCGCCCGCCCTTGGAGAGCACCGCCCAGGCCGCCTGGTTGGCAGCGACACCGAAATCCCAGGTGGAAATCACGCACGGCCGGCCAAGCACGATATCCGAGCCGGTCTGGGCGACCGCCGTCGCGGCTGCGCCAATCCCCGGCGTGCCGATCAGGGAGGCCTTGATTATGTCCCTGCGATTGATCATCCCCTGCTCCAGCGCCGGTGTGAGGCGAGTTTGTAAACTCGGAGATCGCAATGGGCGAGCCGCCCCTGCTGGAAGTTTGCGTCGATAACCCCGCGGGCCTCCTGGCTGCGGTCGGATCGGGCGCCGGCCGCATCGAACTGTGCGCCGCGCTGGAGCTGTCGGGATTGACGCCGTCGCCCGGCCTGATGGCCTTGGCGGCGCGCCAACCCTGCCCGACCTTCGCCATGATCCGTTCGCGTCCGGGCGATTTCGTCTACAGCGCCGCCGAGGTTGACGTCATGCGGGGCGATATCGACGCGGCCCGCGGTGCAGGCCTGGCGGGCGTGGCGCTGGGCGCCAGCCGCCCGTCGGGCGATCTGGACGAAGACGTGCTGTCGCGCCTCGTCGAACACGCCGCCGGCCTGGGCCTCACCCTGCACCGAGCGTTCGATCTGGTCCCCGATTTCGAGATCGCCTTGGAGCGCGCCGCCGCGCTCGGCTTCCAACGCGTGCTGACCTCAGGGGGCGAGCGGACGGCAGTCCTCGGCGCGGCTCGCATCGCCGATCTTGTCGTTCAGGCGAAGGGACGGATCGAGATCATGGCCGGTTCGGGTCTCGACGCCGGCAACGTCGCAGCCCTTGTCCGGCGGACGGGCGTGCGTGAGGTTCATGCATCCTGCGGCGCGTCGGCGCCTGCTCACGGCAATGAACGCGCCCAGGCGCTGGGTTTTGTCTCCTCCCAGCAAAGGGACAGGAGAGCCGAGTCCGTGGCCGCCATGGTCCGGGCGCTGGAAGCGCCCTAACCGCCGATCAGCTCCCGCGCCGCCGCCAGCGCGGCGCGGCGCGCGGCCGTGAGCTTGGTCTTGAGCGATCTGAAATCGCGGGCGCCGCCGGCTTTCGCCAGCAGGGTGCGCAAGGCCTTGGGCTCCTGTTCCGGATCGCCGTCGTCCTCCAGCGCGATCTTGAGCAATTGGGCCAGCGCCTGCTGCAGTCGCCAGGCGTCGGCGAGGCTCGCCAGCGCCGCAGTCGGGGCCAGGTTCTCCAAAGCGGCCAGCGCCGCGCCGGTGTTGGCGACCAGCGGCCCGCCCCCCGCCGCGTGGATAAGCTGGAGGTGCTGGGCGGCGAATTCGATGTCTACAAGACCGCCGTCCGAGAGCTTCATGTCCCAAAATCCGTTCGGCGGGCGTTCTGCAGCCATGAGTTTTCGCATCTCCCGCACATCCTTCGCCGTAGCCCGGATCGAGCGCGGCCGGCGCAGCGCCGCCTCGATCGCCTCTCGAGCCGTCACTTCGAACGCCTCGCTGGTGGCCCAGACCGGCCGCGCGCGGGTGAGCGCCAGCAATTCCCAGGTTTCGGCGTCGGCGGCATAGTAGCTCCCGAAGGCCGCCAAGCTCACGGCCACCGGCCCCTTTGTGCCGGAGGGGCGCAGCTTGAGATCGACCTCATAGAGCCCACCCTCGGCGGTGTGGGCCGACAGCGCCGCCAAAAGCCTCTGGGTGAAGCGGGCGTAGAAGGTGTCGGCGGTTAGGTTGGCGCTGGCCGACGCCGCGTCAGGCTCGGCGGGCCGGTAGAGCGTCATCAGATCGAGGTCGGACTGGGCCGACATCTCGCGCGAACCGCATTTGCCAAGCGCGATCACGGCCACCTCGCCCGGGAAGGCGCCGAAGGTCTTCTCGACCTCCGCGAGCGCAGTGGCCGCCAGACCGGCGATCAGCGCGTCGGCCAGATCGGCGAATGCCGCCCCGGCCATCTCGGGGCTGGCGGCGCCCTCCAACACCTGCACCGCGATGCGGAAGGCGCGTTCGCGCCGCGCGCGGCGGGCGACATCCATGGCGGCCTCGAAGCCATCGATCGCGGCGATCTGGTCGGCCAGGCCGATGGGCGCTTCGATCGGTCCGAAGAAGCCTGGGTCCAGCAGCGCGTCGAGGGCGGCCGGATGGCGCGCGAGCGTGGTCGCGAACCGCGGGGCGAAGGCGGCGATCCGCACCACCAGTGCGAGCAAGGCTGGCTGGGCCAGGAACAACGACTGCACCTGCACGCCGCTCGCCAGCCGCTGGAAGAAGTCGGAGAACCGCCGGAAGGCCGCTTCGGGCGCGCCCGTGGCCGCCGCCGCTTCCAGGAGCCTGGGGGCGAGGCGGGTGAGAAGCTCACGCCCGCGCTCGGTTCGGGTGGGGCCGATCCGGCCATGATGCCAGGCGCGGATGGCGCCTGAGACTTCGACCGGATTGCCGAAGCCCATGCGCGCCAGGGTGGCCAGGGTCTCGGGGTCGTCGTCGACGCCGGTGAAGATCAGGCTGCCGTGCCGCGAGGACAGGGCCTCCTCGCCGGCGAAGAGGGCGCCATAGTGCTTGTTGACGGTGCGCAGGGTGCGGGCGGCCGCGGCGTCGAACGCCCGGAGTTCAGCGAAGCCGGCGAGGGCCGCGACTGGCCGGCGTTCGTCGTCAGCCGACGGCAGACGATGGGTCTGCTCGTCGGCGATCATCTGCACGCGGTGCTCCCAGCTGCGGAGCCGATCGTAGGCGGCGGCGAGATCGATAGCCGCCGCCTCCCTGACCTGGCCGGCGGCGGCAAGCGCGGCGAGGGCGTCCAGCGTGCGCGGCGAGCGCAGGGCCGGGTGGCGGCCGCCAAGGATCAGCTGCTGCGTCTGAACATAGAACTCGATCTCGCGAATGCCGCCCCGGCCGAGCTTGAGGTCCGCGCCGGCGGCGGTCAGGCGATCGTCCACCTTGTGAGCGTGGATCTGGCGTTTGATGGAGTGGATGTCGGCGATGGCCGCGAAGTCGAGATTGCGCCGCCAGATGAAGGGGGCGAGGTCGGCCAGGAACGCCTCCCCGCGGGCGATGTCGCCGGCCACGGCTCGGGCCTTGATCATGGCCGCGCGCTCCCAGTTCTGACCGACGCTCTCGTAATAGGCGAACGCCGCCGGGACGGGGACGGCCGAGGGCGTCGAGGCCGGATCGGGACGCAGGCGCAGGTCGACGCGGAAGACATAGCCGTCCGGCGTGCGCGCCTGCAGCAGTGTCGCCACCCGCTCGGTAATGCGGACGGCGATGGCGTCGGGCTCCTGGCCTGCCGCCACAGGCAGGACCGAGGGTTCGTGGAAGACCGTGATGTCGATGTCGCTGGAATAGTTGAGCTCGAACGCGCCATGCTTGCCCATGGCGACGACGAACAGGCCCGGAACCGGTCCCTCCGGACCCTCGCCGACATGGGTCAGGCGACCGCGCGAGACCGCCTCGCCGGCGGCGAGGACCAGGGTGGCGCGCACCGCCTCGTCGGCGAAGACGCTGAGCGCGCCGGTGACCTCGTCCAGCCCCCAGACCCCGCCGAGGTCGGCCAGGGCCGCCAGAAGATGGAGGTCTCCCTTGAGCACGCGCAGCCGCGCCTCGGCCGCGTCGATATCGGGTTCGGAGGCGCATGCGCGTGTCGCTTCCAGGATTGTCGCCAGGGCCTTGGCGGGCGGCGTCGACAACAGCCGGCGCAACCGATCGGGCTCTCGCACGCCCAGGCCGGCGAGATAGGGGGCGGCGCCGAACACCGGCGCCAGAGCCGGCCAGGCGGCGTCCAGCGCGGCGGTCCAGCCGTCGTGCCCAGCGGCCTCGGCCAGCACCTCATTCGCGCGCGCGGCGGCGGCTAGGTCGATCACCGGTCCGCAAGGGCGGATGAGCTCGCCGAGCGGCCGCGTCGGCATCCTTACCCCACCTTCGGCAGGACAAGCGCGACCCGCAGGCCCGGCCCGCCCGCGCCGCCTGGTCCTTCGTCCAGTTCCAGATGGCCGTGGTGCGAGCGGGCCACGGCGGCGACCAGCGACAGGCCCAGGCCCACGCCCGGCAGGCTGCGACTGTGTTCCAGGCGCACGAAGCGTTCGATCACCCGCTCGCGGTCAGCGGCGTCGATCCCGGGGCCAGTATCGGTGACCGACATCTCGATATCGCCGGAAGAGCGTCGGCGCACGCGCAACATCACCGCCCCGCCGGTCGGCGTGTATTTGATGGCGTTGTCCAGGATGTTGGACAGCGCTTGGGCGAGAAATTCGCGATTGCCTTTCATGCTCAGGCTGGGCGTCAGCTCGGCCCTGAAGTCCAGGCCCTTCTCCTCGGCGAGGGGCTCGTACAGCTCGATGATGTCGGCGGCCAGGAGGCCGGGATCGAACAGGGCCTGGCCGGGCGCGACGCCGGCCGCCTCCAGGCGGGCGATGGCCAGGACGGCCGAGAAGGTGCGCAGGACGCCGTCGGCGTCCTCAAGAGCTTGATGGAGCGCCGCCTTGGGATCGGCGCGGCCGGCGTCGGCCTCGATCATCGCCGCTTCCAGCCGCGCGCGCAGGCGGGTCAGCGGCGAGCGCAGGTCATGGGCGATGGCGTCGCCGGCGTGCCTCAGGCCGCCGATGGAGCGTTCGAGGCGCTCCAGCATGTCGTTGAGGCCGCTGGCCAGTTCGTCATATTCGTCCCCGGCCCCGCGCACCTTGGCGCGGGCGCCGAGGTCGCCGCCGCGGGCCGCGTCGATGACATCGATCAGGCTGGCCATGGAGCGGTTGACGTCGCGACTGACCACAATCCCGCCAGCCAATCCCAGCACGATGATCAGCGCCCCGGCGCCCCAGATCGCCCGCAGAATCCGCACCACGAAGCCCTCGGCCTCGCCGACGTCGGCGCCAACGAACATGAATTCCCCGCCGGGCATTTTCTCCTGCAGGCCGCGCGCCGGCAGGCGCACGACCGCGCCGTCGGGATTGGTCTCGGTGAGGGTGAAGCTGGCCCAGACCTCGTCGCGGTCGCGATGCTTGACCGGCGAGACGCCGATCGAACCGGAGACGGGGTGTCCCGCGGGGTCCATCAGCAGGTAGACCAGGACATGGTCGCTGGACGACCGCTCGATCACCGCCTGGTTGAGCGCCGCGAAGCCGCCGCGGGCGTAGACCGCCTCGAGCGAGCGCATCTCCGCCTTGACCTGGGAGTCGGCCCGGCGTGTCACCTCGCCGGCGGTGGCCAGATAGATGTAGGCCAGGAAGGCGCAGGCCGCCGCCGCGAACAGCGCCAGGAACAGGAGCGTCAGCCGGAACGGGGTGGTCCGCAAGACCCGGGGCAGGCGCATCTCGCCTAGTGTCCCGTCACGCTTCCAGGCGGTATCCGGCGCCCCGCACGGTCTGCAGCATCGCGCGGTCGAAGCCCTTGTCGATCTTGGCCCGCAGCCGCGAGATATGCACGTCGATCACATTGGTCTGGGGATCGAAATGATACTCCCACACCTTTTCGAGCAGCATGGTGCGCGTGACCGATTGACCGGCGTTGCGCATCAGGAACTCCAGCAACTGGAATTCGCGCGGCTGCAGATCGATCTCCTGGCCGGCGCGGCGGACTTCGCGGCCCAACAGGTCCATCTCGAGATCGCCGACCTTGAGCACGGTCTGGACCGAGCCGGTTTCGCGGCGCCGGGCCAGGGCTTCGATGCGGGCGATCAGTTCGGCGAAGGCGTAGGGTTTGACCAGATAGTCGTCGCCGCCCGCCTTCAGGCCCGAGACGCGATCATTGATCTCGCCCAGCGCCGAAAGGAAAAGCACCGGCGTCTGATCGCCGCTGGCGCGCAGGCGTTCCACCATGGACACGCCGTCGAGCCGGGGCATCATGCGATCGACGACGAGCACATCGAAGGGCTCGCTCGCCGTCGCCGCCAGACCGAGCTCGCCGTCGGCGGCCGTCCGACAGTCATGACCGGCCTCCGCCAGACCCCTGGTCATGGCGGCCGCCGCTTCGAGGTCGTCCTCGACGATCAGAACCCGCATCGCGCCCCCCGAAAAATCGCGCCGTGCGCGAACTAGCCTTCGATCTTCAGCGGCACGAAGATGGTGCGGCCGGCGCGGCTGACGGCCAGGGGGATCTCCTTGCGACCCTCCTTGCGCCAGGCATCGACCGCCGCCGCCACATCGCCTGTCGAAGCGACCTCGCGGTCGCCCGCGCGGACGATCACGTCACCGCGCTGAAGGCCCTTGTCGCCGGCATCGGACGATTCCTTCACGCCCTCGATCACCACGCCGTGGGCGGTCGGGCCGAGGTTGAACTGCTGCCGCTCGCCGGGGCTGAGCGGGGCGAGGCTCATGCCCAGGATCGGCGCGCCCGGCGCCGCGTGACCGGCCCCGCCGGCGTCGCCGTTCTCGTCATCGCCCTGGCCATTCTGGGCCAGTTGCGATTCCGATGGCCGCAGCGCCGTGTGCACGTCGATGGACCTCTCCTTGCCTTCCCGGAAGATGTCGAGGCGGGCCACATCGCCCGCCGGCACCTTGGCCACTTCGCGGGTCATTTCGGTGTAGCTGGTGATCGGGTGGCCGTTGACGCCCACGACGACGTCGCCGGATTCCACGCCCGCCTTCTGCGCCGGGCCGCCCGGAACAACGTCGGCCACCACCGCGCCGGTTCGGCCGGACAGGCCGAAGGAATCGGCCATTTCGGTGCTCAGCGGCTGGATGGTCGCGCCGATGTAGCCGCGTTGGATCTTGCCGGTGCTGATCAGCTGTTTGGCCACCTGCGAGGCGACGTCGGCCGGAATGTCGAAGCCGATGCCCACCGAGCCGCCCGAGGGCGAGAAGATGGCGGTGTTGACGCCGATCACCCGGCCAAAGGTGTCGAAGGTCGGGCCGCCCGAATTGCCGCGATTGATCGGCGCGTCGATCTGAATGTAGTCGACGAAGTTCTCGCCGAGGTCGCGGTTGTAGGCCGACACGATGCCGGCCGTGGCCGTGTTGCCCAGACTGAACGGATTGCCGACCGCCAGCACCCAGTCGCCGACGCGCGGCTTGGCCGAGTTCTCGAAGTCGACATAGGGGTAGTCATGGCCTTCGACCTTCACCACCGCCAGATCGGTGGCCTCGTCGCGCCCGACCACAGTGCCCTTCAGCTCCTTGCCGTCCTTCAGGACGACCTTGATCTCATCGGCGTGTTCGACGACGTGGTTGTTGGTGACGATGTAGCCGTCGGCCGAGATGAAGAACCCCGATCCGGCCGACATCTGCTTGGGGCCTTGCGTGGGCGCGTTGTCGCCGCCCGGGCCGCCGGGGGCCTGGCCGCCCTGACCCTTGGGCACGATGTCGAACGGGAAGTTCTCGAAGCCTGGAATGCCGTGGACGGCCGCGACGGGCGCGTGTGAGGTGACGTCGATGGACACCACCGCCGGCGACACCTTTTCGAAGATATCGGCGAACGACATCGGCGCGCCCGGCGCGGACGGCAGGTCGGGGAGCGACGCCTTGATCAGTTGACCCTGGCCGTTGAGCGCAAACGATGGCGGACGCATGCCGGCCCCCGCCATCGCGGCGGCGGCTATCCCGGCGCCGGCCAAGGCGCCGATGACAACGTGAGTTCTGGTGACGGCCATAGTCGAATCCTTTGGGGCCCCGTGTTCGAGCCGGTGTTAATCTAATATCGGATGCCAAGGAGCGCGAGGGCTCTCAAGTTACCTTTCCGTTAGTCCGGAGGCGTTCTTGAAGCTTAATTCTGTCGTCAAGGTGTCTGACGCCCCATTCAAGACCTCAAGGCGGGCCTCCTCTTCGGGCGAGAGGTCGGGCGCCGGCGCTGTCGGCCGTCGCTCGCGAAAGACCAGCAACCCAAGTCCGGCCACGGCGACGATGAACGGGCCGCCCCACAGCAGGGCGTTCGTCCAGGTGATTCGCGGGCGGAACAGGACGAAGTCTCCGTAACGCGCGGCCAGGAAAGCCCGCACCTGGCCGTCGCTGGTCCCCGTGGCGATGTGCTGGCGGATGACGCGGCGCAGATCCGCCGCCAGGGGCGCATCCGAATCGTCGATCGACTCTCCCTGGCAGACCAGGCAGCGGGTCTCGCGGAACAGGGTTCTGGCCCGCGCTTCCTGGCCCCCGTTGGCCAGGCGCTCGGCCGGATCGGCCGCCGCCGCCAGGCACAACAAGGCCCCTAGGATGACGGGCCAGCGGGTCATTCGGCGGGCGCCAGCGCAGGCGCGGCCAGCGGGCGCCGCCGCCCGGCGGCGATGCGCAGCCGGCGGTCCGACAATGAGATCGCGCCACCCAGCGCCATCAGCAACGGTCCCAGGAACACTAGCCGGACCCAGGGATTGACGAAGGCGCGCACCAGCCAGGCCGAGTTGGGGCCGGCCGCGCGGCGCTCGCCGATGACGATGTAGAGATCGTCCAGGCCATGGAGACACAGGGCCACCCTGGACGTGGTCACGCCGCCGACGTCATAGGTCCGGCGCGCAGGCCGGGCCAGGCAGGCGATGGCGCCGTCGCGGTCGGTGACGGTGATCGCCGCCTGCTCGGCGTCGTAGTTGGGCCCGGGGGCGACGGTCACGCTGTCGAGTCGGAGGTGATAGGCGCCCAGGCTCGTGGATCCGCCCTGGGTCAGCACCGCCGCGGTCTCCAGCCGCCAGCCGGTCTCGACGGCTGCGCCCATGATGAAGAGCCCGAGGCCCATGTGGGCGAGGGTCATGCCCCAGGCCCCGCGCGGCAGGGCGGTGAGGCGCCGGGCGCTCTCGGCCAGCGGGGCGCGCGCCAGACGCAGGCGACCGGCCGCCTCCTCCAGCGCGCCGGCGACGAGCCATATTCCGAAGCCGATACCGACGCAGACCATCGCCCGTTTCGGATCGACCAGGGCGTAGGTCGCCACGCCCGCCGCCGCCGCGACGGCCGCGGCCCAGGTCAGGCGCTGGATGGCGCCGCGCGCGTCGCCGCGCTTCCAGGCCAGCAGCGGTCCGGCCGGCAATACCACGAAGGCGACAGCCATCAGCGGTCCGACCACGGTGTTGTAGTAGGGCGCGCCGACGCCGCCCTGGCGACCGAAGGCCTCCAGCACCAGCGGCCAGAGCGTGCCGATGAGCACCGTGACCGTCACCGCCGCCAGGATGATGTTGTTGACCACCAGGGCGCTCTCGCGGCTGATCGGCGCAAAGACCTGACTATCTTTGAGCCGGGGCGCGCGCCAGGCGAACAGCGCGAAGCCCGTTCCCGAGGCGACGCCCAGCACGCCGAGCAGCAGGATTCCGCGCCGGGGGTCGACCGCGAAGGAGTGGACCGAGGTCAGGACGCCCGATCGCACCAGGAAGGCCCCCAGCATCGACAGCGTGAAGGCGCCGATGGCCAGGAACGCCGTCCAGGCGGCGAGGGCGCCGCGCTTTTCGGTGACGATGGCCGAGTGGAGGAGGGCGGTGGCCATCAGCCATGGCATCAGGCTGGCGTTCTCCACCGGGTCCCAGAACCACCAGCCGCCCCAGCCGAGCTCGTAATAGGCCCAGAACGACCCGAGCGTGATGCCGACGGTCAGGAAGCTCCAGGCCGCCAGCGCCCACGGCCGCACCCAACGCGCCCAGGCGGCGTCCACGCGGCCTTCGATGAGCGCGGCCAACGCCAGGGAGAACACCACCGACATGCCGACATAGCCGGCGTAGAGGAACGGCGGATGGGCGGCCAGCGCCGGGTCCTGCAGAAGGGGATTGAGCGAGTGGCCCTCGACCGGCGGATCGGCGATCCGCAGCAGCGGATTGGAGGCGAAGACCATATAGCCGATGAAGAGCGCGCCGAGACAGCCTTGCACGCCGACGCCCAAAGCCTTCAGCCCCCAGGGCAGGGCGCGCGCCAGGGCGATCGCCGCGCCATAGCCGGTGAGCATGAAGCACCACAGGAGAATGGACCCCTCGTGGCTGCCCCAGGCGCCGGCGATCTTGTAGATCAGCGGCTTTTCGGTGTGCGAGTTCTGGGCCACGTTGGCCACCGAGAAGTCCGAGGTCACGAAGGCCCAGATCAGGATCCCGTAGCCGATGGCGATGGCGGCGAAGGCGGCCAGCGCCGCGCCTTCCCCGCCGCCCGTCATGGTCGCATCCCGCCTGGCCCGGCCGGCGAAGGACAGGCCCGCCTGGGCGAGCGAGGCGCAAAAGGCCAGGACGAGGGCGAAGGAGCCGAATTCGGCGATCATGTCGGGCCGCCCGGCTGTCCGTAGGCGGGCGCCTGGCCGTCGCCGCGCCACTCGCCTCGCGCCTTGAGCGCCTTGGCCAACTCGCGCGGCATGTATCGCTCGTCATGCTTGGCGAGGATGTTGGTCGCCACGAAGACGCCGGCCTTGTCGAAAGCGCCGATGGCGACCACGCCCTGGCCCTCGTGGAAGAGGTCCGGCAGGTCGCCGCGATAGACGACGGGCGCGCTGGCCGTGCGGTCGGAGACTACGAAGCGGACGTCGCCGTCGCCTGACCGGGCGACCGATCCCATCTTGACCAGCCCGCCGAGCTGAATCGCCTGGCCGGGGGAAACCCTGGCGGCCTGCGCCTGGGCGGGGGTGTAGAAATAGGAGATCGAATGGCGCAGGCCGAACAGGGCCAGGCCGACGGCGAGGGCCAGCACCGGCGCGACCGCGGCCACCACCGTCAGTCGGCGGCGGGCGGTGCGAGACTTGGGCAGGAAGGCCATCAGCCGCCGCCTCCCGCCATCGGCGTCGCCCGGGCGGCGGTCGCCAGCGCCGCCAGCTCGTCCGGCCGATCGGCGTAGCGCGCGCGGGCCGTCGCCAGGGCGACGTCGCGCTCGGGACCGTCACCCAACACCGCATAGGCCCGCACCAGGCGAACCCAGCCGTCGGGATCGTCGGGCTGGACGCGCAGGCGGGCGGCGAGACCGTCGACCATGCCGTGGATGGCGCTCGTCATCTCCGCCGCCGGCGGGCCGCTTTGCTGCGCCGCCGGGGTGGGCAGGTGGCCGTCGCGCTCCACCGAGGCGATTTCGCCGCCGAGCGCCGCGCGGCGCGGGTCGGTCGGCGTCAGCGAGGCCAGCAGCCCGCGCCAGTCGGCGAGACCGCCGGCGACGTCGCCGTCCGTGATCTTCGCCTTGGCGAGATAGTAGCGGGCGGCGGGCTGGCTGGGATCGGCGGCGATCGCCCGGCCGAACAGGGCGCGGGCGTCGGGGGTCAGGGCGCCGTTGCTCTGCAGCACTTTCACCTCGCCCAGCATGGCCGCCAGGCTGGCGTCGGCCGGCGCGATCGTCATCGCCCGGCGCAGGGCGTGGGTGGCGCCGTCGGCGTCGCCCAATCCCAGGTCGAGGGCGGCCAGCTTGCGCAGCGGCGTGACGTCGCCCGGCCGGTCGGCGGCGGCCGCGTTCAGCAGCACCGCCAGGGCCTGGGGCGGCGCGGTCTCGGGATGGGCCTTCCAGGCGGCGAGGCGGGCGGCGAACGGCTGGTCAGGCAAGGCGGGCGAGCCGACCTGCAGATAGATGGCGAATGATGCGCAGGCCAGGGCGGCGGCGACGGCCAGAGGAACGAACGGCCGGCGGCTCGCCCTCACCGGCGGCGGCGCGCGATCGGCCGACGAGATCAGCCGCCGCGCCGCCTCGGCGCGCACACTTCGGCGCTCGTCCTCGGCCAGAAGATCCCGGTCGGCGAGGTCGTCGATCTCCGCCAGCGCCCGGCGATAGACATCGACCTGCGGGTCCGCCGCCCGCGCCACCGTGGCGCCGCGCGCGGCCCGTTGAAGCATCAGCGCGCCGGCTCCCGCCGCGAGAACCGCCGCCGCGACCCAGAAACCGATCATGGCGCCTTGTTACAGACTTCGCGCCGCGACCGCGAGGGGTGCGAACTGAACGTCATGGCCGGGCGTAAGTCCCGGCCACCCATGCACACAGAATGCCGGGTGGCCGCGCCCGGCGCGGCCAGGGCAACGCTTTTCGGTTGCGGCTGAAGCATCGAGCTCTGGCCATGCCGGGCATGGCCACCCCTCCGCACGCGCTGAATGGATCCCCGGGACTGACGCCCGGGGATGACGGTAGAGGAAGGATGGGCGCGGAGGATAGCCAAACCCCCGACCACCCGTCTCAACTCTCCGCCCGCGGGAGGGTGATCTCCACGCGCAGGCCGCCGAGGCGGGATTCGCCGAGCGCGATCGAGCCGTCATAGGCCCGCACCAGTTCATCGACGATGGAGAGCCCGAGGCCCGAACCGGGGGCGTTCTCGTCCAGGCGCGCGCCGCGGCGCAGCACCGTCTCTCGCTGGTCGGCGGGCAGGCCGTCGCCGTCGTCCTCGACCACAAGCGTGAACAGGCGCGCGCCCGGCGTGGGCTGGGCGGTCACGCGCACCCGCCCGTGAGACCACTTGCAGGCGTTTTCCATCACATTGCCGACGATCTCCAGGATGTCCTGGCGTTCGCCGACGAACATCAGGCCGTCGGGACAATCGAGGTCGATGGCGGCGATCTTGCCCTGGAATATCCGTTCGAGCGCGCGGGCCAGCTCTTCCAGCACCGGGGCGACTTCGGTGCGCTCGCCGAGGCCTTGGGTGCGGGCGGCGGCGCGGGCGCGGCGCAGGTGGTGATCCACCTGCTGGCTCATGATGCGCGCCTGCCGTTCAACCACTTCGGCCAGTTCGCCGCCCCGCTGGCTCGCCTCGGTGAGGATCACCGACAGCGGCGTCTTCAGCGCATGGGCCAGGTTGCCGACATGGGTGCGCTGACGCTCCACGATCTGCTGATTGTGCGCCACCAGGGCGTTGAGCTCGCTGGCCAGGGGCTCGAGCTCGCTGGGATAGGTCCCTTCCACCCGCTCGCGCCTGCCCGTGCGCACGTCGGCCATCTCGCGTCGCAGGGCGAACAGCGGCTGCAGGCCGACGCGAACCTGGATGATCACCGCCGCGACCAGCCCCACGCCGAGGATGCCGAGGGCGACGGCGATGGTGGTGATGAAGGTGCGCACGTCGCGGTCCACCGGCGCGCGGTCCTGGGCGGCCATGAACACCACCGGCGCGGGATAACCCGCGACCCGCGCCTCCGCGGCCCCGACCCTGAGCCGCTGATCCAGAGGTCCGGGGCTGTCATAGAAGATCGACTTGCCTTCGGCCGCGGCCAAAGCGGCCAGGCCCGCGGGCGGCGGGGTCAGCGCCCGATCCCAAAGCGAGCGGGATCTGGCCAGCGCCTTGAGGCCGCCGGCCCCGTCGGGGGTGGCGATCTCCCAATACTCTCCGGAATAGACACGCTGGTCCTGCGAATCGATCGCCGGCAGCGGCGGGGTGACGACGCCCGCCTCCACAGAGGTTCCCGCCAGCAGGCTGTCCACGGTTTCGCTCAGTTGGTCGTCGAAGCGGACGGTCGCGGTGTGGTCGAAGAAGAGCGAGAGCGAGATCCCCGCCACCGCCAGCACGACCAGGCTCCAGGCCGCGGCCAGCAGGACGAGGCGCCGAACCAGCGACGATCCGCCGGCGGGGCGTGGGGCCTTCACGCCGCGGAGCGCGCTCAGGTCGCCTCGCCCTCGAGAGCGACCAGGCGGTAGCCGAGACCGCGCACCGTCTCGACCCGATCGGGCCCGATTTTCTTGCGCAGCCGACCGACGAACACCTCTATGGTGTTGGAATCGCGATCGAAATCCTGATCGTAGAGGTGCTCGACCAGCTCCGTGCGGCTGATCACCCGTTCCCGGTGCATGATCAGATAGTGCAGCATCCGATATTCGAGGGATGTGAGACGGACGGGCTCGCCGCCCACCGAGGCGCGGGCCGCGCGTGGATCGAGCCGCAAGGCGCCGCAGGAGAGGTTCGGCGCGGCGTGGCCGGCCGAACGGCGAAGCAGGGCGCGCAGCCGAGCCAACAGCTCCTCGGTGTGAAAGGGCTTGGTCAGATAGTCGTCGGCCCCGGCGTCGAAGCCGGCCACCTTGTCGCTCCAGGCGCCGCGCGCGGTGAGGATGAGAACCGGCGTCGCCACCTTGGCGCGCCGCCAGCCCTCCAGCACCGAGGCGCCGTCGATCTTGGGCAATCCCAGGTCGAGCACGATGGCGTCATAGGGCTCGTTCTCGCCGAGGAACGCAGCCTCCTCGCCGTCGGCGGCGTGGTCCACGGCGTAGTCGGCGTCAGCCAGCGCCAGCTTGAGCTGGCGCGACAGATCCGGATCGTCCTCGGCAAGCAATATGCGCACGGTGAGTTTGGTCCCCTATCGTCCGGATATAATGGCGCCCGTGGCGGCGTCGACGAAATAGTCCAGCCGCTGGCCCCGCGCCGTCATCCACCGCACCCGGTAGACCAGCCGGGGGCCCATGTATTCAAGCCCGGCGTCGAGCTGCCGGCCGGGGGTTATCCGGCGGATGTTCTGGATCACCCCGCCGAGCGGCGCGAGTTGGCCGCCTCTCACGCCCTGGCGCAGGAACTCCTGTTGGTCCCGCCATTCGCCGCCCACTGGAGGCCGGGCGTAGGGCGAACCATAGGGACCCGGACCTGGGGCATAGGCCGGCGGATACCGCTGCGGCGCATATCCCGGCGGCGCGAAGGGTTGCTGACGCGGTGCGAAACGCTGACCGCCGTAGCCTGGATAGCCGCGGCCGTAGCCCTGCGGCGCACGGGCGAACGGGCGGGCGGCAAAGAAGCCACGACCCATCCCGCCTCCCGGATGGGGGCGTTGCTGGGCATGGCCAGCGAGGGCTGCGGCGGCGATGACCGTTCCCAGGATGACGCGCAGAGTCTTCACGGGTGGGGACTTAGGAGGGTGGGCCTGAACGGGGTCTGAACGCGTCCTAGCACATCCGCGCGCTGTAGGCGGAATTCGCCGGCGCCTCATTCCAGAACGTGGGCGCTCTGGTAGGGGGTCGGGGTTTCCACCGGCGGGTCGTCGTCGCGGAGGAGAGGCTTCCGGCTTGGTTGGTCGAACGCGGAGCAGCGCCACCGGGCGGGCGGATCCTCGACGATCCATCCCTCGCCATCCCAGCGGCTCCAGTCGGGGGTAAGCTGCAAGTCCTTACAGAGTCGCTCGACCGTTTCGCGGAGAGGCCGATCGCCGCAGTCGACATAGGCCTCATCCTCCTCCAGGCGCTCCTTGAGGGCTTCGTAGATGTTGTCGAAGTCGTCGATGTCCTCGCACTCGCGTTCGGCGACGTTCAGGACCAGGTCCCGGACCCGATCCTCGCGGGCCTCCTGCGCCGCATCCTCGGCGACGCGGGCGCGCTTGGCGGCCTGGACGCGCTCTTCCTCGCGGGCCCGGACGACGCCGGCCTTCAGATCGCGCAGCGCCTCATCGGTCTTGGCCTCCAGGGCCAGCGTCAGGCGGATGGCGCGTGAGAGCGGCGCGAAGGCGGCGGCCGGGTCCTTTCCGGGGGTCTCGGCGGCTTGCGCACAGGGCTTCAGCGCCCGGGCCAGCTCCATGCAGATCTCGGCCAACTCCTCGAGCAAGCGCAGCCGGCGCTCGGCGCGCATGATCGACGGGTCGGGCGCCTCTTCGGCCGTTGCGGACACGTCGGGAGCGAGGTTCGACATGGGCGAGATAGTTGCATAATGTAATTCACCCGTCAAGCGGGTCGGGGTCAAGACGCTCATGGCAATGTCATTCCGAACCTTTGACCACTGATCATATCGCAATATAACGACGCGAATGTCCAGCGTAGTGTGAGGCAAGGTCCCCGACCGGGTTGGTTCAAGGTCGGGGTCGAGGTCAACGGCGGGTTCGAGCCCGCGCGAGTCAGGGGAACGTTGTTCCTGTCACCCTGTCTGGCCGCGCCATCATCCAAAGAAGACCCGCCACATCAGCCGCCCCGGCATGAATGTGAGTACCCCCGCTAGCACCAAGCCGCCGAAATAGATCCCCGTCATGCCGCGCGCGTGGGCGGCAACGTTGTGGCGACGCGCAGCGAGCACGGCGAACGGCAGGCCGACCAGCACGATGAGGCTGAACAGCTGGATCGGGGTGACGCGCCAAGTCGGCCCGTCCTTAATAAACAGCGCGTCGAGCGCCGTGAACATCATGAAGAGCACGAAGGTCCAGCCGAGCAAGCGGTGCGTGGTCGTGCCTTTGGTCCCGAGCACCTGGACAGCACCGATCGTGAACCCGAGCAGCACCGTCGCGAGATGGAGCTGGAGCAGCATTGGCGCGTGGATGAGCAGCGACAGATTGGGCGCATGCAGATGTCCCTCCGCCAGCTGACGCTCCATCGCATGGAAGCCGGCCGGCCCCTCCGATACGGCGAGAATCCCAACCACGACGGCGCCAATGAGAGGGATTCGAGCGAACCTGCCTGCGCCTCGCGACTGGGCGGATGCGGCCTGCTGCGACATGCTGTATCTCCATGCTTCGCGAGGCCTTCGCCCCGCCCAGGCTCTGGATAGGTCGTCCCTGTGGGGGATGCAGCGGCGAATGCGCGAGCGGTCCTTGTCGGTTCGTGAAGTGCAGGGCGGCGCCGTTGACGCATCGCCAACGGCTTCCCCGAAGGCGTCCTTCGGCAAGGAGGCGCTGAAGCGGATGGCCTTGGCGGTCGCCATGGCCGTATTCCTGGCCTTCGTCGGCGCCTTCGGGGCTGACGCGATCCCGCCAATACCCCGCTACCTGCTGTTCATCGCGCTGTCGCTCGTCTGCTTCAGCTTGGTCGCGGCGGTGATGATGGGGGCTTATCGCGTACCGGCGCTCGTGGCGCGGCCCAGACTGAGGCAGGCGGTGATGGTGGCGCTCATCGCGCCGGGGACCGCGCTCGCGGTCTGGTTGATCGTCGGCTGGGCCTTCCTTGGCGGCCCGCGGCCGAGCCGGCTTCCGGACTACGTCCTGATCGCGTTCGGCGTGACGCTGACCGTGTCGGTGCTGAGCCAGCTGACCTTCCGCGAGGACCTGCCGGCTGAGCGACGCGCCATAGGCGCTCCAACATCGCCCGACTCTGTCCTCTTCCTGGAGCGCCTGAAGGGAAATCTGAAGGGCGCGGACCTGTATGCGGTGGAAGCGGAGGACCATTATGTGCGCCTGCACACCTCGAACGGCTCGTCCCTGGTCCTGTTTCGTCTGGCTGACGCCGCAGCCGCGCTTGAGGGCCATGAGGGCGCGCGTGTTCACCGCTCTTGGTGGGTGGCGCGAGCGGCCGTAACCGGGGCGACGCGGCGTGGGGCTCAGACGGTGCTGAAGCTGCAAAACGGGGTCGAGGCGCCGGTCAGCCGCAGCCAGGCGACCGCGCTGAGAAGGGCGGGATGGTTTTGAGAGAAAATGGGGACCCACCCCAATGCCGCGTCATGGCGGAGCGGAGGGCCGACTGACGTCGGTTCAGCTTCCCACCTTGCTGAGGCATTGGCGCTGTCAGCTTCCGCCGCATAGGTAACGGATTGCGGTGACACTGCACTAAACTGGCATCATGGAATTTTAGCCGATCTCGACGCCAAGCGGAGCAGGCCATTTTGTGCACTGTCACCGCAATCCCGGCCAGCGCCTAGGTGCTTCCGGCCGTCAGGAGTCTTGTACGCCGGCGTCTTCCTGGAACTTGATGATCATGTTTTCACGATCGGCCAGCTGCTGTCGGACGCGCTCGATGAGGTCGTTGGTGTTTTCACCCGAAACCAGGCCTGGCGGGTCCGCTGTATCGAAGCGACCGCTTTCCAAGTCTTCCAGCCGGCGGCGCAGCTCGTCGCGTTCGTCGTACATTCCAGCGAGAACGTCATCTCGTGCCATGCCTGGGATGATAGGCGAGCGCCCGGCCCAGCGCCAGACTTCGGCGAAGTCCTCCACAACCCCGCGTGGTCCCCGACCCGGCATAGGCTCGCTCTATCTGAACAAGAGAGACGATCAATTGGACTTGTAGCGCGCTTGGTCCCAATGAATGCGGCAGCGCCAGATGCGTCATCGTTGATGTGGCTCGCATCGCTCGGAGGGCGCCGTCAGGCGACCCAGCCATGATCGGAGAGAGAAATGGACGGAAATGATGTTGGAGGCGCCGGCGGGTGCCCGGTCGCGCATGGGATCACCCATGTCGGAATGAGGTCGAACCGCGACTGGTGGCCGAACGAGCTGAACCTCAGGATTCTCCGCCAGAACTCGCCCCAGTCCGATCCGATGGGCGAGGCCTTCGACTACGCCAAGGCATTCAAGACGCTGGACCTCGCGGCCGTGAAGGCGGACCTGCATGCGCTGATGACCCAGTCGCAGGACTGGTGGCCGGCGGATTTTGGCCACTACGGCGGCCTCTTCATTCGCATGGCGTGGCACAGCGCCGGCACCTATCGCATCGCTGACGGCCGCGGCGGCGCGGGCGCCGGCCAACAGCGCTTCGCGCCCCTCAACTCCTGGCCCGACAACGCCAACCTCGACAAGGCGCGCCGGCTGCTGTGGCCGATCAAGCAGAAATACGGCCGGAAAATCTCCTGGGCCGACCTCATGATCCTGACCGGCAACTGCGCGCTGGAGTCGATGGGATTCAAGACCTTCGGCTTCGGCGGCGGACGCGCCGACGTCTGGGAGCCCGACGACTCCGTCTATTGGGGCCGGGAGAAGGTCTGGTTCCCCGATCCCCAGAGCGACGAGCGCTACTCGGGCGACCGCGAACTGGAAAATCCGCTCGCCGCCGTGCAGATGGGACTCATCTACGTCAATCCGAATGGACCGAACGGCATACCGGACCCGCTCGCCGCGGCCAGGGACATTCGCGAGACCTTCAAGCGCATGGCCATGAACGACGAGGAAACGGTCGCGCTCATCGCCGGCGGACATAGCTTCGGCAAAGCCCACGGCGCTGGCGATGGGGCGCTTGTCGGTCCAGACCCTGAAGCCGCGCCCATCGAGGAGCAGGGCTTCGGCTGGACAAGCAAGTTCGGCACAGGCAAAGGCCAACACGCCATCACGGGCGGCCCGGAAGTCACCTGGTCCATGACGCCGACGAAGTGGAGCAACAACTTCCTCGAAACCTTGTTCGGCCACGAATGGGAGCTCACGAAAAGCCCGGCCGGCGCCAATCAGTTCAAGGCGAAAGGCGACGTCGCCACGATTCCGGACGCCTTCGACGCTTCGAAACGTCACGCGCCGACGATGCTGGTCACTGACATCTCCCTGCGGGTCGATCCGGCCTACGAGAAGATCGCCCGGCGCTTCCTCGAGCATCCGGATCAGTTGGCGGACGCCTTCGCCCGCGCCTGGTTCAAGCTCACCCACCGCGACATGGGTCCGCGCGCCCGCTATCTCGGCCCGGACGTGCCGGCGGAAGAGCTGATCTGGCAGGATCCCGTGCCGCCGGTCGGCCACCCCCTGGTCGACGAGGGGGACATCGCCGATCTCAAGGCCAGGATCCTCGCCTCGGGACTCTCCATCTCCGAGCTGGTCGGGACCGCCTGGGCCTCGGCCTCGACCTTCCGTGGATCCGACAAGCGCGGCGGGGCCAACGGCGCGCGCATCCGTCTCGCGCCGCAGAAAGATTGGGAGGTCAACCAGCCCGCCCAATTGGCCAAGGTGCTCGACACCCTCGCGGGCGTCCAGACCGCGTTCAACGCCGCGGCCGGCGGCGGCAAGAAGGTGTCGCTGGCCGATCTGATCGTTCTCGGCGGCTCTGTCGGCGTCGAGCAGGCCGCGAAAAAGGCCGGGTTCGACGTCACCGTTCCCTTCGCGCCCGGCCGCACGGACGCGTCGCAGGATGAGACCGACGTGGAGTCCTTCGCCTGGCTCGAGCCGGTCGCGGACGGCTTCCGCAGCTACCTCAAGGCCAGATACGCCGTGCCGGCGGAGGAGCTTCTGGTCGACAGGGCGCAACTCTTGACGCTGACCGCTCCGGAAATGACGGTTCTCGTCGGCGGCCTGCGCGTCCTGGGCGCGAACCACGCCAAGTCACCGCACGGCGTTTTCACGCAGCGGCCAGGGACGCTGACCAACGACTTCTTCGTGAACCTGTTGGACATGGGCGCCGAGTGGAAAGCGACCGCGGATGAAAACGTGTTCGAGGCGCACGACCGCAAGAGCGGCGAGCCGAAATGGACCGGCACGCGCGTCGACCTCATCTTCGGCTCGAACTCGGAGCTGCGCGCCCTGGCCGAGGTCTATGGCTCCGCCGACGGGCAGGCGAAGTTCGTGGCCGACTTCGTGGCGGCGTGGACCAAGGTGATGAACCTCGACCGCTTCGACCTCGCGTGACGGCCGCGGGAAAGGCGCGCCCTAAACCCCTCTCCCGGCGGGAGAGGGAGGGGCCCATGGCGGAGCCATGGGAGGGTGAGGGATTACGAGGCCTGGTTCCCTAACCCCTCACCCGGACGCGCCTTGCGGCGCGTCTCGACCTCTCCCTCGAGGGAGAGGTGAATGGTGCGCTTCGCCAAATACGATCGCCCCCCGCCCCAGCCGAGTGCAAGAATTGCGAAAACTCGCGGCAACCACGTGCAAAGCCGCAGCGTCGGCTCTCGCGTATCAAAAGCGCCAACAATCAAAGGGCCACACCCGGCCCGCGGGGAAGAAACATGGCGCATGCGGCTTGGGTCCGATCGGCGATTCCGTTCCTGATGTGCTGCGTCTCCGCCCCCGCCCTGGCCCAGGCGACAAGCGGCGCCCCGGCCGCTTCGTCGACCGTGCAGGAGATCGTGGTCACCGCCCAGCGGCGCGAGCAGTCGATCCTGAAAGTGCCGGTGGCGGTCACCGCCCTGCCGGCCGCCACGCTGGAGACTCGCGGCGTCACCAACTCATCGGACCTCGGCAGCGCCGTCCCCAACCTCCAGGTGAACAGCGCCTTCGGCGAGACCCAGCCGAACTTCTCGCTGCGCGGCGTGAGCGTGGCGAACGAATACAATTCCAATCAGGTCTCGCCAATCGGCGTCTACATCAACGACGTCTACATCGTCAGCCGCAGCAGCCAGGGCATGGGGCTGTTCGATCTCGACCGCGTCGAGGTTCTGCGCGGCCCGCAGGGCACGCTATTCGGACGGAACACCACCGGCGGGACGATCAACTTCATCACGCGCGAGCCAAGCCTCGACGGCTCCAACGGCTACGTCCAGCTCGGCTACGGCAACTTCGACACCTTCACCTTGCAGGCCGCGGGCGAGACGACCCTGGCGGGCGACCAGGTGGGCGTGCGCGCCGCGATCAACTACGCGGTCGGCGACGGCCAGTTCCAGAACGTCTATCCGGGCGGCAAGGACCCCGACTCGACCGACACCCTGCAGGGCCGGTTCTCGATACGGATTCGGCCGGACGGCTCGCCGCTCGACATCAAGATCGTCGCCTACGGCGGCCGCAACGATCCCACGCAGGCGCCGGTGTTCGGCCTGCTGCCGTACCGCCAGGGCCTGGGGTTCTTCCAGGTCGACGAGAACCGTATCGGATACAACAAGACCTTGGCCTACGGCGTATCCGCGAACGTCGCCTACGCGGTCTCGCCGTCGCTAAAGCTAATCTCGATCACCTCCTACGACGGCGGCGAGCAGAATCTGCAGCAGGCGGCCGACGGCTCGCCGCTCGACGTGCTGGACATCAACTGGAAGTCACGCTTCCAGCAGTTCAGCGAGGAGCTGCGCGCCAACTACACCTCGAGCCTGCTGAATCTCATCGCCGGCGTCTATTACGGCCGCGACGACACGGTCACCGACAACACCTTCGACATCGGCAGCGTCCTGGGGCCCGGCGTGAACGGCGGCTTCTTCCAGCATTTCCACGAGGCGCGACAGTCCTACGCCATCTTCGCCCAGGGCGACGTCAACCTGACCCAAAAGCTCGTGCTGACCCTGGGCCTGCGCTACACCGCCGACCGCGCCCAATACGAGGATGGCTCGGCCTACCTGTTCGCGGGGAACATCGGCGGGCCGGAGACGCCGCTGGCCACGACCGTCCCCTGCGACGGCCCCGCCGGAACCTGCGCCTACGATCCCGACGCCCGCTTCGCCCTCAAGGGCTCCAACAATGCGCCGACCGGCCGCGCGGCCCTGAGCTACACCTTCGACAACGGCGTGCTCGTCTACGCCAGCTACAATCGCGGCTACCGCTCCGGCGCGTTCAACGGCGGCGGCTACACCTCGTCCTCCGGCATCACCTATATCCAGCCGGAGACCGTGAACGCCTACGAGATCGGGACCAAGGGTCGGTTCCTGGACGGCCGACTGACCCTGGCGCTGGCGGCCTTCTACGACGACTACCGCAACCAGCAACTTCAGGATACGCGGGCCGGCCCGGTCTCGTTCCTGATTAACGCGCCGAAGTCGCAGCTCTACGGCGGCGAGGCGGAGGCGACCTTCCAGGTGACGCCAGCACTCGCGCTCCACGGCGCGCTCGGCCTGTTGCACGCGACCTACCAGCAGCTCGTCCTGCAGAACACCAACCTGGCCGGCGCCGATCTGCCATTCGCGCCGCACGTCACCGCGCAGGCGGGCGCCGACTGGACCCTGGCGCACCTGGCGGACGGCAAGCTGATCTTCTCGCCGAACATCAACTACGTCAGCCATCAGTACTTCTCGCCGTTCGACACCATAGACGCGGCCGGTACGGCGCAGGACAACGCGGAGCTGCAGCAAGGCGCCTATGCGAAGGTGAACGCCTCGCTCGCCTGGCGGCGCGGCCCTCTCGTCGTCCGCGCCTGGGTCGACAACCTCTTCGACGCCAAGGTGCTGGGCTATGGCCTCGATCTGCGCGGCGCGGGATTCCCCTACAACTTCCTCGTGCCGGAGCCGCCCCGGACCTTCGGCGCCGACATCCGGATGAGCTTCTGATGGCCGCCGACTTCGCCCCAGACCTCCGCGATCCGGGCCTCTACGTCGACAACCCGCCCCACGAAGTCTTCGCCCGCCTCAGGCGCGAGCAGCCGGTCTATTGGAACCCGGAGGCCGACGGCGCCGGCTTCTGGGCCCTGACCCGCCACGCCGACATCGTCGAGGTCTCGCGCCAGCCGGACCTCTATTCCTCGGCGCACGGGAATGGCGGCCATCGCATCTTCAACGAGAACGAGGCGGGCGTCGCCAGCGCGGGCGAGGCGGCGATCGGCGTTCCGTTCATCTCCCGCGATCCGCCGGACCACAGCCAATATCGCAAGTTCATCATGCCGGCGCTGACGCCGAAGCGGCTCGAGGGCATCGAGCAGCGCGTGGCCGAGCGCTGCGCGGCCCTGCTGGCCGACGTTCCGCTCGACGAAACGGTCGATATCGTGCCGCTACTCTCCGCGCCCTTGCCGCTGCTGACGCTGGCCGAGCTGTTGGGAATCCCGCCTGAACTGTGGCCGAAGCTCTACGACTGGACGAACGCCTTCGTCGGCGAGGACGATCCGGATTTCCGGCGCTCGCCGGAGGCGCTGACCCAGACCATGGGTGAGTTCTTCGCGTTCTCGCAGGATCTCTTCGACCGCCGCCGCGCCGAGCCCGGGCACGATATCGCCACCCTGCTGGCCGCCGCCGAGATCGACGGCGCGCTCATCCCGTTCAGCGATTTCGTCGCCAACCTGATCCTGGTCCTGGTGGGCGGCAACGAGACCACGCGCAATTCGCTGAGCCACACCCTCGCCGCCTTCGCCGCCAGCCCCGATCAGTGGGACCGCCTGCGATCCGATCCGGCCCTGTTCGGCCCGGCGGTCAAGGAGATGGTGCGGCATGCGAGCCCGGTCATGCACATGCGCCGCACGGCGACCGCCGACACCGAGATCGGCGGCCAGCGCATCGCCAAGGGCGACAAGGTGGTGCTGTGGTACATCGCCGCCAACCGCGACGAGGCCGTCTTCGAGGACCCCGATCGGTTCGACGTCGCGCGCAACGCCAGCCAGCACGTGGGCTTCGGGACGGGGCAGCATGTCTGCGTCGGCTGGCGCCTGGCCGAACTTCAGCTGCGGATCGTCTTCGGACAGCTCGCGCAAAGGGTCAAACGCATCGAGCAGATTGGACAGCCGCGTCGCTTCCGATCAAACTTCATCAACGGGCTGAAGAACCTCGACGTCAAACTGGTCTCGGCCTGAGGGAGCAAGGCATGGGCGCGGGAGCTGTCTGGAACGGAGAAGCCATCATCGCCGATGCGCTCGGCCGCGCGCCCGACATCCAGATCGGCGCCGAGACCGAGGGCTGGCGGCTCAGCCGCTGGCGGCAGTTCGTCGGAAGCTACACCCTGCCCGCGCTGCCTGACCCCATCTTCGTGGTCCACATCGCCGGCAAGCCCACGGTCCGCACCTGGGAGCGGGACGGTTGGAGCGAGGCGAGCTCATTCCCCGGCTGCGCCACGATCGTGCCCTCAGGCCAGCCGACCGGCTGGCTGGTGGATGGCGAACTCGACGTCGTCACCCTGAGCCTCGCTTCCGACAGCGTGCGTCTCGGCACGGCCAGCGAGCGGTTCGAGCGGATGCGGTTCGCCTTTTCCGATCCGCTGGGCGTGGCCCTGACCCGCCAGGTGCTGGGCGAGCTCTATGCGCCGGCCTCGCCGGAACGGGATGTCTATGTCGGCGTGCTGGTCGGGGCGCTTCGGGCGCACATGCTGCGGGGGCCCGCTTCGCAGGCCGGCGAGATTCCCACGGCCGCCTTCTCCGCCTACCGCCTGCACCATGTGATGAACGATATCCTGCAGCGTCCGGAGGCCGAGCACAGCGTGGAGGAGATGGCGGCGACCGCCGGCGTCACGCCGTCGCACTTCTGCCGGATCTTCAAGAAGGCCAACGGGGTCAGCCCGCATCAATACGTGCTCAAGGCGCGGCTCGAGCGGGCTCAGCAGCTGCTCGCCCAGAGCGATCAGACGATCGCCCAGATCTCGGACCTCCTGGGGTTCGCCAGCCAGGGCCACTTCACCCGTGTCTTCAAGCAGTTCGCCGGGCGGACGCCCAGCGAGTTCCGGCGCGTCGGCCGAGCCGACTGAGCGAGGCGAAGCATGGATATCAAGGTCGCCGTCGCGCGGGCCCCGAGCGCGCCGTTCACCCTCGAAGCCGCCACGCTGGACGATCCCGGGCCGGGCGAGGTCCTGGTGCGCATCGCCGGCGTCGGGCTCTGCCACACCGATCTGGTGGCGCGCGACCAGCTCATCCCGATCCCCTTGCCGGCGGTCCTGGGCCATGAGGGCGCGGGCGTCGTCGAGCGCGTCGGGGCGGGGGTGACGGGCCTCTCGCCGGGCGATTCCGTGGTCATGAGCTTCGCCAGCTGCGGCCATTGCCGGCGCTGCGCCGCCCGCCTGCCGGGCTATTGCCGTGAGTTCCCGCCGCTCAACTTCTCCGGCGCGCGCCCGGACGGGACATCCGGCGTCCGCATCGGCGGCCAGCCGGTTTCGGCCAATTTCTTCGGCCAGTCGTCCTTCGCCAGCCACGCCCTGGCGCTGGCCGCGAACGTGGTCAGGGTCACGACCTCGCTGCCCCTCGAGGAACTCGGGCCGCTCGGCTGCGGCCTGCAGACGGGAGCCGGTGGGGTGATCCGCGCGCTCGCCTCGCCCCGGGGCGCTTCGATCGCCGTCTTCGGCGGCGGGCCGGTGGGCCTGGCCGCGGTCATGGCCGCCAGGATCCGCGGCTGCGATCCCATTCTCATGGTCGAGCCGATCGAAGCGCGGCGCCGCCTGGCGCTGGAGCTCGGCGCGACCCACGCCCTCGATCCTGCCGGCGGCGACGTCGCCGCCGCCATCCGCGCCATCGTTCCGGACGGTCTCGACTTCGCCTTCGAGACCAGCGGCCGCCAGGACGCGGCGGAAGCGGCGCTCGCCAGCTTGGCCAGCTACGGGCTCCTGGGCCTGGTCGGCGTGCCGCCGCGCATGGATGCGGCGCTGGGGATCAACCTGGCCGGCCTGATCACCTTCGGCCACCGCGTCCATGGGATCATCGAGGGCGACAGCGACCCCCAGACCTTTGTTCCGGAATTGATCGCGCATCGCGAGGCGGGGCGCTTCCCTTTCGAGCGCCTGATCGCCACCTATCCTCTGGACCGCATCAACGAGGCGATCGAGGCGCAGCTGCGCGGCGACTGCGTCAAGGCCGTACTCATCCCCTGACCCGCGAGGCGCCCGATGAACTTCGAACAGGATTTCACCCTCACCATCGACGGCCGCCCGGTCGCCGGCGACGCCCACTTCGACGTGGTCAATCCGGCCAATGAGGAGGTCGTCGCCCAGGCGCCGGACGCCTCGCGGGCTCAGCTCGACGCGGCCGTGGCGGCGGCGCGCAAGGCGTTCCCGGCCTGGGCCGCGACGCCGATCGCCGAACGCAAGGAGAGGCTCCTGGCCCTGGCCGGGGCGATCACCCAGAACAGCGAGGCCCTCAAGCGCCTGCTCACCGCCGAGCAGGGCAAGCCCCACGCCGACGCCTTCGCGGACGTCATGGGCGGGGCCATGTGGCTGCAGGGCGCCGCGACGCTGGACCTGCCCGAGACGGTCAATGAGGACACGCCGGAGCGGCGCAGCATCACCCGCCACGCCCCGATCGGCGTCGTGGGCGCGATCGCGCCCTGGAACTATCCGGTGCTGCTGGC